>Ga0137378_10004458_pt1 | contig 12097 bp, 6 predicted proteins | sample SagtaG_21_FD_104813 | JGI IMG/M metagenome (GOLD analysis project Ga0137378, IMG submission 104813) | Vadose zone soil microbial communities from Sagehorn Ranch, Mendocino, California, USA - Sage2_L_60_16 metaG | ecosystem: Environmental > Terrestrial > Soil > Vadose zone | place: USA... | reverse complement strand
GCCGCCCGCACGAACGTCAAAGGATCCTTTTGCGGGTTGAACCGCCCGAGCCATCCAACCCACGGGCCCGGGCGATCAGGAAGCCCCAGTTCGCGCCGGCGGACTGCCGCAGGACGGCCGTCGTCCGCGTACCGGCCCAAGTCGAGGCCCGAATACACCGTGCGGTATTGTTCCGGTTGCCCGATGCCACGGGCGAGATACTTGGCTGAGGTCTCCTGCGACACGGCGAGCAGCCGATCGGTGATTGTCGCGGCCCAGCGTTCCTGGATCGCGTGGATCTCGTTCGCGATTCGACTCTTCGAGGCCTGAAAGGTTACGTTATGGATCGTGTGCACGATGGCCGGGGTCTTGGCGAGGTGCGCCGCCCACCGACCCAGGATCCCGTCCTTGGCATTGTGGGTGTGGACGACGTCGAATTGAAACCGCCGGATCACACGGTAGAGCTCCGCGAGTCCACGCAAATCCACGACTGGATTGATCGGCCGCCTCAGCCAGCGTAATGGGATGCGAACGACGTCGGAGGCGACCTCGGGGTCCATCGACTGCCCTGGCGGCGTCGCAAGGAACGGTTCGAAACGGTCTCGGTCGAGGAGATTCATCGTGAGCTTCGTGTTCTCGGCGGCGCCAGAGGACAACGGAAATATCGTAATCGCGTGAAGGACTTTGTGGCGCCGGGTCACTGGAGGGGATGTTTGGCGGACCGCGACTGACGTAGCGCGATCGATCGGTCCCATTCGCGCGAGTATAGGGCCTCCACTGACGCCACCATCTTGTCAATGCTGTGATGCGCCGCTGCTCTCTCCCGGGAACGCGCTCCCATGGTGCGCCGGCGCTCGGGATCTGCCGCGAGTGCCTTTAGTCCCTCCGCCAGTGCCACCGCATCGCCGGGCGGCACGAGGAGTCCCGTTTCGCCGGGTCGCACCAGGTCGACCGTTCCCTCGACCTGCGTAGCCACAACGGGGCACGCCATCGCCATGGCCTCCAGCACAACGTTGGGCATTCCCTCGTAGAGGGATGGGAGTACTGTGACGTCGGCAGCGTCGTAGACGTTGCGGGGATCCGAGACGACCCCGAGGAAGTAGCAGCAATCCGCCACTCCGAGGGCGTTCGCGTAGCGCGCCAACTCGTCCCGAAGCGGCCCCTCACCCGCGATCAAGCACACTAAGCCGGGGATGTCCTCCCGGATACGCCGAATTGCCTCAAGCAGAAACCGGTGACCTTTCTGCAGGTGCAAGCGACCTATCGACGCTACGACGAAGGCTCCATCTGAGATCGCCCAGGTCGCACGCGCGGCTGCGCGATCGCCCGGACGGTAATGTTCGAGATCGACGCCGTTGGGGACAAGCACCACTTTGCCCTCCGGGATCTTCTCTTTCTGAACGACGAAATCCGCCGTCCCGCGCGACACCGCAATGATGCACTGGCACCAGCGCGCCGTGACACGATCCAGCCACCACGCAGCCCGGGGCAGATACTCGAGCGATGCTCGCGTCGAAGTCAGCACCACCGGCACCCTAGCCCAGCGCCCAGCCAGGCGAGATGCGATACTGGCGTCGTACAAATAGGCATGCACCAGCGCGACGTTCTTGCGTCGGAAGATCCTCGCGAGGCGCCAAAGAGTCCCGGGGCCGGGGCGCCGCCCCATATCCAAGTGAATCGTTTCCACTCCCGAACGAACCGCTTCCCCGGAGAGCGGGCCCGGCCTGCGCAGCGACACGATGAGGGATTCGAAGCGGCTCGGATCAAGCCGTCGAACTGTCTGCAAGAGCACGCGTTCCGCGCCGCCCGTGTCGAAGCCGGTGATAACGTGACACACTCGCAGGTGGTGAGGGTGCCTCGCTCCATCCTCCCTAACCATCAACTTGTGAGGGCGACACTACCCAACGGGCCCCTATCGCCCGGGGCGATCGGTTGGGCAGTGTCACGCGTCGCCGCCAAGGCGAGGGCGATCATGTACCAGAACATCCCCGCAACACTGTCGTACATCAAGTGATCGCCCGTGAGGCACGCACAGACCCAACCGACGCATGCCGCGCCGGCAGCTGCAAGGAAATGACGCGCGTACCCACGCGCGCGGGCGGGGTCCGCTGCCCGAAAGGTTGCACGCATGAACCCTATAATGAGCAACCCTAGGGCGAGCACGCCAAGAATGCCGCGATCAGCGAGTTCCCGCATCCATTGATTCTCCGCGGGATGGGGTGCGCCGATGCTCGCGGGCGGCTCAAGCAGTCCCACGTCTGCGGACGTCCGCGACGCACGTGGCCAACCATTGAACCCGAGTCCAATCGGATGTTCGGCTGTTGTTTTCAGTATCGCCTGCCACAGGAAGAGCCGAGAGGTAGCCGATGCATCCAGCTGGCCTTCGGAGTACAGTGCGCTTGCGTGCCGTCCGATGGGCGTCTGAGCTTCTTGTATTACTGTCACGGCGACCCCCGAGATCACCGTCGTGACGCCCTGCAGGCTTCTCAACCAAACCGGCAGCATGGCAAGAGACATGGCGAGGGCGAGCATTGCGCCCCGCGAATACGTGCCAGCAACGACTGCGACTCCCGCGAGAGCGGGAAGAAGCCACAGCAGTCGCGCGAGTCCCCGCCCATGGAACGTGCAGCTGAACGCGAGAACGGTGGGGAACAGAAGAAATGCCCCAAGGAAATTCGGCCCCAAGTTAGGCAGCGTGCCGTAAAGTCGGAACGCACCGAACCACAGATCGTCGCGCCCGTAGCGAGTGATCTGCGTAATGGGTCCAGGCACCAGTCCCTCGTTGCCGGTCAAGACCAGCGCCTGGAACCCAGAGTAGATGGCGATGCCCAGCGTGACACCGACAAGGACCCGGCTCGCCCGCCTCAGCTCTGCCTCCTCCTGCACTGATCCTGCGACCAAGAAGAAGATGGCGACTGGAATCATCCAGCTCAGGAGCTCGTTCCCGATCGTGGCAGCTTCGCTGTTGTACGAACCGAGCGTGGACCAGAGCACCGACGCCAGAACAAGGAACAGGTAGGGGGCGACGAACCACATGCCCGGAATTCGGCGGTGCGAGAAGTCGCGGCGAAAGAGTCGGAGGAGGAGGAAGACGCCAATGCACCCAACGAGCGCTACACGAGTCGACAGCCAGGCACCTGGCCAACCCAGCGCCGTCCCGCCGTACGCAATCAAAGGTGGGAACGCCAGCGCAAACGGAACCAGATGCACAAGCGGATCACGCCTGCCGCGGCCGAGCCAGGCCATGACTCCCAGCAGGGCGGCAAAGCCTGTAAGCAGGATCAAGTGAACCGGGACCCTTGCATACGGAGGGGCGGCGGCTGGCTCAGTCCGTCGTATAACTCCTCGTATGCGGTCAAGACCGAGATCAGATTGTACTTGTTCGCAACCCGCATCCGGCCCCCGGAGCCCATTGTCGCGCGACGACCTCCATCTTGCATTAGTCCAATGATTGCGTCAGCGAGTGCATCAGCGTTTCGCGGAGGCACAAGTAGCCCCGTCACGCCGTCCTCGATCTGCTCCTCAAGCCCGGGGGTACGCGTTCCGATAACGGGGAGTCCGACGGCCATCGCTTCGAGCACAATGTTACTCACCCCTTCCGCCAAAGAGGGGTGGACCAGGAGATCGGCAGCGTGTAGCAGTGGACGAACATCCGCGACGTTGCCCAAGAACCTCGCGGTCTTTAATTCGCGCTCACCTCGCCCGCGGAACTTACCAACATGTAGTTCTTCACCGGCTATGAGAAGCGTCAACGGTTGCCCGGGACACCGCCGCTCAACGCTTCGCCAAGCATCGATGAGGAAGCCCGTGCCTTTGTCTTCCGCTAGGCGACCGGCAAATACTGCAAGTAGTCCATCTGGTGGAAGGCCGAGCTTGGACCGCGCCTCACGGCGACGATCTAAGGAAGGAGGTGAGAACCGTTCGCAATCGACGCCGTTCGGAATCCGCCGTATCCGCGCCGCGGGGATGCCCGCGTTGAGGAGCTCCTGGGTCATCTCGGAATTCAGACTGATCACCGCGTCCGCTCGCAGGAGCGACTTCCTCACCCAGGCTCCCAACCGGACCCGGCGCAAGCGGGCAATGTCTCCGTAGGGTCCGCTGGCGGCATCCTTGACGACACACCGGGTGCCCCATAGGCGTGCGAACATAATGGCAACAGCCGCGTTGTAGAACGCTTGATGCGCGTGCCAGATCTGATAGCCCCGACCGTGCTGAAGAAGGAAACGAGCCAGGGAAGGAAGAAACGTGGCCGAGAATCGCCCCCGCTTCGGAATCGCCCATACTCGATGCACCTCCACTCCTGCAAGTCGCTCGAAGCCGGAGGTGTCAGGAAGTCGAGCGGTGACGACGCCAACGCGACGCCCGCGCGCGGCGAGCCCTTCGGCAAGCACTTGCGCTTGCCGCGCCGCCCCACCGTCAGCCGCAGGAGCGTACTGGTATGTCACCATCAGGACTGAAGGCTTAGGGATGTTCGCCGACATAGCACAATCCGCTCCACAGCGACGCCCAGACGCGCGGAGAAGTCCTCAGTCATTAAGTTTGGGGAGGCCGCTCTCGCCGCGAACGTCAGTCCGCGTTCTTCACGAAGACAAACTGATTGTTGCCTAACCCTCCCGCGACCGTTTTCAAGCGTCGTAAGGTGAATCCTCGCGCGCGACAGAAATCGAATACCTGCTCCGGCTTCGCGACCTCGAATGGATATCCCCCCACCCAGTCTACCAAGTCGTGCCAGACGGACATGCCGCGAACCCTTTCCTTCTCGCGCCACCAGGCCACCGGTTTTTGCCACCGCATGACGCGACGAAGGAAGGCGCGCCCTGCGAACAAGGCTCCGACCGTAAGCACGAGTCCCGCCCGAACTGGCCACGGACTGCGGTTATACAAACGCTTGACGGCGAGCCAGCGTCCGCTGGTTGGCCCTTGGTCGTTATAGATCGCGATGAACAGGCGCCCACCGGAGCTGACCAGGTCAAGGGCGTTTGCCAGCGCCCGCCACATGTCGCCTGTATGATGGAGTACACCCCACGAATAGACGGTGTCGAACGTACCCAGTGAACGCAGGTAGGCTTGATCGAGCGCTGATCCCTGCTCGATCGTCCAATCGGGGTCGTCCTGCAAGAACCGGCGCTTGAGCTCCTGCGTGCACGCGACGGAATTCGGATCGTAGTCGAACGAGTGCACCGTCTTCGCTCCGAGGCGCCTAGCGGCTAGGCTGAAGAGACCGCTGCCCGAACCGATGTCAAGAAATGAGCGCCCACGCAAATCGGTTATCTCGAGCATCTCCGCGAGCGAGCGCTCTGCATCCGCGATACGTTCCTCGTCCACTGTGCGAAGGAACCGCAACCAGTTCTTGCCGAACTGGAAGCGCAATTCGTGTCGAGACACCGCCGTCGACGCAATGGGTAAGGTCATTCGTCAAGCACTCTGAACACCGATAGTCTCAGGCACCGCCGGCCCACATTGGAAGAGACAGCCTCCAAGGGCGGCCTCACGATGGCGACGGCCTGACCTCACGGAGCCAACCAAATTGACCAAGAGGGAGATCACCCGCTGCCAAGCTCTTGACGTGGCGGCGTATCGTTACCGAGGGGTCCGTCCTCAATTGGCCTCAACGACGATCCTTGAGGGTAGCGACGCTCCACGATTCTGAGCGCGCGGCGAACGGACAGCACGAGATAGCAGCATGAAACAAGAAACACCATGGAAGTAGACAGTGCAATACCGGCGACCCCTAGCCAACGCATCAGGACAAGATTGAGGGCGACGTTTAGCGGCAACGTCACGGCAGCGCCTACTAGGAGGATGTGATTCTTTTGAAGGGAGGACGCCAATCGAACGAACAGCATACCAACCATGACAAATGGGACCTGGAGCAGATAGAAAGCCTGAATCCTCGCCACGAGACCCGTATCCGTTTCAGTAAACGCACCGCGTTCAAACAACAGGCGAACGATCATCCTCGAAAAGAAAATGAGCGTCACGGTCGCCGGCACCGCCGCCAGCGCGATCAGTCGAACGTAGATACGGATCGTTCTCCGGATCGCGGTCCAGTCACGCCGCGCGACCATCACGGAAAAATGAGGCAGCACGGCAGTCGCGAGCGCCATCGATCCGACTTCGGTAATCATCGCGACGACCTTGTTGCCGTAATTCAGCGAGGCGACACTCCCCGACGGTAACATAGCCGCCATCGCCTGACCAATGACCCAACTGCTACTCGTGAGTACCGCTCCGGCCACCATCGGAACATACTGCAGGACGACCTGTCTCAACTCTGGAGTCATCCCAGCCCACCGCGGTACCAGCGAGGTGCCTTGGCGACTGAGCGCTATAGCTAACACGCCGCACTGAGCCAGGAACCCGAAGACTGTTCCTAATGCCAGCGAGTGAATGCCCCAGATCCGGCCGGCGAGGAGAACTAGAGTGAGGCTCAATAAGGGCACACATGCTGGAGCGAGCGCCACGGCCGCGAACTGCTCTTCAGCGTTCAGTGCCGCGGACCAGAGTGTGACCACCACATTGAGGAGTACGATCGGGAGCAGGAGAAGAAACAGTGCGCGGGTCAGTGTCAGCTTCTCTGCGTCAAAGCCATGACCAAGGTAGTGCAAGCCGAATGGCGTGAGCAACAGCAACAAGCACGTCACTGCAACAACTAGTAGTGCGCTCCCCGCCGTCGCGCTGCCGAACAAACGATTGGCCGCCGGTACCCCTTGGGTTTCACGAACCAGGATGTACACGGGAGTAAATGCCGCAGTGAGTGAACTTGCAACTACGTTCACGACGAGCGACGGGACAAGGAAAGCGATCAAGAATGCGTCGACGGCATCCCCAGTCCCGAACCGATACGCTACCGCCAGCTCCTTCAGGGTCGCGGTTCCTTTGACGACCAGCGAGAGACCCCCGACGGTCAACCTTGCCGCCAAGATGCGGCGATTCACCGATCCGGTGAACCACCCGGCGATTTGCCGACCGAGCGTGGAAGGCGTGCTCATGGAGCGCGGCCACGTTCCAAATGCGGAGACGTCACTGCGCCTCAAGCCACGCTTGAAACATCAGGACGTCCCACAGGAGGTAATGCCAGTTTCGAGAACCAGTCTGGTGTTCTGCCCATTTTTGTGCGATTGGCTGCGGATCGAAGTAGCCCTCGCGTTTCAGGCGAGATTCGTCGAGAAGGGCGGCAGCCCAGTCCTTGAGCGGCCCACGCAACCAGTGATCGATGGGAACTCCGAAACCCATCTTGGGACGGTGGACCAGTGCGTCCGGCAAGTATCGGCGCAAGAGCTGGCGCAGTGGCCACTTCCCCCGTCCATCGCGAACCCGAAGCCGCGGCGGAATGCGCCAGGCGAACTCCACGACGCGGTGATCGAGGAAGGGAGCACGGGACTCAAGGCTCACGCCCATGCTCGCGCGGTCCACCTTGACCAGGATGTCGTCGGGGAGGTACATGACGAGGTCCAGGTACATCATCCGCGCGAGCAGCCCATCAACCGCAGCCCAACACTTTGGATCAGTGAGGGCTGTGGGCGGCTCGATGCCACCGAGCGTCATGCCGGCCGGGTTCCGCCAGTGCGACATGAAGTCGTGGTACATCGCCTCCCGAGTCTCCACGCTAAGAATCCGAGCAACCTTGTGCAAGCGATCGCCCGTAACCCGCCGTGCCGCTCGCGGCCATTGGCCAAATCCCGCCAGACGCAGTACGCTGTCCCACTGAGTCGGCGCAACGCTCCGAATCGCGCTGGCAAGGGCGCGTCGGCCTCTCCGCGGGACGAACCTCAGGAGATTCCAGACACGTCGCGCTAGGAAGTAGCGGTCATAACCTCCAAACAGCTCGTCACCGCCGTCGCCTGATAGGCTCACTGTGACGTGACGTCGTGCCAGCCGAGATACCAAGAAGGTCGGAATCTGAGACGAATCGCCGAACGGTTCATCGTACAGCGTCGGAAGCATTGGCACGACCGCCAATGCTTCAGCGGCCCGCACATAGAGCTCCGTGTGATCAGTACCCAGATGGCGCGCCACTACCTTCGCGTGGTTGGCTTCGTTGTACTCTGGCTCGTCGAAGCCGATCGTGAACGTCCGCACGGGACGTGTGCTCTGAGCCTGCATCAGCGCGACGACCAGCGACGAGTCCACGCCACCTGAAAGGAACGCCCCAAGGGGGACGTCGGCTATCATTTCGCGCCGTATTGTCTGCCTGAGCAGGCGCTCGAGGTCGTCAAGCAATTCCGTCTCACCACCCGACAACACTTCGGCAGCCCCAGCCTCGGTGACTTGCTGGGCCGACCAATACACACCTTCGGTGGGCTCCGTTCGGGACGCCCCGAGCTGGAACGTCACGACTGTCCCCGGCAGAACCTTGCGGATGCCGCTGTAGATGGAGTATGGAGCTGGGATATAGCCATGCCGCAGGAACAGAGTTAGTGCGCCGCGGTCGATTTCCCCACGCCAAGCGGGATGTTCGCGAAGCGCCTTAAGCTCTGACGCAAACAGCAGCACATCGCCCGCCCATCCGTAGTACAAAGGCTTCTCACCCAGGCGGTCGCGAACGAGATGCAGTCGGTTCTCAAGACGGTCAAAGAGCACAAAGGCGAACATCCCGCCGAACTGCTGGATTGCAGGCACGACACCGTGCAGCTCCATCGCCGCGAGCATTACCTCGGTGTCAGACTCACTCCGAAAGCGTGCTCCCTTGGTCTCGAGTTCCGCCCGTAGATCTTGGAAGTTGTAGATCTCGCCATTGAAGATGATGACGTAACGACCCTGATGCGACGCCATCGGTTGGTGCCCACCAGGAGACAAGTCAACGACGGAAAGACGCCGATGTCCTAACGCCAGACCAATTCGCGGATCCGACCAGCAACCAGCGTCGTCGGGACCACGATGGCCAATAGCGGAGGTCATTCGCTCCAGAACGGGAAGTGCGGACTGGTCCAGGCCTCGGGGCGCCCAAAAACCCGCGATCCCGCACATCGCTTCAGCCCAGCTCCCGGCCTAGAACCATGCCCGAGTTCATGGCCGGCAGAGCCGTTGATACCGCCCCGGGGAGCGGCAGGGCCGTGAGCACCAGTTCAGACCCTCTCCGCAACTGCAACGATGCCAGCCGTCCCTTCTTCAAGAGCACGTCGTAGGAGCGGATCACCGAGATGAAGCAGACTACTTCTTGACGCTCCGCAAGGAGTCGACGTGCGACGCGGATGCCGATGTACCCCGCTGCGGCTCTGAGAGTCTGCCGCAACGACCGAGGTTAACTGGGTCTGGAATCTAAGGTGCTACGGTAGGACGCACACCTGCATCGGCATCTGCGGACCTCACATCAACCGTGATTATGTGCCTCTAGATACAGTACTCCGCCTGCCTTCGAATAGCACCTAGATCGCCCGATTGGACGAAAGCCTGGGCTCGCGGCACCCACACGTCCAACACTGCGCTCGCGCTGACATTCCCAACGACGTCCACACTGCGGTACTCCACGCGACAGGAGCCCACCGGCAGAACGTCGAGTGCCGTGACGTGCTCCCACGGCCCCCCGTTCGCTCGTCGTTCAAAGTGGTTGTGGTTCGGAAACGCCGAGGAAAGGCCGATGACGTACACGGAGTCCTGGACTACCGGTTGGCCGACGACGACACCGAGCGTTGGGAAGGCAACGATCGCCGGCACTGGGTCGTACTGAAGAGGATCGCTGTAGGGTGCCCGCACCGTTGCGAGCCGCGGCACATTAATCTGCACGTAACGGCCAGTCCAGCCGCCGCCTACGCCCGCAACGCGGTTATAGAGCTGCCCTCCCATGATCACCATTCCCTGGGGGCTTGAGCTCACGTAGGACGAGCCAGCTACGTAAATTTGCGGGTCGAAGTTCGGACCGGGAAACTTTGTTGGCTTTAGACGACCTGCCTCCCCGTTTGTACTCAGCGTGAGCAAGTCCGTGGGGGACAATGGATTCCCCACCCCGTCCAAAAGGTACTCTTCATTGAAGGTCGGGTCTTCGTAGACCCAACCGAGCTCCGGAATGAATACCGCGCCTGGATCGTGATCGATAGTCGAGGCTCGCAAACCGTGCAGCCCAGCCGCCGCCCACAGCGCGTTGGCGATGATCGCCTGATAGGTGCACAGCACGTAGCGATAGGACCGGATGTCCCGTATCCGGTAGCGCGCTCCCGCAACGTGCTCCATCATCCCGTCGTCCGCTCGAACGCCCGTGGCCGGATCAAGCGTACCTAGGAGGCGGTCGAGCATCGTATACCCGTCATAATACTGCCTCCCCCAGTAAACCACGTCCGAGTCCACCTTCGCCGGAGTGAAGACGCTGTTCACGTCCGCCCACGTCTTCCCGGACGGGAGCACGCTCAGGTTACCCGAGCTGCCGTTTGGATGAATGAGGCGGTCCGGATGAATTGCTGTTCTCGCTACCCAGTCGCGTACGGCCCGGGCGCGTCCGAGGTTACTTGTAGGATTGCCGTACGCCGCGAATATGTCCGCCAGCAAGGGATGCAGGGCGACGATCAACGGATTTGCCAAGTTCTCGCCAACGAAGGAATCGCGCCGCACCGTGGTGAGCGCCTGCGCCGCCGCTATGACGCCGACCGAGTCCGGCCTCGTCGCGACAATGACCGGGACCCGAGCCTGCAGCGCTCCGAGTGCGAAGAAAAGCGTATCGTACCCCGAGTGCTGGACGCGCGCGTCGCCGCACCCGCCACCCGTAACCGTGCCGCGCGCGCTCGCGACGAAGGCAGGGTCCCGGGCGATCGGAAACCCGTTCTTGTCCAGCACCTGACACACGAGCGGCAGGGGCGCGCCCATCGGCAGGGTGACTACGGGCGCGCCGAACGCCACCGCCACCGTCAGTGTCTTCGCGACCTGGTTCACGCTCAGGTCAACCGTCCCAGTAGTCCCGCTCGCGGGGTCGCGGACCGTGACCGCCGCCTTTCCCTGGCCCACCGATCGCAGCAGCATTCCCGCCCGGAGCGCCACGACTGCCGAATCGCTGACCGAGTAGTCGAGCGTCGCCCCGCTGACAGCCGATCCCAGGCGGTCCCGTGCGGTGACGCCGAGGCTGAGCGTGTCGCCGACGGCGTCGAACGAGATCTCCGCGGGCCCGACCGTAATCGCGGTGATGCGCTGCTGCACGACGACCGTGACGCTCGCGGCAACGCTGGTCGTCGAGTCCCCTGCCGCAGCGACCGTGACGACGGTGGCCCCGTTGCCGAGCGCACGGACGGTCCCGCTCGCGTCCACCGCGGCGACCGCCGCGTTCCCGGTCTCATAGGTGACCGCGGCCCCGCTCACGGGCGACCCCAGCCGGTCGCGCGCCACGGCCCCCAAGGGAAGCACGGCCTGCAGCGCGTCGAAGCGGAGCGTGTCCTGCGCTACCGTGATTCGCGCTACCCGCTGCTTCGCCGACACCTGCACGCTTCCCGCCACGCCCTCGCCCGCCTGCGCCACCACCGTCGCCGCGCCGTTGCCCCGCACCGTGATCAGGCCACCCGCGTCCACAACGGCGACCGATGGGTCGGTCGAGCTGAACGACACCGGCGCACTCGTCAGCGGGGCGCCAAGCCTGTCCCGCACCGTCGGCACGACGCGCACCGTGTCGTTCAGAGCGTCGAAGGAAAGGGCTGCCGCCGGCATCACCACGCTGGCCGCGCGCTGCCCGACCACGAGCACGACCTGCCCGGGAAACCCAGCCACCGCGAAACTGGCCTTCGTGACCCCGTTGGCTTTCGCCCGGACGGTGGCCGCATCAATCGCCTCCACCACTCCGGCATCGGCGCCGGCCAGGTTGGTTACGCCCCCGCTGAGCGGCGAGCCGAGCGAATCGAGCGCGACCGCGGAAATGGTCCGGTCCTGTCCCAGCGCGTCGAAATGCACGGTGTCGCTCGGCAGGACCAGGCGCACGGGCCGCTGAGCGACCTGCACGACTACCGGCGCCGTCGTCCCCCCGGCGGCCAACGTCATGACAGTCGCGCCGTTGCCGAGCGCACGGACGGTTCCGTTCGCGTCCACCGAGGCAACCGCCCCGTTACCGGTCGCGTACGTGACCGCAGCGCCGCTCACGGGAGACCCCAGCCGGTCGCGCGCCACGGCCCCCAAGGGAAGCACGGCCTGCAGCGCGTCGAAGCGG
>Ga0137378_10004450_pt1 | contig 12102 bp, 15 predicted proteins | sample SagtaG_21_FD_104813 | JGI IMG/M metagenome (GOLD analysis project Ga0137378, IMG submission 104813) | Vadose zone soil microbial communities from Sagehorn Ranch, Mendocino, California, USA - Sage2_L_60_16 metaG | ecosystem: Environmental > Terrestrial > Soil > Vadose zone | place: USA... | reverse complement strand
CGCGCCTCTGCCAGGGAGGCCTGCACACGATCGCGCTCGAGGATCTCATTGATCCGGTCGGCGTTCGCCTTCTCACTAAGGTCTTGTGTCGAGTCGGCGTTCCTGAAGCCCCTGCTCATTGTTCCCTAGCTTAGGACTCTGCTCGTTTGGCTCTCGCCTGAACGCGGCCAGGAGCACCACCACCAGGCCGGGTGCAATCCCGTAGCCGAAGCTCCCCTCCGCGATCAAGACCAGCCAGGTTGGATTCGGCCGCGCATTGTGTGATTCCCACGGTGACTCCCGCGAGCCTGCCTCTCACTCCGGTACACTGAGGTCGGCGCATTGGTGCGCCGCCCGCTCGGGTCCTCTCTTCCTGTCTCGAACACAGAGTCCTGTAGCTCACGGCAAATAAGAAGAAAGAGAGAGGCACCCTGGAGCTTCGTTGCAATCATTCGCCGAAGCCGGCGTCAGCACGCGCGTTTTGGTCGCACTGACCCGGCAAGACATCAACTCACCAAATCAGGTTCAACTCGAATCGATCCCCGCCCTTCTCGACGGGCGAGACGTCGTCATCCAATCGCCCACCGGCAGCGGCAAGACCATCGCCTTCCTGATCCCGATCGTGGAACGATTGGAGCCCGGAAAGCCCGGCCCCCGGGCGCTGGTGGTCGCGCCGACACGAGAGCTCGCCATCCAGGTCGACGCCGTTTTCAAGTCGCTGGATTCCGGACTGCGCAGCGCGCTGCTGTACGGAGGTGTCGGTTACCACCGTCAGATCGAGAGCCTGAAGCGCGGCGCTGACGTGATGATCGGGACTCCCGGACGCATTCTCGACATGATGAAGAGGAAGCTCGTGTCGCTCAGCCGCGTCGAATATCTCGTGCTCGACGAGGCCGATCAGATGTTCGATGCCGGCTTTGCGCCTGACGTCGAACGCATCCTGGGACACATCTACTCAGCGCAGACGGTGCTGGCGTCGGCAACGATGCCGGATTGGGTCTCGAAGATGATCAGCAAGCACCTGCAGGATCCGCTCCGGGTCAAGATCGTGGCGGAGGGGCCCTCGCTGCTCGAGCACGGAGCGGTACATACCAACGCCGGCTTGAAGCTACGGGTGCTCAGCGACATCCTTCATCAGCATCCGACCGCAATCGTTTTCGGGCGGACCAAGCACGGAGTGCGCAAGCTGAACCGGGAGCTGCGGCGGCTCGGCCACAACTCGGTCGAGCTGCAAGGCAACATGGCGCAGAGCGCGCGAGACACGGTGATGGATTCGTTTCGCAACCAGCGCGCGGATGTACTGGTCGCGACCAACGTCGCCGCTCGCGGCCTCGACCTGAGCCACGTCGGCCTCGTGATCAACTACGAGCTCCCAGACACCGCCGAAGCGCTGACTCACCGCGTCGGCCGCACGGCCCGCAACGGAAACTCCGGTCGCGCGCTCACGTTCATCACGTCTGACGACCACGAGAAATGGGCCAAGCTGCGCCGCCAGGGCGCGCCTTTGCTTCGGTCTGTGGACGCGTCGGCGTTCGCGCGCGCAGGTGAGTGGCTCTACCTCGAAGAGCCCGCGCCAGGGGCAGTTGCGCCGGAGCGCCACCGAACCGCGACTCATGCTCGCCGGCGTCTCAAGCCAATGCCGAGTCGCGGGAGACACCGAAGAGAAAATCGACCTTGATCTGGTAACCCGGGGGGTAGACTCGTAGGCAGCGACAGGCTGGCGTTTCCTCCCGCGAACCTGCCGATCACTTAGCTGAGAAGGTTCGGAAGGTTGGCCAGTTGAATACAAACCGAGTTGCGACGGCTCTCCTCGTCGACGACGACCCTACTTCGCAGCAAAGCAATCAGGAGCGACTGGAGCACGACGGATTCAGCGTCTTTGTGGCTCGAGACGGAATTGAAGGCCTGGCCCGCGCCAAGCAGATAATGCCCGACGCAATCTTCGTCCACCTGGCGAAGGGAGCGGGCAATATCCCGTTCATACAGGACCTGCGTGCCGACGACTCATGCCGCCACATTCGGGTTGTCGTTCTGACGAGCCAGGCACGTGTCGATCCGGCGAAGAAGCCGCTCCGCACTGTGCCGCGCGACGGCTGGTAGCCCCGCTACCGCGCCAAGCAACCGCTCAGCCGGCTTAGAGCTCGGGTCCGCCGGGATAACCAGGAAGAGGGCCCGGGTACGCCTTCTCGGCGACGGCCTCGAGGCGCTGTTCATAGAGGCGGATGACCCAGATTCCCACGATGACCGCGATCACACCGGCGACGCCGAAGCCGATCGCGAACTCTGTGCCGACCCTATCGATCTGCTTTCCAAGCGTGTATGCCGCGGTGCCGTAAATCGTGGCCCAGACCACGCCACCGGCGGCGTTGAAGAAGAGAAAGCTCGGCCAGGGCATCCGGGCTGTGCCGGCAATGAAGGCGGCATACGTGCGCAGGATGGCCGTGAAACGCCCGAAGAAGACGACGCTGCCGCCGTATCGCGCGAAGAGGTAGTGGGCCACCTTCACCTTGCGCTGGTCGAGCCCTACGTATTGGCCATACCTGACAAGCAGCCGGTAGCCGCCCCAGTGGCCGAGCAGGTAACCGAGGTTGTCGCCGATGATCGCGCCCGTCGCCGCCGCCGCAATGACCCAGACGATCTGCAGATTGTGGGTCGCCCCCGCGTAGAGGGCCGCGCTGATCAATGTCGTCTCGCCTGGCAACGGAATGCCGATCGACTCCAACCCCACGATCGCAAGCACGGCCCAATAACCGAAGTGCTGGACGTAGTAGGTCACTCGCGGGCCTAGATCCTGATCGACCCGTCGTCCCGGATCGTCCACTCCGGGTTGTGCGCGACCTCCCACACGTAGCCATCAGGATCGGCAAAGGCACCGGTTGTGCCGCCCCAGTCGGCGTGAGCGGCCGGTCGCACGATGGTGCCGCCCGCCCGCTCGGCCTCAGCAAGGACCGAGTCAACCTCATGTGGCGAGCGGACGTTGTGAGACAGCTCGATCCCCGGGGCGCCGTGACCACCGAGCGCGGTCCACAGGCCGAAGACCATCCGGCCGGCCTGGAAGAAGCAGACGTCGTCGTCAGGCTGCTGCGCGCCGCTCCAGCCGAGCTCCTCGTAGAACGACCGTGCGCGCGCCAGGTCGGTGACGCCGAGAGTCACGAGACTGATGCGTTGCTCCATGCACGTAGGATCGCGGATATGGGTCCCGAGAGCCTGCTCACGTGTGCCTATGCTGATGGGGTCGAGTCCGGTCATATCACGGGAGGAAGGCCATGGGTCGAGTCAGCCACTTTGAGATCACCGCGGACAATCCGAAGCGGGCGGCGGAGTTTTACGAGAAGGCTTTCGGATGGAAGTTCTCGGACTGGGGCGGGCCATTCACCTATCTGCTCGCCACCACTGGTGACAAGGACGAGGTCGGCATAGACGGCGCGATCATGGATCGCACCGATCACGGCCAGGCAGTGATCAACACGATCACGGTCGACAAGTGGGAGGCAGGGGCCGACGCAGTCAAGAAGGCGGGCGGTCAGGTGCTGATGGAGAAGACGCCAGTTCCGGGACAGGGATATTTCGCCTACTGCAAGGACACTGAGGGCAACGTGTTCGGCATTTTTGAGGGTGATCCCACCGCCGGCCAGGAGGTTGGCGCCGCCGCCAGGGCCGAACAGGCTTAGACCAGACATCTCGAGCGGCGGGATCGATGCCCGCCGCTCGATGTCTAGGGTCCTAGAAAGGCTTGAGGACCATCAACCCCACAAGCAACAGAAGGCCGCCACTCCCCATCCAGGCAGCAGCCTGCGGCCGGGTCCTGCTCAAAGTCTGAGCCAGGTCCTCGTCCGACCTCCGCGCCGCATCGCGGGCCAGGTAGTACGGCCGGGCGATCAGCCCCATCCCGACCAGGATCGCGACCAGGATCACGATTGCCGCCCACAACCACCCGCGACCCCACCACGAGCCGAGGAACGCCATCCAGACGCCGGTGATGATCACGATGAGCAGGCCGGGGTTCGAGATGAACGACGCTCGCCGGGACAGGGCGAGAAGCTGCCTGGCCGTCGACGACGCGCTGTTCCGCATTCCAAACGAGGCCCCGCCGGATACGCCGTGAGCGAACAGAAACACCGCCAGACCAAAGACGTGGAAAAACTTCAGCCACGCGTAGAGCGTCATCGGGCTTCAGTGAGCTGTCGGTGACCGAGGTGCGCGGCAAGCACCAGCACCTCGCTCACCGTGTCGGCAGATCGCTGGAGGAGTCTTAGATCGGCCTGCGAGTATCCGATTTGACCTCGCCTGCCTCCGAGGACCAGGCGCCCGAGCTCCCGTCCTTCGTGTCGCAAAAGAACCTCAACGGCGTCCTCTCCGTTCATGCGACCGTGACTGTACACGGGACCTGACGCCGGATTTGAGGTCAGATAGAGCGCGGCGGCTCGAGCGTCGAACGCGATGACGGCCTCATCGAGCAGCCGGCAGGCAACCTTGTTGACGTCGATGACCGAGACGACGGACTCAACATCAGCCCTGAACTCGTCAAGCACAGCTGCCGGGCTCCGATGGCGGACCCGGCGGTCGACCTGCCGCTGCAGCCAATCCTTGACCGGGCTCGAGGCGACGACCACGACGAAAGCCGTGACCACGTAAGCCGCGTCGGATTTCTGTCCCGATGCGGAGATGAAGAGGCGGTTGAGAAGAGTCACGACCGCCGCATACACGGCCCCGAGAATCGCAGTTAGACCGCCGTAGACCAGGGTCCGGTTGATGATCAGGTCGATGTCGTAGAGGCGGTAACGCAAGATTGCGACCGCGATCGCAACCGGCAGGGTCAGGCCGGCGAACTCGAGCGGAGTCAGAGCCAGGTACAGCGGTTGACCGAAGAAGTTCCAGGCCGGTGCGCCATAGACGAGGGTGGCCGCAAACAGGCCGCTTGAATATGCGAACCACTTGAGCTGGAGCCTCTCGTCGCTCCCCGCACGCCGGAAGCGGGCGGTCAACGAGCTTGCCAACGCAACGCAGGCCAGGATCAGCAGCGACAGGCCCGCGCCCTGAACCTGGCTGAGCAACCGCTCGGGAAAGAGCCCTGAGAGCGGGTTCTCGACCAGAGGCGCAAGGAGCGCAACCTTCGCGCCCGGGACGGGTAGGAAGTCGACCAGACGTTTTGGCGTATGCAGTGCGATGCCGAGCGCAAAGAGGGCTGTGCCGCTCACTGCCAGCCAGTCGACCACCCGCCACCGAGGCGGCACCTTCCCGTCGGGGAAGCGCACGGAGATCAGTACGAAGAGACCGATGACCGGCACCCATCCCCACGCGCCGAGCCACACCGCCGCCGAGCCAAAAGGCCAGGCGCCGTGCTCGATCACGAGGGCGAAGTAGCCATAGCCGGCCGGCAGGTGGACTAGGCTGGCCGCCAGCGACGTCGCGCACATCAGCCAGCCGATGCTGTTGCCCGGCTCCCGATAGGCAACGAGCCCGCCAAGGAGCCCCATCAGGATTCCGACCAGGTATACGAGCAGGAACGACGCCGGCGCGCCCAGGGCCACCACCACCCCTGCACCCAGCCCACTGGCGAGCGGCGCCCGCAATGCCGAGCGGCCAGGCCAGAATCCGCATGCCGCGGGTGCTTGTGTGCGGCACGGCTCGCGGCTAGTTTGCACCCTTGGTACGAACCCGAAGATGCTGTGAGCCGCGCCTGGTGACAGGTCCACCTCGCGACGTTATTCGAGTATCGGCACTGTGGACAGAAGAAGGACTGAGCGGAGGTCCGGGCTGGATCGGCGGGTTTCGGAGCGCCGATCTGCTGGCGGCCGCCACGTTCGCCATGCCGATCGGGTCGGGCCGGGCGACGCTCGCGAGCGACGGCTGCACCTCAGGCGCCACCAGTACCGGCGAAGCCTCTTCAACCGCCGCAGGCGCCGGTAGCCCGAAGCAGGCCGTCCCGTATCGGCGGTTCCGACCTAAGATCGGCGCACCATGCATGAGCACAAACAGCCACGTCCGCCCAGGGAGCTGTCGGGTTACCTCGACGCCATGGCCCGCGTGATGTTCCAGACCGGGATCAGCTGGCGGGTGGTCGACGCCAAGTGGCCCGGCATCCAGGAAGCCTTTCACGGTTTCGACCCCAACCGTGTGGCGAAGCTCAGGACCAAAGACCTCGACAAGCTGATGACGGATACGCGGGTCATCCGCAATCGAAAGAAGCTCGAGGCGATCGCGGGGAATGCCGGGCGTATGGTCGAGCTGGACAAAGAGTTCGGGAGCTTCAAGAAGTACCTCGACTCGCTCGGCGATTTCGAATCGACCAAGAAGGCAATCCACAAAGACTTCGCCTACATGGGCGACACGGGCACCTGGTACTTTCTGTGGATGGTCGGGCGCAAAGTGCCCGACCACGGCGAGATGTGATCAGCGCGGAGGAGGTCGACTCACCTCGGACCGGGTTGCTCATGCAGGCAGTCGGCAATCAGTTCGGAATGCTCCAGGCAGCGCGCGGCGGCACGATCTCGGAGAGTTCTTCGCGGTCGAGCCTCTACCTGACAAGCCTCTCGGGCGCTGTAGTCGGCCTGTCCTTTGTCGCTCAAGCGTCGCGCTTCGGCGAGACGTTCTTCATCTTTGCCCTTGCGATACTGCCTGTTGTCTTTTTCCTCGGCGTCGTGACTTATTACCGCCTCCTGCAAACGGGCGTCGAGGACGTCATCTACGCGCGTGCTCTCAGCCGAATCCAGGACTTCTATAGCCAGATCGATGCCACGCACGCTGACCTTTTTCACTGGTCCTCGGTGGACCAGGTGGGTCTGTCTCAGCTCGGTTTATTCAGGCTCAGGTGGCAGCAGTTCCTCTCGTCGGCGGCGACCATCGCGATCGTCAACTCGGTGGTGGGCGGTGTGTTCATTGCCCTGATGGTCGACTTTGCCCTGGAACCTCAACCGTTCATCGGCATCCTGGTAGGCGGCGTCGCTGCGGTCATGATCAGCGTGGGGTTCCTTAGGCACCAGTGGGCAACCTGGATGCACGTTGCAGGCGCCCTGCCCATGGTGGCCGATCCTAGGCCGCCTGTCTGACCGGAAAAAGCTTGTACGACTTCTCGGTCTGGCGCGACTACTTCGTGATGGTGGGGACGGGGGCCGCCGCCCTGACTGGCCTCGTCTTCGTCGCCATGACGCTTCACCTCGAAGCCATCGTCAACCACCCGGTGCACCGTCATCGGGCTCGCACGATCCTGGCCGGCCTGACCGCTGTGTTCATCCGGTGCGGACTCGTACTCATGGGAGGCCAGAGCAGGCAAGCGGTCGCGATCGAGATCATCGCGGTGCTCGTGGTCGTCGAGGTCATCCTCTATCGCAGCACGCGCGACGCCTTCAACGCGGCCGACCGTGCCGTCTTGTAGCGCGCCGCGGGCAGCTTCGCATGCCTTGTCGCCGAACAGGTCGGAGCAGTCATCCTTTTCATCGCGGGAGCCTGGGGGCTTTACGTGATCGGACTCGGGATGATGGCATCGTTCGTGTTCATGGTCACCGGCGCCTGGCTTCTGCTTGTTGGCGTGGAGACGGGCCAGGGGACCGGTCCCAGCTTCGAGACCCAGGAGGCGACCGATGAGCACGCTCAGTGACCAGCTCGAGAAGGTTCCGCCCGCCGTTCGACCCAACGTCCAGGCCGCGATCCGGACGGTCAGGGAGGTGGCGCCAAGGGCGGAGGAGATCCTGTACCGAATGGCCGCTCCCCGCTCGAGCCGGATGATGTGGAAGCTCGTCCGCTACGCGATTGACGGCGAGGACGTGGTCGGGATCGGCACCTTCGTCGACCACTCGACCATCTACTTCTACCACGGGCGCGAGCTCGACGACGGGAGCGGGCTCCTCCAGGGCGGCGGCAAAGAGATGCGGTTCATCACCCTCCGGTCGCCTGCCGACGCCGGCCGAGCCGAGGTCAAGCAGATGGTCCGCAAGGCCTTCCGGCTCGCGAGAAGCTGAAGCTTCGAGCCGCCCACGGTCTTTCTGCTTAATGCTGTTAAATCAGTTGTTAATTGATCTAGGCTCGGTGCATGGTCGAGGTGGAGGTCTGGATCCTGAGCCGAGGTGCGCGCCAGCGGGAGACGGCTGCCGCGGCGTTTGCCCGGGTTGCCGATGAGCCCAGGCGGTACGGCCTCGAACGGGTCGAGGGGCTGAAGACCGACGAGGCAGCGGTCGTCGGGAGGGTCTTTGTCGGCGACCAGGGCTCGCCCAGCCTGCCCAGGGCGGCGGTCTGGAAGGCTCTGAACGAGCTGGCAAACCAGGCTTTTCCGATCGGCGAGCAGCAGATCGTCTGCTTTCCACTGCACTGATCCGGAGGCCTTAGCCGCTCTCTAGAGTGGAGCGGGTGAAGGTCACACCCCTTCGACCGCCCCTCGCGCCCGAACGGCCGCATGTGCTCGAGGCTCACGGAGACCGGCGGTCCGACCCGTACTACTGGCTCCGGGAGAGGCCGGAGCCTGAGGTGATCGCCTACCTCCAGGCCGAGAACGCGTACGCGGACGGCGTGATGGCCGGCGCGGCCGATCTCCAGGAAAGGCTCTATCACGAAGTCCTCGGCCGGATCGAGGAGACGGACACCTCGGCGCCGATCTTCTACAGAGGCTGGTGGAACTACACGCGCACGGTGGAGGGCTTCGATTACGAGATCTACTGCCGGCGGCGCGGCTCCCTGGACGCTCCCGAGGAGATCGTCCTGGACGGCAATGAGCTGGCCAAGGGCCATGACTACTTCGAGCTCGGCTACGTCGAGCGCAGTCCAGACGAGAACCTGGTCGCCTATGCCGTAGACGTCGACGGCTCAGAGCTCCACGAACTGCGGTTCCGCAACCTCGCGACGAGCGCCGACCTCGAGGACGAAATCCATGGCGTCCACTACGGCGCCGCCTGGTCCGCCGACAGCCTGACGTTCTTCTACGTCCGGCCTGACGCCGCGATGCGTCCGTACCAGGTGTGGCGCCACAGGCTGGGCATGGCCCCAGACGAGGACGTTCTCGTGTTCCAGGAGGATAACGAACGTTTCGAGGTCAATGTCGAGCCCTCGAAGAGCGAGCAGTTCATCTTCATCACAAGCGCCAGCCAGGTGAGCAGCGAGTCTCGCTTTCTGCGCAGCGACGAGCCCGAGCGCTCGCTGACCCTCATCGAACCGCGACGCGCCAACGTCGAGTACTCGGTCGAACACCAGGAGGATCGCTTCCTGATCCTGACCAACGACGGCGCAACCGACTTCCGCCTGATGAGCGCCCCGGTCTCGAATCCGTGCCGGTCCTCGTGGACGGAAGTGGTCCCGGAGCGTCCCGGCGTGAGGATCAACTTCACCGACGTGCACATAGGCCATGTGGTGCTCGGCCAGCGCTCGGCCGGCCTGGAGAGATTGGAGGTGCTGGACACGCAGACCGGCGGGCTCGACATGGTCCAGCAGCCCGACGCGGCTTACACCGCCTTTCCGGGCTCGAGCCCGAGTTACGACAGCCACGTCATGCGGTTCTTCTACACCTCGCTCACCGCGCCCTGGTCGGCTGTCGACTACGACATGAAGACGCGGGAGCGCACCGTCGTCAAAGAGCAGCCGGTGCGCGGCGGGTACCGGCGTGACGACTACGCGACAGAGCGCCTGTGGGCGACCGCGCCAGACGGTGTGCGCGTCCCGATCACGCTGGTTTACAAGCTGCTCGCCGGTGATGGGGAGGTCGCGGTGCAGCCGCCGAAGGCGCGGCCACTGCTCCTCTACGGCTACGGCGCTTACGAGCATTCCAACGACCCGATGTTCGACCCCGCGCGGCTGAGCTTGCTCGACCGCGGCTTTGTCTTCGCCATCGCTCACGTGCGTGGCGGCGGCGAGATGGGGAGGGAGTGGTACGACAAAGGCAAGCTTCTCTGCAAACGCAACACCTTCAGTGACTTCATCGCGTGTGCGGAGCACCTGGTCGCCGAGGGATACACCTCGGCGAGCCGCCTCGCAATCCGCGGACGCAGTGCTGGGGGTCTGCTCGTCGGCGCGGTGCTCAACGAGCGACCCGAGCTCTTCACATGCGCGGTGGCGCAGGTGCCGTTCGTCGATGCGCTCACGACCATGCTCGACAGCAAGCTGCCGTTGACCGTCAACGAGTACGACGAGTGGGGCAACCCCGCCGAGCTCGAGTACTACCGCTACATCAAGAGCTACTCGCCGTTCGACAACGTGCGCAGCGCGAGCTATCCCGCCCTGCTGGTCACCGGCGGGCTGAACGATCCACGGGTCTCGTACTGGGAGCCGGCCAAATGGGTCGCCAGGCTGCGTACGGTCAACCTGGGCGACGGACCGATCCTGCTCAAAACGCAGATGGGCGCCGGGCACATGGGCCCCTCCGGTCGCTACGAGTCATGGCGTGAGGAGGCGTTCGTGATGGCGTTCGTCGTCTCGCAGCTGGGGCTTGACGGCTGAGCCCAGGCTGGGTAGCCTTGCTGGTCTCCACACCTATCGGGGTGTGTCTATAGGAGTGTGCTAATTGGGCGGCATCAGAAAGAGAGGCCTCGCATTCGAGGCTGAAGTGCGCCCATCCGCACATCATTGAGCCTGGTTCGGTAACCAAGACCTAGAAGCCAGAAACTCAAGTAAGGACCGTGCGGTGGTTGGGCACCGCCACGGTCCTTTTGCTTTTTCCAGCCGAGTTTCAGGTTTTTCAGGAGTCAGTGATGAGCATTCCAGCGGTTGAGATCCAGGGAGTCAGAAAGGCGTTCCGGCGCCGCGAGCGCGAATCTGGCGCGCCGTGGTGGAGAAAGGCGCCCAAGGACAAGGTCGCCTTGCACGAGCTCTTCCTGACGGTTGAGGCCGGCGGTGTGACCGGCATCCTCGGGCCCAACGGAAGCGGAAAGTCGACGCTCATCCGCATCCTCGCGACCCTGCTCACGCCCGACGCGGGGACCGCGAAGGTGTTCAGCCTGGACGTGGTGACGGATGCCGCTCAAGTGCGGCGGCTTGTAAACCGCGTGTCGGTCGAAGCGTCGTTCTTCAAAGAGCTGAGCCCTTGGGAAAACATGCTGTACGCGTCGCGCCTGTACGGCGGCGGATCGTCGGGTACGCGCGAGCAGGTCTCGGGAATTCTCGAGCGGCTGGGCCTGGCGCTGGACACGCTCGACCAGCCGATGAAACAGCTGTCGCGGGGACAGCAGCAGAAGGTTGCGATCGCGCGGAGCTTCCTGACTGCTCCGTCGCTCCTGTTGATGGACGAGCCAACGACAGGGCTCGACCCCCGCTCGAAAAAAGAGGTGCAGTCCATGCTCGAGATGCTGCGCGCGGAGCGCGAGGTGACGGTGCTGCTCTGCACGCACGACATGGACGAGGCTGCCGCGCTGTGCGATCGCGTCCTGATGATGGACAACGGACGCGTGCTGGCAGACGGGACCGCGGCAGAGCTTTGCGATGAGCATGGTGGCGCGACATTGGAAGACGTCTTCATGCAGCTGACGGGCAAGGCATTTGCCGTGGAAGAGGAGATGGAGGAGGTCGCCACATGAGCACGCTCAGCCGGCATTCAGAGCTGAACGCGCTCTTCGGCTTCGCCGAGCGGTCGATGCACTCGGTCAGGCGCTACTGGGTGTGGGAGGTCGTGTGGCTCTTCTACAGCATGGTCAGTGTGCTGTCGATCGGATTTCTCGCCTCGGGACTTGGAACTCTGGGCGCGACCAACGAATCGTTCGACCTGCATCGCGCGCAGCTGTACTTGCTCATCGGCTCACTGCTGTGGGGCTTTCTGTCGCTCGTCTTCATGAAGGCGGCTTTCGCGATCGCCTGGGAGCGATGGGAGGGGACCATCGAGTACACGTTCATGGCGCCGATCCGCCGCGTCACGCACCTGATGGGCATATGCCTGTTCGCGATCGGCTACGGACTCGTGAGGACATTCGTCGTCTTGCTCGTTGCGATCGCGATGTTCAAGCTGGACTTCTCACATGCCGACATCGCTGCGGCGGTGGCGGTGCTCGCTGCTTCGACGGTGCCGCTGGTCGGGCTCGCGATCTTCACCTCGGTGCTGCCCATGGTCTCGCCGCAGAAGGGCGAGCAGATGTCGTTTGCGGTCCAGGGATTCCTGCTGCTGGTGTCTGGCGTGTACTACCCGCTCTCGGTGCTGCCCGCGCCGCTGCAGGT
>Ga0137378_10004447_pt1 | contig 12107 bp, 10 predicted proteins | sample SagtaG_21_FD_104813 | JGI IMG/M metagenome (GOLD analysis project Ga0137378, IMG submission 104813) | Vadose zone soil microbial communities from Sagehorn Ranch, Mendocino, California, USA - Sage2_L_60_16 metaG | ecosystem: Environmental > Terrestrial > Soil > Vadose zone | place: USA... | reverse complement strand
CGGCGGTGGTGGCGGCGGCGGAGCAATTAGCAACGTCATCAGCTGTTGCTTCGGCAGCTCTGAATAGGAAATCAGCGGGATCAGGATAAGGACCGCGATCAGCAGAACGTGGACAACTGTCGAGATCAGCACCGTAGTGCCTTTCCTGGCCTTTTCCTGTCCGCCGGATTCGATCAAGGAATCCTCGAACATACAACCTCCCTTTCTAAACTCCTGAAACTCTTCCGCGCTTTACGCTACGAACGCCGGTGGCGGTTAAGCTGAGGCAGGTATCTGTAACAGGATGGAGACTTATATCAGTGCATTCCCTAACCTGTCAACCCGCCCGAATTGGCATTGTTTTATGTCGCCGTCCACAAAACAGCGGCGCTTCTACTTCACCTTTGCCGGCTTCGCTCCCTTCATCATCTTCGTCGCAGCGGCCGGACGAACCGGTGCGGCACCCGGCGCAACAGCCCGTCCATGAATATTCGTGTAAACAAGAACCAGTGGTGCCGCGATTGCGATCGACGAGTACGTTCCTATGATGATTCCCACGACCATTGCGAATGCGAAATGATTGATGATTTCGCCCCCAAACAGGAACAGCGCGACGACTGTCAAAAACGTCAATCCGGAAGTGAGAATCGTTCGGCTCAAGGTCTGGTTGATGCTGTCATTCATAACCGTCTCGAGCGCGTCGCGGCGCCGGATCTTCAAATTCTCGCGGATCCGGTCGAAGACCACGATCGTGTCGTTCATGGAATAGCCGACCAGCGTCAGGAGGGCCGCAATCACCGTTAAGTTGATCTCGCGGTTGAAGATCGAGAATAACCCGAGCGTCACCAGCGTGTCATGGAAGGCTGCAAAGACTGCGGCCGCGCCATAAATCCACGAATCGAATCGGAAACCGATATATATGAGCATCCCGCCCAACGCGTACAATGTGGCCAACACGGCCTGACGTTTCAGGTCGTCGCCCACCTTGGGGCCGATTGAGGTGGCACTCAACACTTCGAACTTTCCCTGAAATCCTTTATTTAGCGCGTTGATAATTGTACTTCTGCCGGCGCTTGCATCTTCCTCTTTTGCACCCTGGAACTCAATCAAAACATCGTTGCGCCCGGCAAGTTCCTGCGGCTGGCTGTCCGGTGCCCCATTCTCACGCAACAACTGCCGGATTTTTTCAATCTCGGGTTTCTGCTGGAACCGGACAGTGACGATCGTGCCGCCCCTGAAATCGACTCCGTATCGAAACCCGTGCTTGACCACCAGTGAAACCAGTCCCAGCAGCATGACCGAGCCGGAAATCGCCAGATACAGCTTGCGCTTACCCAGCCAGTTAACCTTGACGTCTCTGAAAATTTCAATCATCCGAAGATACCCTTTAGACACCGGGCGTTGCCCGTTGTTCCAATCTTTTCTTACTGTAGCGGCGGTCAATTCCTTGAGGCTGCGCGCTGCCGCGCTGGCGCTCCGCGGACCGCCGGTACAGTTAAAATCTCAAATACTCAGCGCTGTTTCCGAGCGCTGTCGTCGATTCAATACCCATTCGAACAAGGTCCGCGACACAAAAACGGCGGTGAACATATTGGAGACCAGCCCGATCACCAGTGTCACTGCGAAGCCTTTTACAGGACCTGTTCCGAACAGAAACAGGAAGATGGCCGAAATCAGCGCCGCCAGATGGGTGTCGATTAGAGTAACAAAGACTCTTTTGAAGCTTGTGACGACGGCAGATACAGCAGTTTTGCCGGCGCGCAGCTCCTCGCGAATGCGCTCGAAGATAAGAACATTCGAATCGATACCGACACCGATGGTGAGAATGACACCTGCAATTCCGGGCAAGGTCAATGCGGCGCCAAAATACGCCAGAGCCCCAAAAAGGATAACAAGATTCAAAACCATCGCTACCGTCGCGTTCAGGCCGGACAATCTGTAGTAAAAGAGCATGAAAACGACGACCGACATCATGGCCACAATCGCGGCGGTCAGCCCGGCGCGGACCGAGTCCGCACCTAGCGTCGGCCCGACAACTTCCTCATCCAGATATTTGATCGATGCGGGCAGCGCGCCGGAGCGCAGGACCAAAGAAAGGTCCTGCGCCGCTTGAGGCGCAAACCCGGTAGCGCCGCCGGTGATGATTCCGGAATCCGTGATTCGTCCGTTGATGCGCGGCGCGGACTGGATTCGTCCGTCCAGGACGATAGCCAGCATCTTTCCAATATTTTCCTCCGTCACTCGCCCAAAGCGCTGTGCCCCATCCGCATTGAGATTGAAGCTGACGGCAGGACGGCCATTCTCGTCACGCGAAGGATACGCGCCTTTGAGATCGCGCCCGGAAATCGACGCGACCCGCTGTACGGCGTAATACGATCCTTCACCGCCCGATGGAACCCCGCGTTCCACCGACGGCAGCACTTCCAGGTTTGCCGGAACAAGGCCGCCATAGTTCTGCGCCGCTGCGGCCGCGCTCGGAAACGGCCCGCTGTCGACAAGTTTCAGTTCGAGTAGTGCTGTCGACTGCATGATGTTCTTGACGCGCGCTGGATCATCAACACCGGGGAGCTGAACCAGGATTTCGTTCTCGCCGGGACCGCCATGCTTTTGGATGATAGTTTCACCGACACCGAGTTGATCGATTCGATTGCGGATCGTATTGATTGCCTGATCGACGGATTGATCGCGATAGGTCTGTTCCTGGGCAGGTTTGAGTCGTATCGTGTAGGTGTTCGGGACTTCGCCTGCTGTCGAGATCAGATCCCATTCCGTATAACGTTCATTCAAAATCCGCCGGAAATCCGAATCTTTCGAGGGATCAACCCCGACAGCTTGCAATGTGTTGTTCTGACTGCGAGTCAGTTGCCGGAAAATGATGTTCTCGCGTTGGAGTTGCTGCCGAAGGCCCTCGATCGCCTGGTCGGTCTCCGCGCGTATTGCATCGTCGGTAACGACCTGCAGCACCAAATGGGTGCCGCCTCTGAGGTCTAACCCCAGGTGGACCTTTTCTTTCATCTTGGCGACACTCGGCGGGAATCCCGCAAACAATGCGATCGACAGCACCGTAACACCAAGAATGATCAAAAATCTTGTTCGTTGACTCATATCCTCACTCTTGTTCCGATCCCTGCAACGCAGTGACGGCGCTGCGGGAAAGCTCGATCTTGACGTTTTCCGCTACCCGGAGTTGAATGCGGTCGTCTTTGAATCCCACTATCGTACCGTAAATCCCTCCCGAAGTGATGACCTTATCGCCTGCCTTGAGATTATCGATCATCGTCTGGAGCTTCTTCTGGCGCCGGCGCGCCGGAAGAAACACGATGAGATAAAAGATTCCCAGGATCAAGATGAGCGGTAGGAAAGAAATGATGCTGCCCGGGGCCTGCGTCTGCTGCTGAAAGAGCACGGTATTCATCAACTGGGCGTAAACCCAGCCTTCCTTACTTCTACTAGGAATTCGTCAAAGTGGTGAAGTTCGATAAACTGCCTGATTCTAGAGATTGTGTCAAGGTAGAAGTGTAGGTTGTGGATAGTATTTAACACCGATGAGAGGATCTCGTTGGCTATAAAAAGATGCCGTAAGTATGCTCTGGAATATCTGCGGCACACCATACAGCTACAGGTCGAGTCGACCGGATCCGGATCGTCTTTGTATTTGGCATGCTTGATGACAATGTGTCCGTGCTTCGTGAACAGCCATCCGTTGCGGGCGTGCCGCGTCGGCATTACGCAGTCAAACATATCGACGCCGAGTGCTATCGCCTCGGCTAAATCTGCGGGGGTTCCCACTCCCATCAGGTAGCGTGGCTTTGCTGCGGGCAGATGCGGCTCAACCTCATCGATAATTTCGTACATCAGCGGCTTCGGCTCTCCCACCGCGAGACCGCCGATCGCGTAACCGGGAAAGTCCATTGCGGCGAGCCGTACTGCGCTCTCCCGGCGTAAGTCGTGATAGATGCCGCCCTGAACAATTCCGAACAGAGCTGGGAAATTCGGGGTCAGACGGGTCAATTCCCTATTTTCCGATTCAAGGGCTTTGGTTTGGAAAATAGGGAATTGACCCGTCTGACCCCGAATTTCTCCGGGTGTGCGCCCTTCCCAATGCTTCTTGCAGCGTTCAGCCCAAACAAGGGAGCGGTGCATCGATTTTTCGGTTTCGAAGCGGCTTGCGGGATATGCGAGACAATCGTCGAGGATCATCATGATATCCGAACCAAGCGCGGCCTGAACGTCAATGGCCTTTTCTGGACTCAAGAAGTGCGTGCTCCCATCCAGGTGTGACTGGAAGCGGACGCCGTCTTCGTCGAGATCGCGCAAGGTACTCAAGCTAAATACCTGGTAGCCACCGCTGTCGGTCAAGATCGGGCGGTCCCATGCCATGAAGCGATGCAGTCCTCCCAATTGCTGGATCGTCTCATGTCCGGGTCTCAAAAGGAGGTGATACGCATTGCACAATAGAATCTCGACGTTAAGAGCCTGGAGTTGATCGCCCGTCATCGACTTGACCGTCGCTTGCGTGCCGACAGGCATGAAAACCGGTGTCTCCACAAAGCCATGCGCGGTCTGCAAACGGCCACGCCGCGCGCGTGTCTTGGGATCTTTCGTGAGCACCTCGAAAATCATGGCGTCCACACATCAAACCAGATGACAGGAGACATCCCGGCCGGCTTCGATCTGCCGCAACGGTGGTTCTTCCGTCTTGCAGCGTTCCACCGCAATGGGACACCGTGTGTGGAAACGGCATCCGCCAGGCGGATTAATCGGAGTCGGTACCTCACCACGTAGTACGATACGCCGTTTCTTTGCTGCAGGATCAGGTGTTGGTACGGCGCTGAGCAGCGCCTGCGTGTAAGGATGCTTCGGTGCCAAACAGATCTCGGCGCTTGTCCCAACCTCGACCAACTTACCGAGATACATGACTCCAATACGAGTTGAGATGTGTTCGATAACCGGAATTGCATGCGAAATGAACAGGTAGGTCAATCCAAACTGTTGTTGGAGATCAGCCAACAAATTGATGATCTGCGCCTGGATCGAGACGTCCAGCGCGGAGACCGGTTCGTCTGCAACAATAAGTTTTGGTTTAAGCGCCAGCGCCCGCGCGATACCGATTCTCTGCCGCTGTCCGCCGCTGAACTCGTGCGGATACCGATTCATCATGGCGGGATCCAAGCCCACAATATTCAAAAGGTCGGCGACCCGGTGCTCTCGCTCCAAGCCGCCGGCCAACCGGTGAATCGCAAAGGGCTCTCCGACGATCGACCGTATTGTCATGCGGGGATTCAATGATGCGTAGGGATCCTGAAAAATGAGCTGCATATCGCGCCGTTTGCGCCGCAATTCATGCTTTCGCAATTGGAGAAGATTCACACCGTCGAACCGGATAGTCCCCGCGTCCGGCTCAATGAGACGCAGAATTGCGCGTCCGGCAGTGGTCTTGCCGCAGCCAGATTCACCGACCAGGCCGAACGTTTCTCCTTTATTGATGTCGAAGCCGATGTCGTCAACCGCCTTTACGTAAGCCGCAATTCGTGAGAAAACGCCCCGGCGGATTGGAAAATACTTCTTGAGATTTCGAACGCTCAGCAGAGGCTCGGCTCGATCAGGCATGAATGCAACGGGCCCCGTGGCTCCGGGATACGTGCTCGAGTGGAATCGGAGAGAGCGTGCATTCAAGAGTTCTTTTGTAGCAGCGTGGCGCGAACGAGCATCCATCGGGAAGGCGCAATAAGTTCGGAACCATACCCTCGATCACCTCGAGCCGGTCTCTTTTTTGAGCGCTGGAGCCAAGACGAGGAACGGATCGAAGAAGCCCCTCTGTATACGGATGTTTCGGATTGTGAAAAATGTCCATCACAGGACCGATTTCGACAATCTTGCCTGCATACATCACTGCAACGGTTTCGGCAACTTCCGCGACAACTCCCAAATCGTGTGAGATCAGAATCAGCGATAGCTGATATTGTTCACGGAGACTGTCCAGCAACTCGAGAATCTGTGCCTGAATCGTAACGTCGATAGCGGTCGTGGGTTCGTCGGCAATGATGAGAGCCGGATGACATACGAGCGCCATCGCAATCATGATGCGCTGGCGCATACCTCCGGAGAGCCGATGCGGATAATCCTTAGCGCGGTTTTCCGCATCCGGAATGGAAACGGCTCTCATCGCCTCCACTGCGCGCGCCCACGCTTCACGCTTGGAGACGTTTTGGTGGGCGAGGACGGTTTCAGCAATCTGAAAGCCCACTTGAAGAACGGGATTCAACGCGGTCATCGGCTCTTGGAAGACCATCGCAATCTGCGCGCCTCGAACTTGCCTCATCTCCTTTTCGGACTTCGAAAGAAGATCGTAACCGTTAAACAGAATTTCGCCGCCGACGATTCGCCCCGGAGCGCTGATGAGACGAGTAATCGACATCGCCGTCACGGTTTTTCCACAGCCGCTTTCTCCGACCAGACCGAGCGCTGTCCCTTTCGGAACATTGAAGGAAACGTCGTCGACGGCCTTGATGATTCCTTCTTCCGTGAAAAAATAGGTTTTGAGATTTTTGACTTCGAGAACGCTGGTCAAATGGTCAAAGCCTCCCGGTACTCGCCGTGGACTCTGCGGAAAACATCCGAAATTTCTCCCACGGTGGCGTAGGCTTCAACGGCTTCAAGAATGTACGGCATGAGGTTTTCCGAACTTCTTGCGGCATTTTCTAGACGTTCGAGGGCTCCGCGGGCGGCAGACACAATGCGGCCGGTTCGGGTTTTAGAGAGATTTTCGACTTGGGCTGCTTCAAGCTCAGGGTCCGAAATGTGAATGGGAATTTTCTGTTCCTCATCGGTTTGAAACTGGTTGACTCCTACGATGATGCGCTGCTTCTCCTCAACCGATCGCTGATACCGGTATGCGGCTTCTTGAATCTGGCTCTGTACCCAGCCGCTCTCGATTGCCGGCAGCATGCCGCCAAAGCCGTCGATCTTTTCAAGTAATTGTCCAACTTGGGCTTCCATCTCTTCAGTAAGCGTCTCGATTGCGTAAGATCCGCCAACCGGATCAACCGTGTTCGTGACGCCAGATTCGTAGGCGATAATCTGCTGCGTCCGAAGAGCCAGCCGCGCCGCCTCTTCAGTCGGGATCGCCAGGGCCTCGTCCTTCGAATTCGTGTGCAAGGATTGCGCGCCGCCCAGGACTGCGGCGAGGGCCTGTATCGCCACACGAACGACATTGTTGTCCGGTTGTTGTGCAGTGAGCGATGAGCCAGCGGTCTGCGCGTGAAATCGCAGCATCCACGACTTTGGATTTTTGGCGCCAAACCGTTCTCTAGCAATCTTCGCCCAAATGCGGCGGGCGGCACGGAACTTGGAGATCTCTTCGAGAAAATCATTGTGGGTATCGAAGAAAAACGATAGCCGCGGCGAAAATGAATCAATGTTCAAACCTGAATCGAGTGCCGCTTCGACATACGTGATCGCGTTGGCAAAGGTGAAGGCGAGCTCCTGGACCGCCGTGGAGCCTGCCTCTCGGATGTGATAGCCGCTGATCGAAATCGTATTCCAATTGGGGGCGTTTTCCAGGCAATAGCCGAAAACATCCGTGACCAGCCGCAACGAGAAACGTGGCGGGTAGATGTATAAACCGCGCGCGATATATTCCTTCAGAATGTCGTTTTGAACCGTGCCGTTGATGACCAGCGGTGACACGCCTTGCTTTTTTGCCACAGCGATGTACATCGCAAGCAGGATCGCGGCGGTGGCGTTGATAGTCATCGACGTGGAGACTTTGTCCAGCGGAATGCCCTCAAAGACCGTTTCCATGTCGTGCAGCGTGTCGATGGCTACACCCACTTTCCCAACTTCACCAGCCGCAAGCGCGTGATCCGAATCCAATCCCATCTGTGTCGGCAGATCGAAAGCGACGGAAAGTCCCGTTTGTCCATGGGCAAGAAGGTATTTGAACCGTCGATTTGTTTCGGCAGCGGATCCAAATCCAGCATATTGACGCATTGTCCACAGCCGGCCGCGGTACATAGTCGGCTGGATTCCGCGCGTGTAGGGATAGTCGCCCGGCAACTCAGTATGCGCTTCGCCATTAGGTCTCGAGAACCCTTCCAACTCGATACCGGAATCGGTCTCCGACCTGGATTTCAAATCACGCATGACACTAGATTACCGCAGTTATATTAATCATTATTCGTCAATCCATTTTCAATTCTCATCTGGAGCGCTACTGCTCAGTCAGCGAGCAGACCCGCCTTAAGACTTTCCCATTAAGATGAAGGGAGCCCAATGGTAAGGATGCGGGAACGCGGCTTTGACCTCTAGGATGGCCTCCTGAAGCGCGCGCGTTTTCGAAGCGCCGCGATGGAGAGCCTCGTAGAAACGACGCATCAGTTGGGCTGTCGAGCGATCGTTAACGGTCCAAAGGCTGACGACAAGGGATGGAGTCCCCGCATAAAGGAAGCCTCGAGCCAGTCCGAGTAGTTCATCTCCTTCCCACACGGCGCTCATTCCGGTTTCGCACGCGCTTAACACCGTCAACTCCGCCCCAAGTTGCAGGTTGAATATATCGAAAAGGTTCAGCCAGCTATCACCCAACTTCAGTGAAGAAAACATCGGATTGTCGGCGCGAAAAATTCCGTGTGCTGCGATGTGCAGTTTGCCGGCTGTGGGACCATATCGACGCAGCTTATCTTCCCGAGCTTCACGCCCGACAAAAAAAAGGCCCTTGGGTAGAAGGGAGCGAAGTGCAGCGACCTCTTCATTGATATAGGGCGTCATCTCGTCGGGAACCGCCAACACCAGGTCCTGTTCGGTCCTCTGGATTTTCTTCTCGCGGCAAATCTTTAGTACCGAGGCGCTGGCGCCGCGGCTGACGGCGTACGCATCGACGAGGTAATTTGCGCCGTCGTACAACGCGTGAAATGGGACATAGTGAAGAACATGATGCGGAACAAAAATCAACGATGGCCGGTCAAGCTTGTCTTGAATGGGTTCGATTAGGTGACGGTAAAGCTCGCGAAGATGATATTGAATCGCTTTCAGCAGAAGCGGCGCGTGCGATTCCAAATACGCAGCTTGGAGATGAAACTTCGAGAGCTGAAACGTAAAACCTTTCAGGGCCGTTCGCACGGTGCTCGTCGTGGTTAAGTTCCGGACGATCTCGAATTTGTTTCGGCTGATGATGAAAGCCTGAAAGCGATCGCCGATCGTGTAATATTCCACTAACACTTCGTCCGCTTGAAGCATGGCCTGCACTTCTTCGACGTCGGGAATCTTCATGCTTTGCAGTGTCGCCCAACCGGACTTTTCCGATCCAACTTCCCTGAGCAATTCCACGAGTTCCTGCTCACGCCTGGCGATTTCTTCTTGGGTGGCCGAGTCGCCGGTCGGCCGAACCGCGCCGATCTCGTTGAGCCGGCTATAAAAGATGTTGAGTTCTTCGCGAATTTTCCGGATGCGTTGGAGCCTGGGAGAGTCATCCACGCCAGTGTCCCATACGGTTTCGAGGTTCTTCTCCAGCAGGTCGATTAACGTTCGCGACTTCGAGCGTTCGACAAACTGGAATGCCGCGCGGGGATCGTTTTTGGTCAGTTTCAGATTGACCATATTTTCATAGACCTGATATTTGTCCCGGCCGAAGGACAACCGCATTTCGTCCAGCCGGATATTGCCCCGCAAGGATTCCATTTGATCGATCGCTTTCATGTAAAGCTGCTCGGCTTCGTCGATGGATCCGTTGAGTTCCTTCAAACGACCCAGCGTGTTGTAACACTGATAGGATACCCATGGCGCGTGATATCCTTCGATCCCATCCAGGGCCCTTTGCGCCTCCCGCAGAGCCGGGGTCCTCTCCTCCAACTCCAGAAAGCTTTGAGCCGAAAGCACACGAGCATTCGCCGCGCGTGCTGGTGCCTGCTGCCTTTCGAAAATTTCAGCAGAGCGTTGGGCCAATTCCTGAGCTGTTGAAAATTGCTGCTGTCGGGTGAGAAGCTGAGCCCGCCACAAGTCGACGACAGCGACCCACAAATCGTTTCCCTCGTTGACGAAAATTTCGCGCGCGGCAAGTAAGGCTTTTTCGGCATCCTCGTCCTCGAATGTCTTGAAATATGCGATCGCTTGATAGGTCAAGCACTTTGCCGTTTCATACCGATTACCGAGCCTCTGGAAGATGTCGTAGGCGCGTGCAGCTATGTCGGCCGCGTCAGCGAACAGGTTCAGTTCGAGATAAATTTCCGCGCGATCCATGTCGCACAAACCGACGCGACGTGCGTCATCGAGTTGCTCGTGGCGCCGCCTCACCTGTTCGAGAATGCGCAACGCGGTTGAATAATTACCGCGGCGGAAGTGCATCTGCGATACACCGCGGTCCGCAAACGCGGCCCACAACGAAAGGCCGTGGCGTTCGCAATGGTTTTTCGTTATCTGGAAAGATTGAACCGCTTCGTCAAACCGATTCATTTCGGTTAATACGTATGCGCGGTTCAGACCGATCGAGGCGAGCGACGCGTGCGCCTGTGTGTCGTCTCTATTCTCGAGCAATTCTTGAGCGCGATCGTAATGGCTCAGAGATTCCTGATACCGATTAAGCCGGTAATAGACGTTACCGAGCGCGGTCTCCAATGTTGACAGATAAGAGACGTCCTGCGCTTCTTCAAGCGCGGCGCGTGCCCGTTCGGCCAGATCGAGCGCTTCGCTGTACCGGCTCAGGTACATCAAATTATCCATCTGCCCGACGAGTGTGCGTCCGACCTCCCCGCGGAGTCCGGCTCTTTCAAAAAGGTCGGCAGCTTTTTCAAAATAGGCATCCGCCTCGGCCGACCTCCGCATCGTATAGAGAACCTGCGCCAGCGAGCGATTTGCGTAAGCCCACGCTAAGGGTTGATCCAACAGTGAGGCAATATAGAGATTGGTTTCGGCAAGAACCTGCGCCAGTTCCGGATCACGCAGCAACAGTTCGCGGATTTTTGTGGAGATGGATTCCACGAATGCCTGGCTAGGCAGACTGGTAGCATTCGAGATGAAAGCCCGTTGCTGGGCAGCATCCCGAATCTGGACCAAACGGGCCAGAGAATCCTCGGGATTAGTAACGGTCACGACTCCAACGCTTCCTACGTAGGCTCGCTTCCTGCAGGTACTGGGAAACCCCTTCTAGCCACAAAGAGGCCAAAAACCACAGATGTATTTTTGTGCCTTTTTGTGGCCGTTACTCTTCGCCGGGCGACTTGACACGCCCGTGAATCAGGAGTTGCCGCGGTGGACGCAAAAGAGCGTGATCTGCCCTTCGGGCAAATCCACCGAAAGATGATACGTATCCTTCGGCACTTCGTCAAATGAGAACTCACCGACCACATTCGTCCGGGTGCGGTAGCGGACGATACCGTGGGACTCCAGTTTCACCGGAGTATTATCGAAGAATTTGGCATTGTTCGACAAGACCTGTCCTACAAGGGTAATGCGATTGTTGGCTTCCATCGATTCGATCTTCACATCCACATCCACGTCTCCGGCGCGGAACAACAACTGCCGCGGTGGAGCTCCGACGCGGCGTACGCCGGCCATCATCGGCTGATCATAGGTGTCGAACACCAGAGATGCGATAAACTTCCGGAGACCCGAAGCGCCCTTGGGTTGCGCCACAGGTTGGAATAGATTGATGCCCCACTGAAGGAGCTCGGCAGGGGGTTCGAAAGAAGCGTCTTCCCGGAGTCTAGCAATGACAATCTGAAATTCCTGCTTTAGCTCCTCGCACTCATTACATGCTGTCATATGCAGCTCCAATGTCGATTTTTCGACATCCGAAGACTGACTTTCGATGTAATCAATTAAATTCTCAACGGTTACGTGTCGCATTCCCTGCCTCCTTTGGCCTACATCCTTCAGACCACTTCTCTCTCAATTTAAAAGTCCCTCTATCTATAAGACTGGCGAGATAGGGGCAAAAATACAAAAATCGTGAACTTTTTTTGTAAAAAAATTTTCATTCCAAGCCGCGCTTTTGAAGGATTTTCTTGAGTTTCTCAAGACAACGTGCTCGATTTGGTCCCACGCTGGCGGCGGGCATTCCCACGAGCTGACTAATTTCCTGATAAGTTCGAAAGCTCCCGTCCAAGTATAGCATCTCAATCAACGACCTGCAGCGT
>Ga0137378_10004442_pt1 | contig 12116 bp, 12 predicted proteins | sample SagtaG_21_FD_104813 | JGI IMG/M metagenome (GOLD analysis project Ga0137378, IMG submission 104813) | Vadose zone soil microbial communities from Sagehorn Ranch, Mendocino, California, USA - Sage2_L_60_16 metaG | ecosystem: Environmental > Terrestrial > Soil > Vadose zone | place: USA... | reverse complement strand
CTTGCGGGCAACGTCCCGCACACAAAGGCCTACCGCGTGGTCTGCGGAGCCCGGTGCCCGGTACTGACCGTCAGGTCCTAAGTGGCCCTCTGGAAGTTGGACAGGAACTTGGACGATTTGCCCAAACGTTCGGATTCGGAATCAGGCCCGTACGACACCCGACAATTTCGGCTAATGCTTGCGATCTGGAAGCCGCCTTCGAATGATTTACCCGTATTCAGAAATTGAGCAGTCAGGCGGGCAAAAAAGGGACCATCATGATCATCAGCGACCGTTTGCGGCAGTTGCGGGACGAGAAGCGGACGGGCTTGCTCCGTTGCTACATCTCGCGCGTGGAAAACGGTCACACAGTGCCAACAGTCGAAACTCTGGAAAAAATGGCGCGTGCTCTCGAAGTTCCGCTCTACCAGTTATTTTATGAAGGAGACGGACCGCCCAAAGTGCCCAATCTCCTCAAACGGAAAACCTCAAATGATGTTGTCTGGGGAAGCTTTGGCAAGCACGCTATCTACATGCAGAAGCTCGTAAAGTGTCTCGGCAAAGCAACCGATTCGGACCGAAAACTTCTCCTTTCCCTGACGCAAAAGGTCGCGGGGCGCAACCGGCGAGTGTCCAACGCAGTATGAAGGCCAGGCCGAGATTCTTGGCGCTAACGATCTCGGTCCCAGATTCGAAACCCAATGCCTGACTAAGGTTTTTGCATGATCTTGATGTAGTTCGCGAGATTTCGAATCCGTGTGGCGATTTGCGACTCGTCCAATCGGTTCCTCGCGGCAAACTCCGATCCCCAGACGGGCATTTCGGCCGGACCGTGTGCGGGCAGGGTGACGCCATTCCTCAAGACCTTTGAAACATACGTGAAAGGGAATTTTCCTCCGTGCCGCAGGGTCAACGTAGTTAGGTCGGGCGGAGTCCGGTATGGAGGATGAAACGGACCAGCATCCTTCAGATCCGTTCCATGACATGCAAGGCAATGCTGATTGTAGAGTGCAGCTCCTGAAGGGGAATCGGCAGACGTGGTGGCACGTTTGTTTTCTGATTTTCCCTGTGCTGAGCAGATGCCGACAATAAATATCAGCAAGACGCAACACAAGACGACCTTCCCAATCGCGCGGCTCACCATTCGAGGCCTCCTCCAGATGATATCGATTTGCACGGACAAGAACGCAGCGGAAATGGCCCGCGGTGCGAACAGAGTTTGCTTTCAACGAGCCAAGAGTTCTTCAGCAGGCCGCACCAGCGGTTCCATATGCACGGGGCAAGCCAGGGAGCGCGCGATCAGGCAACCTTCATCCGTCTTCTCGAGTATCCGTTTCGCGCGTTCCAACTCGTTGTTATAGGCGATCATAAGCGAAGGCTGCAGAACGATTTCCGTAAACCGCAGCTTTCCTTCCGGTTTTCCGAGCCTTCCTTCGACGCACAACTGCAGACTTACGAATTCCAACTTCGACGCGGCGGCGATCGCGTAAAAAGTCGCGACGAAACACGACGCGACGGCGGCCAAGAGAAAATGCTCGGGAGTCCAGAAGCCGATCTCCCCTTTGAATTCCGGAGGGGCCGAGAAATGGATCGGTGGATGGATCCCCCTCGCCGACACGATCCCGTTCCTTCCTGCTTCCCATTTTGCAGTGACATGATAGGTGTGAGTGTCGTTCATTTCCGTAACTCCTTGCGACAGATACTGTGCAGCTGCAATGTAGCCACGATTCGAATGAAAGTCCGTGCGAGCTGGCACCGACGAGTGTGACGGCAGTCACAGTCGCTCGCGAGCTGTGCGGGCCCGGTCTGTTGCGCTGTTGGGCGATCCGTTCCTTTAAAGCCCGCTGCACGTTGAGAGTGACGAGGGTTGCGTCATCGTGCGACAGTGAAGCTGGTCACATTTAGGAGTGGCCGGAATCACGGACAAACTTAAGGCGGGGTCGTCAGACTGGTTGTGGAGGATGCGCCATGGAAACCATTCCAGTCAGCGAGAGAATTGGCCTCAAGAATATTTTGTTCCTGACGGATTTTTCTGAGCGGTCAGGTATAGCCCTTCCATATGCGGCGATGATTGCGCGCGCCTACGGTGCAAAGGTGACTGCACTGCATGTTGTCGTTCCTTCCGCCTACACGTACATGACCCCGGAGCTGTCCGCGACCCTATTGGATGCCCAAGAGGATGCGGCCAAAACAGGAATGGCGAGGGTGGAAGCCGACTTCGCCGGGCTTCCCCGCGAAGTGATCATCGAACGAAACATTGGAGTATGGCCGGTCCTCACAGAGTTGTTGCCAGAGCGGGAATTCGACTTAATCGTTCTCGGGACTCACGGACGTACCGGAGTGAAGAAAGCGGTATTCGGTTCAACGGCAGAAGAAATCTTTCGCCGGACGAGTGTGCCGGTGCTCACGATCGGACCATCTGTGCGAAGGAGCGTTCATAACCGTGGACGCTTTCAGTGCGTGCTCTTTGCCACCGATTTCAATTCCGTTTCGGGCACGGCAGCATCCTATGCCGTATCGCTCGCACAAGAAAACCAATCCAGGCTAGTCCTTCTGCACGTGCTGCCAGCGCCAAAGGCGGGGAAGGGCAGCAAATCAGCCGAACTCTCGGTGGCTGAGGCCTTGCACCGAGTGGAGGATCTACTTCCCCGCGACGCAGAACTCTGGTGCCGTCCGGAACCAGTGGTAGAACATGGACAGGCGAGCGGCCAGATCCTCGCCACGGCCGAGCGATGCGGAGCTGATTTAATCGTTTTGGGCGTGCGCGGAATGGACACCTTGACCGGGCTGGTCACTCGCGTCGAACGGGCCACTGCCTACGAGGTCATCGCACACGCGCCTTGTCCCGTGCTTACCGTCCGCGGTTAGATACGATGGCGTTGGGCTCGAACGCGCTTTCGAATACGTCATCACCGTGAAGCCGCGCGAACTAACGTGCATCGCGTACCGCAATAATTTGATGGTTGGGGCGTGCGTGTCGCGTCGTCAGGCGGCCGCAGACTTCGTGTGCACCACCGGAAGCTTCTGGCCGTAGAGTTTTTTCCGTGCTCGGATGATTTCTTCAGCAGAGAGTTCGCAGCAACCTTGTCACTTACCCAGATCTCCGTGATTGATGACGTCGTCGATCGAAAGGATTCCTTCTGGTATGCCTTCGTTGTTTACGACAGGAAGGCGCCGTACTTGCTTTGCCGCCATGGCCTGCAGAGCTTCGTGGATTTCATCTTCTGGCTTGCAGGTGACCACGTTCGTTGTGGCGATCTCTCCGACCGTAAGCTCTCCCGGTAAGCGATTTCTGGTTCCCATCGCGATCGCGATATCCCGGTCCGTGACGACTCCCTGAATTCTCCGGTCATTCCCGACGACGGGCAACATTCCGCAGTTGTTCACCCACAGAAGTTCAACTGCCGCGCCCACGTTCGTGTCAGTGCTGCAACACACGGCTGACTGGGTCATGACGTCTTTTACTTTCATGGCATGCCTGCCTTTCTAGCTGTGATCAGAAACCAGCTTTCTAGGCTCCTCCGATCGTTTCGAGAGCGGGCCGATTGGAAATCGTCAGCGTCGAACCCTGAAGCGAGACGAGTTGACGGTTCTTAAATTCGCTTAGTGTGCGCGTCACGGTCTCGCGTGTCGTGCCTATGAATTCGGCGATCTCTTCGTGAGTGAGAGGCAGTTTGATCTGTGTGCTCTGCTTCGTGTCTTTGGGATCGGCTGACCACTCGAGAAGCACGCGAGCGAGTTTCTCCGGAGCGGAAGCCGACAGGCCAACGGTGCGCAATTGCTCGCAGGCGCCGCCGTAGAGCGTGCTGAGCTGTCTTACTGCACCCTGATAGACCTCAGGATGCTTGCCCATAAAGCACAAGAAGTCGTCGCGCCGAACATAGGCAATCTGGCAGGGATGCAACGTCTCGGCGGTCACTTCATAGGGGATTCCCGACATGGTTGCCATGAGTCCGAGGATTTCGCCGGGCTTCGAGATTCTGAGGATGAGCGTTTTTCCGCCGCTCGAACTGATGGAGAGCTTCACTTGTCCGGCGCAGAGTACAAAGACGCCGCGAGGGTCCTGCTTTTCGAGAAACAGGACAGCGCCCGCGGGATACGCGGCCGGGGACTTTATCTTATTAAAGTCCGTCATAGCCGCAGGGCTGAGCTGGCAAAAGAACCCATTCGCCCTCATCTTGCAAGACTGGCAGTTTTCGTTTAGTTCGAACCCATAAGGACCGCGCATCTTAGACTCCTTTTTCTCCGTCTGGAGATTGTTGCATTGCGTCATCCGCGAAATACCGTGTCAGAGGCGAATCAGTCAGGAAGCGTGCGTTCGTCTTCTGATAAATCTTCCGTAAAAGCTCTCTACCTTTGGCGTCGACGAAGGCTACTTCCCTCAGGTCGAGCTGCAATTCCCTTGAACCAGGTAGGGCTTCGAGCGACTGCCAACTGCGATTGAACTCTTCGACCCAGGGACCGGCAATTTTCCCTTCGAGCTTGATGGTCTGAGCTCTTTCGCTTTCTTGAAGTGTGATTCTAAGCATGCTCGCCTGACCCAGCCTGTTGCGTTACAACTTAAGTAAGGCAGGTCACACGCCAAAGTGTCAGGCATCACGCGAAAGCTGGGATCTGTTTCAAATAGGGAGACTTAGCTCGTGGGGGACGTGGGATCACGCCGTTTTGGTGTGGGATGGATCACGCGGTGACGAGACGAGATTTCGTCGCGCGACTAAATGTAGTCTCGACGGTGAATGCCGAGTTTCTTGATTTTGGAGTTGAGAGTGGTTCGCTTCAGTCCGAGGCGCTCCGCTGCACCGTTCGCGCCGCTGATCATACCCTTGCATTCCCGGAGAACGCGAAGAATATGTTCTCGTTCCGCTGCTTCAAGATTGGTATCGGCCGATCCGGAGGACTCTTCGATCTGTTCGAGTTCCGCGAGCGGTGCACGCAATACGGCACCTGGCGAGAGGATGACGGACCGCTCAATGAAATTTTCGAGTTCCCGCACGTTACCAGGCCAATGCCATCGAACAAGGGTTTTCATGGTTTCGTCAGGAATCGTTTCGATGCGGCGGCCCATGCGCTTCGAATGGCTGGCGAGGAAATATCGGACGAGAAGTGGAATATCCTCGCGGCGCTCGCGAAGAGGAGGAATGGTGACGGGGAAAACGCGAAGCCGGTAGTACAGGTCGCTGCGGAACTGTCCGGCGTTCACCATCTTAGCCAGGTCGCGGTTGGTCGCCGCCACGAGACGAATATTGACGGGAATCGTTCGCGTTCCGCCGACGCGCTCGAATTCCTTTTCCTGCAAGGCGCGCAGAATTTTTGGCTGGAGTTCCGCAGGCAGATCGCCGACTTCGTCCAGAAAGAATGTGCCCTGGTGGGCGAGTTCGAGGCGTCCGATTTTCTGTGCGATCGCACCGGTAAACGCGCCCTTTTCGTGGCCGAACAATTCGCTTTCCAGAAGCCCGGAGGGAATGGCCGAACAGTTGAGTTTAACGAACGCATTATCGCGGCGCGGGCTCAATCTGTGGATAGCGCGGGCGATCAGCTCCTTACCGGTCCCCGTCTCTCCGAGGATGAGGACGGTTGCATCGGTTCCCGCCACGTCTTCCACCTGTTTGAGCACTCGCTTCAGTCCGGAGCTTTCTCCCACGATTTCCTCGAACTGCTGGGTGGCGACAAGTTCCTCTTCGAGGTAGCTCTTCTCTTGCTCGCTTCGGCGCAAGGCCTCCTCGGCCCGGCGCTTCTCGGAAAGATCGCGAATCACGCTCAGTACGACCTGACCTTCGGGGCCTTCGACCGGCCCGAGCATGATATCGACAGGGAATTCATGTCCGTCCTTACGGAGCCCGTACAGCTCAAGCCCCGCTCCCATGGTGCGCACTCGTGAATGAGCAGCGTAGTCGGCACGACGCTTCGGGTGGGTTGCTCGAAACCGTTCGGGAATTAGAATTTCGATTGGTTGATCCAGCAGTTCCGAACGGGTGTATCCGAAGAATTTTTCGACCTGCGTATTAACTTCCGTGATCTTCCCTTCGCGGTTGCTCACCACGATCGCGTCTGGCGAAAATTCGAATAATGATCGAAACTGCTGTTCGCTTCGCCGTAAAGCTTGCTCAGCGAGCTTCTTCTGAGAAATGTCACGGACTACAGCAAGCACCAGTTGGCCCTCTGCCACTTCGAGAGGGCTGAGCATGATGTCCACCGGTATTTCAGTGCCATCCTTGCGTCGGCCAAAGAGTTCCAATCCGGCTCCCATGGCGCGCACTCGAGGCTGCGCCGAGTAAGTGCTGCGGTGTTTGGGATGGACGGAATGAAATCGTTGAGGGATTACAAGTTCAACTGCTTGTCCGACCAGTTCTTGGCGCGTATAGCCGAACATGCTTTCTGCTTGCACGTTCGCCCGCAAAATCAATCCGGTCTGGTCCGTGACGAGTACGGCGTCGGGCGATGCCTCGAATAGTTTCTCGAACAGGCTGTTGGAATCGGGAGACCATGCCTTGTCGGGTGTTTCGCCGGTCACGCTTCGGTCCCTCGGGAAGAGCAGATTTGACACAAACTGCCTGTGGAAGAGACCTGGGATAGTCCAGGCTCGGCACTGCCGCCCCAGCACGCAGGATGCACCCGGAGTATATCGCAGAGTTCGCCGTACCGAAGGACGCGTGACGGATCGCACGGCGATTTGTGACCTTCGTCACTGAACCATAGCAGGGTTCGGGCCAACGTGGATGTGCAAGGGAGTTCGCCATGACTAACGAGACTCGAAATCTACTTACCGTCCTCAAGAAAGAGTTGGAGTTCTTGGAGAAGGGCGGGTACCGCAACGCGGCGCGAGCGCCATGGCGGCCACAATTAGTGTTTCAAGATTCTCCGACGTGTTTGAATTTTGATTCTACCCAACAGGCAAGGCCATGTAGTGAGTGCATCCTCACGCAGCTCGTTCCGGGAGAAATGCAACGGAAGAAATTTCCCTGCCGTTACATTCCACTCAACGAACGGGGAGAGACCATCGATTCCTTCTACCGATTCGGCACCCAAGATGAGTTGGAACTGGAACTGGGACGTTGGCTCAAGACGACGATCGAACACCTCGAGAAACAGAAAGCCAAAAGCCAAGTGGCTTTGGAACCCATCGAAATCCACGTAAGGGCAACCGGAAGGTTAGCCGAATGACTCTCGAATGTAAACGGAAGGGAATTCATGTTTTCGGCGTGTGCGAATCCGGATTGCAAGAAAAGATTTGACTACCTAGAAGGGCGCTTCTTTCGATTTCGCAAGGAGCATTTAGCTGGTGACGAGCCTCCCAACACTCATTGTGTGCAGCACCTCTGGTTGTGCGGAACATGTTCGGAGAGGTACACGCTTGCATATGAAGAGGCACAGGGTGTTGTGATGACCATGCACCGCATGGACCTTCCGGAAGAGCTGGATACCTACCGATTCATCGCTGTGGCGTAATTCTCGCTCACGCTATCAGACCTTGCTCGCTGAGCCTCTCTAGCTTTACATCATCCTGAAGGGTGCTTGCCGATGAGACATTGATTTTTGGATAGTAAGCATTCGACACATACTGGGCCAGCATGCGCTGAGTGTTGAAGAAAGAGCCGTTGAGGGCGATCGTGGAGCGCATGACTTCGGCGTATGCATCAGGATGTGCGTAGTACTTAGGAAGAATCACCCCTTCGAGCTTGTCGTATAAGGATGCGATCTCGATGTCGTGCCGTTCAGGATCTTCCTCGAAGCCGATGGACCATCCGGTGATCCCTTCAAAGTGTCCTTCGATCCACCAGCCATCGCGCACGCTAAGACTCGGGACGCCGTTCATTGCTGCCTTCATGCCGCTGGTGCCGGACGCTTCAAAGGGACGATGCGGCGTATTGAGCCACAGATCGACGCCGGCCGTGAACAACGACGCCCACCGCATATCATAGTTCTCCACGTACACGACCGGAATAGAGTCACGCAGAGCAGCCGCCGCCTCGACCACTCTTCGAATGATTGTTTTTCCCGCTTCATCTTTCGGGTGCGCCTTGCCGCCGAAGATAATCTGGAATGGACCGGCCTTCTCGCGGATTGCACGCAGACGATTCAAATCGGAGAAGAGGAGGTCAGCGAGTTTGTATTCCGCCGCGCGGCGGGCGAACCCCAGCGTGGCGACATTCTCGTTGAGATGCATACCGGTAGCTTCCGCGATGGATCGCAACAGCTGACGTTTGGCGCGAACATGCGCCTGCTGAATTTCTTCGAGAGAAAGACCGATCGCGTAGCGGAGATACAGATTGTCGCCGTGCCACTCAGGGAGGTGTCGGTCGTAAAGCTCGCGAAACGGTCCGGATGTCCAAGTCGCCGCGCGGACGCCATTGGTGATGGCGTGGACGGGATAATTGGGGAACATGCTATGCGAGATTTCACCGTGATGCATGGCGGCGCCGTTGATGTAACGCGAGCACCGCAACGCGAGGTAGGTCATGTTGAGATTGCCGGAACGGCAGCAGTCAGTGTCGTCTAGAATTCCAACGCGTTCCTTCCCGAGCACGCGCACAACTAGCTCACGCGAGAACTGGTCGAACGCAGCGGGCACGGGTGTGTGTGTTGTGAACACGCACTTTTGGCGGACATTCTCCATGTCCTTCGCGGAAACCTGCGAGAGATTTTGTCTTTCGATTTCTTCCTCAAGTAGCGCCAGCGTAAGAAGAGCCGAATGACCTTCATTCATGCGGAAGCGCGAAATTTGATGGTGTCCAAGCGCGCGTAGAAGTCGGACACCTCCGATTCCCAGAATTGCCTCCTGGCACAAACGGTAACCCTCGTCGCCTCCATATAAACTATTAGTGAGGGCGCGTTCCCATGCCGGGTTCTCCGGAAGGTTCGCATCCAGGAAATACACCGGGACTTGGCATCCGCTAACACCGATGATGGAATGACGCCAGGCACGGATCTTCACGTCTCCTCCGTTCAGCTTGACGGAAATCACCGGGTCGAGTCGCTCCAAGACGGTTTCAGGTTCCCAATGTTCGTTCTCTTCGGTCTGTCTTCCGAATTCATCGAGGCGCTGCCGGAAATACCCTCGACGCGGAAGTAGCGTCACGCCCGCGATGGCCAGGCCCATGTCTGCTGCGGACCGCAGCATGTCTCCCGCCAGCACGCCGAGGCCACCCGCGTAGGTCGGCCAAGCCGGGTCGACAGCAATTTCCATGGAGAAATATGCGATGTCGATCTCACTGGCGGGAGTCATTGCGTTATTTCCCCTCGGCGTTGTGGAATCATTTCCCGCAACGAATCTCCTAAATTGCAATCAACTCCGGACGGTCAAAACCGGGCAAGTTGCGTGTGAAACGACCTTGTGCGCCGTGGCAAACGGAAGATGAGTCGCTGCGCCGGGTACGCCTTCTTCCGGCTTCACGCCAAGAACGATCAGATCTGATTCTCGTTGGCGTGCGAACTCCAGAATCCTGTCGGCCGGATTGCCTCGTTCGACAAAGTACTCGGGCTTGCACCAGGCCTGCGCTTCTTCGGGGACCAATTTGCGCAGAAGTTCACGCGCCGCCGTTGTGACTTCGGAAGCGGAAACAAGATCGCCCGTCTTCGGTTCTGGGATGACGTGCATGAGAACGAGGCGCGCCTGAAACTCTTGCGCGAGAGACACGGCGTAGGCCGCCGCAACAGGTGATATGGATGCAAAATCGGTCGCGTAGAGGATCTCGCGGATTTCTCCGTCTGCACCGCGGGAAGAATCGGAGTGCGGGCCGACGGTAAGTACAGGGCAGGTCACGGTCCGAAAAATCTCCTCGGCCACGGAACCCATTAGAATTTTTCCGAGACCCGAACGGCCCCTGGTTCCGATGATCACGAGATCGGTGTTATTTTTCTTAATGGCTTCCTGCGACTGAGAGTGGATGTCGCCTTCTTCGACGAGCGCGGTGGTACGGATCCCCGCAAACGTGTCGAGAAGTTGGTCCCGGAACTCCTTATTCTGCTTTCGAGTGGTTGCTTCATCTGGCCACGACATCCGCTGGGTCATGGGATTTACTGCTGGCGGGCGCACGTGCAGTGCGACCAGGTTGGCATCGTAATGTTTCGCGATTCTTTTGACGTAAGGGATCGCGTGCGCGGCAGCGGACGAGAAATCGGTAGCAAACAGGACATTGCGGAAACGTACGGCGATTGGGGCGGTAGCGGCTTTCATGGACTTTGTCCTCCTGAGCGCATCTTCGTCGGGTCGCTCCACGGAAGGCTGTGACGGGCGTCACTCGGGACCGTGACGGCGCACGCATTCCGGAATTGTGGCTCAAGGGTAGTGTGAGGTGGAGCACATGCCCGGTTCCCGTTCAACTTTCGGGCCCGAAGCGCTCTAAGCAGAATCCGGCTGGCAAATGAGTCTCGCGACGACCGCCATTACGAAAGATTCCGTTGAACCGCCTCTATCTGAGCTCGGATTGAGTCAGCGCGAAGCGGAGGAGCGTCTCCGCCAAGTGGGATCGAACGATCCGTCGCCACGCAAGCGGGGCGCGCTGCTGATCGAGTTGCTTGTCCTGTTCTTAAATCCACTCGTCATCATTCTGCTTATCGCCATCGTGATTTCAATTGCCGTAGGCCACGTTACCGACGCGGCCATCATTTTCGTGATCGCGATGCTGAGCGTGGTGATCAATTTCATTCAAACATACCGTTCCGAGCGCTCAGTTCGAAGATTGCGGGAGCACGTCAGCCTCACGGCCTCCGTTCTTCGCGACGGAAACTGGCAGGAACTTCGGCGCGAGAACGTTGTTCCCGGAGATCTCGTGCGGCTTTCGGCCGGTGATCTTGTTCCCGCCGATGGATTTCTTGTGGAATCGCGCGATCTATATGTTCAGCAAGCCGCACTCACGGGAGAGTCCATGCCGGCGGAGAAGCATGCGCGCGCCGCGACCGGAGAACCAAATCCGGAGATGCCAAACTGGGTATTTTTGGGAACTTCCGTGGTGAGTGGAACGGCAACCGTTCGGGTCACAGCGACCGGCGCTCGGACTTCGTTCGGATTTATCGGCGCGAAATTGAACGAACGGACGGGAGACACGGAGTTTGAACGTGGATTGAAGCAGTTCGGCATGCTGATCATGCGCGCTGTCTTGTTTCTCGTTCTCTTCATCCTTGTGGTTCGCGTGGCGCTGCACAAGGACGCATTCGAGTCGTTTGTGTTCGCGGTGGCGCTGGCAGTCGGGTTGACGCCCGAATTCCTTCCCATGATCACCTCGGTCACGCTCGGCAGGGGAGCGGTGCGCATGGCGCGCAAGCAAGTCATAGTGAAGCATCTTCCGGCGATCCAGAATTTCGGCAGCATCGACATCCTCTGCAGTGACAAGACGGGAACGTTGACGACAGGAGTTATGAAGCTGCACTCGGCGATTGATGCGCTCGGGTGTGAATCCGAAAGGCCGCTGACCCTGGCATACCTCAACAGCAAGTTCGAGACCGGAATCCGCAGTCCGCTTGACACGGCGATCTTAGAGACCGAACGACGTGAATTGGATGGTTTCGTCAAGTGCGACGAGGTTCCTTTCGATTTTAACCGGCGGCGGTTGTCGGTCGTCGTCGAGCAGTGCGATGCGCAGGGAGCCGAACGTCTTTTGATCACGAAGGGCGCGCCCGAAGGCGTCGTCGCACTCTGCGATTCGTATGAAAGTGGGAGCCAAGAGCGAGCCCTCGGGACCGCCGAAAGGGAACGCGCGTGCAGGGTGTATCGGGAGCTCTGCGAGAAAGGATTTCGAGTGCTTGCGGTTGCTTCACGACGCGTAGATCGACGTCTCGGGTTCTCGGCTTCCGATGAGCATTCCCTGGTTCTTGCGGGGTTTCTCGCGTTCGAAGATCCGCCAAGTCCTGACGCAGCCCACGCACTCGCACAGATGAAGCGCGATGGAATCGATGTAAAGATTCTGACCGGCGACAACGAGCTCGTGGCACGACATGTCTGCGCGCAAGTCGGCCTCGACGCTCACGCGATGGTGCTTGGCCCCGAAGTCGATGGAATGACCGAACCGGCGCTAGGGCACGTTGCGGAGCAAACGACGGTGTTTGCCCGCGTCACGCCGATGCAGAAATTGCGTATTTTGCGCGCGCTGCGGCAACGCGGGCACGTGGTTGGCTACATTGGTGACGGAATCAATGACGCG
>Ga0137378_10004441_pt1 | contig 12117 bp, 15 predicted proteins | sample SagtaG_21_FD_104813 | JGI IMG/M metagenome (GOLD analysis project Ga0137378, IMG submission 104813) | Vadose zone soil microbial communities from Sagehorn Ranch, Mendocino, California, USA - Sage2_L_60_16 metaG | ecosystem: Environmental > Terrestrial > Soil > Vadose zone | place: USA... | reverse complement strand
TGTCGGTGCTTGCGGGCGGGACAAAAACATCGTTGCCGCTGTATACGACCGAAGGCGGATGGCTGCACCTCGCGCCAGACGCGCTCGTCGACGACGCGCTTGCCGCCAAGGCGCAGGGCTTCGGCGGAGCGAAGATTAAGATCGGCCGTTCGCATGTCGCCGAAGACGTCTCGCGCCTCGCCGCGGTTCGCCGGGCGGTGGGCGCCGATTGGGACATCATGACCGATGCGAACCAGGGCTTCACGTTGGACGAGGCGATCCGGCGCGCGCGTCATCTGGAGCCGCTCGATGTGGCGTGGTTCGAGGAGCCGCTGCCGGCAGACGATATCGAGTCGCATCGCGAGCTTTCGCGTCGAACGTCCATCCCAATCGCGGTGGGGGAGTCGCTCTACAGCGTGTCGCAATTCAAGGAGTACTTGCAGCGCGGCGCGTGCTCGATCGTGCAGGTCGACGTCGCGCGCATCGGCGGCATCACGCCGTGGCTCAAGGTCGCACACATGGCTGAAGCATTTAACGTTCCGGTGTGCCCGCACTTTCTGATGGAGCTGCACGTCGCGCTGTGTTGCGCCGTGCCAAACAGCCGCTGGGTGGAATATATCCCGCAGCTCGATTCGATCATCCGAACGCAGCTCGTGATCCGCGAAGGGCGCGCGTACGCCTCGAGCGAGCCCGGCCTGGGGATCGACTGGGACTGGGATGCGATCAGGCGGGTGTCGGACTCGAAGCCCGTCGTCGTGAATTGACGCGCTAGCGCTCGACGCGCTCCGGGAAGAGTCCGGCCTACCGGCGATCGCTAGCGCGAACGACGGAAACGCGAAAGCTGGTCACCTGGAAGGACAGATCGAACTCGTCTGCCGCGGCTGCAGCCGCCGGGATGGTGATCTTGACCTCATCGCTGACCGCTCTCGGGGCTCCATACTTCATTCCCCATTCGGATCGTTTGATCGTCGTCGTCGCTTCGGCGCCGCACATCGGCTTCTTGTTGATCGGGTGCTCCCCGCAGACTTCGTTGGCAACCTTCAACGTGACTGGCTTGGTGACACCGAGGAGCGTCAGCTCGCCATCAAGGCCGACCACGCGATCGCCGTCGAAAGTCAAGTTGGTCGACTTGAAGGTCATGGTCGGGTACTTGGCGACATTGAAAAAATCCTCACTCTTGGCATGTGTGTCGAGCCTGGGATCGATCGTCTTGATCGAGGTTGTATCGATCGTAACTTCGACGCTTCCTTTCTTCGCCGTGCGATCCACCGTGACCTTTCCGGTCGCCTTGCCGAACGATCCGCGCTGCAGCGAGAAGCCCATGTGCCGTACCTCGAAAATCGGCTGCGAGTGCACCGGGTCGATCGTATAAGTGTCCTCGGCAGCGGCGCGGCCCGCGGTGATCGCGAGCGCCAGAGCCACGGTGGCGGCAGCAACTCGTCTGGTCATAATGCTAGCTGTAAATGGCTTACTGTTCCTTATACGCCTCGATCGGGATGGTTAGCTTGATTTCATCGCTGACGGCTTTCGGGATGCCGTATTTCATGCCCCATTCCGAACGCATGATGGTCGTCGTTGCCTCTGCGCCGCACATCGGTTTCTTGTTCGTCGGGTGCTCGCCGCAGACAAAGTTCGCGACCTTCAGAATGACCGGCTTGGTCACGCCCAGCATCGTCAAGTCGCCGTCGACCTGGACGACGCGATCGCCATCGAAAACAACGTTGTTCCCCTTGAACGTCAGCGTCGGATACTTGGCGACGTTGAAGAAGTTTTCACTCTTCATCTGCTCGTCGAGCCTGGGGTCGTAGGTCTTGATCGATGTCGTATCGATAACGACTTCGACTGTCCCTTTCTTCGCAGCCCGGTCGAGCGTGATCTTGCCCGTCGACTTGGAGAACGACCCGCGCTGCTGCGAAAAGCCCATGTGCCGGGCCTCAAATATCGGCTGCGAGTGCACGGGATCGATCGTATAAGTCTCCTGCGCGGCAGCGCGGCCTGCGGTGACTGCGAGCGCCAGCGCCGCGGTGGCGGCGGCAAGTAGTCTGATCATGATGTCTCCTGTGGGCAGAAAAGCGCGGTTGCCGCGGCCGCCATGGAGAACAGGCGCCGCGGTGCATTTGTTCCGGGATCCCGCGCTCGGCCGAAGTCTGCAGGCTCTGCCCCCGCGTAGTGCTGTGCAAGGCAAAGCAAGGCGGCGCATAGGTACGGCCGCGCGGTTCCTCGTTATTGCTGAATTGCCTCGATCGCCACGGCGATGGTCACGTCATCGCCCGTCGAGGGCTGATTTTTCGTCATCCCGAACTCCGAGCGCTTGACGCTGGTCGTGACTTCGGCGCCGCATGCCGGCTTTTTTGTCGCAGGATGAACGGTGCAGCGGAAGTCGGCCACCGAGAGCGTGACCGGTTTGGTCACACCGCGTATCGTCAGCTCGCCGTCGGCGGCCACGACGCGGTCGCCATCGAACTTCAGGCTGGTCGATTTGAACGTGATCATCGGAAACTGGGCGACGTTGAAATAGTCCTCGCCTTTGAGCATCATCTCCCGTGCCGAGCTTCCTGATGTCACCGAAGACGCGTCGATCGCCACGTCGATCGAGCCTGTCTTGGCGGCGCGGTCCAGCATCACCGTGCCGGTCGTCTTGCCGAAACTGCCTCGCTGCAGCGACAAGCCGAGGTGACTTACCGAAAAGGTCGCAGCCGTGTGCAGCGGATCGACCCTGAAGTTTTCCTGGCTGAGCGCGGGCCCCGCGAACGCGACCAAAAACGCGGCAAAGACAAAACGGACACGCATACGTTCTCCTCCCGATCTAGGGCCGTGAATCGGGATCGACGTCCCGTTCAGCGGCTGCTCGCGTCGACTGCACCGCGGCACTTAACTACAGGCTGCCGGCCCGCCTTGTTCCAAAGTTCATGCCAATGGCGGCAGCACCATGCGAATCCGGACAACGACGTCGTCGGCGACCATCTCGGTGTCGGACCACATCCCTTCGCCGACCTTATAGTCGATGCGCTTCAATGGGAAGCTGCCCTCGGCGACGCTGTTGCCGGTCGCATCCTTCTTGAGCGCGATTGGCACCACGACGTCCTTGGTGACGCCCTTGAGCGTGAGCTTTCCGACGATCTCGTACCTATTCTCGCCCACGTTCTTGATCGAGGTCGAGGCGAAACGCGCGACTGGGAACTTCGCCGTGTTGAACCACGACGGGCTCTTGATCTCGGTTTCCGACTCGTCGCTGGCGAGATCGATACTGCCGAGATCGATTTCGAGCTCCGCCTTCGACTTTGCCAGATTCTTTGGCAGAAACACGATGTTGGCCTTCCATTTGCGGAACCGTCCCTCGACGTTCACGCCAAGCTGCTTGGACACGAAGCGGATCTCGCTCTTGTCGATCAGCAGACCCTGCGCACCGGCCTGGCCGGCGGCGAGCAGCAGCGCGCCGAGCGACGGGATGAACGAACGTAGCAGAACCATCATTCAGCGCTTCCTTTCGGCCCGATTCGCGGGAGCATGCGCATGAGCGCGGGGTCGCGGTCGACGAAATGGTGCTTGAGGGCGGCGACCGTATGCACGAAGACCAGTGAGAACAGGGTGAAGTTCAATGCCACGTGGATACCCTTGAGCAAGCCGGCCAGCGCCTTGTCAGTGGGCACCAGGTTGGGCAGCGGGACCAGGCCCAGATAGACGACCTGCACGCCCGTCGCCGAGCTGTACAGGTAGCCGGATACCGGAATCACCAGGAGCAGCGCGTACATCAGCGTCTGCGTCACCTCCGCCGCCCGGCGCTGCCACTCAGGCATCGCCACGGGGGGCGGGGCCGGATGGGTCCAGCGCCAGCCCAGCCGCGCCCAAGTCAAGAGGAACACCGTAATGCCGATCCATTTGTGCCAAGCGTACCACTGCAGCTTGCGCGGGATAATCGGCAACGGGACCATCGACAGCCCCAGCGTGAGGTTGGTGAGGATCAGCACGGCCGTCAACCAATGCAGCGCGATCGCCGCGCCGCCGTACCGGCCCCTTTCATCCATCGCCATCGCTCGCAGCGCGCGCACGGTACGTTTTAATTCAACGGCAAACAGGCTGTCAACCGGCATTGTTCCGGGGCTCGATCCGCCCCCGCCAGTATAATGGCGCAAAGCCTCGCGGCGCCACGATGCATCGCCTGCGCCCTTCCCTGCCTGTAATGCGCGCTCGAGATCGTCGAATGTGCGTGAGGGCGACCCTTCTCCGTCGCGGCGTCGCCGTATTGGCCGCGTGGCTCGTCGCATCGCTGACGAGCGTCGATGCGCTGGCGCTGCTTCCTCGCGCGGTTGAACGTGCGTTTCTCGATCAGCGAATCCCGCTGAGCGCCGTCAGCGCTTACGTGCAGGAGATCGGCGCGCCGCGGCCGCTGTTCACGCAGCGGCCGCTGCAGGCGATGAACCCGGCATCGACGATGAAGCTCTTGACGACGTTCGCAGCGCTCGAGCTCCTCGGCCCGGACTATCGCTGGACGACGGAGGCATACGCCGACGGCCTGATCGCGGGCGGCGTGCTCGAGGGCAACCTCGTGCTCAAGGGCCGCGGGGATCCGAAAATCACGATCGAGCAATTCCAGGAACTCGTCGCGCGCCTGCGCGCGACGGGGCTGTCGAAGATCCGCGGCGATCTCGTGCTCGACCGTACGTATTTTGCCGCTGCGCCTCACGACCCGTCGGCGTTCGACAGCGAGCCGTTGCGCCCGTACAACGTCGGTCCCGACGCACTATTGATCAACTTCAAGACGGTGCGGTTTGTCTTCTCGCCCAACGTCGCACGCGACAATGTCGACATCCGCATCGAGCCGCCGCTCGACAGCGTCGCGGTCCACGGCGAGCCGCGACTCAGCTCCGGCGATTGCGGCGACTGGCGCGCTGGCCTGCAGGCGGTATTCACCGGCCGCGCCGACGCCGCGGACGCGACGTTCTCGGGCCGCTACCCGATCGCGTGCGGCGAGCGAGACTGGTACGTGGCGCTGCTCGACCATCCGCACTACACGCTGGGCATGTTCGAGCATTCATGGCTGGAAATCGGCGGAAGCTTTTCCGGCACGGTGCGCGAAGGTCGCGCCAGGACGGGCGCAAAACCGATCGCGACACTCGAATCCGCGCCGCTCTATGCGATGGTGAGCGACATCAACAAGCTATCGAACAACGTCATGGCGCGGCAAGTCTTCCTGACGCTTTCGACCACTGCGTTTCCTCCGCCGGCGACGACGGAAAATGCGGCGAAGGCGGTCGAGCGCTGGCTGCGCGGGCACAAGCTCAGGTTCCCCGAGCTCGTGCTGGAAAACGGCTCCGGGCTGTCTCGCCACGAGCGCATCGCGTCTCAGAGCATGGCGCGCCTTCTGATCGCCGCAGACGCAAGCAAGGTACGAGGTGAATTCGTAAGCTCGCTGGCCGTCGCCGCGATTGACGGGACCGTGCGCAAACGCTTTCAAAACGACAACGTTGCCGACCAGGCATTTCTCAAGACCGGCACCCTCGAAGGCGTGCGTGCCATTGCCGGCTACGTGTTTGCGCCCACCGGCAAGCGGTTTGTCGTCGTGTGCTTCGTCAATCATCCCAATGCGTCGCGCGCGCAGCCACCGCTCGACCTCCTTGTGCAGTGGGTCTACGACAACGCGCGGTGATTAGGTTTGACGGCGGAGTAGCTACCGCAAGGATCGTCGCCCCGGCGCAGGCCGGGGCCTAATTTTGCCGCTTCCGCTGCGCGGGGTTCGCGCCGGGTGGCTCGCGCGGCGGGTTTCCAATCGCCGCGACCCTTCGGGTCTAGCTCTTTGGTCGAATACCAGATCCTTCGACTCGCTTCGCTCGCTCAGGCGTGCCCTCAGCGCAGCGAACGGATGACGCATGCAATACGAGATCCTTCGACTCGCTTCGCTCGCTCAGGATGACGCAGCTGCCTCTTTCGAGTGCATCGCAAATCTGCCGCACTCGCGTGTTGGCAGCGGCCGCGACTCGCAATTCCCCGTCGATCCCCGCTGCGCGGGGCCCCGCGCCGGGTGGCTCGCGCGGCGGGTTTCCAATCGCCGCGACCCTTCGGGTCTAGCTCTTGGACAGCTGCGTCACATTCCAGGGATGGGTTTGCTCTCCTGGAAGAGCACGAATCCGCGGATCAGGCGGTAGATCACCCAGATCGTCGTGGCGATCCAAATGCCGAAGGCGATGGGAATGCCGATAAGTGTTATGAACACCAGGCCTCCGATACATCCCCACAGCAGCGAAAACCAGAACGTGCGTATCAGCCAGCGATAATGCGACGCAAGCCAGGTACCCTGCGCTTCTCCGCGCTTCACATACGTGAAGATCAGCGCGATGATTCCGACGAGGCCGGTCAGCGGAGCGATCAGTGGAAACCCCGATGAGGCGAGCGCGGTGACATCGGCGACGCCGAAAAGCGCGTAAACGAGCAAAGTCGTCGAAATCAGCGACGGCGACGGCGCGGATGCTTGTGGTTCGAGTAGCTCGGCCATGATCGTGCTCTCCTTGGGTGACGATAGCGTGATGAAGCGCGATCCCTAGATGGGGTCGAACTTTTTCTCTTCAACGGGGATAGGCTTTGCCGTCCTTGTGCGCGCCGTAGGCGCCGTCGCCGGCGTCGACCCACATCAGGTCGTCGTCCGGATAGAACGCGTTATCGCCCGGGTCGCGGTTGCCGATCTCGAGGTACGTGGCCGGCGCGGAGCTTCGGTTTTCGAAATGGTGGGCGTCGCGTTTGCCCGCCGGATAGCCTGCGCACATCCCTGCGGTCAAAGTCTGCTCGCCGGCATCCGTGACCAGGACCACGTTGCCGGAAACGACGTAGACGAATTCGTCTTCGAGCGTATGCCAGTGCCGAAGCGCCGACTGGCCGCCCGGACCGAGCGTCACCAGATTGACTCCGAACCGGGTTAGACCGCATGCGTCGCCGAGCCGACGCTTGACGCGATCGCCCATCCGCGTGCGAAATGGCTCGGGATATCCGGAGCCGCGAACTTCGGGGACCGTTGCAGGGTTGAGCGCGGGAAGCTTGAGCTCGGTCATGGGGAGGCTTTCAGATGGGGGCGATTAGCGCGCCAGACGCGGCGTTATAATACATGCGGGTCGGCGCAAACGATTCGGCACGCGTCGCCCCGCGCCTTTCTTACTCTCCACGGAGACGATCATGCCCGCCGCAAAACTCGAGCGCAGTCGCAAAGCCATCGTGCAGGATTTCGGAGACGTGCTCGGCGAAGCCGAGACGCTGCTCCGGCAGGCCGCCAAGGAAACCGGTGAAAAGGCAAGCGACCTGCGTTCGCAGGTCGAGGCCAAGCTCATGGCGGCCAAGATGAAGCTGCAGGACCTACAGGACGACGCGATCGACCAGGCAAAGGCCGCGGCGCGCGCCACCGACGATTACGTCCGCGACAATCCGTGGCAGGCGATCGGCGCGGCAGCGGCCGTCGGGTTCCTGATCGGCATGCTGGTGAGCCGCCGCTAGCACGTGGCAGACTCCGACGAACCACGTCGGCCGGGCGGGCTGGGCCCGGCCCTGAGCGAGCTCGCGGCCAACGCCATCGCGCTCGTCCGAACGCGGCTCGAGCTGGCGAGCGTCGAGCTGCAGGAGACCACGGGGCATGTCAAGCAACTGCTGGTGCTCGCAATCGCCGGCGCGCTGCTGGCGATATTCACGCTCCTCTTCGCGTCGGTCTTCGTGATCGTCTGCTTTTGGGATTCGCATCCTCTCGCTGCGGTGGGAGGCGTAACACTGTTCTACCTTGCGCTGAGCGTGGCGGTGCTCGTCCGTCTGCGCCAGCAGATTCGTGACCGGCCGGCGCCGTTCTCCGCGAGCCTCACCGAGCTCCAGAACGATGTGGCCGGCTTTCGGCACAAGCGATGAGCGCCGCAGGGCCATCCCAAGGCCGAGTGCCGCGGCTCCATGCCGGCCTGCGCCGGCATGGACGGCACGAGGAGGCGTTGCGTCTCGCAACGCCGCGGCCTGCAAGGCCGAATTCCGCCCCCCGGGGGGCAGCGCAGCGGCCGGTTTTGCCAACTGAGCCGCGAGCGTGGGGGGACCAATGAGCGCCCACGGCGAATCTCTTGCCACGCGCAAGGCGCTCCTGGTCGCGCAGTCGCGCGTCGAGCGCATGGAGCTTGCGCTCTCCCTCGAGGAAACCCGAGAAGCGCTGCGCCCGGCGCGCATGATCGGTGGAGCCTTCGCAAAGCCTGCCGCGGCCGTGGCAGCGTTCCAGATGGTCGCTCCGCTGTTCGGCAAGCGGATCACGCGCTGGGTGCGCATCGCGACCGTCGCCTTCGCGATCTACCGCATCGTCCGCAGCCGCCGCAGCGAAGACTAGCTGGCTCGGATCGGACGCTGGCGCTGATGAAGCTCTTCGGCGCGACCATGCTGCGCAACGAGGCGGATATTGTCGAGACCTTCGTCCGCCACAATCTCGGCGTGCTCGACGGCCTCGTCGTCGTCGATCATGGGTCCGCCGATGGAACCTCGGAGATCCTGGCCGCGCTGGTGCGCGAGGGCTTGCCGCTCGACGTTCGCCACGACGCGGGCGTCGCGTACCTGCAATCCGAAACCATGACTGCGGCGACGCGCGACGCGTTTCGTCGTCACGGCGCGGACTTCGTCTTCGCGCTTGACGCCGACGAGTTCGTCAGGGCTCCGTCGCGATCGCTGCTCGAGCAGGTGCTGGCCGGCATTCCGTCGCGAATGCATGCCGTGATGCACTGGCAGACCTACGTCCCCGATTTCGATGAAGCGGCGCCCGCCCCTATCCTCGCGCTCGCCAAGCGGAGACTCGCGCACGAGCGCCACGGTCTGCATAAGATCATCGTCGGCGCCGCCTTTGCGGAAAACGACGATGCGGTCCTGGGCCCCGGCAATCACATCGTGCTCCCCAGAGCAGGCCACTCTCCATCGGCTAACCCGGTTCAGCATGCGCGCGTTGCCGCCAACGTCGTCGCGCTCGCGCACCTGCCCGTGCGCAACGCGCGGCAGCTGAGCAACAAGATCCTCATCGGCTGGCTCGCGCATTGCGCCGCGCGGCGCAGCGAGCCCGATCTCGCGTTCCACTGGCGCGAGCTCTATGAGGAAATCACTGCGTTCGCAACGCTCTGGACCGAGCGACTGCGCACGATCGCGGCCAACTATGGCATCGCCAAAAACGCATGGCTGCCGCTATCCGCACTGCCGCTGGTCGACGATCCGCTGCCGGTCACCGCGGCCAACCGCTACGATGCGTTCGTCGCCGACGACCCGCTACGGCTGGTCATCAAATTCGCCGAACGCCTCGCGCTCGAACGTTGAGCAAGCTCCCCTTCCCCCTCAGGGGAAGGTTGGGATGGGGGTGGGTCAAACTGAGGCAATCCCAACCCATCCCCACCCTGGCCCTCCTCCTTCGTCAAGCTCAGGACAGGCTCTTGAAGGGGAGGGAATCGCTGACGCGTGCGCTTCAACGAAGATCAAAGCCCGAGGTCCTTCCAGATTGCGTCGACGCGCCGGCGCACGGCGTCGTCCATCGCGATCGGCCGGCCCCAGGTTCGCGAGGTCTCGCCCGGCCACTTGTGGGTGGCGTCGATTCCCATCTTGCTGCCCAGTCCCGAAACCGGGGACGCGAAATCGAGATAGTCGATCGGCGTGTTGTCGACGATCAAGGCATCGCGCGCTGGGTCGACGCGCGTGGTGAGCGCCCAGATGACTTCCTTCCAGTCGCGGACATTCACGTCGTCGTCGGTCACGACGATGATCTTGGTGTACATGAACTGGCGCAAGAAGCTCCATACGCCGAACATGACGCGCTTGGCGTGACCCGGGTACTGCTTTTTCATGCTCACGACCGCGAGCCGGTACGAGCAGCCCTCGGGCGGAAGATAGAAGTCCGCGATCTCCGGAAACTGCTTTTGCAGAAGCGGCACGAACACTTCGTTCAATGCCACGCCCAGCACCGCGGGCTCGTCGGGCGGCTTGCCCGTGTACGTCGAGTGATAGATGGGACTGCGGCGCATGGTGATGCACTCGATGGTCAGCACCGGAAAGCGCTCGACTTCGTTGTAGTAGCCGGTGTGATCGCCGAAGGGCCCTTCGAGCGCAGTCTCGTACCCGCTGGGATCGGCTGCATCGGGGCGGATGTAGCCTTCGAGAACGATTTCGGCGGAGGCCGGCACCTGCAGATCGTGCGTCATGCATTTCACGATCTCGGTGCGCGCGCCGCGCAGCAATCCGGCGAATTGATATTCCGACAGTGAATCGGGCACCGGAGTGACCGCGCCCACCATGGTCGCGGGATCGGCGCCGAGCGCGACCGCAATGGGGAACGGCGTCCCTGGATGCTTGGTTGCGTGGTCGCGAAAGTCCAGCGCGCCGCCGCGGTGCGCGAGCCAGCGCATGATGACCTTGTTGCGCGCGATGACCTGCTGCCGGTAGATGCCGAGGTTCTGGCGCGCCTTGAGCGGGCCGCGCGTCACCGTGAGCCCCCAGGTGATCAGCGGCGCGACATCGCCGGGCCAGCACGTCTGCACCGGCAGGCGCGAAAGATCGACGTCCTTGCCTTCCCAGACAATTTCCTGGCAAGGCGCCGATGCACGCTCCTTCGGCGCCATGTGCATGACCTGCATGAACACCGGCCGCGTGTTCTGCCACGCATCCTTCAGACCCTTCGGCGGATTGGGCTCCTTGAGAAACGCAAGCAATTTCCCGACTTCGCGAAGAGCCGCGACAGACTCCTCGCCCATGCCCAGCGCGACGCGTTCCGCGGTGCCGAAGAGATTTCCCAGCACCGGTATCGAATGACCCTTGGGATTTTCGAACAGGAGCGCCGGCCCACCCGCCTTCAGTACGCGGTCGCAGATCTCGGTCATTTCCAAGCGAGGGTCGACCTCGACGGAGATGCGCTTGAGCAGGGCGCGCTTCTCGAGTTGCGCGATGAAGTCGCGAAGGTCGGCGTATTTCATTCCGTGTAGTCGGCGCTCAGTCCCGCAATCGCCGGCATTATCTGCTACAAGCGCTGCGCGCCATCGATCTTGCCAAACGCGCGATCAAACGTGCCCAAGGGCAGATTTCCGGCCTTGCGCGCGAGCTCCAGTACCAGGCAGTCGGAGAAGTCCGGCCTGGAGCGACGGCGAAAACGACCCAGCGCCGCCGCAACCACATCCGCATCCTGGATGGTCAGCGTGGCGTGACTGAGCAACATCTCCACCGTGACGACAATTTTATCGGCGCTCAACGCATAGACGGATTCCATTACCCACATGGCCTCTGCCAGAACGAGGTGAGAAACCCAGGCGCCGGGAGCGATAAATTTCTCAGCCGCCACCGTTTGCTTTGCGTCGTCGCGAGCGATCAGCCGAATCAGTACGTTCGTATCAACCGCGCGCATGTTTCCGTTTGACGCGCCGTCTAACCCCAGCTTTCAGTTCGGCAAGCGTTTTCGGCTTGGGAGGCCTGGCGAACAATGCCTGGTGGATGTCTTCGGAAGTGTGCCGGGCGGCGCGGCGCACGATGTAATGCCCGGCTTCTTCGTGCCATTCCAGAACGGATCCCGGTGCGAGGCCAAGTTTTCGCCGTACCTCGGCGGGTACCGAGATCTGTCCTTGGACGGTCAATTTTGAATGTGCGACTACCATGCGAGCATCGTATCACATTACCGGAGTAATGCAAGCTTTATTACATCTGCCTGGAGAGATGTGCGAAGGGCTGGCTGACCGCGAGCGTCTCGGGCCGCTTCTTAAGATGTAGTGTGGGGTGACCTCTGGGATCTCTGGATACCTCTGCCACGGCGTTCATGTTCACGATCGTGGCGCGATGAATCTGCCAGAACTCCGCAGGATCGAGCTGCTCCAGCAACTCCTTCAGCGGCATCCGGATGACCGCCTCCCGCTCCGCGGTGACCATGCGCGTGTACTTGGTGTCGGCCTGGAAATAACAGATTTCCTCCACAGTTACGAGTTGCACGTTGGCATCGGAATCGGCATTGATCCAGCGGAAGTACGCGCCTCTTCGCACCGAATCCGCCAATTGCTGAATGAGAACGTCGAGATTCGCCGGTCTCGTCTGTCTTAGAAAAAGATGGCGGGCGGCACCCGATCGTCTTCGCCATTGATGAACCCTGTCGGCCGCGGTATGGTGAGCAATCGTGCCTCAGTCCGGCGG
>Ga0137378_10004437_pt1 | contig 12121 bp, 12 predicted proteins | sample SagtaG_21_FD_104813 | JGI IMG/M metagenome (GOLD analysis project Ga0137378, IMG submission 104813) | Vadose zone soil microbial communities from Sagehorn Ranch, Mendocino, California, USA - Sage2_L_60_16 metaG | ecosystem: Environmental > Terrestrial > Soil > Vadose zone | place: USA... | reverse complement strand
GATTTCGTGAGCTTTTATCGGGCGTATCAGCTCCACTGGGTGGCAGGGATGTGCGAACTGCTGGACCTGCCCACACCGCCCGAGGAGGAGCGCCTCGACCTTGCATACCGCGCGCTCGGCTGGGTCACGCGCCGCATCCAGGCAGCTTTACCGGGCGCAGTCGAAGCCATCCATCTCTTGCATCGTCAGGGGTACGCGCTGCACACGGCTTCCGGGTCGTGCTCACTGGAACTGGCCGGGTCTTGTGAAGGGATGGGCGTGCGGCACTGCTTCCGCCGTCTCTACGGGGCCGACCTGGTCAACACCTTCAAAGAAGGTCCAGAGTACTATGAGCACCTGTTCGCCGATGTGGGTGTGCAGCCGGAAGAGGCGCTGGTCGTCGATGACAGCGCTGAGGCTCTTGATTGGGCAGCCAGCCTCGGGGCCAGAACGATCCTGGTCAGCGCCTCGCCTCATCCCGAAACGGGTGCGACGCGGCGTCTTGGAAGCCTGGCGGAACTGCCAGCCTTCCTCCGACAATGGGTGTGAGGCGCTCAGCTGCAGCGGCACCGCTCCGTCGATACGCCTTTCCCCGATGGACCGTGGCTGGCGTGAACGATCGCCGCCACTTGACAGCTAGCGCTGTTCATGGTTACTATGAGGAGTGGGAAGCGAGTAGTATCCTCAAAGGAAGGCACGAAACATGCGGCACCGCTATTGACGCAGTTGCATAGCCAACCCATCCACCTGGTGCCACCTTCTCATCTGCAGAGGCGCAGGTGAGACGTTTTGTGTTGTTCTGGTCGCTCCCTGCTCCAACCAGAGCGTGTCTCCTCCTCACAGCCGAGCTCCACCGTCACCTGCTCCCCGATCTCCTTCGCCATGTTTGATGATCTATGTTCAAGGAAAGGACAGAAAAAGATGCAGATACGTGTTGGGTTATTACAGATGGCCGACTGTGGTCCACGGAAAGAAGACCTTCAGGCCAAAGGAGAAGCGTACTGCCGTCAGGCGGCAGCAATGGGCGCGGATATCGCGCTCTTTCCCGAACTGTGGTACGTGAGCGACCACCATTTCGTCGAGCGCTCCTGGAGTCACGACTACGAACTCTGGAGAGGAAAGCACCTGTGGGGCAAAGCCGAGTGGCATCCCGGCCAGGAGTTCGCGGAGCAGATCGGTCGCTGGCACGCGCAGGCGATCGGCAGAGACGATCCCTATATCAGGCATTTTCAGCGCCTGGCGCAGGAGTTGCATATGGCTATCGCCCTCACTTACCTGGAGCGGTGGTCGGGAGGGCCGCGCGATACCGTGTCGCTGATCGACTGGCACGGGGAGATGGTGCTCACCTACGCCAAGGTGCACACCTGTGACTTTGACCCGGTCGAGGCGACGTGTACACCGGGAGACAGCTTTCCAGTATGTACGCTGGAGACGGCGCACGGGCCGGTCAAGGTGGGGGCCATGATCTGCTACGACCGGGAGTTCCCAGAGAGCGCCCGGATGCTCATGCTTGGGGGAGCAGAGCTGATCTTGGTTCCCAACGTGTGCGACCTAGAACTCAATTTCATAGCCCAGGTGCGAACCAGAGCCATCGAGAACATGGTCGCCATCGCCCTGGCCAACTATGCCCCGCCGGATGCCAACGGGCATTCCATCGCCTTTGATCCCATTGCTTTTACCGAGCAAGGCTCGCGTGATAGCCTAGTCGTGGAAGCCGGGGAACAGGAAGGAGTGTACCTGGCCTCCTTTGATCTGGATGTGATCCGCGAGTACCGGGCGCGCGAGTCGTGGGGCAATGCTTTCCGGAAACCGCACCGCTATGGCCTGCTGGTCGAGCAGCGCGTCGAGGACCCGTTTGTGCGGGTAAACATCCTGGGTGAGCCTTACCAGAGCAGCAAGCGATAGCCTGCACGTGGAGTCGCGGCATGTCCGTTTTCATCTCGGTCATGCAGTTCCCGCCGAGCCGCGTTCTGTCTGTCAGAACGTCGCTGGCATGTCTCTCCATCCAGGTTCCGACCTAGACCGGAACGGCCAGACCTTTTGTGGGTTCTATGTTGAGCAAACAACCACGCCCGATGTTCGCTGCCTTGGCCGCGGTCTTTACCGACCAACCACTTCCCAGTGCCTGGGGAATCTGAGGAGGTATAGCATGATGTCTGAGCAAGTATTCACGCTAACAATCAAACCAGCAGAAGACTCTCAATTAGATCTTCTTGAAGAAGAGTTTTCTCCTGATACTCTGTCAAAATCTCATTACAAAAGATATGATGTACAGAAAAGAGGGGAAGGAGTCTATCTCATCGCCTGGCATGATCACACTCCTGTTGGTCACTTTTTGCTGCGTTGGAGCGGCCCTGACGATGCCCGTGTCATGAAGTATGTGGATGTGACTCACAGTGCCTTCCTGGAAGCAGGAGCGACAAGCGTCGCCTATCGGAGAAAGGGGATCGCGACGGCACTCATTCGAGAAGCTGAGCGGTTAGCAAGAGCAAAAGGATGCACGCAGATCGGATTATCGGTCGGAAGCACCGATAATCCAGACGCAAAACGACTCTATGAGAAATTGGGGTATGTCGATTGGGGCCACGGGGAATTTCTCATTAGCTGGGAATACATCGATACGCATGGCAACCGGGGGACGGAATCAGAGGTGGTCACGTATATGCACAAACGCCTCTAAGCACAACTCATGCACTTTATCGGGTCTTCCTTCCACGAAACGGTCGAAGCAGATGCCAGCTCTGTCTCCCATATCGCGTTCTTCGCTGGTTGTGCGGTCAATACCGTTGTCATTTGGGACGATCTGTTCTTCTGCCATCATGGCCTTCTGGAACGGCCTCAGCATCTCCGCCCTGAGGAGATACTCACGTGATGGATCAAGGTCTTGAGGCATTCGACCGCACGACGCTTCCGCCTTTCGGGTCTTTCAATTCCCAACACCTGGGGTCTGGCTGTTGATGCGTTCTCAAGAGGTGCGGCTCTCGTACAGGTTGCGTGGGAAGGCGGCCCATCGCATCCTTGTTGGGCCCATTTCCTCTTCTAACTAAGAAGAGCCTTTGCTCGACATCCACTTCGGAATTTCCCACCCCTTTCCCCTTGACTCTATAGTATGGTCCAGGGTGTATACTTTTTCCGAAGGAGGAACAGAGATCGTAATTTGTTCTCGTTCGAGAATGCGCTCGCTCGGCCACCTCGCGCAGGTCTGCATCCACGAATCGAAGAGGAAGTACGGTGCGTGTGCATAATCTCTTTGCACGACAGGAGAACAGGCTCCGTGAACCTGAGGCGCTCATCGAGTCGCCAGCAGGCCAGAACATCTGCTCACCATAGACATCTTTCGCGGCCTGGGGTCACAGGATTTTGGGTCGGCTTTCGAGGAGAGGAGAAAGCATGAGTATGACGATTCCCATGTACCCGGGCACCATACCATACGTGACCACCGAGCAGATGATCGAGGTGGATCGAGCGATGGTAGAAGATGCCCGCATTGAGCTGATCCAGATGATGGAAAACGCCGGGCGCAACCTGGCCCATCTCGCCCGCATGCGCTTCTTCGATGGCAACCCCTGGGGCAAACACGTGGTCGTGCTAGCCGGAACGGGCGGCAACGGCGGTGGCGCGCTGGTGTGCGCACGCCGACTACACACCTGGGGCGCCCGGGTGCAGGTGGTGGTGACCCATCCTGCTGAGAACTTCACCCCGGTCCCTGCGCATCAACTGGATATCCTACAGCGCATGCAGGTGCCTGTCGCCCAGGCCGAAGCGGTCAATCAAACGGAAAGCCCTGCCTTGATCGTGGATGGTCTGATTGGCTACCGCCTGCGGGGCGCTCCACACGGCTCCGTCGCGGACCTGATCCGCTGGGCCAACGCAGCCGCTGCGCCCATTCTGGCCCTGGATGTCCCCTCAGGCGTCGATACCACCAGCGGGACCGTCTTTGATCCGGCCATCAAGGCGATGGCGACCATGACGCTAGCCTTGCCCAAAGCAGGGCTACGTGCCCCAGGGGTGGAGGCATTAGTGGGGGAACTCTACCTGGCCGACCTCAGCGTTCCCCCCTCCCTCTATGCCGAGCCCGCCCTGGCCCTACAGGTGGGGTCGCTGTTTGCTGAAAGCGATATTCTCCGGCTGCGCTAAGCACCGACAGCGTTGAAGCTGTTGGTCTGGACGCTGGAGATGGTGTGGGATCTCCCCAAGACCAGGGACGGGGCATCTTTTCTGTAGTGTCGGCTACAGAAAAGTTAGTTGTCGCCTGCTATACTTGCTATGCTGATTGTATATTGTGAGCTATTTTCTTTCGTTGATGACATGAGGAGACAGGCACAACGGCCTGCCGCCAGGAGTACAAGAGGGAGCATGAATACCACCCCATTCCACCCCATCCCGTCTGTGCGCACGAAGCACGATGCCGACTACGTCTTCTATGAATTGACCCGCAGTATTTGCCCCGAGTGCCGCCGGGTCATCGACGCACATATCCTCCTGCGTGAGAACAAGGTCTACATGCGCAAGAGGTGTCCTGAGCATGGGTCATTTGAAGCTCTGGTCTATGGGGATGCCAGGGCCTATACGTCTGCTGCGAAGTTTAACAAACCCGGTACCATCCCGCTGGCCTTTTCCACACCCATCGTGCAGGGATGCCCGCACGATTGTGGTCTGTGTCCCGATCACCAGCAGCATACGTGCCTGGGAATCATCGAGGTCAACAGCGCGTGCAACATGGAGTGCCCGCTGTGCTTTGCCAATGCCGGGGCCGGCTTTAACTTGACCCTCGAAGAGGTGGAGGGCATCCTGGATCACCTGGTCGAGACCGAAGGCAATCCGGAAGTGGTCCAGTTCTCAGGGGGCGAGCCCTCGATTCATCCGCAGATTGTGCCGATGATGCGAGCGGCCAAGGCGCGCCACATCCGCTACGTCATGCTCAATACCAATGGCAAGCGGATTGCTGACGACGACGCATTTCTCGCCGAACTGGCCGACATTCGCCCCTCGATCTATTTTCAGTTTGATGGCTTTGCATCGGAGACCTACGGGATTCTGCGCGGAGAGCCCGACATTCTCCCACAGAAGCTGCGCGCCCTCGATCGGCTGGCAGCCATCGGCCTGTCCGTGGTGCTCGTGCCGGCCATCGAACGCGGCGTCAACCTCCACGAGGTGGGGGCCATCGTCCAATTTGCCATCGGGCACCCGGCGGTGCGCGGCATCAATTTTCAGCCGGCATTCCATGCTGGTCGCTATGACGAACATGACCCACTGCAGCGTCTGACCATTCCAGATATTCTCAAAGCGATGGAAGAGCAGACCGCAGGCACTTTTCTGGTCAGTGACTTTGTCCCGGTGCCCTGCTGCTTCCCGACGTGCAACGCGGTGACCTATGCCTTCGTCGACGGCGAGACCATGCTGCCGCTGCCGCGCGTGCTCAACGTGGATGACTACCTGGACTATATTACTAATCGTGTCACTCCCGATCTCTCTGAGGACATTAAAGCGGCACTGGAGGGCCTCTGGTCTTCTTCTGCTGTCGCCGGTTCGGAAAAAGCTACCCAGCAATTCGCTCTTTCGTGCGCTGCCTGCGGCTTGACGGATGGGTTTGATCTGAGCACCTTTGCCCAACACATCTTTATGATTATGCTGCAGGACTTCATGGACCCCTGGACCTTTAACCAGAAGAACGTGATGAAGTGCTGTAAGGAAATCCTCCTGCCTGATGGCAAGCAAATTCCTTTCTGTGCGTACAATAGCGTGGGCTACCGCGAGCAGGCGCGGGAGCAGCTCGCCGCGCGGGAGCGCGCGCGCAATCGGGCAAGACGAGATGGCACGACCTATACGCCGCCACCGCTGACGTTTACGTTTGATCAGCAGGCGGGTCAGGCTCATCCTGCCAAGGGCACAAAGAGGCAACGCGTCAGCATGCGAGCACGCACTCATGAGCAGAGATAAACGAATGGACAGGAGAACAGACAGACCTGCAGGTGCTCATGCCGATGAGATCAAGGCCTGTTGCGCTGCGGCCTACGCAAGTGACTGGGCACGCTTACTCCTGGGCGAGTCCTTCCATCCAGGTGGCCTGGCACTGACGGAACGGCTGGGGACACTGCTCGATCTTCGACCTGGGAAGCGTATCCTGGACGTAGCTGCTGGCCAGGGGACCAGCGCCATCTTCCTGGCACAACGGTTTGGCTGTGAAGTCACCGGTGTCGAGTACGGCGGCGATTTGGTGTGTACAGCTGCTCGCGCCGCCGAGGAGGGCCTCGTTGCGGACCGGGTGCGCTTCGAGCAAGGGGATGCCGAGCATCTCCCGTTTGCTGGTGGTCAGTTTGATGCGGTGATCTGCGAGTGCGCCTTCTGCACCTTTCCAAACAAACCTGCTGCGGCCAGGGAGTTCGCCCGTGCGCTGCGGCTTGGTGGCAGCATCGGCCTGACTGATCTAACGCGCTCGGGAGAGGTGCCTGCAGAACTGCAAGGCCTCCTTGCCTGGATTGCCTGCATCGCCGATGCCCTGAGCGTCGACGAGTACGTACACCACCTTGCAAATGCAGCGCTCACAGTTGAACGTATCGAATTACATGACCAGGCCTTGAGCACACTGGTGCAAGACGTGCGCACGAGGCTTTTGGGGGCTGAGTTCCTGGTCAAGCTGAAGCACATAGACCTACCCTCTGTCGACTTTGAGCAGGCAAAGTCCATGGCTCGTGCAGCAGCCGAGGCGGTGAAAGCCGGGCGGTTCGGGCATGCGCTGATCATCGCCATGAAGCGCTGTTGAGCGGCTGGCGAGTAGTGTCATCTTCTACCGAGACGTGGCCCAAATGTTCGTGCGTAAATCAAGCGCCACCACAGGCGAAACAGCACGGTGAGGGCCAGCGACGAGGCAGCAATGGAGAGAAGAAAAGGAGAAAGGAACTGTGATCAGCAAAGAGTATCCGCAAAGGGAAGTTCAGGTCGGTGTATGGAAGAAATTTCAAGAGCCTGTCATTGTAGGCATCATCGTCTTAGGAGGGCTATTCACGGTGTTTGTGTTCCGCCGAGTGTCCACCGACCTCTTCTTCCCAATGGGCATTGCGATCATGGCAGTGCTGGCATACTTCAATGGAGCTAATGATGTATCGAAGGCCATTGCTACCCTGGTTGGTAGCGGTGTCAGCAACTATCGTCGGGCAATTACCTGGGGCTCACTTTGCACGGTGGTCGGTGCCTTCACCTCGACATTTCTAGCGGTAGGTCTGGTTTCAACCTTCACGAAGGGATTGATAGCTGGCTCTGCTCATCTGACAGAACAGTTTGCCCTGGCAACTCTGGTCGGTGCAGTTGCCTGGGTCTATGCCGCAACACGACTGGCCTTACCGGTCTCGACAACTCATGCTATCACTGGAGCAGTTGTGGTAACTGGTGTCGCAGCCTTCGGTCTCGATAAGGTGTTATGGGCTAACTTGGGGAATAAGATTCTTCTCCCTCTGCTGGTGAGCCCCCTTGTTGCCCTCATATTTGGTCTCATCCTCTTCTGGCTGATTCAACTGGCTCTCGCCAGGGTCAACCTGGACTGGGCCCACTGGATTTCCAGCGGAGTCGCTTCATTCACGCGTGGCTTGAATGACACACCCAAGGTGGTCGCGCTCGGGGCCGTATTTTTCCTCATAGGAAGGAGCAGTAGCGAGCCACTTGCAATTCCGGTTTGGCTCTTTGTCGTGGTCGCGTTGGCAATGGGACTGGGAAGTGTCATCGGCGGCCTCAAGGTGACCAAAACCTTGGCTGAAAAGGTGACGGAGATGGATCACCACGAGGGATTTGCCGCCAATCTCGCGACTGCTTTCCTGGTAGGGACTTCCTCGCCTCTGAGCCTTCCGGTCTCGACGACCCACGTCAGCAGTTGTGCTATTATCGGCATCGGCGTGCGAAAAGGGAACCAGGCCATACAGTGGCAAACGGTACGGGATATTGTGCTCGCCTGGCTCATTACATTGCCAGCGGCAGGTGTACTTGGTCTGCTCGCCTACCTGCTGCTGAGCGTCAGTTGAACGAGAGGAGAACCAACGTGGCAAATATGGCCTCCTCTGCCGTTTGTTCATCTTCGGTTCAATGTGGCAGACCTTTCTGGGAAAGTACAATGCGATGCCTAGCTGCACATCTTTGGAAGGAGGAGAGGACCCATTGCTCGTCCTCCCTCTTTTTGTGATAGAATTCTGGAGACCCCTGTGTATACCCTGCTAGCTTTCGTGTGCGACCAGCCGGCGTAGGCTCGTGATCAGCACCAGCATCCCCGCCAGAGTGATGGTGATGGCAGCGGGTGGAAGAGCGCGGCCAGGCGGACGATGGCATACATCGGGGGCACTTCGCGCGCCACGTCCCGCCGGGCAGGCTTTCCAGCAAAACCGAGGATCTCGTACATGACCCCCATGCCTTTGAGCATCGGGATGAGCTTCTCCTGGTTCTCGCCCAGGGGTGAGGGCTTCCCGGAGACGATGGCCTTAAGCACCTGGCGCAGCACCCGCTCATCATTTGCCCAGAGCGCGCGGAAGGCGACGATGCCATCTGTGTCCATCAGATAGGCCGCTTCTGGCCGTGCATCCAGCGTCTGGTGCAGGCTCCCAGTGATATCGTCAACAACCACAGGCCAGGGAATCTGGTCACGCGCCTCGTAAGCACGCGCATGCGCCAGCTTCTCCTCGAACGTCTGTGGCTGCGGATAGCGCTCACCGGGATGGGCTTCGCGCACATAGAGAGTCAGGAACGCGACGCGGTCCCCAAACTCAGCGTAGAGTCGCTTGAGCGCCGGTCCGGCGCTCGCGGTCATGGGTCAGGTGATGGAGCCGAAAGTCAGCAGCAGTGGGCGCCGACCGACAACGTCGCTTTTGCGGATGAACTGCAGATATGCTGCCTGGCTGCCACACGTCGTTCTGCAGGAGAGCTAAAAGGTGATGATCTGGTAGCCTTGAGAGACCAATTTCCTGATGCTGGGATGCCCCTCGAACTCTCCGAGCAGTGGAATCCCGCTCTGCTGCACTTCCTCCTTCACCCCAAAGGCGACAGCACAATAGCGGCAGGCCCCTGCTATGGTCTCCCGCACCGCTGCAAAATTTCGATGGAGCCGGTGATCCGGGTTGGACAGCACACCCACCCACTTTGTGCCCGCTCCATCAAAGATCAACGTGACCGTATCACCGGCCTCGTGAAACTCCTTTTTTCTTCTCCGTTCCGTCAGTCTGCTCGTCGGGTAAGAGCTGAGCGTCACATTCCGTGCTTTCTCTCCGCTGCCTTCATATTTATTTAATAAGTATACGTAGGATTCAAGAGAAGTTCTGTAGCCTGGGCTACAGAACCATACCGGCGTGCACGTGTGAAGGCAGTGGAGCAGATACTAGACGTGGATGAACGGGTGAGGTCCTCGGGGCCAGCACGCCTCAATGTCACGCTGGTTAGCCATGGATGGCTGTCTCCTTTCCGGTTTGCTAGCGGATCGACAATGCACATTTCCCTTTGAGCAGGGAACTATTGCCAGGAGGGGTCGTTTCCCGCCCTCTGATCACGTGTGGAGATAGAAGCACACTTTACGAGGTATGCTACACTAGGAAGAAAAGCAACGTCGCATCTCCCTAGGACGGACCAGGTGCATCATGGCTGCACTCTTTGCATTGGTTGCCACCGTACTCACTTCATTTCTCCCCATCCTCAACAAGTACCTCTTGCGTGATGCGCGCCCGGCACTCGTAGCCTGGATGACCAATGCGGCCTCGCTGCCTCTCCTGGCGGTGGGAACATGGCTCCTCACGCAATGCTCGCTCGGCGGGCAAAGGGGTCTCCCACTTGCGTGTGCAGCTCATTTCCCCCATGTAGATGGAATCTTTGTGGTGGCCTTGCTGGCCTCTGTCGCTCTCAACTGGGCAGCGACGCTCCTTTCGACGATCGCCTTAGCGAGAGCCGATGCGTCGCTGGTGAGTCCCCTCCTCACGTTCAATCCGGCCTTTACCTTGCTCATCGCTGCTCTCACCCTGAACGAGATACCAGGACCGCGTCAAACAGTCGGCGTGGCGGTGGTGCTCGTGGGGGCATACTTGCTGGAAGTCGAAGCAGCGCGCACAAACCTGCTGGCTCCGCTGCGCCTCTTGCTCCATCGGCCCGGCACGGTGCTCGCCATCGGTGCTTCGGCCTTGTGGGGCACCACCACGGTGCTGGAAAAGCTCGCGATTGACCATATGACTCCCCCCAGTGGTCCGCTGGTGGCACTGCTTGGAACCCTCCTCATGGCAGCCCTGCTCACGCCTGGAGCACTCAGATCGAGGGCGCACGAGGAAGCTGCGGAGAGCAGATGGCAGGGCCTGGCTGTGCATCCATGGGCGCTGTCGCTTGCCGTGCTCATTGCCGGCATTGCTCCGCTCTTCGGCTTTACAGCCATTGCGCTTGGCCTGGTTGGCTATGTGACCACCCTCTTCAAGCTGAGTGCCGTCCTGACGATCCTGTGGGCCTGGCTCTTGCTGGGTGAAGGTCAGATCACAAGCCGGCTCCTGGGAGCCAGCGTGATGCTCATCGGCGGTCTGCTGGTTGCCGTGTGATGGGCCAGGTGCCTGCTCGTCAATGCGATCACAGCATATAGCCGATATCCGAAGCACTCGTCGGGTAGGCGTAGACCATCGTCTTCAGATCGGACGCACGAAGCCCTGCGCGTATGGCCAGGGCGAAGAGGTTGATGACCTCCTCGGCATGCAGCCCCAGCAAGTGCGCACCCAGCAGACGATCAGTGTCCTCCTCGACCAGCACCTTGGAGCCGGTGTGTGGCAGTGCCACCCGCCGCGAGGAATACCAGCCCGAGGTGTCCTCGCGGTGCGTCTTGAAGCGCAAACTTTGTGCGCGAGCCGCCGCCTCGCCAAGGCCCACGCGAGCAAGGGGAGGGGTCGTGAAGACAACGCTGGGGATCCCCGTGTAGTTCGGGGTGTGCCGGTTGCCCTCCAGCAGATTACGGGCCACAATGTCGCCCTGCATGCCCGCGACCGGCGTCAAGGGGAACCCGCCGCTGGCAACTGCATCTCCGGCGGCATAGACCGCCGGGTTGCTCACACTTTGCAGGTAGGCATTGACCGAAACGTCATCCTTCTCGCGTGCCACGCCCGCCGCGTCCAGGTTGAGGTCGTCGATCTCCGGCACGCGCCCGGCAGCATGCACTACCAGGTCGGCCTCGACCGTGTGCTCCTGCTCGCCTGTCCGTCCGTGGACGAGCAGGTGGTCACCCTGTCGCTCGATGGCTGTCACCGCCGTGCTGAGGTGAACCTCGACGCCAAGCTCCCCGGTCGCCTGCACCAGTTGGGAGACCAGGTCGGGATCGAACTTCTCGAGGGGGCGTGCTCCCCGGTGGAGTACCTGGACGCGGGCCCCCGCACGTGCCGCAATGTGGGCGAACTCGAACGCGATGTAACCACCGCCGACGAAGACGATGCGAGACGGCAGATTATCCAGCTCCATAAACTGCGTGCTGGTAGTGAGATACTCCTCACCCGCTATCCCCAATGGGGCGTGACGAGCGCCGGTCGCGATCACCACGTAGCGACCGACGAGGGTGTCATCACCTACCTGGACAGCCGTGCGATCGATGAAGTGGGCACGGCCATGTCGCATGGTGATTCCCGCCGCGGCAAAACTGCGTTCGGTGCTCTCTGGCACGGGATCGGTGAAGGTGTGCTTGAAGCGGATCAGGTCTGGCCAGCGAAGGGACAGGCCCGGTGCGGAGACGCCCTTGCCCTGCATGCGCCGGCTCCAGTCTACGAGTTCGGCCACGCCGACCAGGACTTTCTTGGGGTCGCACCCGCGTAGCTGGCAGGTTCCTCCGAAGGGGTGGTCATCGACGACGACCACGCTCCAACCGGACGCGCGGCAGGTATAGGCGACGTTCTGGGCGGCAGAGCCGGTCCCCAGGACGATCACATCAACGGTTGTGGTCACAATTGTTCCTCCTGTCTGTCACGAGGCACACTCAGGCTCGTCCATGACCTGGGCCTGCTCACTGCGTCTTTTCTCCAACCTCTTGCAATAAGCCGATGATGGTTTGTTTTCAGTATACGCTCTTGTTGCCCCATCTTCTGTAGCCTTGACTACAGAAGAACAGAAAAGTCGATGTGATGCTAGTGAAGACGGATGCCTCGACGATCGTCGTCTGCTC
>Ga0137378_10004435_pt1 | contig 12124 bp, 12 predicted proteins | sample SagtaG_21_FD_104813 | JGI IMG/M metagenome (GOLD analysis project Ga0137378, IMG submission 104813) | Vadose zone soil microbial communities from Sagehorn Ranch, Mendocino, California, USA - Sage2_L_60_16 metaG | ecosystem: Environmental > Terrestrial > Soil > Vadose zone | place: USA... | reverse complement strand
ACGTCACGCATTACGGTTACCATGCCGGTACGGACCGTTTCCTTGCTGAAGGTGGGAGCCGAGACGGCTTCAAAAAGAACTTCTTCGCCTTCCATCACATCCACCAGCGTGAGATCGCGAGAAGCGCCACTAGCGCTGACTACCATCGAGGACAACGCCGCCGAGAAGAGCAAGTTGTTCAACTCTACCGCCCGCTTGCCTCCCTCGCTGACGCCTTCGGGGACACGGAAGAAACGTTCCGCAGCCTTATTCTGCGTAATTACACGATGCTGACTGTCGGTGAGGATCACGGGATCGGCCATACTTTGCATCACCGCCTGCAAGCGCGCAATGGTTACTTCCATGTCGCGCATGCGGTTGTAGTAATGCTCCACCTTGAAGAGGCGGGAAAGGTAACCGTTGGCTCGCGCTGCCAGCGCCCTCAACTGCTCTAAATGTGCCTCACTGGTGTTCTTGTGAACTTGGGCGAGCACCAGCGTGGCGTAGGCTTGCATGCCGCAGGCAGCACAAACTTGATCTTCAAACTGCATTTTCCTGGTAATTCGAGCATTTTGGATCGCCAGGCAGTCCTGCCGCCGCTCCCTCTCTGCTTCCCAACACCGACTCGAGCTGCGGTAGATCATGGGATAGGCGTACCAGGGACTGCTGCCGTTATCGGGATGCAGGATTGCAGGATTAGGATTTTGCAATGCGGAAACGATTGGGTTCTCACTGGCCCACAGCGAAGTCCGGAACTTCGCCAGAAAAGAGTTATCACAATTCAGAGAGGCAGTAGGTTTCACCTCACCTGTTTCGAAATCTACTTCCAAAATCATTGCCCGGGAGAAGCCAAGCTTGACGATTTCTTCGAGGAGGATGGGGAAAATCTCCTCTGGGCGTTCGGCGGAGAGCAGCCGCAGAGCTGCCGATTCGCTTACGGAATCGCGAGAAACGAATACCTTGGATTTGGGCCGCAGCTGTGGGGTCGCCATTTAAGATCTACTCCGTGAAACCACAGCCCACTTCAACCGCGACGACGGCCTCCACGCCGGGCGGGAACGCGAGTAACCCGTCGCGTAGTTTCCATCGGGATCTCCGGTTGCTCCACCCCGGGCAACTGCGGGCGCGAAACGATTCCCATTAGACCGACGGCATCCGCGTATTTCAAATAAGTATCGATCGAGGCCACAACCACGCGCGCTTCGACCGTGATTAAATCGATGCCGACCAGAGAAATGCGTACCCAGGCGTCGATTACGATTCCTTTGTCCAATACCCGATCGAGTACGTCGATGAGGCTTGAACCACCCGATATGCGTTCGACAGCCATGAAACTTTCCTCCTAGTAAATGCGGCTAAGCTTTGCGTCTGGCATTAGGCACTCGCGCTCTGGCCCTGCGCGCTGGGGGCTTCGCCGGAGGAAGGGCAGGGCGAGTTACCCCCGCCGGCATAGTGAGGTGAGGATCGTACTTCCACCAGTTCAAACCGATCTGTTCGGCTTTGTCCACAGAACACACCAGCAGACGAATGCGAATCGTGAGCAGTTCGACGTTCGCCAGTGAAATGCGAATGTCGCCGGCAACCACTAAACCCTTATCCAGAACCCGGTCCAGGATGTCGACTAAGGTCCCGGATGACGATGGAAGTCTATCCATGTAGTTTCTTCTTAATTTTGGGGGAAAAACGGCTTACGACAGCGAAATCGATTGCCGCTCGACGATGCTACTGACTCATGTGAGCGAAGTCAATTGCCCAAGCGGTGGATACGGTATCAATAGAGAAAATACAGCAGGACTACAGGAAAATACGTTAGGAAATACTGTTTTTCCTGTAGATGAATTACTCAACCAGACGCCCCAGTGGACCCAGATCTAAGTTGAGGTCGGCAGGGGTGAGATTGAAATGGGTTGCAAGTTCCGCTATTTTGCTTTCCAGTTTCATCAAGGCCTCGCCCATCTGCTCAACCTGTTCCTCGGTTAGGGAGTTCCCTTCCATCCGCCGGATGGCCTGTCGCTCCAGTAACTGCCGCAATAGTTCAATCAGACTGAGGACCAACTTAGCCAGACTCTTCTCAATTGTCTCCGGCGAACAGTCAATACGTCCCGACAGTCCGGCAGCGGCATCAGAAAGACGCAAAGCCTCCGTTACTTCTGAAATGTCAGAGTCGATGTCTTTGTTCGCCATCACTGCTCTTTCAAAAATTCACTGGCTGGCCACGGTCCGGTGACACGGGGCTCAGACTCAGTTGGGACGGAAACACCTTTCATCTGCCGTAAAAAAGCTTGCACGTCACTTCTATCGACCAACGCGAAACAACGAATTCCCGCGACAGTTTCGTGGTGCCGCCAGTCCTTTGCCAGGTGTTGGGCCGCTTCCCGAAAGCGGGCAACGATACTCTCAATATATTGATGCTGCGCCTGACGACCCCGGAGGTATTCCGCGCCCGATTTTGGCGAGGTGGCTTGCGGCTGGGTTGAAGTCTGCATCTTGAGTTGAATTTCCATCTGAACGCAATTATGTAACCGGAGTAGCGCCTCACGGTACTCTGCCTGATGCTCTGTTAGGAATTGCGAGAGCGCCGTTTCATCCGTGAGAATCGTGGGAAAGCGAAACGGAATAATCGCGGTCTGCCGCAGAAGATCTTGCAGCACGCGGTTGAAGTCCAGCGCGGCTTCCTGGATGGGCGCATTCCCTACCACATCCTGTGGATCGAATTGTGAAGTAAGGCATTGCAAGTCGTCGATGCGGACGGTTTCGATGGTTGTTCCTCGAACTCCGGCGTGTGGGACCGCTATCTCAGGCTGCGTTTCAGTGATGCAGTACGCGAGGACAGCCATTACCGCGGTGACCCCTTCGAGGAAGCTTCCGAAGGACTGACGTTGGGAAGTCGCATGTGCCGCATTGCGGTTTCGACCGAGGTGAGAACCACGTCTAAACCCAGAAAGACCAGATCCACACCCGCGAGTGAGATCACCAGGCTACCTCGAATCACTACCCCGGCGTTCAGCACATGGTCGAGGATGTCCAGCAAAGTCATCTCTTGATCGAGATCAGCGCTGGCGATCACCAAATCTTCTGAGGGCTGCGGCATAAAATTATTTTGAGAGTTGATGGGTTCCGCCGTGGTTTCAGGATTTAGACTCGCTTTCTCGCGATACAAAAGAATATGGGGGCCAGGGCCCGGTGATTTCGATTTTTCGTTTGTCCTTCCAATCGCGGGAAAAACGGCGCAGAAGGTTCTGCAACTTAGTCCTGTCCGCCCGTTTCACCAGCACGCTGACCTGGTATTGCAAGTCGCGGCGCCCTCCACTAATCTTGCCACCCTCAGCGGTGGCTACGCCAAGCTGATCTAGTTCGTAGGCGAAACGTTTCACGTCTTCATCCGCCTTCGGAGGAGTACGGCTTTGCAGCAAGCTAGACTTCGCTTGCAAATACTCTTTTCCGGTGCGCACCTTGGGCGGAAGATTGACGCGTGCAGGCAGCACAAAGACCTTTACTCCCCATTCTTCACTCCCCTGGATGCGACTGAAATCGGTTTCCAGCGCTGCTTTTCTTTTGCTGATGTCGTCTTGGAGCGAAGAGTCACTTAAAAACACCGTCCCTAAACGTGCGGGCAACATGTCTTGCTTGTCAGCGATGGAGGCGACAGCGCGCTGGTGACGAACGCTTACCGCAGCCAACCAATCCAAATCTTCCAGCTTGCGCGAAAGATTTTCCCCAAAGTCTTCGGCGGGAACGCGGCTTACCCAACATATCAGACCTGCACAATCGAGCGCTTCAATTTTGGATTCGCCGTCCACGCCGGGCACTTGCGGGGGATTGCTGACGGGTGGCCTGGTGACACCGTACAAATAGACAACGGAATCCGGCTGGTGCCGGGTCATCGTGCGCGCCATAGCTCTCCTGTGAATGAGCGTAGCGCTCGTTTGCCCGCGATCTCCGCGGGAAAGTTACGCACGGCGTAGATGGTCTTGTTGCTATAGCGCCGGCTTAATTTGGCCGTGGTGGCCATTTGCCATTGCCGGGTTCGCCGGCAGCGCTGGCATTTCTCCGTATCCGCCGCAAACAAAACGCGGTTGATGAATAGGGAATTCGACGACAGACCTAGTTCCCCGAGATCATGCATTAGCCGCTCCGTTTCACGGTCGGGCAGGGGCTCCGGAAGCATCACGGTATAGATGCAGGAGCGTTCGGGGTCTTTCAGAAGGTCCAGGAGTTCGCGGACACGCTGACCGAGCTCCGCCACCTTCACCCCGGCATCGCGAGCGAAATCCAGTGTACGGTGCGCCGCCAGGGTTTTCAACAATAGCCTGGTCCAGGCCAGAATGCGCTGTGGCGTCCGCAGCAGATCGAGGGCATGGCCGGTGGGCGCCATGTCAATCACCACCCGTTTGGAAGAATCGTCGAGTAGATCCAATATGTGCACGATGGCGAGAACTTCATCTACCCCCGGGGGAACGATCTCCAGCAACTCAGAAAACAGACGCCTCTCAAAAGAGAGATCGACGTGTATTCCGGAAACATTCCCCGTAGTGGCCTGGTCGATGGTTTGTTTTACCTCCGCGACCCACTGCCTGAACAGATGAACGGAATCCATTTCTGAAGCCAGAAACTCACTGTCACTCAGCACCGGTCGGGCTTCATCCGTGATATCGGCCTGAAAAATATCGTCGAGGGAAGGCGCGGGGTCGACAGAGCATATCTCGACTGGCAGTTTAGACTTCGCACGGGTGTTGAACGACAAGGCAGCAGAAATCGTCGTCTTCCCTACCCCACCCTTGCCTACGACCATGGTCAGTGGAGTTTTCAGGACCGGCCACTTGGAATCAAACAGGCGCATCTCTGGGGCTTTCGGAGTGCGAGGCGTCCACTTCATGGGCTTGCTGTCAAAAATGTGAGCTGCGAAAGCGGCCAATCCAGTTATGCCAACCACGGGAGCGCCGAAATCCTCGCCAACGTAAAGGTCTGTGCCTGGGAATTCACGTTTGAGCAGGACACGTGCCGCGCGCGTTGCAGCAACTCTGTTGCGGCAGACTGAGCAACCTGCCGAGCTATCAATCGCGCGATTCAGAACCACACTGCTGAACTTCAGCGGCGTTGATTGTTGCCCCAGCACATCCCGACATCGCAGGAATTCGTTGAGAGAAAACTTTTCTGAGGTCGTGACCAGGAACATTTCCGCGCCGCGTAGTGCATCGCGAACACCGCTTACCATTTGCGACCATTGTTCGAGTATGGGGAAGGAGGCCGGTTTAGCGTTGCCTCCAAAATGCTGTGCCAGAATTTGGTCGCGACTCGCCGCCAAATCCAAAAAGTTCAGAAAACGCTGAAAATGTTCCGGCAATTCAAAGAGTCGCAAGGTATGGCCGAAAGGGGCGGTATCCACAACTATCTGATGGTACCGGCCTGAGGATAGTGCGTCGTCGAGGGCAAGCAGGGCCGCCATTTCGGCCATGCCGGGGACAGCCGTGTCCATCAGCGGCTCAATATCTTCCCGCGAGAAGATGGAGCCATTTTCCAGGATCGCGAGCAGATTTTCTTTATGGCGATTCAGAAAGCTGTGGAAGCGCTTCTCGGCGTTGACTTGCCATGCGGTTAGCTTTCCGCGAGGCAGGTGAACCTTTACCGGATTTTCTCCCAGCGACTGATCGAGAACATCGGCAAGAGAGTGAGCCGGATCGGTAGAGAGGAGCAGCACTGGCTGGGTGCGATTCTCCATCGCGCAACGCACCGCAAAAGCCGTGGAAACGGTTGTCTTGCCAACCCCACCTTTCCCCATGAAGAAGCAGAGTCGGGTCACGAAGTCATTCTAGCGGTAGAAAGCGGCACTTAGCACTTGGCACTTAGCATTTAGTCGTCCAGTTATTGGGTCAGTTCGAGGAAAGACTGCGTTTCCCTATTTCACAGTTGGGCGACGCTGAGCACCGTGCAGCTGACGATGGGTCAAGAAGTGCTGTCTCCCATCTCGATTTCAACCTCGCGATGCCAGTCTGATTCGGCGTGCTCTTGAATTAAACGCACACAACGGTTCCAGCGCAGGATGGCATCGTCATTCCCAGTCGGACGAATTTTTTCTGCCTCTTGGTAGCAGCGCATAGCTTCGTCGAGAAGCACCAGCAGAGTGTGAGGCGGGCGTCCTATGCCAAGCTGTGCCTTAGCACGCCGTTCATAGAGGATGCCCAGATAGTAGAGTCGTTCATAGCGGTCAGTAAGCTGCTGGAATGCATTCTCGGCCTCGGAATAGCAGTCGGCAGGATTGCCGGTGAACTGATCGGTGATTGCCAGACCTAAGAGGCGCAGCGCGAGTTGATGTCCAGGCTGGATCACCAGCACATCCTGACATATGGACTCGGCTTCTTCCGGTTCGTTCAGGAAACGATATAGCTCGGCTTTGGAGAGGGCAGCATCCACGCCTTCGGGTGAGATTGATTTCAGTTTCAGTTCCATAGTCCTTCATCCTTGAGCGGTCATTCGGGAGCTGGCTTTCCGGCATTTCTGATTTTTCGCACTAGGCGAAGCAATGGATCGTAGAACTCATCCACAACACGTTCTTTCAAGGGAATGATTGCGTTATCGGTGATGCGAATTCCCTCGGGGCACACTTCAGTGCAGCACTTTGTAATATTGCAAAGGCCAAGTCCAAGTTCGTCTTTGAGCAGACTGGTGCGGGAAAGGCCGTCCAGAGGATGCATCTCCAGGCCGGCGACGCGCACGAAGAAACGTGGACCGCCGAATTCCTCCTGCTTCCCATGGTCGCGGAGTACATGGCAAACGTTCTGGCACAGGAAGCATTCAATGCATTTTCGGAATTCTTGCACACGATCGATGTCGGGTTGGTACATTTTCCATTCCACGCCTTTGCGAGGTTGGAAGGGTGGAATTTTCTTGTTCACTTTGTAATTCCAGGAAACGTCCGTCACCAAATCCTTAATCACGGGAAATGCTTTCATGGGGAAGATGGTGATGGGTTTGTCCTGAGGAAGAGTATCCATGCGAGTTTTGCAGGTGAGGCGGGGGCGGCCGTTCACCTCCGCCGAACAGGAGCCGCACTTCCCTGCCTTGCAGTTCCAGCGCACCGCAAGGTCGGGAGCGTGATGCTTCTGGACGTAATGCAGGGCATCGAGCACAACCATTCCAGTGGCCACGGGTACGCGGTACTCTACCGGCTCTCCTCCCTCACGCGTGCCGCGGAAGATTCGCAGGACAGCCTCAGCCATGGTTAAGCTCCAGTTCCTTTTTCTTCGGCAAGTAACGCTTGCAAGTCCTCGGGAATACTTGGAATCGGCTCTTGGCGCAACTCCATGCGGTCAGCTCGCCGCGATATCACGTTATTCTTGTTTCCCCACTCGGGATCGAGTTTTGGATAATCGATGCGGCTGTGCGCACCTCGACTCTCACGCCGCGCTATGGCGCTGCGAGTAACGGCTTCGGAGACGGTGAGCATGGACTTGAGATCGCGGCATAGATGCCATCCAGGATTGAACATTCGCGAGCCGGTGATGGAAAATTGCTCACTCGGTTGTTTAAACTGTCCGATCTTTGTTAGCGCGGATTGGAGGTCTTCCTCAGTGCGGAAAATGCCGACCTGAGCCTGCATAACTTCCTGGAGATCGCTATGCAGGTTGTAGGGATTTTCTCCATCTTTACGCTCAAAAGGTGTCAACAGCTCACGTTCTGCGTCTTCGATCTCTCTGCCATCGAGCGCCGGTGTGCTTGTGGTCTTTGCGTGCTGGGCCGCCGCCAGCCCGGCGCGGCGGCCGAAGACCAGAAGGTCTGAGAGCGAATTTCCCCCCAGTCGATTGGCGCCATGCAGCCCAGCCGCGGCTTCTCCGGCGGCAAACAATCCTGGCAGAGAAGATTGTGCAGTGTCGGCCTCGACCCTGACGCCGCCCATCACGTAGTGACACGTAGGGCCGACTTCCATTGGCTCCTTGGTGATGTCAACGTCGGCGAGTTCAAGAAACTGGTGATACATGCTGGGCAGCTTTCGCTTTACATATTCGGCGGGTTTGTGAGAAATATCGAGAAAGGCGCCTCCATGCTCGGTTCCGCGTCCTTCGCGTACTTCGGTATAAATGGCGCGCGCGACCACGTCGCGGGTTGAGAGCTCCATCCGCTTGGGATCGTATTTCTCCATAAAGCGCTCGCCCAATCGGTTGCGAAGGATTCCTCCTTCACCGCGCACCGCTTCGGTGACCAAGATTCCTTGCACTCCCGGCGGCCACACCATGCCGGTGGGATGGAACTGGACAAACTCCATGTCCATCAAGTCTGCGCCGGCATCGTAGGCGAGAGCCATACCGTCTCCCGTGTATTCCCATGAATTCGAAGTGATCGACCAAGCTTTGCCGATACCACCGGTGGCGACGACGATGGATTTCGCTTTGAACAGTACAAAGCGCCCATTCTCACGCCAGTAGCCGAATGCGCCGGCGACGCGGTCTCCATCTTTCAGCAGGCGCGTCACCGTGCATTCCATGTAGACATCGAATCCCATCTGCACGCCGCGATCCTGCAAGGTTCGGATCATTTCCAGGCCGGTGCGATCTCCGACGTGACAGAGACGCTTGAAAGTGTGGCCTCCGAAAGCACGCTGCAGGATTCGGCCATCCTCGGTGCGATCAAAGAGTGCGCCCCACTGCTCCAGTTCGCGCACCCGTTCGCTGGATTCCTGGGCGTGGATCTGAGCCATGCGCCAGTTGTTGAGAAATTTTCCGCCCCGCATCGTGTCGCGAAAGTGGACCTGCCAGTTGTCCGCCTGATCTACATTTGCCATCGCTGCGGCAATACCGCCTTCCGCCATTACGGTGTGAGCTTTTCCCAGCAGCGATTTGCAAATCACTCCAACACTTGCCCCCTGGGCGAGTGCCTCGATGGCGGCGCGCAGACCAGCCCCGCCGGCGCCGATGATCAACACGTCATGTTCGTGAGTCTCGTATTTTTCGTTCACAAGAGTCTTAGGTCCCGGATTGCGCCCGAGGAGACGAGTCGCACATAGAAATCGGCGAAGCCCACCGAGATGAGGCTCATCCACGCAAACAGCATGTGATGCTCATTCATTGCGCTCAAGCCGCGCCAGGTTGAATGGCGTGGACCGCCGAAATTTACGCACGAAAAGCAATCCAATTTGCCGCCCAACAGATGGCGCAAAGAGTGGCAGGAGAAAAGGTACAGGGTCAGCAAAATGATATTGACCAGCAATACGATTGAACCGACGCCAATACCGAATCCATTTTCAAAGAAGAAGCTGCGTACCGCGTCATACCAGAGAAACGAAAGAAAGACGACCGCCAGATACATGAAGTATCGATGCGCGTTCTGGAGAATGAAAGGAAACTTAGTCTCGCCCCCGTAGCGCCGGCCCGTTTTCTCTGGCACTGCGCAGCCAGGTGGATCAAGAAAAAACGCGCGGTAGTAAGCTTTGCGATAGTAGTAACAGGTAATTCGAAAACCGAGAGGCCCTGCCAGAATCAGCAATGCGGGAGAGAAAGGCCAGTAGTGGTGATGGACATCGATCAGCGGGGAATAAAAGGGGGAAAGATATGGCCCCCACTGGAAGTACGCTCCCTCGAATGCCCGGAAGGTTGCGTAGACGCCGAAGCCGCCGAGTCCCACAATCACCGGAATTACTTGAATCCACCAAGCATCACCTTGCGGCGTGCCCTCGACGTGGGCTTGCCCTAAAGCGGCCAAAGCTCTTCCTCCAACAATTCAGTGCTCTTTCCCATCACTGCCCTGTTGGGGCCGAGGGAACATCGGGCGTTGTGCATTATAGTCTGCTCCGCTGATGAAAGTGAAAATGACAGACAAACAGGGTTTGCAACAAAACCGTTAGGGAACCAGGGGCAGAGGCCGGGCGAATGTCAGGATGCACTCGCGCTGTTCAGGCGACAGCCCGATGAATTCAAAACCGTGCACGAAGCCCGCGCGGTGCCGGACCACGGCTCGCAAGACCAGCGGTCGCGACACGTCCGGAATGGAAAACTCGAGAGAAACCACTTCTCCCGAAACCAGCGCAGTTGAGATGACGCCGCCCAATCCGGCCTCTGCGACCTCATGACATCGACCTTGCAGCCGAACGTATCCCTCCTGTCGAAGAACCGTAACTGTCAGAGGCAGGTCCGTACGGTGTCTGGTAAAACGCCGGCGTTGTCTGCCCTGCTTGGAAGACGTGTCGAGTTGGCTACGAGATTTTGTCATTGGTCTCGAAAACTACATCGTTATTCTCCAACATAGCCGAGAACGAACAAGGTTGGGATGTATTTCTGGTTACCTTAGGCCAATGGGTTCCGTAGTAAGTCCCTCTGGAGAGCCAGCCAGTTCGTTAAACAGCGTTGGTCGTCGGAAAGATGGAGCGGGAGACCGGGATCGAACCGGCGACATCCAGCTTGGGAAGCTGGCGTTCTACCGCTGAACTACTCCCGCTTTCAATAAGTTACCAAAGTTTACCCAGCTTCAACCCAGCTTTTGCTAAAATGGTCTCGGTAGGTAGCAAAGGCTGGTTCCATGAGAAACCAACGAGGACAGCGTGGTTCGATTCGTGTAGAGAACGGTTCATGGATGGGTTATTGGAACACCTACACCTACGACCCGTCAACAGATTCAAACAAACGAAAGCAGCGCAGCGTCAAGCTTGGCCCGAAGTCCCTGAGCAAGTTTCAGGCCTACAAAATTCTCGCTGGACACATCGAGAACTCCACCGATGGCAACAACGGCGACCACAGGCCTGACAGTGCTGCCACTCTGGAAAAATTCACCCGCTCCCGCTGGCTGCCATTAAAAGAAGCGAAATGGCGGGACGGCAGCAAGGCCGCAGCCGAGCACATTCTCACACACATTTTCACAAAATTCGGCAACATGCCGCTGGAGCGTCTGGACAAGATTGTTCTGCAAAGTTGGCTGAACGGATTGGCCAAGACGCACAGCGATTCGCTGGTGAAGCACTGCCGATTCTACTTAAAATCCATTCTCGAAGAAGCCGTTGACCAAGATTATCTGGTGAAGAATCCAGCAAAGAAGTTGGAAACTCCCAAGACCAAAAAGGTGGACAAGTCCACACTCACCGCCGAGCAGTTCCGTGCCGTCATCGCTGAACTTCTGCCTCCGTTCAATCTGTTGGTGCGGGTTGGTGTCGCGTGCGCCTTGCGACCCAGCGAACTGATGGCGTTGCGTTGGGAAGATTTCAACTCCAAAACGGGCACGTTCACAATCAGCGAAACAATCTATCGGGGGAAGCTGCGGCCCTACACCAAAACAACCGAGGAAGGCGAGGATGATAGTAGCCTGCTAACGGTTGCAATTCCTGATGCATTGGTGAAGGAATTGGTGGAGCTACGTGGAACAGTGAAGGACGGAAGAGGTACTCGCATGTGGTCTAGTGAAACTGACTTCGTCTTCCCTACCAAGGAGGGTGGATTCATGCACAAAGACAACGTGCTCAATCGAGTCTTCTACCCTGTGCGAGACAAACTGAACCTGCCTGCACTCAATTTTCAGGTGCTACGTCGGACAATGGCAACTCTGTCACAGCACAGTGGCTCAGTGAAAGACGTGCAGGTCCACCTGCGTCACAAGACTCCAGACGTGACAGCGACGGAATACATGCAGAGTGTTCCTGAGTCGGCCCGAGAAATGGTGAACACGGTTTACGACAAAGTGCTGAACGGTGGGAAGTAGACCTTCAGGAAGTACCAAGGAAGCGGGTGACGTGATTCACTTGGTTCGTGCTGCTCGATTCTTTTTCCAGCGGTCCCAGCGATTCCTTTGTGCTTCGCTGATTCTTCGTCGAGCGGCGGCTGACATTTTCCGACGTGAGCCTTTGGGTCTACCACGCGTGGCTCCCATATCGGTACCTTCATCGCCCAATATTGCCCATCAATATTCGAGCAGAGGTAAGAAAGAAATTACTCGACTACAGAAAATCTTTGACGATCTCAATTCGACAGTGCTCAAGCAGATCGAAGCATTTTTCGTAAATTATCAAAAGGTTCGAGAGGTGAAATTCAAGATTATCGAGCGCAGCGGGCCGAAAAGAGCCATTGAGATCCTGCGACGGGCTGCGCTGCAAAAAGATGCAGCTTAAGTCATTCGATAGCACACACGGTCGGGTACCTGCATTCGCGTGAAAATTTCCCCGAGCATCGTT
>Ga0137378_10004431_pt1 | contig 12131 bp, 11 predicted proteins | sample SagtaG_21_FD_104813 | JGI IMG/M metagenome (GOLD analysis project Ga0137378, IMG submission 104813) | Vadose zone soil microbial communities from Sagehorn Ranch, Mendocino, California, USA - Sage2_L_60_16 metaG | ecosystem: Environmental > Terrestrial > Soil > Vadose zone | place: USA... | reverse complement strand
GGCTCTGAAGTCCAAAAGCGCAAAGATCGGTGTGGGTGAATTCAAAGACCTCACGGGAGTGAGCCGGAAATTCGCGATCCCCCTGCTCGAATATTTGGACCGGCAACGCGTCACGAGGCGGGTCGGAGACGAGCGGATGATCCTGTAGAGGTAAGGATTAAGGCCCGGACGGAGCGTGGTGATGCGACGGACACGGGCTGAAGCTCAAGACGCGCCATATCGGTTTCTCGGAATCAAAGAGGAGTCAACGATATAGGGGCGGGGCGTATTGCGGGCGGCCATCACGGCGGGTAGCCCGCATGTCGAAGTTAGGCGCGGTTTTCTTTGCTGGCTTCGTCGCTTTTCAGCGATTTTTTGAAATTCTTGATGCCTTCACCGATACCTTTCCCCATCTCGGGCAGCTTTTTGCCTCCGAATAAGAAAAGCACAATGATGGCAATTATCACAAGCTCGGGGACACCTAACCTGAACATTAAAGCCTCCTAAATTCGCAAGCGCCAGCGGCCAGTATAACAGATGCCCTCAGTTCGTCCACGTGTAATCCCACAGATACCGATGGCGGCGGCTCATGGGGACCTCGGGAATGACAATGCGAAAACGGCCCTTATATTCGGCGGCCATCAACGCGTATACCCGGCCATCCGGTTCACGATAAACCAGATAGTAGATATCGCGGCTCTTGCCTTCGTACCTTCGCTGGTCGAGGACACGGCCCCGTTGAAACGGCTCCGACAGTAAACTCCGTAGCTCGAAGTCGGTCGGTTCGTGAAGTTTACCTTCCTCTATATCTTTGCTGACGATGATGTCGGCTCGCAGGGCTCTTTGGTCCTGCTTTTCCATGTCCGCCATGAAATGCTCCGCAGCTTTCAAAGGCGGGCTGTAGACGAAGTAGTAGTAATAACCCAAAGCGGATGACCCTGCGACGAACACACCGATAAAAAATAAAACCGAAAGACGAGCTGGAAGTTTCATCGAATGACCGCTCGCTCTTGCCGCCGGGTTTCCCGGATTTTCTTATCGTATTGAGAAAACCCCGGCCGGCCCATCATCGCGAAGGTGAGTTTTTTACCATATTCAACGCCTGGCTGGTCGAACGCATCAATGTCGTAGAACTCCCCGGCATAGGCGGTGAAGTATTGCGAAAACATGATCAGGTAACCCAAAGATTCCTCGTTAATCTTCTCAACAGTTACTGTCGCATTCGGGCGCCCGGCTTCAGTGAGTGCAATCTCAGTGGCAGCCTTTTCCGCCCGGAATAAATCGGCAATCGTTTTGTGTTCCAGGTACTCCATCGACTCAAATTGCGAGAAAGGGTGGTCGATAGGAAGCGTTGTCCGAAATTCCTTCACATCCCAAAACAGGAATGCCTTGTCGTTCGGCCCCTCGATGAAGAGTTGAAGCTGCGAGTGCTGATCGGTCACGCCAAGTGCCGCTGTGGGCGTTTGCCCGTAATACACTTCATTCCCACGGCGGTCGATTTTCTTGCCCAGGCTTTCTCCCCAAAGCTGCTTGAACCAGAAAGCAAACTTCCAGAGCGGCTGCGAGTACGGAAATAACACCAGAATGCGTTTGCCCCGCTCACGCTCGAGCACGAACTGAATAAACGCGGCCGTGAGCGCCGGATTTTCGAAGAAGCCGCGGCGGGCCTGCGAAGCGCTTTTGCGCGCGCCTTCCATTAACGCCTTCACGTTAAAACCCAAAAGCGCCGCGGGCAGAGTTCCCACAGGAGTCAGGACGCTGAAACGGCCCCCAACATTGGGCGGGATTTCGAACACGGGATAGTTTTCCTGCCGGGCGATCGCGAGCAAATCGCCCTTGGCGGGATCGGTCGTGATGACAAATCGTTCGCGCGCTTTGGCGTCGCCCAAAACATCGATCATCCATTTTCGCACCACGGCGAATGTGGCCATCGTTTCTGCCGTCACGCCGGATTTCGCGATGACGTTGACAATCGTCTCTTGCGGGGAAATCGCATCCAAAGAATCGCGAATGAAATCGGGATCGATGTTGTCTAAAACGGTAAGCCGCTTGCCCGAATTAGGCCGATTCAGGCCCGCATCGAGCGCCGCTGGACCGAGGGCGGAACCGCCGATACCCAACAAGAGGACATTCGGGTAAGCATGAGATTGCGCAAAATCGACGACGCCTTTTACAGCGTCTTCGTCCGAAGGTACGTCGCCGAATCCGAGTTTGCCGGAAGCGTGCGCCTGATGAATCGCTTCGACAACGTGCTTCGATGAATCTGCCGCCTTCTGGAAAGCGATCTTCGGAATCCCGTGGTTATGAACGGCCTCTTCCAGTACGTTCGTGTAATCCAGTTCGAGCATGAGTCAATAAAGTACCCTCTCCCAGAGGGAGAGGGACTATTACGAGTTTAACCAATTCTTTGGCTCAACTTTGATGGATTTGAATTCCAGCAGCCGGACAAGACCGGGCTTGGCGCGCCGGGGTTTTGTGACGTGCTTCCTTTTCGTGTAATGCACTTCCACTTTTGAGGCATTTCGCGCCTGTGAAAAATACGCGGCCACCTGTGCGGCCTTCACCAGAAGCGTTTCTTCCAGTTCCGTCTGCTTACCGGGATTGCGTACGACGACGTGAGAGCCGCTGTAATCGGCGACGTGAAACCAGAAATCTTCAGCAGCAGCAACTTCAAATGTCAGCTCATCGTTTTCTCTCGCACCTTTTCCAATCAGAATCTCGCGGCCATCAATCGTCAACGAGCGAAACCTCCTCCCCTCCCCCTTTGGAAGAGGGCGGTCACGATCGGCCGGGTGAGGGTCTCGCTCACGCCCCGGAATCTTACTTGTGATCGCCAGCCACGTATCCCAATCCTTGATTGCCTGCAGCCTTCGAGTCTGTTCCTCCAGCAACGCCAGGCGACGGCGGATTTGATCCAGTTGCTCAGCCACGAATGTCTTTCCTCTTCCGGCCTTCTGATATCGCTTGAACATCCTCTCGATGTTTTCTCTCAAACTGATACTCGGATCGAGCTGTACGTCGACGGTCTGTGGCTTCTCTCCGAAGTAATCCGCGACCTTGACGGAATCGTAATGCTCGTCCATTTTTTTCCCGCTCGAGGTCAGCATTTGTGCGGTCTTCTGCAGTCCTTCTGCTTCCTGGTATTTCTTCTGCTCGCGGACCAGCCGCTTCTCGCCCTCGGCCAGACGTTTCGCTGCGTGGCGCATGTCCCGTAGCACAGGCAATTTTGCTCGATCAAGTAATATCCGGCTCTCCAGCTCGTCGAAATAGAATTTAGCGGCTTCTAAAATATTTGCGAATAAACGAGAGCTGTGCGTGCGCGCAAGCGATTCCAGCTCGATCGGACTCAGAATCGCTCTATACAAGCGCCGGAGATCGTTCTGTTCGAGGATGTGTCCGAGCGGCAAGTCCGTGTACAGCCATGCCGCGCGCGATGGCGCCCGGACTTGATCGAGCATTGCTCGCAGAAGATGAACGATCGTCCGGCCCGTTTTTCTCTGCCGGTAGACCAACTCTCCTGCAAACACCGGACCGAGTCCGGCGACCTTCGCCACCAAAGAGTCTGCCGTGGACTCGCAGAGTTCCGCGCCTCCGGACTCCAGGACGTGTTGAAGATCCGCTTTCCCGCCGGACTTGGGACACGAATACGTTTCGTATTCGCCGATCCCGTGCTGCGGGGTGATCGGCAGGAACGATGAGAGGATACGGCGCTCCGAATCGAGAAGGATAATATTCGGCGCGTTCGGAAGCAGCTCGAGAACGAGCGACATCGTCTCCAATTCCTTGCTGGGAACCGCTGTTTTAAAAACCAGTTCGACAATGCGTTCCGAGAGCGGCTTGTTGATGCTCACGAGTTCCGCGGATGTCAGGTGCTTTCTGAGAACCATCAGGAAATCGAAGCTCGGGCTTTCGATGGGCACGCGCGCCTCCGAGGTATACAGAGCCGGAGACTGCGGAATGGTAAGAAACTTGAACGCGGGAAGTTTGACGGACCTTGTCTGGAAGATAAATCCGTTTCGCTGATGCTGAACGACGCGCCGGATGGCGAGTTCATTCATCGCTGGACGAAGATTTTCAACGATCGCGATCAGCGCGAAATTCTCCATCTCCTTATTGTAAGGCGGATTAGCCGGCTTGGCCGTATTCAGAAGCCGTTGAGATTCCGCAAAATCGCAGGGTGGGCTACTGCCTAGATTTTTTCCGCAACAAGTTCAAAGGCAAAAAAGGGGGACTCGGAGCCATCCTCGAACAGAACGACAAAACGAGTTTCTCCGTCGAAGTCGTAAACCTGTACCACACGGCCGACACGTTTTGGCATCGCAGCTTTTTCTGATACGAAATCACCGATGTTAAATTGAGGCATGTCTATTTGTATTCCGTCTCCTGTTTTTCAGGAAAATAGTCCTTCACTATAAGAAGACGTAAAATGGAGCCGCCAACACGCAAAAAATCAGCTAGATCTTCTTAATGTAGGTGCCGGAAACCTTATCTGCCCAGGTGAGATGCTCGGGGTCGATCAACATCCAGATAAAACCGAGCAGGAGCGGAAGAATGGAAATCAGATATCCGAATCCGCGCAGACATGCGCGTTTTGGATCCAGCGGCGCGTCTTCGGTTGTCGAAACGATGAGGCCGCGAAATTTCATGCCCGGCGTTTGGCTGGCAGTCAGCATGAACAGGAAGAAGTAGATCGTTACCAGAGCGAAGTAGCTTACCCCGTATACTCCCAGAACGCGGCGGTCCAGCGTGAAATTCTCAGGCCCTTCAAGATATGTCGTGACGACAAAAATCGAAAAGATCGCGGCGACGATCGCCAGATCAATGAATCCTGCGGCAATACGCGGCGCCAGCAATTGACGCTGGTACTCGGGCAGCGTGAACGGCGGTGAGTGTTCCGCTTCTTCGAAGTCCAACTCCGGCTGCGATTCCTGGATTGAGATGATGGTTCTTCTTTTCAAAATTCCCCTCCTCGCAGAGGAGGGGAATATCACGCTGCACAACCAACCTCCCTGCCGAACGTGGCATACTCACGCTGTGATTCAGTTTGCCTTTGGTATTTTCCTGGTTTTGGGGACACAACAGGACCAGATCGAGATCACGGCAGGCGGCCCGCAGGGGTGGGAAGAACACATCTATCACGCAAAGGACAATGTCGTCGTGACGTACCGCGACATGCGGCTCGCCGCCGACGAAGTAACTTACGACGACAACGCCAAAATTTTAACGGCAAACGGCCGGCTCAAATTCAGTCGCAACGAAGAACAGCTCGACGCCAGCCATGTGAGCCTCAATGTCGAAACAAAAGCCGGCGATTTTTCGAATGTCAGTGGCAAGATGGGCCCGGGTTTCTTTATTACAGCCGAGCAAGCGCATCGAACCGAGGAAGGCCAATACCAGCTCAAGAATGCGACCGTCACAACCTGCGACGGGCCGCGGCCGGGCTGGACGCTCGCTCTCGCTAGAGCTGTCGTCGATCCGAATAAACGTCTCGTCGCCAAAGGGTCCACGTTCCGATTGGAAAACGTTCCGTTGTTCTATATGCCTTACATCACCATCCCTAGCGAGGACCGGCCACGGCAGACCGGGTTTTTGATTCCTACGACGTCGACGTCGACGACAAAAGGGCGCAGCCTTCGCGAATCGTTCTACTGGGCGATCAATCGCAGTGCCGACGCAACGTTTACGGGCGAGTACTTCACCAAACGGGGTCCGGCCGGCGCAGTCGACTTCCGCGCGATACCAGACGCGACTTCGAAAATCGAGGTTTCGTCGTTTTTTGCGCACGACCGCCTCGGACAGGGTGGACAGAGCGCGCGCATTTTGGCATTCGGTGACCTCGGCCACGACTTTCGCGGAGCCGCGAATATGGATCTGGTCAATTCGTTCGTGTTCCGCCAGGTTTACGAGAATGGGTTCAACGTCATCACGTCTCCCTTGCAGCAGTCGCTGGCGTTCGCCAGCCGCAACCGGCCGGAGGCGAGCGTGAATGTACTTTACGGGCGGAACGGAGTATTTTTTCCCGATCAGCCGACGGTGGTATTGCGAAAGTTCCCCACACTCGAGATCTCGCTTCCGGAAAGAACATTTACCGGACTTCCGCTGTACTTCAGTGCCGACACGAGCTTTTCCGCTGTTGCACGCCGGGACGCATCGCTGACAACGCCGTCCTTCGTCGAACGATTCGATCTGCATCCGGCGGTTGAGCTTCCAGTTTTGCAATCTTCCGCGGTTGCGTGGAGCCAGCGCGTGGGTTTTCGCGAGACGTTTTATACGCATTCGCGCGAATCGCAGTTGGTTTTGGGAGACGCGCTGAATCGCGCTTCGATCGACTACAGCTCGAATTTCGTTGGCCCGCAACTGGAGCGGGACTTCGGCAGCTGGCGTCATGTGATCGAGCCCAGCATCGACTATCGATACATTAACGGCGCGGATCGATTTCGAAGAACGATTGTGGTCGACGATATCGACCTGTTTACCAATACTAATGAAGTCGAGTATGCAATCACCAACCGGTTCTTCAGCCACCGGGAAATCTTTTCCTGGCGGATGGCTCAAAAATATTTCTTCGACCCGACATTCGGCGGCGCGATTGTGCCGGGAAGGCGAAATGTTTTTGCTCCCCTGCTGGATGTTTCAGGATTTGCGTTCGCGGATGGCTACCGCCGTTTTTCTCCGGTCGTTTCAACCATGCGTTTTTCGACGACACCATCGACATCCACCGACATCCAGATGGATTACGATACGCGCGACCATTTATTTCGAAGCGCCGGGATCATCGGTAATGTCAACCGCGGCCAGTTTGTCGGCGGCATTTCCTATTTCTTCACGCGGCACAGCGTCATTGAGATTCCGAACAATCAATTGCGGGCGATAATAACCTATGGCAATCAGGCGAAACCTGGCTTCAGCGCGGCTTTTTCCGCTGCCTATGATGCCCAACATTCCGTTTTCCAGAGTTCGACCGTCGAGATTGGCTATAATGCGCATTGCTACGGCTTGAATTTTGAGCTGAGCCAATTCAATATTGGTGCCCGCGTCGAGAGCCGCTTCAGGTTCTCGTTTTCATTGAAGAATGTCGGCTCCATAGGTACGCTCAGACCACGCGAGAGATTGTTCTAGACGGTACTGAACACATGCCATTTCCAACACATCGCATGCGCCGGCTTCGGCGCAATCAACGGTTTCGAAATCTGGTCCGGGAAACGCGGCTATCACCGGAATCGATGATTTATCCGATCTTTGTGTGCCCGGGCGAAAAGATTCGTCATGAGGTCGGCTCCATGCCGGGCCAATACAATCTGTCCGTCGACAATGCGGTGGAAACAGCCCGCGATGCGGAAAAGGCCGGTATCGCAGGAATCCTGCTGTTTGGTCTGCCGCCGCAGAAAGACGATGTCGGCTCCGAGGCATACGATGACAACGGCATCGTTCAGCAGGCGCTACGCGCAATCCGAGAAAATGTCCGCGATCTGCTTCTGATCACCGACGTGTGTCTGTGCGAATACACATCCCATGGTCATTGCGGGGTAATCAAGCACAGCGATGTTCAGAATGATCCGACGCTGAAGCTTTTGGCGGATGCGGCCGTCAGCCACGTTCGGGCCGGCGCCGACATGGTCGCGCCTTCCGATATGATGGACGGACGCGTGGCGGCGATCCGGCTGGCGTTGGATGGGGAAGGCTTCACAAATACGCCGATCATGGCCTATTCCGCAAAGTACGCGTCCGGTTTTTATGGGCCATTTAGGGAAGCGGCCGATTCGACGCCGAAATTCGGCGACCGTAAGAGCTATCAAATGGATCCCCCGAATGCGCGCGAGGCCCTGCGTGAAATTGCGCTCGATATCGAGGAGGGCGCAGACATCGTTATGGTCAAGCCGGCGCTCGCCTACCTGGACATCATCGCCCGGGCTCGGGAACAGTTTGATGCCCCTATTGCGGCTTATCAGGTTAGCGGCGAATACGCAATGATCGAAGCTGCCGCGCGGGCCGGCTGGATCGAACGCCAGCGAATCATTTTGGAAACGATTACCGCCATCAGGCGCGCCGGCGCCGATATTCTGATCACGTACTACGCGCTGGAACTGGCGAAGATGTTGTAGAGGGTGGTGGTGCTGGAAAACTCGCAGGCCATGAGGAAATCGACTGTAGCGTCGGTTTATTTTCTTGAGGCTGCGCGCTGTCGCGCTTGCGCTTCGCGGACCGCCGGTATTCCGTTGATTCTGCGAAAAACCGGCGCTCATATTTTTGAGGCTGCGCGCTACCGCGCTTGCGCTTCGCGGAGCGCCGCTACAGCAGGCACCGAAGGCCATGGGCTTGGCTGGGAATCATGTCTAAATCCGAGGAGCTCTTTAAGCGTGCCCAGGAGATCATTCCGGGCGGTGTCAATTCGCCCGTGCGCGCCTTTCGCGCGGTCGGCGGGCACCCGCTTTTCATTAAGCGTGGGGAAGGCTCGCATATTTGGGATGTCGATGGGAGAGAATACATCGATTATGTCGGATCATGGGGTCCGCTCATTTTCGGACATCGTCCGCCAGAAGTGGTGAAGGCTTTGGAGGAAATCCTTCACATCGGCACGTCATTCGGCGCTCCGACGGAACGTGAGGTCCAACTTGCGGAGCTGATCAGGAAGTTTTTTCCGCCGGTTGAGAAAGTCCGTCTGGTCAATTCTGGAACCGAAGCAACGATGAGCGCCATTCGGTTGGCGCGCGGATTCACAGGCCGGGATCGCATTGTCAAATTTGACGGTTGCTACCACGGGCACGGCGACAGCCTTCTGGTAAAAGCAGGATCGGGCGTCGCAACTCTGGGTTTACCCGACAGTCCAGGTGTGCCGCGAAGTCTTGCGAGCTTGACAGCCGTACTCCCTTTCAATAATCCAGATGCTTTGAAATCCGAATTTGATCGGCACGGCAAAGACATCGCGTGCGTCATTGTCGAGCCCGTCGCCGGAAATATGGGGTGTGTTCCCCCTCGGGCCGGTTATCTGGAACTCTTGCGCGACCTGACCAGACGTTCGGGATCTATTTTGATTTTCGATGAAGTCATGACCGGCTTCCGCATCGCGCTAGGGGGCGCGCAGCAGCGTTATGGGATCGATCCCGATCTCACCGCGATGGGCAAAATCATTGGAGGCGGCCTTCCGGTCGGCGCCTACGGGGGCCGTGCCGAAATCATGAACCATGTGGCGCCGGCCGGACCGGTTTATCAAGCGGGAACGTTGTCGGGCAATCCTCTGGCTGTGGCTGCAGGTCTCGCGACGTTGCGCCGGCTGGAGGAAGCCGATCCCTACAATAATCTTGACGCGATGGGTTCGCGTCTGGAACGCGGGCTGATTGCTGCGGCGTCGAAAGCGGATGTTCCAGCACGCATGAATCGCGTCGGCTCGATGTTCACGTTATTTTTCACAAACCAGGACGTGATCGACTTCGAGTCGGCCAAAACTTCCGATACGCAGCGGTTCAATCGGTTCTTCCGGGCGATGCTCAACGAAGGTGTGTATTTGCCTCCATCGCAATTTGAAGCTGCATTTATCTCGGCGGCTCACACGAACTCCGACATCGATCGGACAATCGAAGCCGCGACGAAATCATTCATGAAAGCATGAGCCCGGCAAAAGCTTCTTACGGTTCCTGGAAATCGCCCATTACCAGTACCTTGCTGACCTCAGCCGGCATTGGGTTCAGCGAACTCCATTTTTCGAGTAACGAATTGTACTGGCTCGAGAGCCGTCCTGATGAAGCCGGCCGAGTCGCGATTGTCCGCTGTTCTTCCGATGGAAAACTCACGGACGCCATCCCTCCGGCGTTCAATGCGCGCACCCGCGCGCACGAATACGGCGGCGGCGCCTATTGCGTGTTCGGCCACACGATCTTCTTTTCGAATTTCAAGGACCAGCGTCTGTACCGGCAAGAACGCAACGGAGAACCACAAGCTATCACACCAGAGCAGACGCCACCGCGAAGCCTGCGTTACGCTGATAGCCGAGTGACGCCCGATGGAAAGTGGATTATCTGCGTCCGAGAACGGCACGAGGAGGGACGCGAGGCATCTAACGAGATCGTCAGTGTTCCGCCCAACGGTTCCGGCGAAGTCAGAGTCATCGCCGGCGGTTATGACTTCTACTCATTTCCGCGAATCAGTCCCGATGGCAGGCATCTCGCCTGGACTTGCTGGCGGCATCCGCAAATGCCGTGGGATGGAACTGAATTGTGGGTTGGCGAGTTGACAAGCAATGGTTCGATTGCAAACGCACGCCATGTTGCCGGTTCCGAGAGCGAATCCATTTTTCAACCGGAGTGGTCACCCGATGGAACGCTTTACTTTGTATCCGACCGAACGGGCTGGTGGAATCTCTACGCAGAACGACGGGAGAAGGTCGTTCCCGTTTTGGAGATCGACGCCGAAATCGGCGTTCCGCAATGGTTATTCGGATACTCGCGTTATGCATTTCTTTCGAACCGGCGGGCGGCCTGTGTCTATGACAAGAACGGGATGGAACATCTGGCGATTATCGATTTGCATTCCAACCAGCGAGAGATTTTGCCGGTCCCGTACACGGTGTTCGGAAGCATTACGTCCGACGGCGACGACACGCTGTTTGTAGCAGCCGCTTCCCCTACCAAAGCCGCTGAAGTGGCTGCGCTCGAGGTTCGCGGCGCCAAGGTTCGAGTTCTGAAGCGAAGTCTGAATGTCGATATCGACCCGGACTACTTTTCACAACCGCAGCCGATTGAATTTCCCACGTCGGGTGGCTTGAAAGCTTATGCCCTGTTCTACCCGCCCAAGAACAAGGAATTCGTTGCGCCCGAGGCCGAACGGCCGCCACTTCTGGTGATCAGCCATGGCGGCCCGACCAGCGCCACCACGTCGGCGCTGCGGCTGGCCGTTCAATATTGGACTACGCGCGGGATTGCGGTTGTCGATGTGAATTATGGCGGAAGCTCAGGATACGGACGCTCCTATCGTGAGCGGTTAAACGGGCAGTGGGGAATTGTGGATGTCGAGGACTGTATCAACGCCGCACGGTATCTGGAAAAACGAGGTGACATCGACGGAAAACGCATGGCCATCCGCGGTGGAAGCGCGGGTGGATACACAACGCTCTGCGCTCTTGTCTTCCACAATGTCTTTGCCGCCGGCGCCAGTTACTACGGGGTTGCCGATCTGGAGACGCTGGCCCGTGATACTCACAAGTTCGAGTCGCGCTATGAGGACGGTCTGGTTGGCCCCTATCCCGCGGCCGCCGAACTGTACCGGCAGCGATCGCCGGTGCACTTTGCAGACCAGCTATCGTGTCCGGTAATCCTGCTTCAGGGCCTGGAAGATAAAGTAGTGCCTCCGTCGCAAGCCGAAATCATGATCCGGGCATTGCGCGCCAGGCGTCTACCCTTCGCTTACGTCGCTTTTGCCACCGAAGCTCATGGATTTCGCGAAGCCGCAAACATTCGCCGCTCGATCGAGGCTGAGCTGTACTTTTATTCGCGAATCTTTGGCTTCACGGTTTCAGACCAAATCCAGCCGGTTGAGATTGAGAATTTGTAGGCAGGGGAAATAGCCACAAAAATGCACAAAACTCACAAAAAGTTGTTGGGATCTTTTGTGCCTCTTTGTGGCTATTTTTCCGTTGTCGGGTTCCGGTACAGATGCACAGGCCTGGTTGCATCCGTCTTCGCGGTTGCTATTTCGACGAAGTGCTCTGCCAGAAACTTCCCGTGAGCATTCCACAGTTGATCGCCTTCTTCGGTGATTACCCATCGAATATCGGGTGTGATCTTTGGCAGATTGGATTCCCATCTGTCTTTGTTCATCTCTGTCACGAAACAGCGAATTGGAATTCCAGTTGTCCATACAAGAAATGCGTTGACAATGATAACGGACGAAATCGCGGCGATCGACGCGTGATGGCGCATGATCTTGATTCTAATGTAGCAGTGGTCCGCGAAGCTGACCGAAGAACCCGTGAAATTGGAAATTGATGCTTTGTCTCGAGAACGGCTCTGTTCAGCAGGCGCAGACGGGGTTGTCAGAACGGCGAAACGTTTCGGCCGAACTGACCATCAATTTAGGCTTCGCCCTATCGGGCTCGCGCTTCGCGCCCGGCGCGCCAGCTTCTATTAAGCTGTCGCGCCACCCCTCCTCTGCGAGGAGGG
>Ga0137378_10004428_pt1 | contig 12137 bp, 8 predicted proteins | sample SagtaG_21_FD_104813 | JGI IMG/M metagenome (GOLD analysis project Ga0137378, IMG submission 104813) | Vadose zone soil microbial communities from Sagehorn Ranch, Mendocino, California, USA - Sage2_L_60_16 metaG | ecosystem: Environmental > Terrestrial > Soil > Vadose zone | place: USA... | reverse complement strand
GCACCGGCATCGGCCCGTACGAGGGCGCCGCGGTCAGCGTCCAGCCGGACGGGTCGGTGTCGGTGGCCATCGGGCTGGGGACCCAGGGTCAGGGCCACGAGACGGTGTTCGCCCAGGTGGTCGCCGACGAGCTGGGCGTGCCGGTGGACCAGGTGCGGGTCACCACGGGGGACACAAGGCGGCTGGGGTACGGCGTGGGCACCTTCGCCAGCCGAACGGCCGTGGTCGCCGGCAACGCGGTGCTGAAGGCGTCGCTAGAGGTCCGGCGCCAGGCGGCAGAGCTGGCGGCCAGGCTGCTGGAGGTGGCGCCGGAGGACATCGTGTTCGACCAGGGCGCCGTGCACGTGGCCGGCGCGCCCGACCGTTCGATCCCGCTGGGCCGTCTTGCCATGGCGTCGAACCCCACCCGGTACGCGTTCGGCCGGGACGCCGAGGAGGGAGCGAGGCTCTCCCAGCGGGCCTACGCGGGCGGCGACCGGCCCCTGCCGGAGGGCTCGAAGCCGGGGCTGGCCGCCGTGGAGTACTACTCGCCGACCAGCGGGGTGTTCGGGTTCGGCTTCCACGCCGCGGTGGTGGAGGTCGAACGCGACACCGGTGCCGTACGCGTGTTGCGCTACGTGGTCCACCACGACAGCGGGCGGGTGATCAACCCGATGGTGGTGGAGGGGCAGATCCACGGCGGGGTGGCCCAGGGCATCGGGGGCGCGCTGTTCGAGCGGATCGCCTACGGGGAGGAGGGCCAGCTCCTGAACGCCAGCTTCATGGACTTCCTCATGGTGACGGCGGCCGAGATGCCCCGGATCGAACAGGTCACCACGGAGACCCCGTCGCCGAACAACCCGCTGGGCATCAAGGGCGTGGGCGAGGCCGGCACCATCCCGGTGAACGCGGCCATCGCCAACGCCCTGTCCGACGCGCTCGGGGTCGAGGTGGATCGCATGCCGCTCTCCCCCGAGGAGGTCCTGGCGCTCGTGCGGCCCCTGGGCCACCCCAAGTGATGTATGGTGTATGAGCGATGCAGCGCACGAACATCTACCTGTCGGACGGCCAGCTGGACGCCCTGAGGCGTCTCGGGGAGCAGCGAGGGACGCCCGTGGCGGAGCTGGTTCGGCAGGCCGTGGACCGGTGGATCCAGGACCAGGGCGTGCGGGTGGTGCCCGGGGACGAGTGGCAACGGAGGTTCGACGCGCTGCTGACCCGGCGCAAGCGGGTCGCGGCGCGAACGAAACCCCCGGACGCGGCGGTGGAACGAGATGTGGCCAGGGCCGTCCGGGAGGTCCGGAGGTCGCGCCCTGCGCGCCGTCCTTGACACGAACGTCTGGGTCTCCGGACTGATCCTCCCGAACCGAATTCCCGGCCAGGTCCCGCTGGCGCTTCGGCACAGAAGGTTCGACGCGGTGGCGTCGTGGGAGTTGGCCGAGGAGGTGGTCGAGGTCCTCAGGAGGCCGCGCATCACCCGGTACGGGATCACCGAGGACGATGTGGCCGACGTCCTCGTCCTGATGGCGCCCCTGCTTCCGGGGGTCGAGGCGAACGTCGAGATCCGCGACCCGGACGACGCGAAGGTCGTCGGCGCGGCCCTGGCGGGCCGCGCCGACGCCATCGTGACGGGAGATCGCGACATCCTCGATGATCCGGACCTTCGTCGCTGGCTGGAACATCACGGGGTGGAGGTGCTGACCCCGGCGGAGTTCCTTCGGGCACTGAACGGTTAGGCGAGCGACGAAAAGCCGACAGGAACGAGCGCCTCTTCCGGGTCCGCAGAGAGAATTACATGAACTCAATTCTCTTCAGCAGCGGACGTGGTCGGAACCGTGGATCCCCGGATGAGCTTGCTCGACATCCGCCAGCTGATACGGGGGCACTTGGTCGTGACGCTCCTTACTACGCCAAGGTGGCCCACTACGGAGCCGAGATCATCACCGATCAGGTTCTCGCTTCCTGCTACGCCGGAGGGAGGGGCTGGATCTCCATCCCGCTTTAGTACGAACGGTACGAATCGTGCCGCCGGCTTCCCAGTTTGACAGGTTGTGACTAGTCCCCCACACTGCGTCCGCGCCCCAGCACGCGCACGCGAGCGGAACGGCCGCGCCCGGGACCCTCACCCTCGCGAGGGGAGGCGAGTCCTTATGAAGGGCTCCGGCTCGGGGCCGGCCCGCCGCTTCGGAAGGGTTCCCGTACTGCTCACCGGCCTCCTGCTGGGGGCGAGCGTCCTCCAGACGATCCCGCTCGTGGCCGGACCGGCCCTGGCGGACGTGACCGTGCTGCCCCCCGAGAACCCTCCGCCGCCCCTCACCGACGCCCAGCGCCAGCAGGTCCCGGCGGCCATCCAGCCCGTGGGGGTCCTCGACCCCCAGGTGGCGCCGGCCCTCACCGGGGCATCGCCCACCGACTTCGTCTCCGGGCTCACCGAGGATCTCTCGCTTCGCACGGCCTCGGCCCAGGTCTACCAGGTGAACGGCGCCGATCACGTCCTGCGGGTCTCCGCGGCCCCCCTCAACTACGCCGATCCCGGCACGGGGACGTACCTGCCCATCGTGGACACCCTGGTCCCCGACGTGGGGGCCTTCCTGAAGAACGCCGCCAACGCCTTCACCGTGCACTTCCCCCAGACCATCGGGGAGCTCAACCCGATCAGCGTCTCGGTCCCCGGGGGGAGCTACACGTTCACCCTCGCCAACGGGCTGCGCTCCACCACCACCGCGGCCGCCGGGGCCTCCACCCTCACCTACCCCGGGGTCCTGCCCTTCATCGACCTGACCTACTGGCTGGTCCCCGAGGGCCTGCGGGAGGCCATCGTGATGAACTCGCAGGCGGCGGAGAACGAGCCGCTGGCCTTCACCATCCGCGCCACCGGGCTGTCGCTGCGCAGGGAGACCGACACCGGGGAGATCTCGGTCCTGGACTCGGCGGGGACGGTGGTGGGGACCATCCCCGGGGCCCCTGGCGGTGGACTCCTCGGGGGGCCCCGGCGGGGAGGGCGCCATCACCCACGGCACGTGGACCCTCACCAAGGTCACGGCGAACCTGTACACCCTGTCGGTGTTCATCGACCACCAGTACCTGGACAACGCGCAGTACCCCGTGTCGATCGACCCGGGGAGCTTCACCATCAACGCGCACAAGGACACCTGGGCCGACCAGTCCAGCCCCGACAACGATTACATGACCAACGAGGAGCTGAAGGCCGGGCAGTACACCTCGACCGACAACCGCCAGAGCTTCCTCAAGTTCGACGTGGGCGACTACGCCAAGTCCAACCTGGTGGTGCAGTCCGCCGACATGTACCTGTGGCCGGTGGCGGCGAACAGCTCCACGGTCAAGGTGGACGCCAAGCGCGTCACCTCCACCTGGCCCAGCCCGCTCACCTGGAACGCCCGGCCCTCGGTCAACTCCACGGTCTACGCCCAGGCCTCGGGGCCCGCCGACGGCACCGCCTGGTACGACTTCGGCCTGCAGTCGCTGTACCAGAACATCCTGGACACCTCGGTGGGGTGGACCAACTACGGGGTCCGCCTGGAGGGCCACGGGACCGCCACCTCGAACTACCACCGGTTCGCCTCCCTGGAGACCACGACCTCCGGGGCCCAGCCCGAGCTCATAGTGGTCACCGACCAGCTCCCGGGCGTCCCGGTGCTGTCCTCCCCGGCCACCGGGGTCACCGAGAACACCCCCTCGCCGACGCTTGCCATCACCGGGCTGCCATCTGACCCGGACAAGGACGACGTCCGGGTGGACTTCCAGGTCTCCAAGTCCTCCTCGAGCTGGACCGGGTCGAACCTGGTGGCCGAGAGCGGGTGGACCGACGAGACGTCCTGGGCGGTGCCCCAGGGGGCGCTCCTGTACGGGCAGACCTACTACTGGCGGGCGGAGTCCTGGGACGTGTGCTCCGGGGACGACGGGATGTGCGACCTCAAGGGCAAGGCCCAGCCGGCCTCGGGCTCACGCAGCTTCACCATGGCCCTGCACCACTGGGGGGAGGACTCCCGGTGGGCCATGTGGACCGACTCCCTCGGCAACGGGGTGAACCCGGCACGGTTCAGTCAACGAGGCCAACGGGAACCTGTTCGCAGACGTCCCCCTCGACTCGCTCTCCACCCCCGCGGGGTCGCTCGACCTGCACCTGTACTACAACTCGGAGCAGGACCAGAACAGCGGCCTGGGGGCGGGCTGGACCATCGCCGCGGGCGATGGCTCGCAGACCGGTGCCATCCCCACCGCCCTGGACGCCTCCATCGACTCGGGGAGCACCGTGAAGATCACCCAGGGCGACGGAGGGGAGAGCTACTTCTCCAAGATCCACTCCAAGCTCTACGAGGGCGACGGCATGGTGAGCAAGGACTCCTCGGGCGCCTGGACCTGGGCCAAGCCCGACGGGAGCACCTTCACCTTCGACGCCGCGGGCCTGCCCACGGGGGCCTCCCCGGGCACGGCCACGCTGGGGGCGGCCCAGTTCACCTACTCCTTCAGCACCGCGGGGCACCTGAAGACGGTCACCGATGACCTGGGCCGGGTGGTCCACTTCAACTGGGACGGCACCGACACCCACCTGCAGACCATCACCACCTGGGACAACCGGACCTGGAGCATCGACTACGACAACGCCGGGGCCGGGAACAAGCTCCAGGTCCTCCACGACCCGGAGGGCGCAACCGTCACCTTCGGCTACGACGCCGTCCCCAACCTCACCTGGATCAAGGACGGCCTGGGCCACGAGGCCGACGTCACCTACTCCACCCCGTCCTCCCCGGCCGGGATGCAGCCCCGGGTGGCCACCTTCCAGCACCCCGGGGTGGGCAACGTGTGGTCCTTCGCCTACGACCCCAACACCGGGCAGACCTACACCGGGCAGATCGCCGCCGAGACCGACGTGACCGACCCCCGGGGCAACGACACCACCACGGCCCAGGACTACCAGACCGACGTCCAGTTCAACACCGCCGGCCTGCCCATCAAGATCGACGGACCGGCCGGCAACGACGGGAAGTGGCCCACCAAGACCATGTCCTGGGACACCAACGGGAACCTCCTGTGCTCCCGGTCCCCTGCCGCCAACGCCAAGGCCGCCGGGTGCAGCGCCTCGGACCCCACCGGAGGGGGCGACCACCTGTCCACGGTCTACACCTACCAGGACAAGGCGCCCTACCGGGAGCTTTCGGAGACCGGCCCCGCCCCCAGCCCCGACGGCACCGGCACCCGCCCCCTCACCACCTACGCCTACGACGATGGCCTGACCGGGCTGTACTGGCAGGGGTGGAACAACGCCTCGATGGCGGGGATCCCCGCGTCGCAGGGCGTGGACTCCTCGCTGGATCAGAACTTCGGCAGCGGGACCCACGCCGGGCTCACCGCGGTGGACAACTACAGCCTGCGGTGGACCGGCTACCTGCACCCCACCGCGGCGCACAAGTACCACTTCCGGGTCTACTCCGACGACGGGGTCCGCCTGTCGGTCGGGACCTCCCTGCTGCTGGACTGCTTCGGCAGCTCCCAGAACGCCTCGGGCTACAACTGCCAGACCAGCCAGAACGTGACCAAGTACCTGGGGGCCTCCGACCACGCCGTGGCCCTGGAGTACTCCGACCTCACCGGGGTCTCCTCCGTCGACGTGCAGTGGGACCAGGGCAACGGGACCTGGGCGGACCTCCCCGCCTCGGTGCTCACCCCCAACCTGGGGGACCTCACCACCAAGACCGACCCCCTGGGGCAGACCACCTACGCCTACACCTCCAACGCCTCGCTCACCCGGCACCTCCCAGACTCCGAGACCCGCACCGGGGTGGGGGGGAGCGCCGTCCCGGACCCGGCCCGAACCACCTCCTACACCTACGACGTCTACGGCCGGGTCCTCACCACCCAGACAGCCGCCGGCACGCTCACCAACACGTTCAGCACCACCGACGCCTGCCTGGGCAAGACCGTGGACGCCGCGGGGGCGGAGACCGACTACACCTGCGACGGCGCGGGGGACATCACCCAGTCCACGGTGGTCGTCCCGGCGAAGGACACCCAGGCCGCCCAGAACCGCCTCACCACCACCACCTACGACGGGGTGGGCCGGGTGAAGACCGTGACCACCCCGGACTCGGTCACCATCGACACCTACGACGCCGCGGGGGAGCTCACCGACGTCGAGGTCACCGACACCCTGGCCACCCACCTGCTGGACCGGCTCACCCACAACGACTACGGGCCGGCCAACCGCCTGACCGACGTGACCCTGCCCGACCCCGACGGGACCGGACCGCTGGCCTCCCCCCACATCCACTACGCCTACGACCGGGTGGGCAACCAGACCTCCCGGACCGATGCCCGGGGGAAGGTGTGGAGCACCATCTACGACGCGGCGAACCGGGTGGTCCAGACCACCAGTCCCGCGAACGACCAGGTGAGCACGGTCTACAACGACACCGGGCAGGGGGCCGGCGGCACCCTGGGCGTCCCCACGGCCACGGTGAGCGACCCGGCCGGGGTGGCCACGGTCACCGCCCTCGACCTGCTGGGGCGCAAGACCTCCACCCGGGTGGGCTCCCTCGCCCCCACGGCCTACGCCTACGACGCCGCCGGCGACGTCACCCAGGTCACCGACCCCACCGGGGCCTGGGTCCAGGACGCCTACAACGAGTTCGGACAGGTGGTCGCCGCCACCGCCCCCACCGGCACCGGCGGGGCCGCCGCCACCACCGGCTACTCCTACGACACGGCGGGCCGCCTGGGGAGCGTGACCGACCCCAACAGCAACACCACGGGCTACTGGGTGGACGGGGACGGGCGGATCACCCGGGTCATCCCGGCCGGGCAGAGCACCTCCTCCTCCTGGGTGATCGACTACGACGCCGCGGGGGAGCGGGTGAAGGTGACCGACCCCGACGGCCGGGTGAGGGACCTCACCTACGACACCATGGGCAGGCTCTCCACGTCGAAGGAGTACCCGAGCGGCCAGAGCACCCTCACCACGACCTACCACTACGACGCGGCCTCCGAGCTCACCTCGGTGGACGACCCCCGGGCGATCACCCTGCACCTGGTCTACGACAACCTGGGCCGGCGGATCCAGCGCTACGGGACCCAGGGGCAGACCACGATCGACTCGGAGACCTTCGGCTACGACGCCGGGGGGAACATGACCTCGGCCTCAGGCGCCGCGGCCTCGATCGCACTGGGCTACGACGACGCCTCCCGGCTGTCCAGCCTCACGGAGGGAGCGGCCTCCACGTCCTACACCTACTCCCTGGGGCGGGTCACCGCCATGACCGACCCCGCCGGGACCTCCGGCTACGGCTACGACGCCGTGGGGCGGCTGAACACGATCACCGACCCCCTCACCCACCAGGCCCTCACCGCCTACACCTTCGACGACGCCGGCAGGGAGCTCACCCGGACCGACCCGGCCGGGCTAACCCTGTCCCGGGGCTACGACGCCGCCGGCAGGCCCACCTCGGAGACCCTGAAGAACGCGGCCCAGGCCACCCTGGCCTCCTTCTCCCAGGTCCTTGACCCGGGAGGCCGGGTCACCGACCTCACCCAGAGCCTGCCCTCGCCGAACACCGACTCCGGGACCTGGCACTTCACCTACACCCGGGCCAACGAGCTGTCCCAGGCCACCTCCCCGGGGGCGGTGGTGTACAACTACGGCTACGACGGGGCGGGGGACCGCACGAGCGTCCAGCAGGTCCCGGCCACCGCCGTCAGCACCACCTACGACGGGGCGGGCCGGCCCACCTCGGCCACCGACGGGACGGTCTACACCTTCGACCCGGCCGACCAGCTCCTCTCCCGCACCGGGGGAGGTTCAGCCACCTGGAGCTACAGCTACGACTCCTGGGGCCGGACCGTCTCGGCCTCCGGGCCTGGGTCCACCCCCCTCATCACCTACGCCTACGACCCCCTGGACCGCCTGCTCTCCCGGAACAGGTCCGGGACCACCATCACCTACGCCTACACCGGGCAGACCCAGGACGTGGCCTCTTCCACCACGGGGGCCGCCACCACCGCCTACGCCTCCACCCCCGGAGGGCCCCTGGCCCAGTCAACCGGCGGGGTGATCAAGGTCTTCGAGCCCAACCTGCACGGGGACCTGGCGGTGATGGCCTCCACCTCGGCCACGGTCACCGGGACGGAGGCCTACTCCCCGTGGGGGGAGAAGCGCTCGGTGAGCGGGGACGCCGCCTCGGCCCTGTTCTCCTTCCAGTCCGACCCCACCGATGCGGACACCGGCCTGGTGGATGAGGGGGCGCGCAACTACGACCCCTCCCAAGGCCGGTTCGTGACCCGGGACACCCTGTTCGGGAGCCTGAACTCCCCCATGAGCCTGAACCAGTTCGTGTACGGGGAGGACAACCCGGTCTCCCTCACCGACCCCGACGGGATGTGCGCCGACCCCACGGAGTGCCCGCCGCCGCCTGGGGCTGCGCGTTCAGTGGTCAACCGGTGGCACCATTTGCAAAGCGTAGGCGACTTCTACGCGTCGTCCTCATCCGAGCAACGCTCTGCCGTCGGGGGTTCCGGCTTGAGCATTCGAGTCTTGCTCGAACCGGCTGAGCCGCCTGTGCTCTCAATCCACCAGCAGCAGCAGGTCTACATGGCGAATTACCTCCGGAACTTGAAGACGAGCGGAGAACAAGGGGATAACTGCTTCATGGTGTGTGGATGGGGCCGCGCTGCCGGGGGGTTTACGGCACATTTCCCAGGGGATGTCTGGCACGCGGGCCGACTGGTCCTGAACGGACCAGCTACAGCAGCTGGGGTGGGGTGGGCGATGACACACGGCGGGAGTTGCGGGATGACAGGCCAGCTTGTCGTTGTATGCGATCACGTGAGCAGGAAGGGAATGTTTGGACAGGCCGCCTTCACCTTCGGCTCTACGGTCATGACGAAGATGGGAAGAGGAGACTTCGAAAGCGTCTCCGGCTTGATGAGCCACGAGACCAAGCACACCGATCAGTACGCGATGTTCAGCCTCGTCGTTGGGCCGGTCGCCAGCGGTCCCACCTTCGTCGCCGCTTATGGCGGGGCCTGGGGTGCCGCAGGCATCGGTGGGCGCCCCGAGTGCAACATCTTCGAACGCTGGGCAGGATACGCTGATGGCCATTACACTGAGTGCCTTGGACACTAAGCAGGCTGGCGTCCAATACTCGAAGCGCCGCGAGCTTGGTGTGGCGTTTTTTGTTGCTATGGCGATTGCGCTCGCATTGCCAGCATGTGAGACCCTGCCTGGTGACGTGGCCGTTGGTCTTTCGGAATCAGCATCCGGAAACCCCGAACTCCACTACGTCCTCTGCCCAAAACAGAGAATCCTTGACATCGCGGTGAAGATGCCCAGCACCGATGGAGAGAGCTCGGTGACGGTTTGGGAAATCCGATCGCAGAGGGGTTCCACTCTTGAAAACGTCAACCTCGGGGAGACGCCGAGGGGATTCCGCATTGTGGTGCCCCTATCGTCTCCGCTGTCGCCAGATGCCTCAATTCTCGTGGCTGTTCGGACCACCCTAATCGTGCCAGTCGTCCGGTTTGACCTGAGCATGCTTCGTCCGGGAAAGATTCTGGTTAGGGACGGCCATCTCGTCTCCTCGGCTACGTTTCGCATCGATGCCCTGAAGATTTGTCCGCATTGATGGCCCCCCTCGCGGGCGGTTGTGGCGACCGGGCCAATGCTTCACCTACCTCGCCCTCCTTGTCGCCGCACAGAAGGGCATATCTGGCCCTCGGCGCCTAGCGCGCCAAGGACAACGCCGCCGATCCGTACCTGAGCCTCGTCGGCTACTTTCAGCGGTCTTCGCGAGCTCGCGGCGCTCCATGCTCGAGCCGAGGCCGATCGCGCTGCGGCCGACGAGAGGGTGGCCGTTATTTGGCCAGCAGACCCTCGAGGTCACGGAGCCGATCAGGTCGGGGCTCCCGCTTCGGAACAGGCCGCCTCCCAGGATCAGGTCGAACTCCGTGCCCTCCATCCCCAGTCGCCGGACCACGTGGACGGCGGTGTCGCCGAGCCTCTCGCCCGCGCTCCGCATGATGGCCCGGGCCGCGTCGTCCCCCCGAGCGGCCATGCGCCCGACCAGGGGAGCGAACGACGTGGAGTCGATGCGCCCCCGGGCCGTGCCCTCGAGGAGGTCCACCACCGACGCCGCGTCGGCGGCCTCGCACAGGGCCTCGGTCAGCGAGGTCTCCGGTCCCCGGCCGGTGTAGGCCGCGGCCACCGCGGAGATGGCCGCCTCGGAGATCTCCGACGTCCCGCGTAGTCGCCGAGCATGGGGCCCTGGCCGAGCGTTCGGTATTCGTCTCCGCCCGGTTGCGGCCCGCCACGATCGACCCCGTGCCGGCCGACACCACTATCCCGAACGGATGGTCGGTGCCGGCCCGGAGCGAGGCGAACGAGTCGTTGACGATGGCGGCCCGGCCGTGCAGGCCGAGCGCCTCCGAGATCCCGCCCAGCCGCAGCTCGTCCAGGGGGAAGTCCATGCCGGCCAGGGCGAACACGGCGAAGGAGACCTCGTCGGCGCCGACCCGGGCGTCGGACAGGGCGGCCCGAACGCAGGACTTGACCGCGGCGCCGGCCGCCTCGATGCCGGCGTCCTCCAGTTCGAGGTGTCGCGGCTGGCCCCCATGGCCAGGAAGTCGCCGCCGGTGTCGGCGACGACGGCATGGGTGTGGGAGCCACCTCCCTCCACTCCGAGGATCGCAAGCATCGTCACTCCGGACATCGGCGCCGGGCCGCCGGGAGTGGAGCCCGGCGTCTGGCGACGATCGTCACCGAGCCGGGGTCACATCTGGGGCACGAGCCCCAGCTGCATCATGACGCCGGCCACGTCGGGGTGGCTGCTGAACTCCACCACCTTCCCGTCCTTGACCCAGGCGAAGTAGGAGCCCTTCCCCACGACCGACCTGCCGGTGGGCGGGATCTCCATGCCGCCCATCGACATGGGGCCGGTGTTCGTCCCGGTGAACTCGATCTCGGCGGCCACGGCGTCGTCCCCGATGATGCGGTTGACCCGGGTGGTCTTCATGTCGGGAAACGCGGTGACCCAGCCCTGCACGTACTGCCGGGCGCCCTCCTTCGTGGTGATCGGCTCCGGCATGGTTACGTCCCTCCACACGAATTCGTCGGCCAGGATGGCCGCGAACGCGTCGGGATCGTGGCTGTCCCACGCGGCCAGCCCTTCGTCGTCGATCCGTTCGAGCTCTTCCCTGCTCATCTTCTCCCCCTTGTCCGATGAACTGGACCGAACGTATGCCACCACGGCGCGCATGGTCAAGCCGGCCCGTTCGCTCGGTGCGCTCACCTGGTTCGAACCACCGCGGCGACGATGTTGCCGTCGGGCGGGCCCTGGTGGCTGTTCCGTTCGCCCCCGCTGACGTAGTTCGTCGTGCGGCCGGTCACGCTGGCCACCAGCATCCCCCCCAGGGCCTTGCCGATCTGGTAGGCGTCGTGGTCGTCCAGCAGGGTGATGTGCTGCCCCCGCACCAGGTCGCTTCCCGGTATCACGGACTTGGCGAACACGTGGACCAGCCGTTCGCGCAGGTCGTCTTCAGACGGGAGGCCGTCGAACTCCAGGCCCGCCGAGCGCAGCGCCTCCCGAACGCCCTCGGCATCGATGAAGTCCCTCGTCACGGCGTGGCCGATGCGCAGGTCGCTCGCCGAGCCCGGCGAGTTGGCGAACACCACGACCTCGCCGTGGCGCTTCTCCCCGCCCGAGGAGGTCATGGCCACCGACTAGTACAGGTCCCAGTCGCGGCGGACGACGTCGTCGGCCAGCGCCGCCTCGGGCACCTCGCCCAGGGCCATCGCCACCCCCAGGGCTGCGGCGTCGTTGGCGTAGGACCCGGCGCCCTCGGGGCCGAACGTGAGGTCGCGGGTGACCACGGTGTGGCCCCGAGACAGGGCGTCCTTGGTGCTGGTGACCGTCAGGCCCGGCACCTTCACCATGACCAGGTGGACGTCCTTCGGGTCCTCGACGCCGGCGTCCTCCATGGCCCGGGCGACGGCGGCTGCGACCGTTCGGATCATGCCCATCCGTCCCACCTCATCGGGCAGGATGGGCTCGGATCCGGCCACGCCCACCACCAGGCCCTTCTCGCCGTCGCCCTCCGCGGCTGGGATCTCCTCCCATGCCCGCGTCACCAGGACGATGTGCGGCGTGATG
>Ga0137378_10004424_pt1 | contig 12147 bp, 9 predicted proteins | sample SagtaG_21_FD_104813 | JGI IMG/M metagenome (GOLD analysis project Ga0137378, IMG submission 104813) | Vadose zone soil microbial communities from Sagehorn Ranch, Mendocino, California, USA - Sage2_L_60_16 metaG | ecosystem: Environmental > Terrestrial > Soil > Vadose zone | place: USA... | reverse complement strand
GTGAGCGAGTTGCCGATCAAGCCGGCAACTCAAACCACCGCCATCGAGCAACCTTCTCCACGAAATTACTGGCTTTCAACCGCCGAATTGAAGAACCGAGGTTTTGCAACAGCCTTTAGCTAGACTTCGCTCGTCGTTTGAAGATCGTCGCTCTGGTCATGCATAATCTCCCCGGAGCTAATATGAGGATGATTCTGGTCGTACTGTTCTGTTTCGCCTTCGCCATGGTTCTCGCAGCTCAAACTCCCCCTCCCACCGTCGCTGAAGCTGAAGCCTTCATGAAGAACGCCGAGGCGAGGCTGGCTGAGCTAAACACCAAAGTCAATCAGGCGGGCTGGGTGCACGAAAACTTTATCACTGAGGACACTGAGGCCCTGGCCGCCGACGCTAACGACGAACTCACGGCAGTCACTACTGAACTGGTCGAGCAGGGCAAACGCTTTGATGGAGTGCTGATGCCCGCCGATTTGTCGCGCAAGTTCCTGCTGCTCAAGCTCTCGCTGACGGCCCCGGGACCGAAAGATCCTGTGCTGCGCAAGGAAATGAATGACATCGCAGCCGCGCTCGACTCGGAATACGGCAAGGGAAAATACTGCCCGTCGCCGGACAAGTGTCTTGACATTACAGCGATTGAAAAGATCATGGGCGAAAGCCGCGATCCCAATGAGCTGAAAGATCTGTGGACAGGATGGCATGCGGTGGGCGCTCCCATGCGCAAGCGGTACACCCGTTTCGTTGAACTGTCGAACCAAGGCGCGCAGGAGCTGGGATTCAAAGATACGGGAGCGCTGTGGCGCGCCGGGTATGATAGGCCTCCGGAGCAATTCAGCGCCGAAATGGATCGGCAATGGGAGCGAGTGCGGCCGCTGTATCTGTCGCTCTATACGTTTGTGCGGGCGCGGCTGTCGCAGAAGTATGGGCTGCAGATCGTGCCGCCGGATGGGCCGATGCCGGCGCATGTGCTGGGAAATCCGTGGGCGCAGGCCTGGGGAGACATCTTCCCCATTCTCGGACTGCCCGAAAACAGCAGCGGCTACAATCTGAGCGCATTGCTCAAGGCCCAGAAGCTCGATGCCAAGGGCATGGTGAAGTATGGGGAGAATTTCTACAAGTCACTCGGCTTCGCGCCCCTGCCGCAAACTTTCTGGGAACGGTCGTTATTTACTAAACCCAAAGACCGTGATGTGGTCTGCCATGCCAGCGCGTGGGACATCAACAACAAAGATGATGTGCGTATCAAGATGTGCATCCAGATTCGCGACGTGGATTTCGTGACCATCCATCACGAGCTGGGACACAATATGTATCAGCGCGCATACAAAGATCAGCCGTTTTTGTTCGTGAATGGCGCCAATGATGGATTTCATGAAGCGATCGGCGACACGATTGCTTTGGCCATCACGCCCGAGTATCTGCAAAAAATCGGCTTGCTCGACAAGATTCCTCCTCCGGAAGCCGACCTTCCTCTGCTGCTGAAGCAGGCGCTGGATAAAGTAGCGTTTCTGCCGTTTGGATTGCTGATTGACCAATGGCGCTGGAAAGTTTTCTCCGGCGAAATCAAGCCTGAGGACTACAACAAAGCCTGGTGGGAGCTGCGCCTCAAGTATCAGGGCATCGTGCCTCCGGTCAAACGCAGCGAGGCGGATTTCGATCCGGGCGCGAAGTATCACGTGGCCGGAAACGTCCCGTACATGCGCTACTTCCTCGCCGACATTTACGAGTTCCAGTTCTACCGCGCGCTGTGCCGCGAGGCCGGATACAAAGGTCCGCTGAACCGCTGCACATTTTTCGGATCGAAAGAAGCCGGCGCAAAGTTCAACAAGATGCTGGAAATGGGCCAGAGCAAACCTTGGCCCGATGCCATGGAAGCCCTGACCGGTCAACGCGAAATGGATGCCGGAGCGATTCTCGAATACTTTGCGCCGCTGAAGAAGTGGCTGGATGAACAGAATAAGGGGATGAAGGTGGGATGGTAGGAACGCTGCGTCCCAACCCAACTCCTGTCATCTTGAGCGTAGCGAGAGGATCGGTTCGCGATCCTCTCGCGGAGTCGAAAGACCTTGCGCTCGATATGAAGCGTCCAAGCTGCTGGGGAGTTTCCAACTCAGGCCTCTCGATATCCAAGAAAACTTTTTTACACCCGTGCTGACTCGTGAGGAAAACAATATCCCTCGACTCCGCCCGGGATGACTAGTTAGGAGATGGAGAATCAGCCCCGTACCCACGCGTGTACTTTTCATTTCCGCAATTTCCACCCATGATTAGCGCATCGTTCTCCCTTAGACCGGCCAGCCGCCCGTTGAATCCGGTCCCGGGGAGCAGTTAGGCAGGTCCGTAGTGAACCACGAGATCGCTCCCGAGAGGCGTCATGCGCTTCGCCAGAAAGTCAACACGCCCGCCTTCGCCAGCTTTGACGGCGTGACCGGCGGGATGATCCTCGACTTGAGCGAAGAGGGCATGGCCATGCAGGCGATGGCGCCGCTCGAAGCGCACAGCGTGGTGCCGCTTCATCTTTCGTTGGGGGAACCTGCGGCTTATCTCGAGACCACGGGCTATGTGGCCTGGGCAGACGCGCTAGGCCGTGCGGGAGTGCGTTTCTCCGATCTGCCCGATGAAGCTCGCGCGCGACTGCGCGAGTGGCTGACGGTGAATGCCAGCACTCCGAGCTGGAAGGCCCCACGGTGGGTTGTACGCGATTCAGCTTTCAGGCGCGGAGCAGCGGGAAATTCCGGCAACTCTTCGGGTGTTGCCTTGAGCCTGGAGCCAGAGTCTGACTCGTCGGTGTCAGGAGGAGTCTCCACCGTTTCAACTTCTGTGCAGTACGAATTCAAGTCCCTCGACGCCGACGTGAACGTAGCTTTGACGTTGATCGCAAGCCGCGCCTGTTCGATCACGCGTGGGACAGGAGCCGCCGTGGCCCTGGTTGGCGAAAGCGGGATGATATGCCGCGCGATTGCGGGGACGACAGCGCCGGAGATTGGTGCACCTGTTGACATCGACAGCGGATTTACTGGGGAGTGCGTCCGTTGCGCTCACCCACTGCGCTGCGACGATGCCGAATTCGACACAAGAGTTGATGCTGGAGCTTGCCGCTCAATCGGCATCCGCTCAATTCTGGCCGCTCCCGTGCTCTACGAGCGCGACCTCGTCGGATTACTCGAGGTCTTTTCCACTCAGGCCTTAGCTTTCGATGATGGCGACCTGGCGGTGGTAGAACGTCTGGCCCAAACGGTTGTTCTCGCCTTGAGCCGCGCGGAAGTCTTTCGCCAGGAATAATCGTCTCGTTTAATCGCGCATGACCGAGAAATTCGTAAACCGGTTTGGTGGAAGAGGTGGCGAGGGCGCAAACGAAAAGGCCTCGAATTTTCGAGGCCATTGAAAATGGGGCTAAACAGCACCCTGCGATGAAACTAACATCTGTTCAGCCCGGCCCAGTTCCTAGGAGAAGAACACGCCGTTGCGCTCGTGCGCTAGCAGCGAAAACTCATTCACCGAAGTCGAGGCTGGATCTGACACAAACGTCGCTGTATCAGTCTGGCCGGCCCACGCGATCTGCGCGACGTTCTGCACGAAATCCCCGACAAAACCATTCTGCACATCGCGAATTTTCGTGCGGCCCATCGGATGGCTCCAACGAATGTCCCAGGAGACTTCCGCATCCACTTCCGGGCCATCCATCAGCGCGTTGCCCACGTCGTGATAGTCCTCTACGTCCACATTGCTGGCTTGGAACGCTGCGGTCCCGGCAGCAAAGTTGACTGAGATTGTGTTTTCGGAAATTGGGATCGTCCAGAACAATCCGCTTTCGGTGATCCCAGGATTGAAATCGTGAATTTGCTGACCCGCCGGGTCAAAAACGTCAAGTCATATGAACGCAAAGGCGCCATGGTGATTGCGACCGTCCGCGCCCACAAACTCACCGCGCATAAAGCGCACGTCGGATTCGAAATGAAGGTGCTCGGGGGCTTCGCCAATGACGGTATGCGTGCCCATTCCCCCCACTACAGCCCAGCCTACGAAGCCGTTGAAGTTAGTGATCGTAGAAGGCTCCACGCCGGGAGCCGGTAGAAAAATGTGAAATAGCGGCCCAGATGGGCCCAGCAACTCCATCCCTCCGGGAATGGGAAGCGGGGTTGCTGAGGTCGTGCTGTTGTGGCCGTGAGTTTTGAGGGCGGCGCGCGCCAGTTCCGGCACCAGGCCGGACGCTGCGAGTACGCCCAAGGTGACGCCGGATTTTTCGAGAAAGCCTCGACGACTCAGGAGTCGTTTAGCGAAGTGGCGATGACCAGGATAGGCCATGCCAAGAGATCGGCTGGAAGCTAATCTTCTAAGACTCATAATCTTCTCCCGGGAGTGAAGTGGCATCGCCTTAGCAGAGAACCGGGCCGGAGAAGAGGCGATGCGGCAGCAATTATCCACCGTTGGAGGGAAATGTCAAGAATAAAGGGAACTCACCGCAACCGACCGGTCAGCCGGATTTGCACGTCGGCGGAAGAGCGGCCATTCATGGCCGCGTTATGGTCGATGAATTCTGGAAGCGGGCTTCAGCCCCTGAGGGACATGAACCGACTTTCTGAGCAAACTGTAAAGCCGCACTGATCGGCACGAGTACGATTTCCGGGGGATAGAATGAGCGGCTTCCAGCCGCTGAGGGTTGCCGTTTCCGCTGCCATCCAACCCGCCACTTGCGCCTTGTGCTCTCCTCCGCTAAAAACATTACTTGGACGTTGTAGAACAATACCTGAGCGAACTACGCGAAATCCGCTCCTCGGGCGAGGCTACGGACGAAACTTCCTACTACCCTGCAATTGAACATCTACTGAATACGATTGGCGGCCAGCTCTCGCCAAAGGTCCGCTGCATTCTCACCCTGAAGAATCGCGGCTGCTGCGATAACGGATCTTTTCATTGGCGGCTTTAGCCGCTGAGGGATTGATTTGCAGTAATTCTGATTGTGCAACGAGCCAGGCAGAACGAACTAACTGCCCTCGCCCACCTTCAACACCGCCAGGAACGCCTCTTGGGGAATATCCACGCGGCCGATGCGCTTCATGCGCTTCTTGCCTTCTTTTTGTTTTTCCAGCAGCTTGCGTTTGCGGGTGATGTCGCCGCCGTAGCATTTGGCGAGGACGTTTTTGCGCATCGCGTGCACCGTTTCGCGCGCGATGATTTTGGCGCCGATCGAGGCCTGAATGGGGACCTCGAACATTTGCCGGGGGATGAGTTCGCGCATCTTTGAGACCAGCGCCTTGCCGCGTTCGTAAGCGAAGTCACGATGCACAATGATCGAGAGCGCGTCCACCGGGTCGCCTGCCACCAGGATGTCGAGCTTGACCATGGGCGATTCCCAGTGGCCGGCGAGGTGGTAATCGAGCGAGGCGTATCCGCGGGAGACCGATTTCAGGCGGTCGTAAAAATCGAGCACGATTTCGTTCAGCGGCAACTCGTATTGCAGCATGACACGGTTTGAGGTCACGTATTCAAAACTTTTCTGCTTGCCGCGTTTTTCTTCTACCAGCGCCAGAATGCCGCCGACATATTCTTCGTTGGTGAGAATGGTGGCGAGAATCACCGGCTCTTCGACTTTGGCGATTTCGCTGGGATCAGGCCAACGAAAAGGATTGTCCACCTCAATGTGCTCGCCGTCGGTTTTCGTGATCTGGTAGCGCACGCCGGGTGCCGTGGTGATCAGCTCAAGATTGAACTCGCGCTCCAGGCGTTCCTGAATAATTTCCATGTGCAGCAGGCCAAGGAATCCGCAGCGGAAGCCGAAGCCGAGCGCTACAGAGCTTTCCGGTTCAAAAAAGAATGACGAATCGTTGAGGCGAAGTTTGTCCAGAGCCTCGCGAAGTTGCGTGTGCTCGTGTGCGTCCACGGTGTAGAGGCCGGCAAAGACCATGGGCTTGATGTCTTCAAAGCCGGGCAGCGGCTCAATGGCTGGATTCGCGTCGTCAACGATAGTGTCGCCAATCTTGGTGTCGGCCACGTTCTTGATGTTGGCGATCAAGAATCCGACTTCACCGGCACGGAGTTCGCCAATCTCGACAGGCTTGGGCGTGAGCACACCAAGCGCCTCCACTTCGAACACTCGGCCGTTCGACCACAGACGAATCTTTTGCCCCTTGCGCAGCGTGCCTTCGAAGACGCGGACCAGGACGATCACGCCGCGATAAGCGTCGAACCAGGAATCGAAAAGTAGCGCCTGCAGCCGGTGATCGGGATCTCCCTTCGGCGGATGAGTGCGTTTGACGATGGCTTCGAGCACGTCTGGCACGCCTTCGCCAGTCTTCGCGCTGATGAGCAAGGCGTCGGTCGCATCAAGTCCGACCGCGCCTTCAATCATTTCTTTGGTGCGCGCAACGTCGGCGCTCGGCAGGTCAATCTTGTTGATGACCGGAATAATTTCGAGTCCGTGATTGATCGCGAGATAGGAATTCGCCAGCGTCTGCGCTTCGACGCCTTGCGATGCATCCACTACCAGAAGCGCGCCTTCGCACGCGGCGAGCGACCGCGAAACTTCGTAGGAAAAATCCACGTGGCCGGGCGTGTCAATCAGATTGAGCTGATAGGTCTTGCCATCCTGCGCGATGTACATCATGCGCACGGCATGGGCTTTGATGGTGATGCCGCGCTCCCGCTCCAGGTCCATCGTATCGAGCACCTGCGCCTGCATCTCGCGCGCGGTGAGCGAGCCAGTCAGCTCCAGCAACCGGTCGGCCAGCGTAGATTTGCCATGGTCAATGTGGGCAATGATGGCGAAATTGCGGATGGAAGAGGAATCCATGATGGGAGCAGCTAAGTGTTGATTCTAGCAGGGAGAACTCCAGATAGGCCGGAGCTAGACCGAGGGAAGTACGTCATGTCAGGCTAGTGCGAGGCTTAGAATTGGAGAACCCTCGGAGGCAGGTAGGATCATGAATAGGCGGCAACTAATCCAGAATGTTGCGAGTATTTTGGCTTCGGTCGCGGTACGGCCGACCAAGGCTGCGGCAGGAGCTCGGCGCCAAACACCACGTTCGACTAATGACAATCAATCGCAGAGCTCTGTTGTGGCGGGCGTTCGGCTCGTCGATTCGAAACTCGCACACAGCGCCACAGAGTTGGCCCGGAGCGCTTACCCCGCATTCTTATTCAATCACGTGATCCGGACATATATTTTCGGCTCACTTGTCGGCCGAGCTCATGGGCACCGGTTCGATGAGGAGATGCTCTACCTGGCCTGCGTTCTGCACGACTTAGGTTTGACGTCACGCTTTGAAGGCGATCTGCCGTTTGAGATCCAGGGAGCCGAGGCAGCCCAGCAATTTCTCTCGGATCACGATGTGCCGCGCGAAAAGGTAGAAGTAATATGGGACGGCATCGCGTTGCATGCGTCGGCAGTTAGCGGATTCAAGCAGCCCGAGGTTGCACTCGTGGGAGAGGGGGCCGGGGCAGACGTGCTAGGGGCTGATCCCGCTGAAATTCCGCGAGACAAAGTCGAGGAAGTTTTGAAAGCATTTCCGCGATTGCAGTTCAAGAGCTCGTTTCTTGGGACTTGTGCGGACGTGGTCCGACGGCATCCTCGTGGCGCCGCGCGCAGTTTTATGCGCGATATCGGAGAGCGCTTCGTGCCGGATTTCCACCCCAAGAATTTCTGTGACTTGGTTAATCAGGCTCCCTTTTCAGAGTAAATCCCGCCGGGCTGCTCGCCGAGCCTCAAGGTGGGCGATGCGACAGGAGGAAGGACATCGCCTTTTACGGAAACCGCAGTTGGGCAATCACTTCTTTAAATCTGGGATCGTCTCGCAGGCCGTCGTACCAGGGATCAACTTTTAAGACATGCAGTCCGCCACAGTGCTGTTGCAATCCTCGATTGAGATACTCCAGTGTCCGGTCTTTATCTCCGAGGTGCATGTAAATCGCTGCCATCGAGCAGGGATCGCCCGGTTTGCTGCCCTTCGCTAGCTCGGCGGCCAGTTCGTGCCTCCAATACCCTCGGAGGCCAGTCTTCTCATAAACATCTTGAGTAGAGGCAAGGCGAGCGGGAGTCAGGCCCGATGATTCCAGGTAAGCCGCAATAGCTTGTTGGTCTCTACCCTTTATTTCATAGGACGCGGCAAGCCAGATGTAGGGTGCAGTCGATCCGGGATACAGCTCGACCGTTCTCTCTCCTTGCTCAATGGCCTGATCGAACTGATGACTGATATAGAACACGTATGTCGCGATCACGTTTGTGAGTTCGGACGTGGGATCGAGCTGGCGAGCCCGATTCATTTCAGCCAGTCCCCGCTCTCGCTCACCCATCGACACTAGAAAGACGGCGTATACAAGATGAGCAGGCACATAGTTTGGGTCCAGTTCTAAAGCCTGCCGCAATTCCTTTTCTGCCTTCGGCCAGTCCCACTCATAGAAAAAGGCGATCTTGCCAAGCCAGGCGTGAGCAGCTCCCAGATTATTGTCGAGTTCCAGCGCCTTGAGGGCGGCCGCCTTGGATTTAGGAACCGTCTCGTCCTTTGGTCTGCAACCCCAATCTCCCAGCGTAAAATACGACTCTGCCAACCCGACATATGCCAGAGCAAAGTTAGGGTCTTCCGTTACAGCCTGCTGAAAATATCGGAGCCCTTTGTCAAAGCCGTCACAGGTCAACCGGTTCCAGTAGAAACTGCCCTTGAGATAGGCTTCGTACGCTGCAGGATCCGTGACCCTTCTGCTCGCTGGATGTGCCTGTTCCCCAGCGATCAGATTGGCCCCCACTTCTCTTGCGATCCGTTGTGCAACTTCTTCCTGCAGGCCGAAGACATCCTGCACGTCGCGCTCGTAGCTGTCAGCCCACAGGTGCCGGTCTGAACGGGCGTCGATTAATTGTGCCGTGATGCGAACTCGGTCGCCAGAACGCATTACTGTTCCCTCAACTACCGCATCCACCCCGAGTTCTCGCGCGATTTCCGGCAGAGAGCGACTTGTACTCTTGTAACGTTCTACAGAGGTGTGCGAAATCACCCGCAGGTCACCGAACTTGGCAAGATCGGTTATCAACTGGTCGGTCATGCCATCGCTGAAGTATTCCTGCTCTGGATCATTGGAAAGATTGCGGAGTGGCAGCACAGCCAAGGACTCAATTCGATGGGATCCCGGTCCTCCAAGCCATCGAGGACGAAGGTAGTCCCAGTCCAACGCAAATATGAGAGCGATAGCCGTGCCGGCTACCGCCAAGAAGGCGAGTCCAATCCGCACTGCGGTTTTTCGGCGGATCGGCGCGTTCGGGGATGGGGTGGTTGGAGAGTCTCCTCGTGTGGACACCGCATTATCGTCCAAAGGAGCGATGAATCGGTAGCCTCGTTTTGGCAAAGTTTCCAGAAATCGCGGCCGGTCAGCGTCGTCCTCGAGCGCGGTACGAATCTGGCGGATGGCGTAATTCAGGCCTTGCTCAAAATCTACAAACGTCTCCGACCCCCAGACTTGCTCGGCCAGTTCCTGGCGCGTGACCACTTGGCCGGCTCGCCGAACCAGCACCGCCAAAATCTTGGCGGGCTGAGGCTGGAGCTTCAAGGAACTCCCGTCGCGACGCAGGTCTCCATTGCGGCAGTCGAATTCAAAGTCCGCGAATCGGACACATTCGAGAGATTGCAACTCTGAAGCCAAGCATTACTCCACAGGAAACCAGAGTGGGGAAGGGAGCTAATTATAGCCCCATTTGTCCAAGTTCTTGTTGATATTCCGTTTAGCAATCCTCATAAGAAACTCATCCACAACTCAGCGGCCATTCATTGACCCAACTCGCCAAGGCGGGCATGGTTGTCCCGTTCCGAACCTGAAGGCCCGATCGCAATTCAGAGCGACTGAGCCTAACTAAGCGGAGGTCAATTATGAGTCTCTTTGGCAGAATCTTACGTGGTGTTGCAATACTGTTCCTCGTTTCTAGCCTTGCTCCGGGATTGTTTGGACAATGCCGCCAGATGGGTGGAGCGCTCATCACGAACTTTGGAGGTGTGGATGCCAACACTACACTTGGGCCAGCATCAGGCGACCTAAGCGGCGCGGTTGCTGCCTCCATTCTCGGCGTAGCCCCCGGTGCGAATGGAACTACAGTTTTTACCGTGCAACACCATTGGGTAACCGATGCCGGCCATGCAATCTTTTTCAAAGTTGCGGAGGCCACCGTGGCCCCGGTGGCGCCAGGAGTCTTCGGCGTTGTCTCATACGAAGCGGTGATCAGCGGCGGAACAGGGAAGTTCGCCGGTGCGACCGGAACACTGCACTTTACGGGCGAGGCCGACCTGAATGCAGGGACGATCGCGCTCAGGTACAGCGGCAGAGTGTGCCTCGCTGCACAGTGAAATGCTGAAATGGGCCCAAGGCTGGATGAGCCGGCGACGGCGTGAAGGTGGTACGCCCTGCCGAACAATTGCTACTCCAATGACTCCGGCTGCAGTGTGATGTTCTTTTCTCCGGCGGCTTTTTTTTCGTTGTATTTCTTCATCCAGGCTTCCCAGCTTTTGCCGGCGGCGGTGTCGCGGCCGGTGAAGGCGAGGGCTGCGATGTCGGCGTAAGCTGTGGAGATCTTTTGATTGCCCGATTTTGGGTAGAGACGAACGACTGAATCAGCAAGGGAGTGACCGGTGCGGCGGTCGAAGATGTAGCCTTCAATTTTTTCGCCGCTCTTCATGGTAATTGTGATGTCACCGCGGTAGTCGAAGGCCTTTTCCAATGCCACGCGGATTTCTTCGTCGCCGGCCAGATCGGGAATCCAGCCTTCAAGGTTTTCCCGCTCGCGGCCCGGGGCGTGTTCGATCTCATCGGGATTGGTGGTGCCTCTTTGGGGAACACTCATGATAGACCGTGTGGGTCGGACACTCTCGTCCGACAATACTTTTACTTAGCGGCTAAAGCCGGAATTCTTCCTGCAACTATACGGCACGACTGAAGTCGTGCCCTGATACAAACTTCTGGTCAAGCGAAAACAGGATCAAGCGAAAGCAAACAGTTCGTCCTGGCAAAACATGGTCGGACAAGAGTGTCCGACCCACACGGCTCGTGCTGCTCTATGCACGGATTTCCTCGAGCGATTGGGCTTCGATCTGCACCAACGCACCCGCGTGCTCCGGTGAGGACATCTCATCCAGCAAACGCGATGCGCCCGGATCCGAATAGCGATTGAACAGCGTCGCCTTCACCGTGTCCACAAATCCGCGCAGGGAGCCGAAGGTCTCGTTCACCGCGGAAGCTTCGTAGCCGCTGTGCACCATGCAGTTCGCGCATTTGGGATTTCCTGACTCGGTCCCGTAATTTGCCCATTCGGTTTCGGCGATCAACTCCGCAAAAGTGTCAGCGTATCCGTCCTGCAGCAGGTAGCACGGTTTCTGCCAGCCGAAGATGTTGTACGTGGGCATGCCCCACGGCGTACATGTGTAATGCCGTTTGCCCATCAAGAATTCAAGAAACAGCATTGACTGGTTGAAGCGCCAGCTTTTCTTTCGATTCGACAGGATCGCGCGGAACAGCTTGCGCGTACGCGCCCGGCCGAGAAAATGCTGCTGGTCTGGGGCTTTCTCATATGAGTATCCAGGTGAGAGCATCATGCCTTCGACGCCCAGCTCCATCATTTCGTCAAAGAAAGCACGCACACTCTTGGCATCGGCTCCATCGAACAAAGTAGTATTCGTGGTAACTCGGAAGCCGCGCTTCAATGCCTCCCGAATGCCTTCAGCCGCAATCTCGTATCCACCTTCCCGGCAGACCGAAAGGTCGTGGTGTTCGCGCTCGCCATCAAGGTGAATGCTGAAGGTCAGATACTTCGACGGCTTGAACAGATGAATCTTTTCTTTCAGCAGAAGGGCGTTGCTGCAGAGATAGATATATTTCTTGCGCGCGACCAGGCCTTCCACGATCTTGTCGATCTCGGGATGCATGAGAGGTTCGCCCCCCGGAATCGAAACCATGGGAGCGCCGCACTCGTCCACCGCCTTGAAGCACTCCTCCGGCGTAAGTTGCCGCTTCAAAATGTGGGCGGGATATTGGATCTTGCCACAACCGGCGCAGGCCAGGTTGCAGCGGAACAATGGTTCGAGCATCAGGACGAGCGGATAGCGTTTGCGCCGGGCAGCTTTCTGCCGGACCACATAGCTGGCCACCGTCCACATCTGTGAAACCGGAACACTCATAGGTATC
>Ga0137378_10004416_pt1 | contig 12163 bp, 14 predicted proteins | sample SagtaG_21_FD_104813 | JGI IMG/M metagenome (GOLD analysis project Ga0137378, IMG submission 104813) | Vadose zone soil microbial communities from Sagehorn Ranch, Mendocino, California, USA - Sage2_L_60_16 metaG | ecosystem: Environmental > Terrestrial > Soil > Vadose zone | place: USA... | reverse complement strand
AATCGACCTTCTGACCCAGTCCGTACACAGGGAGTAGCGATACAGCAGCTATCACAACTCTGCAAATATCTTTCGCTGTCATAGGCTGGGAGCGATCTTGAGCATTCTAGTCCCAATATGAACTCATCAGTTCGTTTCTTTGGGCTGTTGTAATATCCCGATTGCGCTCAATGACTAGCAGTCAAAACGTGTTATCGCCTGTTCTCAACAATTGACTCGCAGACGTTTCCGACGGAGCATAAGACAGCTGATTCCCCAAGCTAGTATGCCCGTTCCAAGAACAGCTGGAGCAAATACTGCGTCAAAAGGGCCTATCCACATCCATGTTGCGACAGCACCCACGACGAACGCAAACGTTGGGGTTCTCCACGAAGCTCGTCCGTGTAAGTGCATCAGAAGCGTTAGGGCAACAATGAAGAACGGCAGAATAATGTTCGGTATGGCAGTGATAACGAGAACGCCTGCGCCGGGTCCTGATTGACCGAAGTGGTCGAGAGCTTTCGAAATTGCGAATACGCCCGCAACCGTGATAGCCACAGAGGTGGCAGCAGCCCTAGTGTCGCGAGAACGAACGCCGGCAGTGCTGGAATCCTGCGATAAAGGGCGAGGGTTGCGGCCATTGATCGAGCCTACTGTACCGCATCCTCTCTCAGAAGATAACGCTAGGCCACCGGTTCTGGTCTTTCGGTTGGCGAAACATCGCGTTAGCACAAGTTTGCGCTTTCCTTTCGTCTGTCCGGCGAACAAAGGGCGCAAAGTTGTGATATCGCCTGTTTTCGTCAAATTAGCGAGGTCTGGATCGAATCCACTTGACTATGAAATCTCTCTTGTCTTCCGATCCGGGAGGCGCTTTCATTGCCGCGAGTTTATCGCCAAGGTCCCGTTTGAGAGGGTTTTCGACTCGCTGATAAACGATGCGGTCATAAAGGTAGTTCAGGGCAAGCTCTGTTTCGTGATCCGCCACGGCAAGCTCCAACATCGCCTCACTAAAATCTGGCCCTCTGTTCCGTGGCAACGTCCGGATCACCTCAGCAAGGTGCGACCAAACAATTTCCGCTTTTATCTTGGGCTCGATGCGGTGATTGACATCGGGAAGATTTTCATACCTGTGAATAGTTTCCAGAATCGACTCAATGTACCGTCCGGTTTGTCCAGCAATTTCTAATTGCGGAATCAGCAAGGACCGCCCGTTGAGGCTGTCGATAACTGCTCGAAAGTCCTCCGCGTCGAATCCTCTGCGAACCATTTCAGCTACGAAAACCTGATCGCGTTCCAACCGGAATTCGTTGTGGTATTGGCCCATGATGTTGAAATCCCAACACTCCTCCTGTGGCTCTGGCCTTGTGACTTCCCGGAGCAGTCGTTCCTTCGGCCACGCTTGGACGATCTTCGCCAAAGGTGGGAAGCGGTCGCCCAAATAGATTGACTGCGGCCATGACGCATACCCGGCCCGCTTGCCGAAATCGAAGATAAGAAACGTGCGGCCTTCAATTTGATTAACCGAAAAGCCCTTTTCGTCGAAGGCGACGAGTTGGTGGTTGGGCATTCGCAGGAACCCACCATGCCATGATGCAGTGTCAGATGCCTCGGACTTACGGAAGCCAAACCGTCCTTCAGTTGTTGGTTTGTGGGGCCAGACATGCGGAGGTTTTCAGGCGGCGGTTTTACGACACTCAGGAGAAAGTTCCGAACGGACGCCTCGGAGGCCATTACCGCCGGATCAACCTCATAGACCATGAGTTCATAGAGAGCACCATCCCACATGTCGATATTCCTTATCTGCCGCTCGTTCGCCTGCGGTACCCAATTTGCGATAAGTACATCTTCAAGTCCATGTCGAATTGTGCCCACTCTCCGAAGTGCGTCTTTCTTGTCTTGGAGCCAGAACCCGTGAAACTTCTCGGCGCTGCGCAGCCCTGCCGCAATCTCTGGCGATTCCGAAGACATGATCATTTTTGATTTTTCAGCATCAAGTTGGCGGATAACCTCCGAAGGCGAGGGTGGCCGCGTTTCAATTAGAGGCGGCCCTGCGCAGCGGAATTTGGCAGTCTGCGTCGAGAGACTGACCGCGAATCCAAGGACCAGACAAGTCGATAGAATTTTCAATTTATAATTCCGCCGCCGACCGCGTTGATGGGAAAGTTTAACAGGGACCGCGCTGCACATTCCTACCACATTCTCACTTGACGATAAATCCCGATAACGCTCATTGAGGCGGACAAAGAACCGGATCGAATTCTAGGGATCAGCTTCTGGTATAAGCGAGAAGACGCCGAGCAGTACCATCGCGAGCAGTACCCGACGGTCCAAGAAACAGTTCGGCACCTGCTTGAGACCGAACCGGTGGTTCGAAGCTTTGATGTCCACACCTACGTCGGCCAGAAGATCGCCGCCGGCAAAGCTGCTTGGAGATCGCACAACACCGAAAGGCGCGCTCCCGCGCGCCTTTTCCTTCGGCCGCCGCACGGAAGATCCGTGACCCACCCTGCATCAGTATCGGGCGTTGAACGTACTCGCAATCAGGTGTACTAAAAAGCCAAGGTACCAAAAATTCCAGCGCCCTCCGTCTTGGTCTTTAACTCGAAAAAAGCTCAGAAGGAGGATCTCCATGCAAAACCAGACGACGAAAAACCTACTGACATTCGGTCGCACCGCGGCAGAGGATACCCACGAAGAACGAGTCCGTACTCGCGCCTACGAACTGTACGAGGCGCGCGGCCGTGAAGACGGCCATGACGTAGAAGATTGGCTCGAAGCGGAAGCCGAGATCACCGGCAGAACCCGAACGGCCGTCGCAGCCTAAGTCTCAACGGAGATGAAAACAAAGCCCGGAACCCCTCCGGGCATTTCTGTTTCCGCGAAGCCAACGGAGAATTCAATTCGTCCACATTTCTGGAAACGCCCGCGCGTGCCATTCATAGCTTCACAGTTTTCCCGCTCTGCGCGGCTTCGTAGATCGCGCGAATGATGGTCAAATCGCGTAGTCCCTCCTCGCCCGGGGTGAGAGGTTCCCTGTCCTGCATGACGCAATCGGACATGTGGTCCATCTCTGCCGCGAAATGATCGATTTCCGGGAGATCACGCTGCTCGCTGGTGCTCCCTCGCTCAATCCACATTCGCAGGCCGCTGTACCAGGTAGCTGGATCCATCTCCAGGCGTGCCTCTGTGCCCATTACGCGATAGTGGCTCTGGTGGAAGTAGCCGTAACTGGAAGAGCAGTTCGCCAGGATCCCGCTTGGGAAGTGCAGCTGGAACGTCACGTGTTCTTCCACTTCCTTGAAACGGGGATCGGATGCTGTGCTGCGGATCATTGCATTCACTTCCGCGGGTTCTTCGCCTGTGAGGTAGCGAGACGCATTCAACGCGTAAATGCCAATGTCCATTAGGGAACCGCCGCCCGCAAGCTGCTTGTTCAAGCGCCACTGCGTGGGATCGCCGATGGCAAACCCAGCATCCGCCAGAATCATCTGCGTGGGTCCGAGTTCCTGCGCTCGTGCGATGCGGATGGCCTCGCGATTGTAGGGTTCATAGCGGCATCGGTAAGCCACCATAAGTTTGCCGTTAGCTTTGCGCCCCGCATCGATCATCTGCTGGCATTCGCCAGGGGTGTTGGCCATCGGCTTTTCGCAAAGCACATGCTTCCCCGTCTGGAGTCCTCTTACCGTGTATTCGGCGTGCATGCCGTTGGGCAGGACGATGTAAATAACATCGACGTCCGGATTGTCTTTGATCGAATCGTAGTTCTGATAGTTATAGATGTTCCTTGCACTGACCCCATATCGCAGCGCGAGCTTGTGTGCTTTGTCGGGATGGCCACTTGCAAACGCCACGACCTTAGATTTTTCGCACTTAGCAAATGCTGGCAGGATCTGGTTGATCGATAGACTTCCCAAACCCACAATCGCCCAGCCCAGTTTCTTGCCCGGGGGCTCAGGGACGACAAGTTCGGCTTCGCTACTTTTCAGGAGCGCCCCCGCGAAATTCGCGGCAAGCAGTCCGCGACCGGCTTTCGAGATGAACCCACGCCGCGTAACTGCATTTCCGAATTCTTTGTCGAAGGAATTCGCCATGATTTTCTCCTGCTACTTGGAATCCCGTTCTTTGTGAAGTTCTTCGAGGCGCTTCTTCAGATACTCCTGATATTCCTGCTTAAGTTTCGGGTCGTTCGGCGAACCATAAATCTCGCTGGATTTGTATTTGCCTTCGGCGAATTTCTTTTTCGTCCACTCGTCATGAATGTGCGTCACATCCGCTTTGTCCAGGACCTCCTGCACAAACTGCGGCGGGACAAAGTAGACGCCTTCACGATCGCCTACAACCAGGTCGCCAGGCATGACGGTTACGCCTCCAATGCGAACCGGTATATTGATCCCCGTCAGCATGACATTTCCGATCGGCGTCGGATCAACCGAGCGGAAATATGCTGGCATGTCGATTTCGGAAATTCCGTCCAGGTCGCGTACGCTGCCATCCACAACCAATCCTCCTCCGTGTGTGGTCTGATTCACGTAAAAGAAGAGATTGTCGCCCACGATAGTGCCGTCTACTTTCTTTCCGAATATGTCTACGACCAGCACATCACCGGGCTGCAGCATGTCAATGGCGGTTTGATTGTGCAAGTGCGAAATTCCGCGCTTCCTTGCTTTGGATTTCGCAACTTCATCCACGTCCCCGCGCAACGGCATGAACTGCACGGTAAATGCTCGTCCGACCATTGTCTTGCCGGGATGCAAAACCTGGAATCCATCCGCGTACTGGTTGTCGAATCCCTTCTCTGACAGAACTGCCCAGACTTCCTCCGATGAGAGCCCGCGCGCCCGCTCGAGCAAATTATCGGGAACTTTGGGACGACCATCCGGAAGCCGCTCAAACGGATTCTGTGCGGTGTAGTCAATCAATTCTTCTTTAGGAAAGCTGAGAAGCTGAGCGAGTGATGCTGGAACAAACGTGGCTGCGAAAAGGAAGAAAAGAACGCACAAACAAAAACGGGTCCGAGTCATTGGAGTCTTTTACCTCCAGGCGAAGCGCGTTCCAGAAACTCTCAAATCAGACTCGGTTTGTCAATTGCAATTATTTGACCGTGAGATTCGGCCTGCCTGAAGTGTCGTTAAGCGACACATCTGTTGGCGCGTCATTACGCCCGTTAATCACAGATGTATAATTTGCGGCTCCGCCCGTCCGAGCGTCAAGCGGATTGCGACCCAAACCTAATTTCTAAAAGAAAGGGCTGAACGCATGAGCACTCAAGATCGTTTTAATCGTCGTGAAGTGATGAAAACGTCCGTTCTGGCGTTAGGAAGCGGGCTACTGATGAGCGACGCGCGGCAAGCTTATCCAAAGGCGGTGAACACGAATTCCAGTCCTTCCGCGCTCAAGGTCGCGGATTTGCGCGTGGCCACAATCGTGAAACCCGGCCCGAGTCCATGTCCCATCATTCGCATCGATACCAACCAAGGCGTCTACGGACTGGGTGAGGTACGGGACGGCGCGAGCACGACCTACGCTCTATTTCTGAAAAGTCGGATTGTGGGCGAGAACCCCCTGCAACTCGACAAGATTTTTCGCAAAATCAAGCAGTTTGGGGGACCGGCGCGGCAAGGCGGAGGAGTATGCGCCATCGAAATGGCACTCTGGGATATTGCCGGGAAGGTCTACAACGTTCCGGTCTATGCCATGGTGGGTGGCGGAAAATTTCGTGACAAGATTCGCGTCTACGCAGATACGACCGAATCCAAAGATCCCAAGATCTACGCGCAGCGCATGAAACAGCGCAAGGAGGTCATGGGACTCACCTGGCTCAAGATGGATCTCGGGATGGGGATGGTTTCCGATACACCGGGCACGGTCACTGGACCTTCAAACCTGACGGAATGGGAAGAAAATCAACTCGAGCATCCTTTCATTGCGATGGAAGTGACAGATAAAGGCATTGCCATGCTCGAGGAATATGTCGCCGCCGTCCGTGATGCCGTCGGAATGGAAATTCCGCTGTCAATGGATCATTTGGGGCACCTGGGTGTGAAGTCGATCATCCGGCTCGGCAAGGCGTACGAGAAATACAACTTGTCATGGATGGAAGACGTGATTCCGTGGACTTACACCGACCTGCTCAAAGAAATTTCCGACCAGAGCCCCACGCCCATTCTCACCGGAGAAGATATTTACCTAAAAGAACCGTTCCGCGTTCTTTGCGAGAAACATGCCGTAAGCAAAATTCATCCCGACCTTGCGACATCGGGCGGCATTCTGGAGACACACAAAATCGGGGATATGGCCGAAGAATATGGCGTACCCATGGCCATGCACTTTGCCGGCACCCCGGTCAGTTGCATGGCCAACGTGCATTGCGCCGCAGCGACGCAGAATTTCCTCGCAATGGAGAATCACTCGCTTGATGTCCCCTGGTGGTCATCTTTAGTACAGGAGTACGCGAAGACTCCAATTGTGAATCACGGATGGATTGAAGTGCCTGATCGTCCCGGGATAGGGATTACGCTGAATGAAGACGTGGTCCGCCAGCACCTCGCGCCCGGCACTGGCTACTTCGAACCCACACCAGAGTGGGACCACGAACATTCCTGGGACCGGCTCTGGAGTTGATCCGCGGATATCAAGGAACGCAGTTGGCCAGTGCCATTGCTTGCTTTTCATGGCACTGATTACCGCGTCCCGAGGCCGCCTGCCCGCTGAAACATAAATGCATAGACGCGCCATGCTCGATGGCAACACGTGACCGATGAAACGGCCTGTGTTCGGGTTGGTTGCGGCATAGCTTATCTCGGCCGAGATGAGATTTCGAACTGAACTGTCTGGCCCATAACCCCCTTCAGTAATTTTCGCAGGCAGTAGATTTACGGCTTTTTCACTTCCAGCTTTGCGATCTCAGCTAGAATTTCAGACTGCCTTTTTTGGCGGGGAGACGTTCCGTGGCTCGAGGGCTTCCGGGGGGCGTTGCATTGCTGCTCTGCGCGACGTTATACGCGAGTCGGCAGAACTTTCGTCCAATTTGGCGCAGCGGCGCGGTATTGGCTGGGGCACTCCTCATGACCTGGCCAGCGCTCTATAACGGCTATCCGCTGCTCTATCCGGATTCGATGTCGTACCTCGAAGACGGCCGCCTCGTCGCACGGGCACTCTTCCTGCACAGATTCTCGGCCGACTACGGCGGACGGTCATTCATCTATTGCCTCGGCATCCTGCCGTTGCACTGGAACGTCACTCCCTGGCCCATCGTCGCCCTTAATGCCCTCCTGACCGCGTACGTCATCTGGCTCGTCGTGCGATCAATCCTGCCCTGGCAAACGGTAACGCGTTACCTCGTTCTAGTCGTGCTGCTCAGCCTGCTAACTAGTTTGGGTTGGTTCGCCAGCCTGATCATGCCGGACATTCTCGGTCCCGTGTTGTATCTTTGCATCTATCTGCTCGTGTTTGCCCGAGAGACTCTTTCCCGTGCTGAGCGTTTGACTGTAATTCCTATCGCCTGGTGGGCGGTGGCGTCACACGCTACGCACTTGATGTTGGCTGCTGGGATATGCGTCCTCTCGGGTTTGCTCCTGGTTCTTCGGCGCCAGTCAATGCGCTGCCGCTTGAGAGCAGTAGGCGAAGTGGCCATGATCGTCTTGGTTGCGGCAGCCGCTCACTTGGTGCTGCATTCCCATCTGTACGGCAAACCCTCATTGAATGGCAAGCGTCTACCCTTTCTCATGGTCCGGGTTATTGCCGACGGCCCCGGACGCTGGTATTTGGAGCAGCATTGCGGGGAGGTGAAACTGGCCATCTGTGACCATGCCCATAATCTCCCTGACAACGCAGACGATTTTCTCTGGACAGCGGACGGAATCTGGCAGAGCGCCTCCGAGGAGACAAGAGAACGACTACGGCAGGAGGAAATTCCGTTCGTCTGGGCCACTCTGCGCGCGTATCCCCGCGAGCAGTTGTCCAAGTCGGCCGCTAACTTCTGGGACCAACTGATGACCTTTGACTTGGAGATATTCCGCCCGAACGAGTGGATATTGCAGGTATTCGATAGGGTGCTTCCTGGCGAACGGTCGAGTTATCTGCGAAGCCGACAGACGCGGGGCGCTCTGCCTCATGAATTCTTCACATCAGTCCAAAACTGGACGGTCATTGCGTCACTCGTGGTAATCGGCGTGTTCACACCTCGCAAGTGGCGCAGCTGGCCCCCTCGGCTTATCGGACTCGGCGTGGTGATCGTTTCCACGGTCGTTGCCAACGCGTTTGTCACGGGCATGCTGTCGATGGTTGAGAACCGCTTCCAGAGCCGTGTGATTTGGCTACTGCCACTCCTGGCTGGGGTTTTAGTGCTGGATTGGCGTGATGGCAGGCAGCGGTTAGTTGAGTGATAAAGTGCTCGGTTGTGAGTGCTGTTGCCACATTGAGTGAGCTGGACGCCGACTGCTGTGAGATATGCAACCAAGTGTTCGTCTCATATTTTCAGATGAAACACCCGCACGCGAAACCTGCCGTGTCCGCTTTGGTCTGGGCGTATAACTATCACGTTTTTGTCACGTCAGAAAAGCGGGCGTGGATCAGTGATAAGGCCTGTTTACATCAGTTAATGTGCAGTTTAAAGTACGGCGCGTTTCGGCATAGAGTGTTGCACATGGAAAACGGGGAGACCATCCAAATTCGGCTTCTCGAAGAAAGCGATCCTCCGAGCATCGCTGCCGCGTTCAAGATCATGGGGTGGAACAAGCCCGAGACCCAGTACCGGCGCTACTTGCACGAGCAGGTGGCGGGAACTCGGACGTGCTTCGTCGCTATCGTTGACGGGCAGTTCGCCGGGTACGTGACGGTAAATTGGCGACCTGCTTACGCCGGATTTGCTGACCTGAACATTCCAGAGATTCAAGACCTCAATGTGCTCACAACATACCGCAGAAAAGGTATCGCAAGTCGCTTACTTGACCGCGCAGAAGGTGAAGCAGCCCGCCGTTCGGGTGTTGTAGGCATCGGAGTCGGACTGCATCCGGGGTACAACGCCGCCCAGCGGCTCTATGTGAAGCGTGGCTACATTCCGGATGCTCGCGGCATTACGTATCCGAAATCGCTTTATGGGCGAGGGCGCAAGCGTAGTGCTTGACGATGACCTCGTAATGCATTTCACGAAGCAGTTACCAGCGGGGTGATGATGATCCGCTGCGTAACTGGTGAAATATCGGGGTTACACTCACTGAGGGTTCTGAGCGCAAAGGCCTGTTAGCATCAACAATGCCCCGCCGCCTACGGCGATGGACTTGGATGTATAGTCGCCGCTGCCGAACTGCCAGGGGAGACACGAACCGTCACTGAATCGTACGAGTCGGAGGCGGCTTCGGAAACGGTCTTTACCTTCACGAAAACTGGGCTGTGCACTTGCTGGGGCGCTATATACAGGCCGCTTGGCGAGATCGTGCCGCACTGCTCACCGGAGCCTGAGCAATCTAGTCCGATGACGCTCCAGATCACCGCGCGATTAGAAGTCCCGGTCACAGTGGCGGAGAATGTCTGCTGTGAGTTGGCTACGAGTTGCCCACGCCGTGGCGAAATGCTGACTGTGACACCTGATTTCGCAAGTTGACTTGTCGGGCCTGCATCCAAGTTACCCTTGTCTGGGTTGTAAGGAAATGGAAACGCAGGGCGAGGTACTGGCCGGCGAATTCGCTCGGCAGTGGCGGAAAGGGATTGGAAGCGCCGATGCCGCCCCAAGCTGCGCGGTCCATTGCGGAATCCCCTGAACTGCCACCCTCTGCCAGCTTCATGCCGGAGATGGTGCCATCCTTGAGAATGGTGAATTCAACCGCAACTTTGCCCTTCTTCAGGATCGGGCATCGCGCGTCTTCAGGAATCAGGGTGTACCAATTTTGCTTAACGCTCTTCACCACCACTTGCAGATAGGGCCTGAAGTCCACGCCCATAGTGTCACTGAGGACATCAAGCGCTGCTATCGGGTGTTCACGATTTACTGAGGCTGCCCGCGCTGCGCGTTGAATAGCCGAACTGGCAGACAAATCGTTAAACCGAAATGCGGGCCTGGGGCGCGACACGGGTGGAGACTGCTGTTCCTGGCTGGTGGATGTTGCAGGAGGCCGTGGCTTCTGTTCAGGTGACGAGGGGTTGCTTTGTGCGAACAGAAGAGGGTTGCAAACCAGGGAGACTACAATTCCGAAGCAAAAGGTCGATTTCATGCAAACACACCCATTTTCGCAAGAATTCTACGCCGATCTCGTGACCAGAGGATATGCAAAGACGCAGATGTCGTAACATCCCGATTACGCTCATTGGGCGGGTTGTGAGCGTAATCGCCTGATCGCGCAGCGCCCATCAGCGATGTTCACTCAGACCATCATGATGCACCACATCGTTAACAATCTGTGGCTCGGCAGTCAGGACGACGCGGACAAGCTGGTCCGCAACAATCCAGAGAAGATCACGGCGATCCTCAACGTGCGCGGTGCCGACGCTTACCATCCGCCGGGGCGAGACCAGTCTGCGGAGCATCCCGGCAAAGCATACAAGTGGATTCCGGCGCCCGACATAGGAACCATCTCGCCCAAGCATGTGCGGGAGGCATTGCTTTGGTTACGGGAACAGACGGACAAAAATGAACGAATTCTGCTGCACTGCAAGTACGGCATCTCCCGCTCTCCCGCCTTCCTCGCCGCCTTCATGGTGGAGAGCGGAATCGCTCCGAGCCTGGAGGAGGCGAAAGCTACGATCTCGGTTCATCGACCAGTCCAGCCGGCGACGCAGATTGTGGAACATGTAAAGCCTGTTTTGTTGATCTCCGCGCTGACCGGATTGCCTAACCGCCAGGCCTTTGACGAAGGCAAAGCTAGTCCGTTTGTAGCCATCGCCGATGTTGATCTGATGAGGACTTTTAACGACGTTTACGGTCACATCGTCGGTGATGCGCTCTTACGCAGACTTGCCAAGATACTCGTCAGCGTCGGGTTGGATGCATACCACCACCGAGGGGATGAATTTCTGTGCAAGGGAGAGTCCCGCCGAGAGTTGAATGCCAAACTTTCTCAAGCTCGGATTTTCAGGGAGCCTTTTCAGGTCTACGCAGACGGTCGCGTCCAAACCATCGAGGGAACAGATTTTTCATTCGGGATCGGAACCAGCCCGGAGGAAGCGGAGGCTGCCCTGAATCACGCAAGAAGGGAAACGGCACGGAACGAGCCACCGGAGTGGCTGCGGAAAATTATAGGGACGGGCGGCCCTGGAAGAGCTTGGTAGCAAATCGCCTTGCGACGTTCGGATCAGGCTTGTTGGTGAAACATGGGTAATCGTGCCCATGTCTCCAATGATCGGCCAGACCATCTCGCATTACCGGATTGTGGCCACCGGAACGGCCGCATCGCTTGTTGCCCTCGTGATTGGGGATTAATGAGCTACGGCCCGTTCGAGGCGAATGTCTTCAGCCTTGTAAACTACCCCCATTCCTCCAGCCCGAGCTTCTCGACAATGCGTTGGAGAAGCAGAGAGATCCTTGTTGCTCTATTGCCTTCAGAGATGAACCAACCCTTGCTGCAGGGCGGTTACTGCTGTGTGCGGTCACTCACGTTGAGTCGCATCAGAATCGTGCTTACATGGCACTTTACCGTGGCTTCTGTGATTCCCAGCAGGTTCGCAATTTCCTTATTGCTCATACCATCAACCAGATGGTGAAGCACTTCCCGTTCGTGCGCTCAAGTCGGAATCAGGCATTCGCCCGAAACTTTTACAGTCTTGCGTATTCCGCTTTGGCGGCAACGAAGAGGGGGATGTCCGGGTCTGCTTCTTTCCAGAGCGAGAAAAAATCCTGATAGGCGACCTTGGCTTTGGCCGAATCGCCATCGAGAGCGTAGGCGCGGCCAAGGTAGAGGCGGGCGAGAGCACCCAGGGGGAGATTGATGACCACGCCCTGATGGTCAGTGAGTTTCCGTAATTCAGCGGCTGCCTGGGAACCTTTGTGCGCCTTGAGAAGGGCCTGACCACGAACGAACGCGGGATACAAGCCTCCGACGGGCCCTCCTCCCCCCAATTCGTAAGGCGCAGCCGTCTGCAGCAGGGCGACAGCCTTGTCGGGATTGTTGCGGCTCACCTCAATCTCGGCGCGAATGGTAGGCTGCCAGTAAATCTGCTGGATAGTATTCACAGGAAAATCTTTGATGAGCTT
>Ga0137378_10004400_pt1 | contig 12186 bp, 10 predicted proteins | sample SagtaG_21_FD_104813 | JGI IMG/M metagenome (GOLD analysis project Ga0137378, IMG submission 104813) | Vadose zone soil microbial communities from Sagehorn Ranch, Mendocino, California, USA - Sage2_L_60_16 metaG | ecosystem: Environmental > Terrestrial > Soil > Vadose zone | place: USA... | reverse complement strand
GGTCGTTCAGAAACAGATAGGCGCTCGCGGCATGCCCCGGCGCCGGTGGCGGCGGCACGATCGAATCGGTGACGGCATCGCCGACGGACCCGGCATCCTCAGTCCAGTAGGCATCGAGATTGAAGGACAGCGGTAGAGACCACGCGGTGATGTCGTAGAACCCGTAGTCCTCCTTGTCGGCATCCTCGCCGCGGCGCCGGTTGCGATGGAATTTCGCCAGCTCGCGCTCCACGAACGAGCGCTGCAGCTCGGCATCGGGCTCGAGCACGCCTTTCGCTACGCGGCTTTGCGGTTGATTCAGGTCGATGACGTAGCTGCCTGCCGGAAACGTGCGCGGGCTCCCCGCGCCACGACTCAAGTAGTTGTGCGCGAGGCGTGACGTGAGTGGCTGCCGCAGGCGTGTGACCTCGACGCCGTTGTGGAGCAAGAGCCCGACCACATGGGCGGCCGACTGGGGATCGTTGCCCGGCACAATCACCACGCGTTTGATCCGGTCGGTCGCGGCCTCGGCCAGGGCGGAGCGGCGGAAATCGTAATAGTCGAGGAGCCGGCTCTGGCGGTTCTTTGCGGTCGTTTCGAGCGTGGCGAGCGAGGCGACGAAGTGGTGCGCGATGCCGTCGCGGAATGTGGAGATGCTGCCGTCATCGCGGCGCAACCTGAATTCCGGCCCTCCGTCCGTCTCATAGGTCATGCCGCTGGCGCCCTGGAACGTCGACCATTCGTCCCAGTAGCCTACGTAGAAGAAGTCGAACACGCCGCGCACCTGGTACTGCCACCCGTAGCGATCGAACGCGGCGGCATTTCCCCGGCCGTAGGTATCGAACCACTTCGTCGTCTGGGGTGGGAGATTCAGGTTTACGGCCTGCGCCACCGGTGGGAAAAAGAATGTGGCGGTCGTCGAATGGTGATCGACGAACACCTGCGGCCGCCAGCGCAGCACGCCGTCCATCATCGCGCGAACCTCGGGCTGACTCTGCGCCAGTAAATCGCGATTCATGTCGAAGCGGTAATGGCTGTAGCGCCCGGTGATACTCCATGGTTCGTTGTGTTCGAACGACCAGGGATGATCCGCACCGATGCCGACCGAGTTATACCACGCCGCGAACCGCTCGTGACCGTCGGGATTGGCCGAGGGATTGAGGACGACTACGACCGATTTGAGGATCTCGAGCGTCTGCGGCTCGTCGGAGGCGGCGAGCTGGTAGGCGACCTGCATCGCCGCCTCGAACCCGGCCGGTTCGTCGCCGTGGACCGAGTACTGGAAGACCGCCACGGCCGGGCTCTGCGCGGCAATCGTCGCGGCGCGCGCCGCTGACGTCTTGCGGGGATCGGCCAGCTCGGCCATGCCGGCCCGGACCTGGTCGAGCTTCGCCAGGTTCGCGGGATCCGAGATGATCAGCGCCCGGATCGGCCGGTACTCCGTGGTGCGCCCCCAGGTCTCGATCCGGACGCGGTCACTCGCGGTGGCGACCAAGGTGTCGAGATAGTGCTGCATTACTGCGTACATGGTCTGCTGTTCGCCGGCCGCGTAGCCGGTGATCGCCTCGGGGCGCGGGACCGCCGGGCGATAGGGTCCGCGGGAGTAGAAGTCGAACGGCTCCTGGGCGGCGAGCGAGCCGGCGGGGGGGCACACCAGGCTGCCCCACACGACCAGCGTGAGCAACGGGCGCATGAAATCCTTCAGGATGATGTTGTGCCGAGCCCACCCTTCAGGGTGGGGATTACCGGCGGCGCGCCGCCGGCAGTGCTTGGTCGAAAGAAGCGAACTCGAATGGCTTGGGGACGCAAGGGCGGCCGGTCCCGTCGAGGAACCGGCGCATCTGCTCGTTCACGAGGTCGCCCGTCGTGAAGATCACGCGTTCGGCATGCGAGGGGTCGTTGCTGCGGAGGCGTTCGTAGAGCTGCTCACCCGAGAGGTCGGGCATACGCATGTCCAGGATCACCGCGTCGTATTTAGTCGCTTTCAACCGGACGAGTGCGTCCTCGCCGCTCGCGGTCGTCTCGACCTTGTGGCCTTTGCCAGACAAGTAGCGCTGCAGTGAGACGCGGACCGACGCCTCGTCATCCACGACGAGCACGCGCAGGCTGTCGCTTCCCAACGGCTCGACGTGCGTCACCGCGGCGTGCTCACCCGAGTCGCGCGGCTCGCTCACCGGGATTTCGACGATGAAGCGTGCGCCGCTCTGCGGCGAGTTTTCCGCCCAGATCTTGCCCTCGTGCTCGCGCACGATACCCAGGGAGATCGACAGCCCCAGGCCTGTTCCCGAGCCGGTCGGCTTTGTCGTGAAGAACGGATTGAAGATGCGCTCGATGAGGTTGGCCGGAATACCGGCGCCCGAATCCTCGATCTCGATGCGGATGGCCTCACCGTTGCAACGCGTGCGCACCGTCAGGCGGTGGTGGTGGCCTTCCTTCTGCTCCATCGCCTGCTCGGCATTGGTGATGAGGTTCAGGAACACCTGTTGCAGCTGGTGCGCATCGGCCATGGATTCCGGGATCGACTCATCATACTCGCGGCGCACATCGATGCCGCGCACCCGCAGCTCGTAGCCGCGCAGCTCGAGGGTGTCGTCGAGCACCTGGTTGATCGCGGTGGGCCCCTTCTCGGCTTTATGCTGGCGCGCAAAGGTCAGCAGGTTCTGCACGATGCGGCTGGCGCGACGGGCTTCGCTGTAAATCGTCTCCGCGGCGGTCCGTTGGTCGGGCGGAAAACGTTTCTCGGCGAGCAGCAGCTGGGCAAACGCGGAGATGCCGGCGAGCGGGTTGTTGAGCTCGTGCGCGACGCCCGAAACCAGCTGTCCGATCGCAGACATCTTTTCGGACTGAATGAGCTGCTCCTGCAACATCTTCTGGTCGGTGACGTCGCGGATGAGACACAATACTTCCTCGTCCTTCTGCGGCGTCGAGTAGGTGATCGAGATGGTGCGGACCTCGCCGTCCTTGCGATAGAACTGCGACTCGAACAGGCCCGTTTCGCCCGAGAGCGCCTGCTGGAAGTGCCCCAGCGCTCGCGGGAGGTCGTCGTCGTGGAGCATGGGGGCGAACCACTGGCCCACCAGCTCTTCTCGCTTGTAGCCGGAGATGATCTCGGCCGCATGGTTCACCGTGGTGAAGCGGCCGTTCGCGTCGAGGGTGACGATCGCATCGGAGGCCGATTCGACGAGATGGCGGTAGCGCGCCTCGGAGCGGGCGAGTGTGTCCTGCGCGCGTTTGGGATCGGTGATGTCTCGCAGTGTCGCGACCGTCCCGATGAGCTCACCGTTCACCCGGAACGGCCCGCTCGATACCGACACATCGCGTTCTTCGCCTGTGTGATGGTTGACGATCCGGGTTTCGTAGCGCTGCGGTTCTCCGGCGAGGACCTGGTCCTCGCGCGCGGCAACGTGGGCTCGTTCTGGCGGCGTCACGTGATCCGCAATCGCCTGGCCCACCACGTTGTCCATTTGCCACCCGAGCAACCGCGCACCGGGCTCGTTCGCCGCAAGCACCCGCCGGTCCGTGCCGGTCACGACGACGGCGTCCGGCAACGCCGCGACGATGTCGGCCGCCGCCTGGAGCAGATCCAGTCGAACGGGGGGGGGAGGGCGCTTGCCGGCCGTGGTACTGGCGCCGCGAGCCGGCGAAATACGACGAGTCTTAGTCACGCGTGATAAGACGCCTCCATGGACAAGCGCATCAGCTTGAGACTTTCGAGGGCTACGCCGGTGACCTTCTCGGGATCATCCCCGCGCTTGACACAGTCCTTGATGATTTCGAGCGCGTGGATGGGATGTTCATCGTCGTATTTCGCATGCTCTTCCAGCCACCAGCGGCCGCGCGGACCGATCTTTTCGTTCTTGGCGAGACCGCGCAACGCCTTCTCGGAGATTTTCTGGGCCACGCCTTCCACGGCATAGTTCGTGGCGGAGACGGCCTGGCCAAACTCCGCGTTGCGGCACATCTCGGTCAAGTACGCATGGAACTGCTTGGTCTCGGGCAGCATGGCTTCCGGTTCCTGGAAGCGCTTCTTGGGAACGTTGAAGCCATCTCCCATCGCGCGCCACATCGCGTCGTGGCGGCGCTCGACGCGGATGTTGTCGGTGAAGAACTCACGCCCCATTGCCGGGGAGCGATCGAGCAGCATCTGCAGCCACTGCGGGAAGTCCCGAATGATGGGGTAGAACGCGACCAGAAAGTTCTGGATCTGTCCGTCGACGAGCTGATTCTCGGACGCATCGATGATGACGGGCGTGTCGAGAATAGCCTGACGGCTTGGCTCCAGCGTCGCATCCAGCTCCGCTACCCAGGTTGGGTGCGCGGTGATCTCCACTGCCATTGGCTGCTCCTATCCCGGGCGCAGGTGGGGGCAAACAAGGGAAATACTGGTCCAGCGTGGCCTCAATGTACGGGCGGCGGTCGAACTTGCAAGCTTAAGTCCGATAGTGACTTGGCGCACAGCCCGAAACTGACGCCTTGACAAGATATATCGTACAAGAATATCGTGACGTAACATCTAAACTCGGAGCTGCAAATGGTTGGCAGGTTTGGCTGGCAAGGGTTCGGCTTCGGATTCGGGCCCAGGGGATGGGGTTTCCGAGGCGGCAGGGGGGGGGGCCGTCGGCATTGGTTCGGCGCCGGCGACATGAAGTACGTGATCCTCAAGCTGCTCAAAGACAAGCCCAGACACGGCTATGAGGTCATGAAGGAGCTGGAAGAGCGGCTGCACGGCTGCTATTCGCCCTCTCCGGGCACCGTTTATCCCACGCTCCAGTGGCTCGAGGACGAGGGACTGGTGCGCGCGACGGAAGTCGAGAGCAAGAAGGTCTACGAGATCACCGACTCGGGGATCAAGTTCCTGGAGGAGCATCGCGACGTGGTGGAAGACATTTTCGACCGCGTAAAAGACGCGGTAGACGAAGTACTCGGCGGCGGGATGGGCGACTTGAACCGCGCCATGGGCGCATTGATGCGCAGCGCCTATCGTACGGGCTGGCGGTCGCGAGATGACACGGTCCGGCAAAAGATCAGCGACATTCTGAAGCGCGCGGGGCAGGAGATCGACGCGCTGGTACAGGCCAATGAGCGCGCCTGACCGGGGTTCCGGGGTGCGCGCGTCCGACGCCGAGCGCGAGCGCGTCGCGAAGCTGCTCGAGAGCGCTGCCGCCGAGGGCCGGTTGACACCGGACGAAGCCGGAGAGCGTCTCGCCGCGGCATCGGCCGCCACGTATCGCGAGGAGCTCGGCCGGTTGGTCGCGGACTTGCCCGCCCCGCGCAGCCCCGATGCCGGGGACTTCGCGCGGGCGCCGCGGCGCGCATGGTGGGTGTGGACCGCCATGCGAGTCGCGTTCGTCGCAATGCTGGTGGTTGGCTTCTGGGGTTTCTGGGGAATGCGGCTGCTGTTGTGGCCACTCGGATTTATGGCGATCGCGTTCTTCCTGCGGCCCTGGCGTCGCCGGCGCTGGCGCCGCTGGCGGCGGTGGCAACGAGCGGAGCTGCTGCGGGGATCGTACCGGTTCTAGCTGCTGTGGCGCTGGCGTAGCTCCTCGATGACGCGCGTGACGTACACGCGCGTCATTTGTTTCCGCCACGACAAATCGAAATCGGTATTGTCCATGGGCTTCGAGGGCCGGTACGCTGCCTCGGCGGCCGCGGCAATGGATTCATCGGATAGCGCCGCTCCTTGCAGCGCCGCGCCCGCTTCCGGAATCTCCTGGGGGTAACTCGCAACGCCACCCAGGACGATCCGCGCGTCAGCCACATTCTTTCCCTTCCATCGTATCCACGCGGCGACGCCGAGCACCGGGAAATCGAACGAACCGCGCCGCCGCAGCTTGTGGTACACAGCGTCCCAGCCGTTCGGCGCGGGGAGGCGGACGTCCACAAGGATCTCATCGGGCTGCTTCGTCAGATAATTGATGCCGTCATTGTTATAGAAGCGGCCCGCCGGCACGACTCGCTCACCTTGCGGGCCGACGAGCCGGTACTCGGTGCCGATTGCCACCATGACGGGCGCGACGTCTGATGAGCTCACTGCCCAGCAGCGTGGCGACGACGGGGCCACCCAGCAGATCGCACCGTCTTTCTTCATGCAAAAGTCGATCGACTTCCGCCACTCATACGTCTGGTTGTAATAGTTGCAGCGGGTGTCGAGGCAGAGGTTGCCGCCGAGGGTGCCCATGTTGCGGAGGAGGGGTGTGGAGACGAGGCGGGCGGCGGTTGCGACTGCAGGGTGGGACTGTTGGACGGTCGGACTGTCGGACAATTGGCTCAAGGTCACACACGGTCCAACCGTGCGACCGTCAAACCGTCCGAGCTCGGGAATCCCCATCAGCGAGATGACAATCTTCGGCTCCTGGTGCCGGCGCTTCATGTTCGGATAGAGGTCCGTTCCCCCCGCGACGAACATACCCTCGGGACCGGCGTCGCTCTTCATGCGAAGCGCCTCAGCGATGGTCTTCGGCTGCAGGTATCGGAACGATGGCAGACGCAGCATCAGTGCTGACGCTCCGACGCCGCAGCCGTGATTGTGACGCCCTTCCCATCGCCGCCCTCCCACGGCGGAGCAACGCGAGTCGGCTCAGGCCACGGGATGTCGGGGAAGCTGTCAGGGCCGTATCGGGCGTCTTCTCCCTTCTCCTTCCTGCGGAGCGCCTTCCACACTTTCTCAGGCGTGATTGGCACCTCATCGATACGTACGCCGACCGCGTCGTACACCGCGTTGGCGACCGCCGGCATCACGGGCAGCAGCGGCCCCTGGCCGACTTCCTTCGCGCCGAACGGGCCATTCGCATCAGGATCCTCGATCAGATAGGTGATCACGTCGCACATCTCGAGTGTCGTGGGACTCTTGTACTCGAGCAGCGACGGAATCTTGTGGACGACGTTGCGATTGCCGCGGTACGCCATCTCCTCCATCAACGCCTCGCCGAGGCCCATGTAAATCGAGCCTTCGACCTGGCCGATGACGGAGGCGGAATTGATCGATTGTCCGACGTCATGCGCGATCCAAATCGTCGGGACGCGCACGATCCCCGTTTTCGGATCGACATCGACCTCCGCCACGCAGGCGCTATAGGAATAGGCGGGCGACGGTCCGACTCCAGCGCCGCGATACTTGCCCGCCCCCTGCGGCGGCGTGTAGGAACCCACTGTCCCGACCGTGCCCTCAGCCGCCTCCGCGAGCTGCACGGCCTCCGCAAACGACACACCGCGCTTGCGGTCCTGGCCGTCGAACACCCGTCCCTCGGCGAACGTCAGGCGCTGGGGCGGTACCTCGAGCTTCTTCGCTGCGTGGACCGCGAGGATCTGGCGCGCGCGCTCCGCAGCCTGCAGCGCCGCATTGCCGCTCATGAGTGTGACGCGGCTCGAGTAGCTGCCGAGATCGACGGGGGTGAGGTCGGTGTCCGCGGTGACGACGGCGATGTCGAAGGGATCGATGCCGAGCACTTCGGCCACGATGTAGGCGAGGATCGAGTCCGATCCTTGACCGATCTCTGTCGAGCCGCAGAAGACCGTGACGCCGCCGCCGCGGTCGCATTTCAGCTGGACGCCCGAGTGCGGCATGTTGTTCCAGTAGATCGGCAGCCCCGCGCCCGAGATGTAACTCGAGCATGCGAGTCCCACGCCGCGTCCCTGCGGCAACTTGCGGAACTTCCCTTTCCAACGGGAGCCCTCGACCACTTTCTCGATGCATTTGCCGAGACCCATGGAGCCCACACGGAGATAGTTCGCCGTGAGTGAGTTCGGGAGTACGAGGGTCCTGAGCCGCAGCTCCGCAGGATCGAGGTCGAGCTGCTCGGCAATCTTGTCGAGGTGGACTTCAATCGCGAAGCGTGGCTGCGGTGTGCCGTGGCCGCGCTTCGGGCCGCACGGCGCCTTGTTGGTAAATGCGCGCGCGCCCTGGAAGTGGTAACGCGGCACGTTGTAGGTGACGGTCTGCAGCGCACCGGTGTAGTACGTGCTCGCCACGCCGTACGAGCCGTACGCGCCGCCGTCGAGCAGCGAGCGGAAATGCATGCCAGTGATCGCGCCATCGCGCTTAACGCCCGTGCGGACCCACATGAGCGTCGGATGGCGGCCGCGGTGACAGTAGAAGACTTCTTCGCGCGTGAGTGTAATCTTCACGGGCCGGCCAGTAACCATCGCGAGCTTCGCGACCACGATTTCGTGACTGAACGGATCGCTCTTGCCGCCGAACCCACCGCCGTTGGGCGTCGCGATGACTCGAATCCGTGCGGCCGGCAATTCCAAGACCTTGGCGAGCGCGCGATGCACGTAGTGGGGAGTCTGGGTCGAAGTCCACAAGGTCAGCTTGCCGTCCGGCGACCACATGGCGACGGCGGCATGCTGCTCCATCGGCAGGTGTGTACTGCCCTCGAAGAAGAACAGGTCCTCCCGGATCAAGTCGGCCTCGCCGATCCCCGCATCGGTGTCGCCGAATTCGAGGTTGATCAGCTTGTGGAGATTGCCGTTGTCGCCGTAATCGTGGATCCGCGGCTCGGGATGCGCGACCGCTGCCTCCGCGGAGTCGAACGCCTCGAGCGGCTCGTACACGACCTTAATAAGGTCGAGGGCAGCCGTGGCGGCCTCTTCCGTCGTCGCCGCCACAGCCGCGACGGGGTCGCCGATGAAACGGACCTTCTCGAGGCAGAGCGCGTGCTCGTCCTGGGACACGGGCAGAATGCCGAACGGAATCGGCAGATCCTGACCCGTGAGCACCGCCTGGACGCCAGCGAGCTGTTTAGCGGCCGTGATGTCGACCGACACGATCTTTGCGTGTGGGTGCGTGCTGCGCAGCAGCTTGCAGTACAGCGTGCGCGGAAACGCGAGATCATCCGCAAAGCGCGTCGCCCCGGTCACCTTCGCGACCGCGTCGACTTTTCGCATCGCTTTCCCGATGATCCTATGCCCGGCCATGGACCACCTTCCGCATGCGCTCGGCCGCGAGCTCGACGGCTTCGTAGATCTTGATGTAGCCGGTGCAGCGGCAGAGGTTGCCCGCCAACGCGTCCTTGATCTCGTCGCGCGAGGGGTTGGAATTCGTGGCCAGTAAGGCTTCGGCTGCGAGGAGGAACGCGGGAGTACAGTAGCCGCACTGGGCGGCGCCGAGGTCTGCAAAGGTTTCCTGGAGGGGGTGCAGCTGCCCGTTCCGGGCCATTCCCTCGACGGTGCGCACCGCGCGCCCGTCGCACGCGAGCCCCAGCACCAGACATGACAGCACGGGCGTTCCATCGAGCAGCACGGTGCAGGTGCCGCATTCGCCCAGCTCACAACCATGTTTTGTGCCGGTCAGTCCCAGGTCTTCGCGCAACACTTCGAGCAGCGTCTTGTGTGGCGCGAAAGCCACCTCCGCTGGCTCGCCATTTACCGAGAGCGCGATCTTGACCTTGGAGTCTGCAATCATGGTTACATCGTAATCTTGATAAGAGGTACTGGGGGCGCCAGCTTCCGGCCATGACCAAGGCCCTCATCTCTCTCGCTTGCGTGCTCGCGGTCGCTACGTCAGCGCCGCTCGCCGCGCAGGACTATCGCGCGCAAGCGGTCCGCATCCTCGGCACAGTCCCGCTGATCGACGGCCACAACGACATCCCCGACGCGATCCGCGGGCGAGGCGGGCTCGACTCAGTCAACTTCGCGGTCAGTCAACCGAAGCTGATGACCGATATCCCGCGGCTGCGCAGCGGGCACGTGGGCGGGCAGTTTTGGGCGGCGTACGTGCCGGTCACGACGATGGACTCCGGACCTCACCCGGCCGTCTACGCACTCGAGCAGATCGATCTCATCCATCGCCTGTGCGCGAAAAATCCTCGCAGCATGGCGATGGCATATACGGCGGCCGACGTGCAGCGCAACTTCACGGCGGGGAAGGTGTCCTGCCTGATCGGGATCGAGGGTGGGCACGCCATCGAGAACTCGTTGGGCGCGCTACGGATGTTCTACGACCTCGGCACTCGCTACATGACGCTGACACACTGGCGCAGCCTCGATTGGGCCGTCGCCTCCACCGATACCGCCCATCGCGGCCTGTCGGCGTTCGGCAAGCAGGTCGTGCTCGAGATGAATCGTCTGGGGATGCTGGTCGATTTGTCGCACGTGAACGACCAGACAATGTCCGACGCGCTGCACACGTCGCGCGCGCCGGTCGTTTTTTCGCATTCGTCCGCCCGCGCGCTCACCAACCACGCGCGCGACGTGCCCGATTCCATTCTGAAACTCGTCGCGGCCAACCGCGGTGTGGTCATGGTGAATTTCAATCCCGGGTTTGTATCGGAGGCGGTTCGGGTTCACAGCGACAGCGTCTCCGCGCGGTTGGACGCGCTTCGCGCCGCGGGCGCCGACTCAGCGATGCGCGCGGACTCACTGAAGGCGTGGAACGCCCGTGCGCCGCACGCGACGGTGCAACAAGTCGCCGATCACATCGAGCACATTCGCCAGGTCGCCGGCGTGGATTGTGTTGGAATTGGCTCGGACTTCGACGGCATCGACGAGGTGCCGGTCGGTCTGGAGGACGTCTCGAAGTTTCCGGACCTGATCGCCGAGCTGCTGCGGCGCGGCTGGAGCGAGCTGGATGTGAAGAAGGTCGCCGGACTGAATACGCTGCGAGTGCTGCGAGAGGCCGAGCGCGTCGCGGCCCTAATGCGGCGAACGCAACGGTAGACAGTTACAGCAAGCGTCGCCATGTTGTCGGCAGCCCCTCTTCGCGAGGTCGGGACATGAGGCGACCCGCTCAAGCAGTGATCGTCCACGGTGTGGCGGGTGGACTCCTCGCTGGACTCGTAGTCGCGCTGTGGTTCCTCGTTGCGGATTCGGTTGCGGGACATCCCTTCCGTACGCCCACGCTGCTCGCCGGCCTGCTGCTGAACCGCGAGTTCTCTGAAGTCACCTTCCGTCTCGTCGCCGTCTACACGGTGCTGCATTTCGGGGTCTTCGCCATCCTGGGCGTGGGGATGGCGTCGGTCAGCGCGGCGTTCCAAGCGCCTCCACGTCTACTCCTCGGCCTGGTGTTCGGCGTGCTGCTGCAGGAGGTGACATTCTACATCGGGCTGCTCCTTCTACATTCGCCGCACCTGGGCGTCGTCCCGTGGCCGCGCGTCGTCGGCGCGAACATCGCCGCCGGCCTGGTGCTCGTCGGCTACCTGCACTACGCCGAGCGCGACCCCCGACCGTTGGGGCTTGGCGCGCTCCGAGATCATCCCGCGCTGCTGCGTGGCGTGGTCAATGGCCTCATCGGAGCCGCCGTGGTGGCGGTCTGGTTCTTCGTCTTGGATGTGGCCCGGGGGACTCCGTTCCACACTCCCGCGGCGCTCGGCTCTGCGCTGTTACTCGGCGCTGCCGGCCCAGGAGACATCGTCGTCACATTCGGCTTGATCGCCGTCTACACGGTCGTCCACGTCACCGCCTTCGTCATCGCTGGAGTGGTGTTCGTCGCGCTGGCTGAGCAAGTAGAGCGCGTCCCGGCGATGGCGCTGCTCGTGTTGCTCACCGCAATCCTGCTCGAGGGACTCGTCCTGGCGACGATCGGGGTCGGCGCCCAGTGGGTGTTGGGAACGGTCGGGTGGTGGTCGGTGGCCGTTGCGAATGTGTTGGCGGTTCTGGCGATGGGGTGGCAGGTGTGGCGGACGCACCCGCTGCTCCAGCGCCGGCTGCTGGAGCATCCACAGCTTCGCGTGTAGGCGGGGAGTTAGAAAACAGTAGGGGCCCAGCATGCTGCGCCCCTACATCGCAATCCCTAGGTTACGGATTTGTCGGTTTGGCAGTCGTGCTGTCGTGACGGTCGCGGCGTAAATCCCGGCGGTCCTGCCGCAAATCCCGCCGATCCGAGCGGCGATCGCGCCGGTCACCGCGCAGATCGCGCCGGTCCTGTCGAATGTCCCGCCGATCACTGCGTACGTCGTGACGGTCCTGCCGAAGGTCGCGGCGGTCGCGGCGCACTTCATGACGATCCCTGGTGGTATCGCTCGGCTGCTGCGCGTTGACGCCGGCGGTGCCGAGCGCCAGCGCCAGCAAGGCGGCGATGAGCGTGCGGTGTTTCATGGCCTCGTCCTCGAAGGGTTGTGAGTCGTTGTGGAGACGGCGTGCACACCGACTCGTTAAGCCACGGCCATGGGACCAAGCAACCTGAGGCAGGTCACGCCTTTTCAGAGGCCGCGTTCCACTCCGATCGCGACCCCGGTGCGTGACAATATCGGACTGGAATGAATCACCGTC
>Ga0137378_10004392_pt1 | contig 12201 bp, 9 predicted proteins | sample SagtaG_21_FD_104813 | JGI IMG/M metagenome (GOLD analysis project Ga0137378, IMG submission 104813) | Vadose zone soil microbial communities from Sagehorn Ranch, Mendocino, California, USA - Sage2_L_60_16 metaG | ecosystem: Environmental > Terrestrial > Soil > Vadose zone | place: USA... | reverse complement strand
GATCATTCAGTGGTACGGGCTCTCAGTGGACATCGATGATCGGAAACGGGCGGAAGACCACCTTCGCGACACGCGTATCAAACTCGCAAAGGCTTCGCGGTTGGCGACCGTCGCTGAACTTGCAGGCTCGATCGCTCACGAACTGAACCAACCACTCATGTCGATACTTGCAAACGCACAGGCGGCGAAGAGATGGTTGAATGCAGCTCCGCCAAATATGACGGAGGGGAATTCGTCGATTGAACGGATTATACGAGATGCCCGAGGGGCTGACGAGACAATGAAACATATTCGAGCACTCTTCAAGCAGGAGTCCTTCGACAAGAAAGATGTCAACATTCCGGACATACTTCGGGAAGTTGTCCGAGTTGTACAGGAAGACCCCAAAAAGCGCGAAGTACCCATCGAGTGTCGCTTCGAAGAACCTCTCCCTGTGGTCCCTGTCGATCAGATTCAGATCCAGCAGGTCTTCATTAATCTGATCGTGAATGCTATCGAAGCCTTGGAGGGACAACAAGTGGGCCCGCTGGTCGTGCTCCGGGCGTTGACAGACTCGAACGGGATGTTAATCCAAGTGATCGATAACGGGCCGGGAGTCGATGATCCGGACGGAATCTTTGACGCCTTTATGACGACAAAAGAGAAAGGCATGGGCATAGGCTTGGCCGTGTCACGCTCCATCGTTGAAACGCATGGGGGGCGGCTTTGGGCTGAGAACAATAAAACTGGCGGTGCAACTTTCAACGTGGCATTACCGCTGTCTCATGCGAGTCGCACGACGGCTCAAATCCAGGAGTATGCGTGAACCAGATCCGCTAGGGTTGCTGAGCATAACGTTACTAGCTCACCCCAATTCGTCAATTCCATAAATATGTATCTCAACTAAGCAGTGTGCTAACGTTTCCCCGGGTCTAATCTGGGGATATGGCGCGTTTCCAAACCCAGTCACCGGAAAACTCAGCGGACGTCGTGCTGCCACTGCTTAGTAGGAACTCTGGGATTCTGCAGGGGCGCTAACCAATCCACTGTGATGCCCATTATGAACCTGCCAATTTCAATGAATGAGTCGGAACCCAAATCCGATGCAGCGCCGCCTGACAGAAAGCGATCTGTCAACGGAACACGAACAGATTATTGCCGCATCGTGGATAGCGTTCCGGGCTGCATTTTAGTCGCTGACGCGGAAGGACAGATTGTCTATGCAAATAAGTTCGCTGTGGCTACTCTGGGACGGTCACTGGAAGATCTCTTAGGGGCCGGATGGCTGAAGAGCCTCGATTGCAGCCTCATCACTGATGCCGAGAAAACGTGGCGGCGATGCGTACAAGAACGGGAGCCCCTCAATGCGATCTGGCGATTCCGTCAACCTGATGATACATACAGATGGCAACACCTCAAGGCGGAACCGACCACTGACAGTAATTCCAAGGCAGTCACATGGTACATCCTCGGCGTTGATGTCGACGAACAGTGCAAAGCTCAAGAAGCTCTGAAAGCCAGTGAACAGGAAGCCCGAGAGATCCTAGACCGCGTTCCCGCAATGATTTCGATTTGGACAGATGAGGGTATCTCCTATACCAACATCCGGCTCTCAGACTACGTTGGAGCTGTCATTACCGACCTTCGCGACGGATCGTATCTCGATTACTCCCGTCCTGATGATCGCGAAGCTATGGTCAACGAGTTCATGAAGTCTCCAACCAAAAACTCGAAGGAGATCATTTATCGCTTACGCGGCAAAGACGGGGTCTACCGTTGGTTTCATACTCGCGCCGAACCCTATTTCAATGAAGATGGCAGCATCTATCGCTGGTACGGCTTGAATAGCGATATCGATGACCTTTACCGTTCAAGAGAGTTGCTTAGGGAGCGAGAACTTCAACTGAACCTTCTGACGGAAACTCTTCCTGCACTGTTGTGGAAAGCCGCACCAGACGGCACGATCGTCTACATGAACAAGACCGCCACTGAATACTGCGGCAGGTCACTTGAAGAAGTGCAGCAAATGGGTTGGAAAGATCTAATCCATCCAGACGATCGTGAAGAGGCCCTTGTTTATTGGAAACGCCTGCTCAGGGAAGGGGTCGGAGCGGACACCGTGCTTCGGTTGTTGGGCTCCGATGGACGGCACAGATGGTTTCATACAATCGCCGCCGGTGTTCGTGATGGGTCGGGCAAATTGATCGCGTTCCATTGCGTCATGCTCGATACGACTGCCCAAAAGAATGCAGAACTGGCGCTGCTGCAATCTGAGCAGCAGATGCAGAGAGTGATGGATACGGTTCCCTCAATGCTGTGGTCGATGGCCCCTGATGGCAGCGTGACGTTCATTAATCGGAAGGTACGCGATTATACGGGAATGTCTCTTGATCAGATACGAAAGGGGGGACCGATAGAAATGATACATCCTGAAGAACGGGAAGTTGCAGGCAAGGAATGTCAGAAGGCCTTTGCTAAAGGTAGTCACTGCGAAGCTGAACATCGAATTCGAAGAGCAGATGGCTTGTATAGATGGCATCTGGTCCGCGCAGAGCCAATGAGAAACGAAAATGGTCAAATCGTCCAGTGGTTTGCCGTTTTTATAGACATAGACGACCAAAAACGCGCGGAGGAAAGGTTTCGCGAGCTTCGCATCAACTTGTCGGACACTTCGAGGACCTCGATGGGCGCAGAGATTTCTGCATCCATTGCGCACGAGATTAATCAGCCCTTGACCTCAGTTCTTGTGAACGCTCAGGCATGTGCACGTTGGCTTAAAGTAGTTCCTCCAAAGGTTGAGGAAGCAGTTGTGTCCGTTGACCGCATCGTGAGAGATGCGCGCGCCGTCGATGCGGTGATGCGCAATGTCCGATTGTTGTTCAAAAGGCAATCCGCTGTGAAAGCCCCATGCAATTTGGTTGACCTCATCCAAGACGCAGTCAGCCTCATCAGGGAGGACGTAAGCCGCCGGTTTACTCCAATTGAATACGATTTCGAGGAACCAATCCTCATGGTGCTCGCGGATCGTTTTCAGGTCCAACAGATTATTATCAATCTGGTTGGAAATGCAATTGAAGCGATGCAAGGCAGTGATCGAGTGCCTTCATTGCGCATTTGTGTCAAGCGAGCGGCTGATGGCCAGGTGCTCACTGAATTCATCGATAACGGATGTGGATTGCCAGTTCACAGTGTAGATACCATTTTCGACGCTTTCGTAACGACCAAGAAGAACGGGATGGGCATCGGGCTCTCAATCTCACGTTCGATTGTCGAAGCTCACGGCGGGCAACTCTGGGCGGAGAACAACCCGGACTTTGGAGCTAAATTCAGTCTCCTCCTGAGTGCACCAGAGCCAACAACAGCAAGCGGTTGACCTATTTCAAAAATGTTGTGAAGTAAATCGATCCGAAGCGTGTTTTAAATGTAGTGTCTTTTCGAATTCCCTGTTCCATATTCGCCGAGCTTTCATAGTGCATCAAGCATCGATCACTTGCACCGCGCATGGGGATGTTTTGGGGATGTAAGTGCATGTGACACATCCTACCGCAAAAGCTTCACCCGAACGTAGCTCTTCGTTGTTGGTCGAGTCGGAGCATTCACGCCGCCTCCGAGGGCACAGTATTCTCCACAGCGACCAGGTGTAGATCACTCGTCATGCGGGAAGACCATTCCGCGCTACTAGGTACATGTAATACCGTCTCCATCAACGCTTGGATAGTATGAGCATGTTTGGTGGTGGAGACGGCGAGTGATCGGGGACCCTCTAGGAGTAAACATGAATACAGTTGTTGCAGTGTTGCTGTTGGCGTCTACCAACAACCTGCCCTCGATCCAAAATACTAACGCTGCAAATCCGTCCATTACTCATCCGGTGTTTGTCGAAGCGCCGAAGAGTCCGAACGGGCTAACGCTTTACAACGAAAAGGGCGAAGTGGTTGCTCGGTGTGGAAAGAAGGACGAGACATTTCATGATTGCAAAATGGAGTCCGGTGTGACCGTGGATGACTTGATGAACGCCTGGGTTCATGCCTACCTGGAGGTCCAAAAGTAGACACGTATGGTCCTAAGCACTGTTATTCAGCACTGCGCGAACCGAGAGAAGAAGGGCTCGTCTCACTCGTTAGGCGGGAAGACCATTCCGCGTTACTAGTGGCCTGTCGCAGTGAATTCGTTACTAAGGATGCGGCGAGTGGGATCTGAGTATTTCCACTGAAAGGGCCGGGCATTTGCGGAATATGCATTGATGTAGCGGCGTAGCTTTCGAGCCAGATCAGAGACGGAAGTGAAGATTCCCCGTGCGATCACATCCCGTTCGATTTTGGCGAACCAGAGTTCGACTTGGTTCAGCCAGGACGAGTATGTGGGCGTGAAGTGGAAGTGAACCCGCGGATTGTTCTTCAGGAACTCGCGGACCGTGGTGGTTTTGTGAGCCGAGAGATTGTCCAAGATGATGTGAATCTGCTTGTTCCCGGGGCAGAGGGAGACGACCTCCTTGAGAAAAGAGACAAACTCGCGGCTGGTGTGGCGAGCGGCGGTTTTGCCATGAACCCGTCCTGTGACCGTGTCCAAGGCGGCATACAGGGAGAGTGTTCCGTGGCGGAAGTACTCGAAACCGTGGCGTTCGGCACGGCCGGGAGAAAGCGGCAGAACCGGGTCCAGACGGTCCAGTGCTTGAATCGCCGTCTTTTCATCCACACAGAACACCGCTGCGTGTCGAGGCGGGTTCAAGTACAACCCTATGATATCGGCGGCCTTGGCTTCAAAGTCCGGATCGATGCTGGCCATGTAGCGTTCCAGCCGATGCGGTTTCAAGCCGGCTTCCTTCCAGGTGCGATGCACCGCATCTTTGCTAACGCTGAGCGCCGCAGCCAGTTTGCGGCAACTCCAGTGCGTCGAGCCGTCCTTAGGCCTTTTCCGCGTGGCCGACAGTATCTTGGCCCGCAACATGGGCGTGACCACCGTGGCAGACTGGCCAGGATGACGAGTATCCAGACCGTCTATGCCGGAACGAAGGAAACGCATCTTCCAGCGGCTGATGGTCGGTGCCGTGGTCCGCAACTGCCGCTTGATGGTGCTGTAAGGTGCACCCTCAGCCAGCATCAGTATCAGCCGGGCACGGAACACATACCCGGCTGGAAGCGAGCGGGATTGGGCAATGCTGCTCAATTCGATTCTCTGTTTTTCATTCAACGCAACATCGTTGACCGGCATGGCAACTTAGATGTTAGTCATACCAGTAACGTTTACTCTGCGACAGGCCACTAGACGGTTGGATTGCCCATCCCAGAAAGCACGCAAGCGAGTCGCCTTAGAGCCAGAGTATCCTTCTGCGTATATATCAACGCCCGTGTGCTCTAGCACGAATTCCTGGAACGTCCTGTTCGTGAAATCGCACACGTAGCCCGTCTTCATCTCGAGATAGCTTTCTAGTTTGTTCTTTTCAGATCCTTTGAGATTTGCCATTAAGTTTGTGGACCCTCCTCAAAAACCAACCTTTCATTCGCGGTCTGCTTCTTGCCGCCGTAAGGGCGATCGTCGTTTCATTTTTTCCGGAACCTTCTCAGCCTTTGCTCGCGCTGCTCTTATCCTCTCCAGCAACACTGATGCTGGCTCGTATTGCCGCAGTACCTCCTGCGGACCAACGCTCAGTTTCTTGCCTTCGACCACGCCGAGAATCTGACCCCCGACGCAGAGCGCATAGTCCGCCGGCCCATTGTCCGTCGGATATTCTTCGATAGCGCAGCGGTCGAAATCGGCGAGAGTCTTTGATGAGTCGAACGCAACAACGCTCCAGCCGGCGTCGGTTAATTTCCGATCAATGATTTGTTTGCGAGTGACGTATTCGGACTTCGTCGGAGGCGTATTGAACATTTCGTCGGGCCCGCATGTGGTGAAATTGGTGGCTAAGTATTGATAATACAGCAGATGAAGTCGCAGAGACACCACTTTCGCGAGGGGAGCGAGCATCTAGACCCAAGGAAGCCATGTCGGTTGAGAGAAGAACGATGCGGTCAGAGATGGTCTAGAAACTCCATCAGTTTTCGGTTATCTCTCCAATGCCTTCTCGAGCGGCTGAGCTCGGCTTATCAAGCTATTTTTGAAATCTTTCCGGGGTAAGCGCCACAAAGCGCTCCGTGGTATTGAGCCGACCATAGCCCTTGTACGCAGCGGGCGCTCGAAGCATGCGATCCACGTCGCGGATGCCAACGACGCCGACGCTCGCGCCGCCCTCCTTTGTGGTCAATAGATGAAAGATGATTCGAGCAAGTTTGTGGGCCGTGGCTGTGATCGCCTGTGGCCTGCCGAGTTTGCGGGTGATGCGGCGAAAGAATTCACCGAGACCCACGCTTTTCGGTCGGGCATGGAACCGGGTACCAATGTCGGCGCGGGCTGTAGCTGTCATCCCACCGGCTTCATCATCATCGCTCGACTCGCGTTCCTTTACATCCTGTCTGGCCGCGAAGGGCCAGTTGCACGCTTATCGTTACCGATCTGAGAGCGATGTCTTGGTCGCTACACTTTCGATCCCGTTGGTGGTGTCGCTTGGTCTGAAACCTCGGTAGGCTCCTCGTCTGCTCCCCCCGTGTAGATCTGTAGCAACTGAGGCGGTACGGGAAGCCGAAAGTGACGACATGCTAAAAGTGACGACATGCTACGAGAACCAGCGGCCACCAGCCGTTCTTGACGCACGACAGCGCGAAACACTGTGGAAATTGTGCGACTTCACCCGCAATCATCTCTAGAAAGGTGGTTCGCCCTCCCTGTAGCTTGATATCCGTTAGTGCTATGCCGTGCAGATCTTTGTTCGTGTAGAGATTTTCCTCGCTCACGTCATCTGGGAACCAAAGCTGGAAATTGCAGTGCGGAAGGACTTCACTCTGGAGGCGGTCGACCGATTGAAAAATCGCATCATCTTCGAGTAGCGCTGCGATGTGGGCGAGAACCGGATACAGGATAGCAGCACTCGTGGCATTTTCACGGTACTTCGATTCTTTGCTGACGGGGTGGTCGAGCAATTCGGAATAGGAATCAAGAACCGACGGGTATTTCTCGTTCGTTGTGAAAGCGAAGCTGATCCTGCGCAGCATCTCCGACAGCCACGAGAGAAGAACTTGTCGGCCACCGTCGCTAGACAAGAGAAGGCATGCTGCTAGCCCGATCTCGATTGCTTGATTATCCTTCAATGGCGCGTACAGCGTGGGGTTCGTGCTGATAAGCAAGCTAATCGCTGCGGTGGCAGCTGAGACTTCATCGAGCAAAACCGCGCGGGAGCTGTCTTGCTCGTTCGTGTTGAGCAGGCCGGCAAAGCTCCAGATTCCTCCAATCGCCAAGCGTCCCAGAAGATCGAAGATTTTGAGATTCACGTCAATAGACGAACCGCCCCGGACCGCTGAAGAGAGAGCATGTTCTTGCCGAAGATGAGGGGCAATCTTCGCAAGGTAAGCTGAATCAATTTGTCGATACACCTGAAAAATGCCGATGAACGAAGCGGACGCGGCCTCGCTAGCCTTTGATTTCTTGCCAGCGAAGGCTCGGCAAATATTCCAGCCGTGCAATAGCGCGAGCTCTGATGCGCGGTACGCGCACTCAAGGTTGTCCGCCTCACGGGACCACGAGAAGAGTATCCATAGGCACACGCTCAGTTGACGAAGACCACGAACGCGCTCCTCATCAGCTGAGCAAGCCGCGTCAATGCCACGCACAAGGCTTGCGAAGTATTCATATGAGGCATCGGGCTCATCTAAAAGCGCCAGAGTCTTTCTCAGATCGGATCTGCTTCTGTCGCCGATCAAGTCCTCACGGAGAAAGTGTGACTGTATAAGACTTGCGAGTTTGTCCCCATTCCATTCCTCGAAAGAAACGCTGCCATCCTTCGAATTCCGTGCCATGAAGCCCACAAGCTGCGGACGTACTTGTTCCTGGACGTCTCCGCCAAAGGTGGCACAGATCACAACCTCTTTATCTTTGTGCTCAGGTGGAATCCGGTTAGGGATATAGGCATCGATGATCTCGTTGAGCGATGGACGCAGCGACTGCACGGTGTCGCCATCCCATTCCTTTCTCGTCAAGTCTCCCGACTTGATCGAGAGCAAATAGACCTTCTCTGGTCCGCCGTCGACGCTGCCGACGGCTGCCACATCGACACCATCCTGACGCGTTCCTCGACCTGGACGGGAGTACACCGTTAGCCCCATCTGGCTCAACAGATCGGGAAGCACGGCGTCCAGCTCGTTGCGCTCTCGAAGCCCGGCTAGATATTGCCGAATGATCAGTTTCATTTGACTCGCTGCTCCGCACGCAGAATTCGCAAGAGGACATGCAGGCCTAGTTCGTCGATATGCATCATTCTTGGGAAGGTGAACTCCGAACCAAGCGTTTTGAACATGATGTCGGCTCGGTGAGTCGAACCATCTTGACGGGCAACGTGCTGAACCGATCCTCGTCCATACAGCACAACAGGCCGTTTCACGAGGCTCAGCAAAGGCAACTCCGCTCGCGCCTGTTCGAATGACTTAGACATCCTCTGACTCAAGGATCTGTTGAAAATCGTCTGTTGTTCCTCACTCATCCGAAGCTCCTTGATTCCAGATGCGGTGCCGAGTGCAGCGAGATAGGCATCGATCCTTTGTAGGCAGTCTTGCAGCGCTTCAAGCACGTCGCCGGTCTCACTTTCGGTTCTTTGCTGCAAGAGCTCACGCACGGAGCCCGTATAGTTCAGGAGAAGCGGATCGAGGAGCAACTGCTTGATCGAGTCAACCGTTCCTCCGCGCATCAGAGAAATCAAGAATGATGCGGCTGCTACCGGGCTGAAGAACAAGTACCCAGCCGCTTTCCGAGCAATGAAGACGATGCTTGCCTCATCTTGAAAATCGAGTTGGGCGGGATCCGCAGCGATTGTAATGTCGGCCTGCGCGATGTTCTGCACGGCGTCCGCTGCCGCCTCACAAAGAATCCGATCACCGGAGGCAAGCCATCGCGTCACATGAGAGACGATATTCCCAAGTCGATGTGCGATAGAGCGGCTTCGTTAGCTCTGGACTTCAGATTCTCCGAGAGCAGCTTGATCAAAGAGATGTCGAACTCCTCGACATTCCGGGCGAAGCTGTCCGCAGCCACTCCGAGCGTCCAGTCGCCCCCTTCTGCAACGCCAACCGCACAACTTCAGTCAGGCGTGGAAGTGCGAGCTTGTTCTTCAAAGAGAGTGTCAGAGCGGCAGAGAGCGAAGCTGCCAAGACGCCGTCGTGGTCGGAAGTTGCTACAACATCTTCAAGTGAGGCGAGCGTTTCAGAGGGGAGGGTTGTTTCGCCTTCACCCAGAGGCACGTTCGCAAGAGCAGCCACTGCCATCCGCTGGAGCAATTCATCTGGAACTTTCGTCAGCCGGACGACCTCATCAATGAAATAGGGACGATCCGAGGTGAACCCGGCAGCCGCCGTGACAGGGAGCAGAACGGCTAGCGAAATCGGATCTGCTTCGATAGCAGTCAGGATTTCGACGGGCCGCTTCGGATCTTGATCTAGATAGGTTCTAAATGGCTCAAGCGGCCAGGAAGCAGCCATGTCCCCGCCAGCTTCGATGACCAAGTGAGCAAGTGTCCTGGCTACGTTCACGCAGTTCGTCTCCAGCTCTGGAAAGGTGTTCACAAAAATCTGGCGAGCCCGAAAGAAGTCGGGGTTTTCCTTCCCATTTCGTAACAACGCAAATTCGGCTACAAGATCGATCTTCCCCGCATTATGAGCGTCAGCGAGCGAGCTCCAAAATTCTTGACGTTCCTCGGTTTTGATAGGCACGAGCAGGAGCAAGGCCCGAGGCAGACCGCGAGTTTCCTTCACCTTCACGGGATCGGCTATTAGTTCATTCAGCGTATTCACAGGGGTTCCTCGCGTACAATGTTAACCGCTGAATTATAATGGGTTACGCAAGTTTTTCAGGATTACTCCCGAAAGACGCCCTTCCCGCTAGCCAAGTGCTTTAACGATTCGATCACGGGAATTGGGGTTTAAGATGTGCTGGCTCTTCAAGAATCTCGAGGAGCTCCCGCGCGCAGAAGACTCGGTCGCGCTTGGCATCTGAAACCTTCCGAACGATGCCATGTTCATCCAGACGATCAATCGCACGCTGAATAGTGGTAAAGGCCAGTTTGAGATGATTGGCAGCTCCGGTCACGGTGAGAAAGGGATTTGCCGCCAGGAGTTCTAGGACTCGCAGGGGAGTATTGGTCGAATGTCCAGCTAGCTTGGTTCGCCATTTGGCCATCAGATCATTGATGCGGGTTGCACGATTCAAAGCATCCTCTGACATTCGCGCAATGCCCAACAGAAAATACTCCAGCCAGTCCTGCCACGCGCCACGGTCACTGACTCCGCGCAGACCGTCGTAGTAGTCCCGTCTCGTTGCTTCAAAGAATGCCGACAGGTAGAGCAACGGCGTGGGAAGGATCTTGCGTTCGATTAGAAAAAGCGTGATGAGCAGGCGCCCGACGCGGCCGTTGCCGTCGAGAAACGGATGAATGGCCTCGAACTGATAATGGGCGAGGGCAATCGTCACGAGCGGTGGAAGATTGGATTCGTGGATGAACCGCTCCCAGGCACTGAGGCACGGCTCCACTTCGCCGGGCGGTGGGGGAATGAATGTTGCCGTCGCGAGCGTGCTACCCGGCTTGCCGATCCAGTTCTGCGTTTTTCGAAAATGCCCAGGTATTGCCTGGTGGCCCCTCACGCCTTCCATCAGCTTTCCATGGACCTCTCGAATCAGGCGTACGGAAAGGGGAAACTTCTTGAGCAAAGACATGCCATGTTCGAGCGCAACCACGTAGTTGCCGACCTCACGCAGATCCTCGGGACTGCGTTCGACCACCGCGCCGGCCTCGGCAGCCAGCAACTCTCCGAGCGTCGCCTGGGTACCTTCAATCTTGCTGGAGAGGACGGCTTCGCGCCTGACAAAAGGGCGCATGAGGACGTGAGGATTGGGCAGCCTCCCGCCTTCGCCGGCCAGCCTTCCGATGAGCCGATCCGCATCGGAGAGAACACCGATCAGGCGCGGCGTCCACTCCAGTGCCGGCGGCAGGGGCGCCGGCACAAAGGCCGAATACGCGCCCTGGGAGATTCTGGTGCCGGGAATGTTGACTGTACCGCTCTTGGCCATTGCGAGTCGAAAATAGTAAAGCGCGCTATTTTCGATATCCATCGTAATCGAAAATAACAGGTTTGGCCATTAGCGGAGTTGAAGTTCGTACTCGGCGGTCGCTGAATACTCTGACCGTCGGTCCAGCTATCTAATCACCGAATCCTTTGTGTTTGCAGCCCGAATAAACTGCCCTAAATCCGGTGCAACTGGAGGGAAGGCATTCGCCTGCTGTTGCCACCCTATGCCCCCCTATGCCTTTGCTCCTGAGGCTGTGGTCGAAATCAACCTTTGGGTCCTGTGCTTCAGCATCGTCGTTGCCCTAGTTACCGGGGTTCTCTTCGGCCTCTGGCCGGCCTGCCAGCTCTCCCGCCCCGCCATGGCGCAGATGATGCAATCCAATACTCGCCGGACGGCAGGAAGCGTGGGAGGCCGGCGCACGCATCAGTTGCTGATCGCCGGGCAAATTGCCTTGACCCTGTTGCTGCTCGCCTCCGCTGGCGCCGCCATGCAGGAGTTTTCGCGTCTCCTCCACGTTCCCCTCGGCTACGACCCCCATCACTTGCTGGTCGTCTCTGTGCCGTTGCACGAGAACGCGTATAAAACCTGGCCCGAGCGCTCAGCCTATTTCGAGCAGTTGCGTGCCGCGGTCGCCCAGACCCCAGGCGTGACCGCTGCCGCCATCGCACCGAACGCCACGCCGCCTTACACCGGCTGGGACATGCGCTTCGAGATACAGGGCCGCAGCGCTCCGGATCAGCAGAATCTGAATATGAACCTTGTCAGCCCGGAGTACTTCGCGGCTCTCGGGATTCCACTCTTCCAGGGACGCCTATGGACCGGCACCGAAGGTCGCAATGCCGCTCACGTCGCCGTCATTAATCGCACGCTCGCAAAGATGTACTTCCCCAATGGCGACGCCATCGGGCAATCCCTCAAGCTGCCGTTCCTCGAGAACCGCCCTCCCATCATGCTGTCCGCTCCGGGAATCGAAAACTCCTGGCTGCAGGTGATCGGCATCGTCGCTGATTACCGCAACAACGGCCTGAGAGACCCCATTAAGCCCGCCGTCTTCGTGCCATCAACCCTGCACATGAG
>Ga0137378_10004391_pt1 | contig 12203 bp, 6 predicted proteins | sample SagtaG_21_FD_104813 | JGI IMG/M metagenome (GOLD analysis project Ga0137378, IMG submission 104813) | Vadose zone soil microbial communities from Sagehorn Ranch, Mendocino, California, USA - Sage2_L_60_16 metaG | ecosystem: Environmental > Terrestrial > Soil > Vadose zone | place: USA... | reverse complement strand
GGAGTTCCCCTCACCGACCTCTCTGCTTACACCGTTCTCCCCGGCCTGATCGACGCCCACGGCCACATCCTTTCCAACCCCACCACGCAGAACTTCGCCGCCCACCTGCGCACCTCCATACCGCAAGCCACCGTGTGGGGCGTCTACAACCTGCGCCTCTGGATCGACCACGGCTTCACCTCCATCCGCGATGCCTGCGAAGGGCCGGCTGATTATCCCCAGTTCGCCTTGCGGGATTCCGTCAAGCGCGGCATCATCATCGGCCCGCGCATTACGGCCGCAGGCAGCTGCGTCTCCATTGCCGGCGGTCACGGCGATGGCGCTCCCTTGTCGCCCGATCTTGAACTGCCCCGAGGCCTCAACGTTGCCGATACAGTTGACGACGTCGACCACGTGGTTCGCCGCGACATCAAGTACGGCGCCGACTGGATCAAGCTCATGGCCACCGGCGGCGTCATGGATCCCATATCCGACTTCCACGTGCAGGAGCTGAGCGAGCCCCAGATGGCAGCCGCAGTCGAAGTCGCTCACCGCGCCGGCAAACGAGTCATGGCGCACGCCGAGGGAGCCGTCGGTATCAAGGCCGCGGTCCGCGCCGGCGTCGACTCCATCGAACACGGCACCATGCTCGACGAAGAAGGCGCTGCATTAATGGAACAGCACCACACCTGGCTCGTGCCCACGCTCTACTGCTTCCAGCACGACATGGAAACCGGCCTCAGCAAGGGCCGCGATCCCGACTCATTTGCCAAGGGCAAAGAGATCATGGCCGCGCAGGGACCGGCCTTCAAACTCGCCCTCGCGCACCACATCCCCATCGTGTACGGAGTCGATGATGCCGACATCGATGAGTCGGTCTCAAAGGAATTCGGCGCGCTGGTTCGCGGCGGCCTCTCCACCCTTGGAGCATTGCAGGCAGCCACCATCAACGCCGCAACCATGCTCGGCAAAGACAAAGAGGTAGGCTCATTGGAGCCCGGCCGTTTCGCCGACGTAGTCGCGGTGTCGGGCGATCCGCTCGCCGACATCACTGTCATGGAGCACGTAGCGTTCGTCATGCAGGGCGGCAAGATCATCAAAGACCCCGCCCACCCCGACGGCAACCAGGTCATCCACGTGCACTAAATTCAGCGGTCAGCAACTTGGAGGACCGTCCATCACGATGCACCGCGCCTGGGAACTCATTCGGGGTTAGTGAGGCGGCAACTTGACTCCACGCACCCCTTGGTCCGAACATTAGCCCTCGGAAGACAGGCTGCTATACCAAGTCAGTGAACGAAACATACGGAGAGTCCGGGATGACAATGAAGGAGAACAGTCGCAGGGAGTTTTTGAAGGTCAGTTCAGCGACCTTGGCGGCGACAGCGGTCTCGTGGAATGCGTCCAGTTATGCCAGCATCCTGGGTGCCAACGACCGCGTCAGGGTAGGCGTAGTCGGCTGCGGCGACCGCATGAAGAGCTCTTTGATTCCCGCCTTTCAGCAGCATGCCAAAGATTTGAACTTCTCTCTCATTGCCGTGTCTGATCTTTGGAGCCTGCGCCGGGAAGAAGGTTCTGCTTTGATCCAGAAACTCAACGGAAATCCTACCGCCGCGGTCCGCAATAACGACGAGCTGTATGCTCGCAACGACATCGATGCGGTTCTTATTGCGACTGCGGATTTCCAGCACGCGCTGCACGGAGTGGAGGCTGTCAACGCCGGTCGCGATGCGTATGTAGAGAAGCCTACCGCGCATACAATGGCGGACGCGCGCCTGTTCCGCGCCGCTGTCAAGGATACGGGCAAGATTGTGCAGGTCGGGACCCAGCGCCGCAGCACGCCCAGCTATCAGAAGGCGGCCGAATACATCAGGTCTGGCAAGTTCGGAGACATCGTCATGGTCGAGATGACATGGAATGTCAATCAGCCAGGCCGCTGGAGGCGTCCGGATGTTGTGCCGCTCTTGAAGGAGCAGGATACGGACTGGAAGCGCTATCTGCTCAACAGACCGTACGAGCCTTTCGACGCGCGCAAATATCTTGAGTTTCGCCTCTTCTGGCCCTATTCTTCCGGGATTCCCGACCAGTGGCTGGTCCACCAGATTGACACCGTTCACTGGTTCAGCGGTTATCCGCATCCCCGCAGTGTTGTCGCAAATGGCGGCATCTATCTCTGGAAGGATGGTCGCCAGAACTGGGACACAATGACGGCTGTCTTCGATTACGGCCCGCTCGACGATCCCAGCAAAGGCTTCCAGGTGCAGTATTCCTCGCGCTTCACCAACTCCGCCGGCGGAGTCAAGGAACTCTATTACTCCAACAGCGGCATGATCAATATGGACACGCAGCGAGTCAGTCCCGAAGGCGGCCTGCAAGCCCGCGAAGCTGAAGTCATGGGTCTCAAGCCAAGTCTGTTGGCAAGCTTTTCGCTCTTCGAAAACGCCAAGTCCGTCTCCAGCGGAGCCGATACCGGTGACGATCCGCAGACCTCGGCCAATATGCGCAACTGGATGGAGTGTGTCCGCTCGCGCAAGACCCCCAATGCCTCGATTGAAGCCGGTTACAGCCATTCCATCGCGCTCTGCATGACCGTTGCCGCAATCCGGACCGGCCAAAAAGTCACTTTCGACGAAGAGACCCAGCAGGTGATCGCGGGCGGCAAGGTCTATGCCTAGGTGGATTGCGTTTAGCTTTTTGGCCGCAGTTTCTATGTTGGCGACAAGCACTTTTGCCGTTCCGCGCAAAGGCGTTCAGGTCGTTGCCGATGAGCGCCATCGGCGCGTCGACATCACCATTGATGGCAAACCCTTCACCTCCTACATCTGGCCAACCTCATTGAAGAAGCCGGTCCTCTACCCGCTCATCACCGATGAAGGCATTACCGTGACCCGCGGCTACCCGCTTGAACCGCGACCCGGGGAGCGTGTCGATCACCCCCACCACGCTGGCCTCTGGTTCAACTACGGTAACGTCAACGGTTTCGATTTCTGGAACAATTCGGATGCCATCAAGGCGGAGGATAGCCCAAAGATGGGCACCATTGTCCACACAAAAATCGTGTCCGCTAAGAGCGGCTCCGATCGCGGAGATCTGGTAGTCGAGTCAGTCTGGATCTCCGGAGAAAATAAGAAGGTCCTCAACCAAACCACCCGCTATGCTTTTCTGCGCCGCGGTCATACTCGAGTCATCGATCAGGTTATAACCCTGAAAGCTCTCGACCGTGTCGTTTTCAAAGACGATAAGGAAGGCGTGCTTGGCATGCGCGTGGCGCGTTGGCTGGAATCCTCGACAGAAAAAGGTGGCACTTTCACCGACGCAGCCGGAAACCCCACCAAAGTCGACGCCGCGGAGTCAGACGTCGCCGGCGCAAACCCCGCTACCGGTGTGTATCTCACCAGCGAAGACGCACGGGGAGATGCAGCGTGGGGAACGCGCGGCCGCTGGTGCGCCCTTACAGGCAACACCGCCAACCACTCAGTCACCATTGCCATCTTTGATCAGCCGCAGAACCCCGGCTATCCGACCTATTGGCACGCGCGCGGTTATGGGCTGTTTGCCGCCAACCCCCTCGGTCGCAGCATCTTCTCGCCCCATGCAGCCCCACTCAATTACACGCTCGAGAAAGATCACTCAGCTACCTTCCGCTACCGTGTAACCCTCTTCTCCCACTCCGCCTCGCGTGCCGAGCTTGATCGAGAGGCCGACGCATTCGCAATTGAATCCAGGTAGCGGCGAAGCTCACATCCTGGCCCGTTCATTCCTTATCGTTCGGCTTGTGGGCGGAGATGATCTTTTACTGCCCCGCTAAGAGGTGGTAACAAGCGCTGGACGAGCCGTGTTGTCGATCCGCCCTCACCTGACTTGCACCAGTTTTTCTGCGACTGTTATGCCACCCGCGCTCAAAATGCCGGGGACATTGAAATGTTCCAAATAGTCGGCATTGGATGTCAATTTGGGTACACTCTCCAACTGCAATGAAACCCGAACAGTGCTAGCGGCAGCCGCGAACACGGACCACAAGGCGGCGTCCCCTCTCGCGAATACCTCAACTTCTCCACCGCTCCTGCTCGCGTAGACAATCGCCGTAACGATATCCTGAACACGAGCGGCGTCATCGCTCACATTGAAAGTCAGGAACTTCGGACGGCCCGCGGCAGCGTCAGCTCGTTCTTCATCGTCGGCATCATCGGCCAGCTTCGACGCAGCATCAGTTGCTGGATCTCCATTCCGTGGCGCCTTCGCAGCCCCCGTCTGAAACACATCGAGAAGCAAAATGGGTCTTCCCTCTTTTCGCAGACGCGCTACCACTTCGGTTTTCAGGGCGGTGGCCGACCCATTCGGATCTACGACGATCGCTGTCTTGCCATGTCCCTGGATCCAAATGCCGGGCACACGATCCTTCTGCGAAGGGCGGCTGAGAACAATTGATCGGCCATCGAGGCCGGCTATCACATCCTGGGGAATCTCCACTGCGAGCGTCTGCATCAACCGATCGCGAAGAAACACCGGATCTTGAATCTGGTTGTTCTGAGCTTGTGAGATATCCTGCCAAAGGCGAAATGCACCATCTAAATCGAGGGCGTTGGCGGGCAAGGTGCGATTCGACAGGGCCATCATCTCCGGCAGCGTCGGCACAGAGATGTCGTGCTCGGTGAGTTCACGGCTGTCGCTGAGCCCCGGATTCTGCTTCGCTAAGAAACGGTAAACCGCCTCCCGGCTCAGTTCGTTGAAGTTATGTACCTGCTTGATCTGTACGACCTCGACTTGGTCGCCCTTGCCGTAGAGATCGTAAATCCTTCGTATCGCGGGGTACTCTTCCTTCGGAACGTTGTGTGTCCAGTCCCCTGTCGCGGAAACGAGCAACATCGGTTTGGGTGCAAACATGGCGGCGATCTCAACATTGCTTGTGTGGAGCCGCAGTCCAGGGGCGTTCTCGCACAGGTCGCCACCCTGCATGATCGACGACACCATGTTGACCGGCGACGCAAACTGCAAGCGATCATCCACGGCCGATAGCAGAAAGGCCTGTGTGCCGCCGCCGGACGCACCGGTTATACCCAGCCGAGTTGATTCCACGTCATCCAGCGATGCAAGAAAGTCGAGCGAACGGATGGAGTTCCATAGCTGTAAGCCCAGTGGACCGAAAGACCACAACCGCTGCTCGGGGCTTCCAAAACGATGGGGCAATTGGATCGTGTCTGAATACCCGATCATGTCATAGGCAAAGACAACATATCCTTGCCGAGCGAGGCTGATACCAAGAGAGGGCCCGGAGTAGAGTGGCTGGTTCTCGAGGCGGCCATACGGCCAGTGTCCATGCGGATTGAGAATCCCCGGATGCTTCGCGCTGTCATTTCGCGGCCGATAGAGATTGCCGCCGAGATAGAATCCGGGCAGCGTCTCAATCAGCACCTTCTCGATGGTGTAGTTCTTCTCCTCAATCTTTCCGAAGATCTGTGCGTGAAGAGGTGTCTTCTCCGGCATGGGCGAGAGTCCGGCTGAAACCAGAATCTGATTTCGGAGAAACGTCCTGCGTTGCTCCCATGCTTTCAAACTGGTGAACTCCGGCAGAGATAAATGAGTCGTGGTAGTCGGGATCTCGGTGTTGCGGGCATCCTCTGCCGGCACATGGGAACCATGCTGCTGGGCAACCAGACGTTGATCACTTGCTGAACTCATCGCTATCAGGACGGCGATCCATACACCCACTTGAATCCACCCGCCGGCATATTTACGTGCCGTTGTCATAGGTGATCCTTTCTGAGCAAGTCCAACACCCATGTGAACCAAACGGTTCCATGTTACGGGATCTTGTTAGCGAAGCTTCATTCGATTATCTTCCGTTGACAAGTATCAATTCTCACCGGAGGTGCGGTGCGCCTTTGAGAAATGTCCCGGGAGGCGATAAGGAAAGACGGCAAGGGGGCTCTGTGAAATCGCGTCTTAGAACCGATCGAAGATCTTGTCGATGTGAAATCAGATAGTCCGCGGTGCGCGCGGCGAGCGCCTGGATAGTGAGTCCCGGGTTAGCCGAGCCTTGCGTGGGCATTACGGAGCCATCCATCACAAATAGATTGGGCACATCCCAAGTGCGGCCAAATTTATCGCACACTCCCGCGTCTGGCGTGGCGCTCATGCGGCACGCGCCGACGAGATGAGCAAATCGGGATTCCTGCTCGACTTCCGTTGCTCCGGCTGCGCGCATGATTTCTATGACCTTCTTCCTGCCAAACTCGATGAGTCTCTTGTCGTTCTCGTGCAGATTGAAGGTGACCTGTCCGGCGGAAAGGCCGCCACCAGCAGCGACATCGAGAGCTGAAAAGTGCCCATCTGAATGTGGCTGATCGCCGTCTCGGCTCCATCCCGAAGCGGCTGCGGCAAAGTGCGAACAAGTGCGTGCGGTACGGTATCGATCATCGCACTCCACTCCGCTGCAAGTGGATGAGTGTATAAATGCTCGTCGAAGTCGCCGCAGGCGCTTCTAAAACCCTCGCGGCTGCGCCATACTTATTGTATGCACCTACGTGATTTGCCGTCCTCGACTTCGATCTCGCGATCCAGAAGAAATTTCCTGCGAGGAGGTGTGGGTCTCGTCTCCAGTACCTGCCTCGGAAGCAGCTTCGCTCGCGCGGCTTCAATCGCGGCTCCTCGGCTGAAGACGATCATCGTCACATTCGGAGGAGGAGCGCGGGACGAGGAGACTTTCGCAGAAGACGGGCAGCAGAATATTCCTCATCTTCTGCGGGATCTCCTGCCGCAGGGTACTTTCTTCACCCAGGTGATCAATGGCGGCATCCTGGGTCATTATGTGGCCACTGCCAGCATCGTGACCGGTACGTATGAACGATTCAACAACTTCATCGCCCAGCCCCCCCCGAATCCGACTCTCTTCGAATGTTTCAGAAAAGAACTGCGGCGCCCGTCGACCGATGCCTGGGTCATTGCTCCCAGCAATGGCTTTCAGCGGATCGGCAGCAGCAGCCATACGGCATTCGGACCGCAATATGGCGCCGGTGTCATCCTACCCAAGCGCCTGTTGAGCGCCGCGCTCAACAGTGGCAAGCCCAGCCAAGGCGACCGGCTCGCACACCTGATGCAAGACAATTACGAGATGCCCGTCTATCAGCCTCTCGAGTCGACCTATGATCACGAACTACACCTGAACACGCTCGAGTCCACACTCAAGTTGTCGATCTCAGACTTCGTGCACGACGCAAAGACGCTCGATAGCGCGGATGAACTGTCCGTCTTCATCGCTCGACAATTAATGCGCCAGTATTCACCATCGTTAATGATGCTAACGCTGCATGATATGGATATCGCTCACTCAGGTGCGTTCTCACTCTATGTCGATGCCATTCAGCGGGCCGACCGACTGTGTGCGGACCTGTGGTCCATGATCCAGTCCGATCCCGAGTACAAAGATCGCACTACGCTTTACATCATGCCCGACTTTGGGCGTGATGCGGACGATGATCCGGCAGGCAATGGCTTTCAGCATCATCGTACGGGCGGCGCCTCGGCCCGCACCACATGGCTGCTTGCCCTCGGTCCTCATATCCGACACAACGCAGTCGTCGAGCATCCCATTGAGTCCATCGATCTTGTGCCGACCATCGGGCGACATCTCGGGTTTGCGACTCACTCCACAGGCCGCGCGATCGAGGAACTGGTATGAAGCCGGATCAGTTGACTGCGCATACGTTCGCATCCTATCCGCCAATTGCGCGCGAATTCGCGAGTCAGCATCTATCGTTGTTGCAGCGTCTGCCCCTCGCGGTCTGTCCGTCGTTTCTGCTGCAGATTCAGAAGCTGGATACGAGCTTCCCCGCCGAGCGAGATGCTTTGCGCTGGCAGTGCGACTCTCTGGAACAAATGCCGGTATCCAAATTCGGCGAGCTTGTCGCACCCTTTGCGCGGATCAATCTGTCATCGCAACTGCTGACTAGTGACTGGGTTCATGCGCCTGCGTCCTTCATCGCCGACCTATCGGCGTTTCTATGGTCCAGCGGAGAAATCAATGAGTTCCGGTCCGCTTCCAAGGCGTTCTTCGCCGCTATCCCGGAAGGCGATGTTCACCCGCATCGCTTATCGTTGGTGGTTATTGGAAGAGATGCCGAAACCTCGCCGGCCAATGTGTTTCACAAGCTAAAGAGGCGCGGCGTCGCTCTGACTTCACTTGATCATCGCAATATGCCGCAGCAGATCTTCCGTGCATTCCGCGAGCATGCGGCGCACTCCTCCGAACCGTACGCGCATTGGTATGTGGATGGTGGTGAACCGTGGACGGAAGCCTACGGCAGTCTTCCCGGGACGATCACCATCAGTTATCCCACCCTTGGCCCGCTCAGGAAACGCACGCTTACTCAAATGGAGCGCGTGGTCGACAGCGGCAATGCGGGTGCGGAACAAATGCGAACGCGACTGGCGAGTACCAGTCCAAACGATCTGAATGCAGCGGAGATGACGCCGGACCCGATACTGCAGAGGTTCTACACCGAGCTATTCACGGAGGGCTCCGGGCCGCAGATATTCAGCACAAGCTTCGTACAGTGGGCCGGGCGGGAACTGGCGCGCCGTGCCCGGCCTGAAACTCTACTGCTGCGCTATGCGCCCCGACAGCGCTATCGCGCGTTCGATGAGTTGCTGCGAGATGAGGAAACTGCAAGTTTTGATCCGGAAGGATCGCTGCGCGATGCGGATATGGGTGCGTGGTATAATTGGATCGAAATCAACCGGATTACGGCTCCGGGAAATGGAATTTTCTTTGCTTGGCTCGAGGGTAGCTCCCAGGGGGTGTTGATTGGAAAGAATGTTCCCCCAGGAACGGCTTGCAGCACACCACTCAATCTCGATCAGGTGCTTGCTACATTCGGTTGACGCAGAACCTTAATCTGCTTTGACCATCGAGAGACATTACTGCGGCCCGGAAGTTGAAGGGGCTCTCGTAAAGTACGAGAGCCCCTTCTGTTTGGTGCGCGCTCATTTGCACAGGCTGTTCCGTTCTTCGACAAACGGCTTGCCTCCTCGTGACGAATGTCGAATTAGAAGCTGACGCGAGCTGCCACCTGGATCACGCGTGCATCCGGAATGAGTGATGAGAAGCGTGTGGATGTGATAGCTTGCCCTGTCTCTCCGGTCAGGCTCGTGCCCGGATTGCTGAACGAAGGATGATTGAGCACGTTGAATCCGTCTGCACGAAGCTGGAGGTTAGTCTCGTGCAGAGGAAGGACGAAGTTCTTGAAGAGCGACACGTCGACCCTGTTGAAGCCCGGTCCAACAACAGACTGACGACCGCGAGGACCAGACGGCTGCAATCCAGCCTCGGCCACGTTAATGAAGTTCTGAGTTGGATCGGTCGCGCCAAGCACGGCTCGCGGGGGATTCTTGAACGCGCACGGGTTGAACCACTGCGACAGAGTTCCTGTCTTTGTGGCGCAGTTGAACTGAGGCTGCGTGGCAGCATCAGCAGTTCCACCCGGCGACATCGGGTCAATGACGCGGATCGGGTAGCTGCTGCCCTGATTGCTCGAGTTTAGAAAGACGGGATCGCCGCTCTGTGCCTGGAAGGTGAGACTCGTCTTCCACTGGCCGATCAGAGTGTCCGTAAGGATGCTCTTGTTTGCAAAACGGCGCCCCCTGCCGAAGGGCAGCTCATACTGACCGTTCAGGGTGACGCGGTTTCTCACATCTTGCGTGCAGTTCCCGTAGTCATAGCGGAACCCGAGCAGGTTGGGATTGCGGTAGCCGCCGTAAGCACTTTGACCGATCGGGCCGAACGCATCGTCAAGGCAGTGCGACCATGTGTAGCCCGCCAGAAAGTAGAGGCCGTTGTGGTATTGCTTGTCGAGCTTCGCCTGCAGTGAATCGTAACGGCCGATGCCTGCGCTCGCCACGTTCACAACGGAGAAGTCATGGAACGGCTGGTAATCCTGCCCGTCCTCTCCGCGCGGAACATAGCCGGCAAAGGTATTTGCGTTGTAGCTAACGCGAAGGTGCCTGCTTTGATTGCCCTGGTATCCCAGCGTGAATGTGAGTGTGCTTGTAATCGAATGCTGAAGCGAGAGGTTATAGGCAGTTGTATACGCGCTCTTCGCGTTCTGATCCTGCGCATAGATGGTGCCAATGCCGGAAGCATTGGCCAGCACCGCGGGATCATTCGCGGCGCTGCCGAAGCCGGTCTCGAGAGTCTGAGCGTTCGTTGGGCAGTTGACGTTTCCAAGAACGTTGTAGCACTGGTTTGGCGTCGGAACGAAAGAGGCGTTCACGAAGAAAGGCGCGTTATTGGCAAGGTTCAGGCCGAGCCCAATATTCTCGAGCCCGCCATAAAAGATGCCACCGCCCGCACGAAGCACCGTCTTTGGATCAAGAAGGTAAGACACGCCGATACGAGGCGCGAAGTTGACCTTGCGCGGGTGTACGAGAGATTCGTTCGACGTGTACTGCGTTGAGATGTGGTTCGCAGCAAACGTGCTGGCCAGAGTCGACGAGATTGGGAAGCCGCTTTGTTTCTCCGGAATGAGGTAGGTTCCGGTTCCCTGGTTCATCCCGGCATACGTGCCAAAGAAGTTCGCCTGCTCATCGTGGAGCTCGCGAATCGGCTGAGAGTATTCCCAACGCAGACCTAGATTCACGCTGAGGCGCGGCGTTACCTTCCAGTCGTCCTGCAAGAACGCGGAATAGTACCAGCGCAGGTCGGTAAACGGCGTAACCGTGTTCATGCCCGAGTTGTTCATCAGGTCCAGCAGGAAATCTGCAGCACCCGAACCGGTCACTGCATTCGGCTGGCCGGGGTCGGAGGTGTAGACGCCCGAGAAATTCTGATACCCGATGCCGTTGGGCGGCTGCAGCCCGTAGAAGCGCACGTGCTGGAAGTTGATGCCGGCTTTGAGCGTGTGCGCTCCGACTATCTTGGTGAGATTGTCAATGATCTGGCCTACGTTCTGCTTTTCATCGGATGGCTCATACGAGGGAACGCCAATCCCGCTCAGAGTACCGCCAAAGTTGATGTTCGGAAATCCGCCCAGAGTTGGGCCGGTTGGAATGCCACCCAGTCCGTATTTTGCAGCGATGTTGCTCGCGCTCTGCGCCTGCAGGTACGAGGCATGCAGCCAGTTATATCCAAGCCGGAATTCATTCGACAAACTCGGGCTGAAGAAGTGCGTCTCGCTGAAGACTCCGCTCTTCCCGTAATTGGAGTTCTGGCCATCACCGCCATAGCCGCCGCCGTCGAGCACTCCGAGAGGCGGCGTAAAGGTCGTCGGATTGTTCGAGTAGCTGTACCGGCCGAACATCTGGTCCTTCGACGAGAAGTTGTAGTCGAGCCGGACATCGTATTGTGTAGTGTTGTTGGTGGTGGAGGTTGCAGGGACGGTGTAGTTATTGAACACCTGGTGCGCTCCACCCTGGTTCGGCATCGGATAAAGGCTCAGAATGTTCTGCGCGACGGAGTTGACCTCGGTTGGGCAGATCACGTTCTGCTTTCCATTGCAGGCCAGATAGCGCGGAGCGAACCCGGGAGCGTCTGTACCGCCCACCGTGGTCGTGACGTTGCCGCCTCTCTGGTAGAGGTAGATTGCTCCGTTGCCCGAAGTATTGGCAGGATCCAGCTGCTCGGAGAAATCGCCAGTGCGTTCCAGCGCAGTCGGAACAGTGTAATTTGGCTGCGGCGGCACATAGTTGGAAATCCGTGTTCCTTGTCCATCCCCGAAGAAGAAGATCTTGTTCTTCCATATGGGTCCGCCGATAGTCGCGCCGAACAGGTTCTCATGATACGCAGTGCGGGATGTGCTGAAGTAATCGAGCGCATCCATACGATCGTTGCGCAGTACTCCCACAGGCTTCCGTGGAACGTATTCGATCCGCTCTTAATTGCTGCGTTGATGGCTGCGCCAGTTGAGCGGCCCAGCTCGGCGCTGTAGTCGCTGCTTTCCACCTTGAACTCCGCGAGCGCGTCTGGGGGAGGACGCACGGCGTAGGTGGCGCCGTTGAGAAAGTCCTGCATATTGGAGTTATTGTCGACGCCATCCAGGACAAAGTTGTTTTGTGAAACGCGGTTTCCGTTTGATGTGAAGTCACCGGCGCCTGCTACCTGCCGGAATCCTTGGTTCGGTGCTGCAACACCAGTAGTAAGCTGGGCCGCGAAAACATAATTCCGCCCATCGAGGGGCATGTCATTGATCACCGTGGCTGAGAAGACCTCGCCGGTTGACGCCTGCTCGGTC
>Ga0137378_10004382_pt1 | contig 12216 bp, 12 predicted proteins | sample SagtaG_21_FD_104813 | JGI IMG/M metagenome (GOLD analysis project Ga0137378, IMG submission 104813) | Vadose zone soil microbial communities from Sagehorn Ranch, Mendocino, California, USA - Sage2_L_60_16 metaG | ecosystem: Environmental > Terrestrial > Soil > Vadose zone | place: USA... | reverse complement strand
GTAGCTCGCCCAGCAGCCGCGCCGCAAGCCGGATGTTTCCCGCCTCGTGCGCCAGGCGAAACCGCATCCAGACATCGTCGGAAGAAAGCACGCCCTGCGCGAGCATCGAAGCGAACAGCGGCTGACACGCTTCGGGTTGGTCCTGACCGCTAAACCAGAATGGGCGAGCGTTCGCGAGTGCCGCATCGCCGTCGCGCGCACGTCTCCACTGAGCCGCGTAGCACGAGAGCTCGACGTCGTCCCCAGCGCGCTTGGGATACTCGGCCGCGAACTGGGTCCACTGCCTGCGCTTACCCAATGACTTCAGCCACTCGCTGCGAAGACGGTCGGCAAGCGGCAACGTTTCGTTCCGGATCAGGAATGCGCGTACGCGCTCCGCATCGGCATCGTCGAGGCGCAGCTTGAGCTGCCAGTACGCGACATACGCTTCGAGCAGATGGCCTTTGACGCGCGGCGCGATTTTTTCCAGGCGCGCGGCATCGCCCGCCAGATAGGCGTCGCGCGCGGCGATGAAATCGGTATCGCTAGGCTGCGCCTGCGCGACTAGAGCGACGGCAACTGCAAGCGCCGCAACTGCGCGGCGACTTGCGGGTCCGAAGAAGAACGGCGATGCCATCGTGCGTATTATCGCCTATTGTCGAGCACACCCGCATCGAGAACCTCGATGGACGGCCGACAATAGCTGCCGCGTGCCGAACCGAGCCCCGATGGTAAAATCGGCGCGGCGAGTTGCATGATGCCGCGACCAAAGGACGAACATGCCTCGAGGCAAGCGAGCGCCGCAGGTCGGCGTGATCATGGGAAGCGACAGCGACTGGGAGATCATGCGGCACGCCGTCGATCAGCTCGACGCGTTCGGCGTTTCCCACGAGGCGAAGGTCCTGTCGGCACACCGCATGCCCGATGATACCTTTGCTTACGCGGAGAGCGCCGCCGCACGGGGACTTGCCTGTATCATCGCCGGTGCCGGCGGCGCTGCACATCTGGCTGGAATCATCGCGGCCAAGACTACGTTACCGGTGTTGGGCGTGCCGATGCCATCGAAATACCTGCGCGGCGAGGATTCGCTGCTGGCCATCGTGCAGATGCCCAAAGGCGTTCCGGTAGCAACGTTCGCTATCGGCGAGGCCGGCGCTGCCAACGCGGGCCTTTTCGCGGTGGCTTTGCTGGCCCGCAACGACGCCAAGCTTGCGCGGAAGCTCGCAGAATTCCGAACCAAGCAAACCGCCGTCGCTCGCGTAGTGAGGCTCCCCCCTGCAAGGAAATAATCCTACCTACGCTTGACAGCTGACCGGTCCGCGCCGACGGGCAGCGAAGCGATCCGAATCATCTCCGGGTCGTCATAGCGGCAGCCCTGCGCGACATAGTCCATCGCCATCGCTGTCGAGTCCGATCCCCAGAACAACTCGTCGCCGATCGCCAGCGTCGGCACGCCGAAGACGCCGCGTGCGATCGCTTCGTCGGTGGACCGGCGCAAGGCATCCTTGATTTCGGGCGAGGCGATCCGGGCTGCCGCGTCGCCGATCCCGAGCTCGCTCTCGAGCTCCGCCCATTCGATGGGAAGGTCGCCGAGCCTGCCGTCGCACCACACGAAGCGGAAAATGCGCCGAATCGCCGCCGGGTCGCAGTCGGCGACGATGGCGAGCCGGAGCAAAGACAAAGGATTGAAAGGATGCACCGCAGGAAACTTCAGCGGGATGCCGAGCCGCTTCGCCTGCCACGCGACAAAGCGATACGTGAAGATGCGTTTTTTCGCAATCTCGGCCGGGCCCTTGTGTGCGTGGGCCTCGAGCAAGCCTGCGAAAAGCACCGGCCGATAGCGGATGCGCAGTGAATGCTCCAGCGCGGCCAGCTGCTCGCACTGCAGGTAGGAAAAGGGTGAGACGAAATCGAAATACCAGTCAGCGCTGGGCATCGACCGAAAGCCTCGACGATACGGCTTCCTCGTGCACAAGGCGCCGGCCGGCCAGCGCCGCGATGACACCGCGCCTTTGAGCCTGCGAGAAATCCGACCAGGCGGCGATTTCAGCGAGGGTTCGAAAGCAGCCCGCGCAGTAGCCGGTGACCGCGTCGATGGTGCAAACACTGTTGCACGGAGACGCGACGGCGTCGACGCCGGCGCCGGTCATGCCGCGCTCGCCGATGTGAGCGGCTCTTTGGCGCCGAGCGCCCGTGCGACGCGCGAGGACGTGGGGCGCCCCAGAAAGTCGGATATGAACGCTCCGGCGCTGCGGAGCGCGTTCAAGTCGACTCCGGTCTCGATATCGAGGCCGTCGAGCATGTAGAGCACGTCCTCGCTGGGGACGTTCCCTGTCGCTCCCTTGGCGTACGGGCACCCGCCGAGCCCCGCGACGGAGCTGTCGAAGGTCGCGACGCCAAGCTCGAGCGCGGCGTAGACGTTGGCGAGCGCCTGGCCATAGGTGTCGTGAAAGTGCCCGGCAAGCTCCTCGATGGGCACCGCGGCCGCGACGGTGGCGATGAGCTTCTGCGTCTTTCCGGGCGTGCCGGTCCCGATGGTATCGCCGAGCGAGATCTCGTAGCAGCCCATCGCCTTCAGCGCGGCGGCGACGTCGCGTACGCGCGAAGGCGCCACGTCGCCCTCAAAGGGGCAGCCGAGCACGCACGAGATATAGCCGCGTACGCGCAGGCCATGCGCTTTCGCCGCGGCGACGACCGGGCGCGAGCGTTCGAGGCTTTCGGCGACGCTGCAGTTGACGTTCTTTTGCGAGAAAGTCTCCGACGCCGCGACGAAAACGGCGACTTCGTCGCAGCGCGCCTCGAGCGCCGCTTCCAGGCCCTTGAGATTGGGCGTGAGCACGGGGTAGCGCACGCCCGGCTTGCGCTTGATCGCGGCCATCACCTGCGCCGCGTCGGCCATCTGCGGAACCCATTTCGGCGAGACAAAACTCGTGGCCTCGATGGCAGGCAGCCCGGCATCGGTCAAGCGATCGATCAGCGCAACCTTGATCTCGGCGGGCACGATCGCTTTCTCATTTTGCAGGCCGTCGCGCGGCCCGACCTCCACCATGCAGACTCGCTGCGGCAACTTCACGCCGGGCCTCCCGCGAGCGTTCCTTTGATCGGCGGCAAAGCTGGTATTGCGCGTCCTGTCATGCGCGTCGAAACCCGATCTTCAATACAGCAGCGTGTCATCGACGACGCCACTGACCGGCTCTCCCGCCTCGAGTCGCCTGATCTTGGCGGCGATTTGCATGACGGAGTCCTCGATCTGCGTCACCGCGGAGATGTGCGGCGTCACCGTTATTCGCGGATGATGCCAGAAAGCGTGCGGCGCCGGTAAGGGCTCGTCGTGGAAGACGTCGAGCATCGCGCCGTCGATGTGGCCGGATTCGATCAACGCAAGCAAATCATCGTCCACGAGCAAGGCGCCGCGCGATACGTTGACGACATACGCGCCGCGGGGCAGCAGGGATAATGTCGCGCGATCGAGGAGCCCGCGCGTGTCCGGCGTCAGCGGAAGAAGACACACGAGCAGACGGGTTTCCGCGAGAAAGGGTCGCAGCCCCACCGGACCCTCGAACATCCTGACCCCGGGAACGGATTTCTGGGTGCGGCTCCAGCCGCGCAAGGGAAACCCGAACGCCGACAAGGTCCCGGCGACGGCCGCGCCGAGCACTCCGAAGCCGAGTATCCCGACTTGAAATTCGTGCATGGGGAGCCGCGCGCGCGGCCGCCACACGGCTTCCTCCTGCAATAGCGCATAGACGTCGAGCTCGCGGTAGCGGCGCAGCACGGCGTGCGCGACATATTCGGCCATTTGCTGCGCCATGCCAGCGTCCTCGAGCCTGATGAGCGGGACCTTCCGCGGGCGCTCGGGAAGGGCGACCAGCGTGTCGACGCCCGCGCCGAGGTTGAAGATCGCCTTGACCTCCGAAAGGCTGGCAAGCAGAGCCGGCGGTGGCCGCCAGAGCAGGGCGTAATCGGGCGGCATGGTCGAATCGGGCCATTCGACGAGCGTGGCCTCCGGAAGCGCGCGAGAAAGCGCGTCAAGCCAGGCGGCTCCGTCGTCGCCCGAGGTGTGAAACAGGACCTTCAAGCCGCGGTCGTCGAGTCGTCGAGGTCGATCAGGTCGGCGCCTTCCCGCACCTGATCGCCGGCGCGGTAGTGGACGGCGCTGACGGTTGCGCGTCCCGGCGCCGCAATGGTGTGCTCCATTTTCATCGCTTCCAGGATCAACAGAGGCGTTCCGCGGTCGACCGAATCGCCCACCTTGACATGAACCGCTACGATGGTGCCCGACATCGGTGCGACGAGATGGCCGCCGCGGTGCTCCTCCTCATCGGCGTGCAGCAGGCGATCGATCAGCCGCAGCCGACGCATCGCGCCAGCGAAGAAAACGCAGCGTTCGTCGCCGAGCGCCACCACGTTGCCGGCGATGCTCTCGCCGTCGAGTAGAAGCCGCAGCTCGTCGCGCGTCCTGCCTACCCCGACGAGATAATCCCTGCGTGCCATGCGAACGAAGATCCCGCACTCCGCAATCGAGAATCGCACGTCGTATTCGGCATCATCAGCGCCGAAGACGAGCGCCACTGCGTGGTCGGCGCTGTTGAGCCACCAGGTGTCGATCAGATTCCATGGAGAATGAGGATCCCCGGACGATTTCGACCCGGCAAGGGACGCGTCGACCATGCGCAGGTATTCATCGGCTGCCGCAAGGACAAGCTCCGCAGGCGTGGGCGCAAGCGGCCGCGGAAACAACGCGGCGCGGTGGCGCGCGACGAGCCCCGTGTCGACCTGGCCGCTCGCGAACGCGTCGTGGGCGACGACGCGCTGAAGAAAGGCGATGTTGGTCGCCACGCCGACGATCTGGTACGACCCGAGCGCCGCCTTCATCCGGCGCAGCGCCTCCGCGCGATCCTCACCCCAGACCACGAGCTTGGCAATCATCGGATCGTAATACTGGCTGATCTCGTCTCCGGCGCGAACTCCCGTGTCGATACGCACATGAGCCGATTCAACCGGCGCCCGCAGGTGCGCGATACACCCGATCGACGGCAGAAAATCGCGCCCGGGATCCTCGGCATAGACGCGCGCCTCGATTGCGTGGCCCCGGATTTCGATTCCGTCTTGCGCACGCGGAAGTGGCTCGCCAGCGGCGACGCGGAGCTGCCATTCGACGAGGTCGAGGCCGGTAATCATTTCGGTCACCGGATGCTCGACCTGCAAGCGCGTGTTCATCTCCATGAAGTGGAACGCGCCGCGGTTGTCGACCGCATTTTCCACAATAAATTCGACCGTCCCCGCGCCGATGTAGCCGATCGCCTTGGCCGCCGCGACCGCCGCGGCGCCCATCTCGGCGCGCCGCTCGCGCGTGATGCCCGGCGCAGGCGCTTCCTCCAGGATCTTCTGGTGGCGGCGCTGCACCGAGCAGTCGCGCTCGAACAGATGGACGCAAGCGCCGTGCGTATCGGCGAACACCTGGATTTCGATGTGCCGAGATTCGGTCAGATACTTTTCCAGCAACACCGCGTCGTCGCCGAAAGCGGACTCCGCTTCGCGACGCGCCGACGCGAGCGCCGAGGCGAAGTCCTCGCGCCGCTCGACAATGCGCATGCCCTTGCCGCCGCCGCCCGCGGAAGCCTTGATCAGCACGGGATAACCGATGCGGTCGGCCTCGCGCGCGAGCAGCGCATCGTCCTGCCCCGCCTCGTGATAGCCCGACACGAGCGGCACGCCGGCCCGGCCCATGATGATCTTGGATTCGGACTTCGACCCCATCGCGCGGATTGCAGTCGGAGGCGGACCGATGAACGTCAGGCCCGCCGCCGCGACCGCGGCCGCGAAATCCTCGTTCTCGGAGAGAAACCCGTAACCGGGATGAATCGCCTGGGCGCGTGTGGCTCGGGCGATGTCGATGACGAGATCGCCACGCAGGTAGCTCTCGCGCGGCGGGGGCGGGCCCAGCCGATGCGCTTCATCGCAGGCGGCGACGTGAAGCGCGCCGGCGTCCGCATCGGAGTACACCGCGACCGTGCGGATACCCATGCGTCGCGCGGTCCGCGCGACGCGGCACGCGATCTCGCCGCGGTTGGCGATGAGGATCTTGTCAAACATCGCCCGTCCTGCCTCTGCTCTGCGACCTTCCGAACCATGCCGCAATGCGGTTCACGATCGCACGGACGTAGCGCCACAATTTCGGAAGCAGCCAGATCGACAACGCGATCAGCGCGGCGAGGACGATCAGCAGTGCGATCGGGTGTGCGAGCGCAAGGTAGAGCAGCATGCCCACGAGCAGGTCCTCGCCGAACGACGCTGCCCAGTTGGAAAAAGGCTCGGGCGAGGTGTTGATCACCATGCGCGCACCGGCCTTGGTGAAATGGCTTCCCGCGGCAAGCGCGCCTCCAAGGATCGCGGCCGCCAGCGTCCACGCGGGAGGTGACTCGCCAAACACGCTCGCCGCGAGCGCGGCGCCTGCGGGAATGCGCACGAACGTGTGCACCAGGTCCCACAGCGAGTCGAAGCCCGGAATCTTGTCGGCGAAAAATTCCGCGGTGACCATGAAACCCGAAGCAGCCAGGACCAGCGGATGCGAAAGGATACGCAGATGCGGCGGCAGCTCGAACCAGCCCGCGTATCCGACCGCGCCGACGATGAACAGCACGGCATAGAGCCGGATGCCGCTTGCCCACCCCAGCGCTGCGGCGAGCGCGACCAGTTGCCGGGTGTCCAGCTGTTCCACTGCGCTCTTATTCCTGGCGCGAATGCCACGCCGGCTTGCGCTTGCCCAGGAACGCAGCGACGCCTTCCTTTCCTTCGTCGGATGCGCGAACGCGGGCGATGCGGCGCGCGGTATCGGCGATCATCCGCGCATCGACACGCCGATGCGCGACTGCGCCGATCAAGGCCTTGCATTCGAGTTGCGCGCGCGGACCGGCGCCGAGGAGCTGACCCAGGATCTCGTTGACTCGGGAGTCAAGGTCATCGGGTGGGACGATGTCGTGCAGGAGCCCGATGCGAAACGCTTCCGCCGCGGTGAAGCGCTCGCCGCTCAGGAAGTATCTTCGCGCCTGCCGGGCACCGATCGCCTCGATGACATACGGCGCGATCGTTGCCGGGATGAGCCCCAGGCGCGCCTCCGAGAACGCGAATGTCGCGTCGTGCGCGCCGATCGCGATGTCGCAGCATGCGACCAGCCCCACGCCGCCGCCGAACGCCGCACCGTGCACTCGCGCCACGGTCGGTTTGGAGAGCCCGCGCAGCGCACCGAGCATCGTCGCGAGCCGCCGCGCATCGGCGAGGTTCTCCTTGCGCCCGTAGGCCGCCATCCTCTTCATCCAGCTCAAGTCGGCGCCGGCGCAAAAGCTGGCGCCATTGCCAAGCAGCACCACGGCGCGGACGCTCTCGTCGCGATCGACGGCCTCGAGCGCCGCAGTGAGCTCGGCGATCAGCGTTTCGTCGAACGCGTTATGAACTTCGGGCCGCGCGAGCGCGACAAGGGCGACGGCGCCTCGCACCTCGAACCCAATGGAGCCGAACGCAACGGCCTTCGCGGGGCGGCGCAGAACTGCAGACTGTGCTGACGATTTTCTTCCGACGGACATGTCGGTTCCTTACATCCGGAATACGCCGAAGTTCGTCTTGTCGATCGGCTTGTTCAAGGCTGCCGAGATCGCGAGTCCGAGGACCTTGCGCGTATCGGCGGGATCGATCACGCCGTCGTCCCAGAGGCGCGCGCTCGCATAGTACGGATGGCCTTCGCGCTCGTACTGCTCGCGTATCGGCGTCTTGAACGCACTCTCATTTTCGGCGCTCCACGAGCCGCCCTTGGCTTCGATCGCGTCGCGGCGAATGGTCGCCAGGACCGTCGCCGCCTGCTCCCCGCCCATGACCGAGATACGCGCGTTGGGCCACATCCACAGGAAGCGCGGATTGAACGCCCGCCCGCACATGCCATAGTTTCCGGCGCCGTAGCTGCCGCCGATGATCACGGTGAATTTCGGAACCTGCGCGCACGAGACTGCGGTCACGAGCTTCGCCCCGTCCTTGGCGATCCCGCCGGCTTCGTACTTCTGCCCGACCATGAAGCCGGTGATGTTCTGCAGGAACACCAGCGGGACGCGCCGCTGCGTGCAAAGCTCGATGAAGTGCGCGCCCTTCAATGCGGACTCCGAGTAGAGCACGCCGTTGTTGGCGACGATGCCCACGGAATAGCCGCAAAGGCGCGCGAACCCCGTGACCAGCGTCGTGCCGTAGCGCGCCTTGAACTCGTCGAAGTCGCTGCCGTCGATCATGCGCGCAATGACCTCGCGCACATCGTACGGTTTCTTGATGTCGGCGTTGATCACTCCGTAAACATCGTGCGCCGGATAGGCCGGCTCGCGCGGTTCGGCCACCTCGAGCGATATCGACTTCACGCGATTGAGCTTGCCGACGATGCGCCTGGCGATGGCCAGCGCGTGCTGATCGTTGACCGCAAGATGATCGGCGACCCCGGAAATGCGCGTGTGCACGTCCGCGCCACCGAGCTCCTCGGCGCTCACGATCTCGCCGGTCGCGGCTTTGACCAACGGCGGGCCGGCAAGAAAGATCGTGCCCTGTTCCTTGACGATGATCGACTCGTCCGACATCGCCGGCACGTACGCACCGCCCGCGGTGCACGATCCCATGACCACCGCGATCTGCGGAATGCCCTCCGCCGACATCGTCGCCTGGTTGTAGAAGATGCGTCCGAAGTGATCTCGATCGGGGAAGACATCCGTCTGGTTCGGCAGGTTCGCGCCCCCCGAATCGACGAGATAGATGCACGGCAGATTGTTCTCGCGCGCGATGTCCTGGGCACGCAGGTGCTTTTTCACCGTCATCGGGTAATAGGTGCCGCCCTTGACCGTGGCATCGTTGCAGATGATGACGCATTCGCGCCCGGCAATGCGGCCAATGCCGGTGATGATGCCGGCCGCGGCGATGTTGTCGTCGTACATGCCATACGCCGCGAACTGCGACAGCTCGAGAAACGGCGACCCCGGGTCGACGAGCGAGCGCACACGCTCGCGCGGCAGCAGCTTGCCGCGGCCCGTGTGGCGCTCGCGCGTAGCTTTGCCGCCTCCCTGCTCGATCTCGGCGACCCTGGCTTTCAGATCAGCGACCAGCGCTGCCAGCGTGTCGCGATTGCGCGCAAATGTTTCGTCGCGCGTGTCCAGCCGGGTCTCGATGACAGGCATGTGAGCGCCTACGCGGCCCGTGGCAAGGGATGGCCGGGCATGAGCTCGTACGGATGCGCCCAGCGCGGCTCGGAGCGAATTCGGTCGAGCCAGCCGCGAATATTGGGATAGGTCGCCCAGTCCACACCGATTTCATCGGCAAAGAAAAGATATCCCGCGAGGGACAGGTCCGCGATGGTCAAACGCTCTCCGACGACGGAGCGCCGGCCCGCGAGATGCGTATCGAGAACGCCCCACGCCGTCTGCGCGCGTCCGCGCAGGAATGTCATGACCGCCGGATCGGGATCCTTTGTGAACGTGCGCAGCCAGCGAAGCGTCGCGGTGTAGCTGGTGAGCTTGTGGTTGTCCCACAGGATCCAGCGCAATATTTCGCGCCGCTCGCCAGTGTCTGCGGATGCGAACTGTCCAAGCGATTCGGAGACATAGTCAAGGATTACCCCCGACTGCGTAAGACGCTGGCCCTTGTGCTCTAGCACGGGCACCTCACCCATGACGTTGATTGCCCGGTACGCCGGGGTGCTCGTTTCGCCGCCGAAATAATCCACGAACCGCGGCGTCCAGTCAGCGCCTCCCAGTTGCAGCGCCAGTGCGACCTTGTACGCGTTGCCGGACTGCGCGAAACAATACAGCGTGTATTCGCTCATTGGACCCAACGCTTGCGGCCGGGTTGGCCAAAGCGGACCCGCTACGCTGCCCCCGGAGGGGGCGCTATTCGCGCCTTGGGGCGGCCCTGCGGCGCTCATCTCACCAGCCTCCGGTCGCGAGCCAGCGTTCGACCTGATCGAGCCGATCCGCGCCCCAGAAGGGCTCGCCGTCGACGACGATGAACGGCGAGCCGAACACACCCGCGGCGATCGCCTGATCGTTGCTTTTCTTCAGCGCGTCCTTGATCTGCGGATCGTCGACCGCGCCGCGCGCGGTGGCCTCATCGACGCCGCATCCGGCCGCGACCGCCGCTGCCTTATCCGGATTGGAGATGTCGATATCGTCGACAAAATAGGCTCGGTAGAGCGCGTGCACGACTTTCGGCTCATCCGCGGGCTGATGCGCCTGCAGCCAGAGGACGATGCGTGCCGCAGCCTGAGTCGCGATCGGAAAGGTGGTCGGCATGCGGAACGCACCGATGCCGTGGAATTTCGCGCTGCGCGCCATGTCGCGCCGCGAGTAGTCGCCTTTCAGCGGGATCTGCGTCAGCGGCGCAGCGCCGGTCTGCTTGAACACCACGCCGAGCAGGATCGGCCTCCAGTCGACGACGCGACCGTGCTTCGCGGCGAGCGCCTCGATTTTTTCAGACGCCAGGAAACCGTACGGCGAGGAAAAATCGAAATAGAAATCGATCGGTGCAGCCATTTTTTCTCCCTCAAGTCACGCCGCGAGAGCGCGCGCGATCACCAGCCGCTGGATATCGCTGGTGCCCTCGTAGATCTGGCACACCCGCACATCGCGATAGATGCGCTCGACCGGAAAGTCGGCGACATAGCCGTAGCCGCCGTGGATCTGGATCGCATCGGAGCAGACGCGCTCGGCCATTTCCGAGGCCATGAGCTTGGCCATCGATGCCTCCTTGAGACACGGCTCGCCCGCATCGCGCAGCGCCGCGGCGTGCCACACCAGCTGCCTTGCGGCTTCGATCTGCGTCGCCATGTCGGCGAGCCGGAACGCCACCGCCTGATGCTCGAGGATCGGCTTGCCGAAGCTCGTGCGCTCTCGCGCGTAGGCTAGCGCCGCTTCGAGCGCCGCACGCGCCATGCCGACTGACTGCGCCGCGATGCCGATGCGCCCCGCCTCCAGATTGGCGAGCGCGATGTGATAGCCCTTGCCTTCGCGGCCGAGCAGGTTGCCTGCCGGCACTCGGCAATTCTCGAATAGGATCTGCGCGGTGTCGGACGCGCGCTGGCCGAGCTTCTCCTCGACGCGCGCCGCGACGTAGCCCGGAGTGCCGGTGTCGACGATGAACGCGGAGATCCCCTTCTTGCCGGCGGATCTGTCCGTGACCGCGAAGACGATGGCCACGTCGGCGTTTTCGCCGGAGGTGATGAACTGCTTGACGCCATTGAGGATGAAATCATTTCCGTCGGCTTCGCCGCGCGTTCTGATCGCGGCGGCGTCCGACCCCGCGTGCGGTTCGCTCAAGCAAAAGCAGCCGATTTTCTCTCCGCTGGCGAGCGGCTTCAGATACTGCTGCTTTTGCGCTTCGCTACCGAACGCCCATATCGGCCCGCATACGACGGAGTTTTGCACGCTTAAGATGGTCGAAGTCGCGCCGTCGCCTGCCGCGACCTCCTCGAGCGCGACCGCGAGCGAGACGTAGTCGAGGCCCGCGCCACCGTAGTTTTCGGGGATGACGACGCCGCACGCCCCGAGCCGGCCGAGCTCGGCCAGCGCTTCCCGCGGAAAAACGTGGTCGCGATCCCATCGCGCCGCGTTCGGCGCGAGCCGCTCTCGCGCGAACGCACGCATGGTGTCGCGAACGAGCTGTTGCTCCTGGCTGAGCAGCATCCTTCAGCCCGCGCTAAACGCCCGCGCGTCCATCGGCGGCGTTCATTTCCGCGTATCGAAAGCGAGCTTGATCGCGATACCTGCAAAGACACCGCCGAGCACCCAGCGTTGCGCGGTCAGCCACGCCTGACGCTCGGCGAGCCATCGCGCAATTCGCGCTGCCGCCAGAACGAACAGCAGGTCTCCTGTCGCATTGATCACGATCTGTATTGTGGCCAGCAGCAACGATTGCGCAAGGACGCTGCCCCGCGCGACGTCGATGAATTGCGGAAACAGCGCGAGATAGAACAACGCCACTTTGGGATTGAGTATGCTGGTCACTACGCCGGTTCGGAAAAGCCGCCCGGGACGCACCCGTGGCAGGTCGCGCCGCGCGAACAATCCACCGCTGCCGCGCGGCCGTACCGTGTCCCATGCCAGCCAGAGGAGATACGCGGCGCCCGCCCAGCGCACGCCATCGTAGAGCGCGGGGATGGCGACGAAGACTGCGGTGAGCCCCATCGCTGCAGTGAGCGCGTAGAACAGAAAGCCGGTGGTC
>Ga0137378_10004379_pt1 | contig 12223 bp, 8 predicted proteins | sample SagtaG_21_FD_104813 | JGI IMG/M metagenome (GOLD analysis project Ga0137378, IMG submission 104813) | Vadose zone soil microbial communities from Sagehorn Ranch, Mendocino, California, USA - Sage2_L_60_16 metaG | ecosystem: Environmental > Terrestrial > Soil > Vadose zone | place: USA... | reverse complement strand
CTCTCACTCGCGTTTCTTTTTTGTCTGCAGGGCATCACGTGGGGACGGGTCGAATGCTGGAATCGCAGTCAAATCGCACTGCGTGGTTTGCGCGCGCTACGGCCGAGTGACTACATGAAGCCGCCGTTTCACACGTTCTTAAACCACGTTCTCGTGGTCTGGCCGATAACTGGAGCTCTGAAAATCGCGCAGGTGCCGACGGAAAGAATGAAAATCGGCGATGCGGCAAAGTTAATTGGATCGCGGCTAGTGACGACCGCGCTTTTTCTCGGCACAATTGCACTCGCTTATAGTTTTAGCCGTCGCTCGTACGGAAGATTTTCGGCCGTTATCATCGCCTTTGTTTTCGCTACGAGCGCCGGATTTGTCACTTACGCGCATTTCCTCACCGCCGATATCCCGCTCTTATTTTGGATGCTGGCAGCGTTTTGGGCCGGGTATCGACTCGCATCAGCTCCCAGCACGTGGAACTACGCCGTCACTGGCTTTTTGACCGGCATCGCAATCGCGACCAAATACAACGGCCTGGCAGTCGGAATCGCGCTTCTTGTCGCGCATTTCTTCGCGACGAAAGACGCCGGCCTTCGAAGGATAATTCTTAGTCGTCAACTCGGGATTGGATTGGGCATGGTCCTCCTCGGATTTCTGTTCGGATGCCCGACTGCGCTTTATGAGCCGAGAAAATTCTGGAACGATTTCATCTACAACTACACCGTCACGCCCCGTTACTCAGGTCAACCGGACCGTGCCAATTATCTTGGCGCTCTTGCCCGAATTCCCGAGATTGTCGGAATTCCTGGCGCGATTTTGATCGTCGGCCTCGCGATTTTAAGCTGCATTCTAATCCTGAGACGACGCGACATCAGCGATGCCGCAACGTGCGGATTCATCCTAAGCAGCGCCGTATTTCTTCTCTATTTTTTGAAAGTGGGGGCGTTCCCGCGAACTGAAACGCGCTACGTTTTACCCGCCCTTCCGTTCCTGATTTTGATAATTGGTCCGGCGCTGCAGACGTTCGAACGCCGAAAATGGATTCTGGCGCTACTCGTGCCAGTTCTGCTTTACAACTGCATTTGCAGTTATCTGGTCGGGAAGCGTTTCAACAATGATCCGCGGATGAAGGCGCAACTTTGGATCGTGAAAAACGTCCCGCGCGGCAGCGTGATCGAATCAAGCGGTACCTGTCCGCATTGGTCGAAACTGCCGGACTTCGATGCCAGCGAAATTAATCTTGGCCGACCCGGCCGGCCCAGCCCGCCAGCTCGAGACATCACCGACTTGCGCCTACCTCTTATGCCGGGTCGCGTCGAGTTGTTCCGCAAGACTTTTCCCGAATGGGTGCAACCCCTCGTTGCCGAGAAAGAAGGAAATCCCGACCAAGGACTGTTCACCGCCGCCGCCTTGGAGAAGCGCAATCCAAATTACATCACCATTTATTCGCTGGACTATCGCGTGCCCGGCGAAACGGTGCGCAGATATTACGGTGACCTTCTAACCGGGAAATTCCCCTACGCCATCGTGTTCGATGCCGATACACCACGTGCGCCGAAATGGATTTATCCGCGCACGATCGATCACCTGCGGGGACACATCACTATTTTGCAGCGGAAAAATTGAAGACCTTGTTTGCCAATCGAGTCGCCCTCGCTGCCATCGGCGTAGCGATGGCCGGATTGTTGACGTCGCATCAACGCACGGAATCGGATATCGATGCAGAACGCGCCTGCAGCTTGCGCGACATTGAGGTATGAAAACCGCACGCTTGCTCGTCGCAATTCTTCTCGCCGGTGCACTCTCGTCCCTCGCCACGGATGAACTGGCAGAGCGTTTGCAGCCGGCGCTGGAAGCGATCACACCGGACGGCTTGCTCGCGCATATCAAGATTCTCGCATCGGATGAATTCGAAGGACGCGCGCCTGGGACGAAAGGGGAGGAACTTTCGGTCAGATACATCGCTGATCAATTCAAGCAGATTGGCCTGAAGCCGGGAAATCCGGACGGGACTTACACCCAAGAAGTTCCGCTCGCTGGGATCAAGAGCGAACCGAAAATGTCGTTCACCGTTCGGGACAAAACGATCGACCTGAAATACCCCAACGATTTCGTTGCGTCATCGGCCCGTCTCGAACCAGAAATTAAAATCGACAATTCAGATGTGGTCTTTGTCGGGTACGGCATCGTGGCGCCAGAGTATGGGTGGGACGATTACAAGGATGTCGATGTCCGCGGCAAAACGATTTTGATGTTGATCAACGATCCGCCGATTCCCGATCCGAAAGATTCATCAAAACTCGATAACAAAATGTTTAAGGGAAAAGCGATGACCTACTACGGCCGCTGGACTTACAAATACGAAATCGCTGCGAAAAAAGGCGCGGCAGCAGCCGTCATTATTCATGAAACGGAACCGGCGGCCTATCCTTACTCCGTGGTGAAAACGAGTTGGGCGAAGGAAAATTATGAAATCGATGCGCCGGATAAAAACATCGAGGCCGTTAAGGCGCGCTCCTGGATAACGCTCGATGCCGCGAAGAAATTGCTGGCCGATTGCGGTCAGGATTTCGATGCCCTGAAGAAATCGGCAATCACAAAGGCGTTTCGGCCGGTGTCGCTCAATGCGAAAGCCAACATCAATATCAAACAACAGCTTCGCTCATTCAAATCGCACAATGTCATCGGCAAACTCGACGGGAGCGATCCGAAATTGCAGGATCAATACGTCATTTATACCGCGCACTGGGACCATCTCGGACGTCATCCCGATTTACAGGGCGATCAGATTTTCAATGGCGCGATCGATAATGCGTCCGGCGTGGGATCGCTTATCCAGCTCGCGGCGGCGTTCACGAAATTAAATCCGCCGCCAAAACGTTCGGTGTTATTTATGGCTACGACCGCTGAAGAGGCGGGATTGCTCGGCGCAAAATTCTATGCGGAGCATCCGCTTTATCCGCTCGAGAAAACGCCGGCCGACATCAACATCGACACCGTCAACCCGTGGGGCAAAACGCGGGACATCCAAGACCTGAGCGACAATAACTCAACCCTCGATGATCTATTAGCAGCAGCGGCCAAGCGCAACGGCCGCGTGATGACACCAAACAGTCAGCCAGAGAAAGGCAGTTTTTATCGGGCCGATCATTTTGAATTTTCAAAGCTCGGAGTGCCGGCTCTTTACACCGGCGGCGGCAAAGATCTCATCGGAAAGCCGCCAGATTTCGGCCGGCAAAAGAAAGACGATTACACCGCGCATCATTATCACCAGGTGTCGGACGAAGTGAATCCCGAATGGGATCTGTCGGGCGCGGTTCAGGATATTCAACTTCTGTTCGAAGTCGGCTACCAAGTCGCAAATGGCGACAAATTCCCGGAATGGAAATCTGGGATAGAATTCAAAGCAAAGCGCGATGAGATGCCGAAGAAGTGATTGAATTAGACCCATGAAGCCGTCACCCCTTGAACTGCTTCTGTCGCTCGCAGCATCGGCGTCGATGTTGCTTGCCGTATTTCATCAGCCGCTCGGTCTTTCTGACGTATGGGAATGGGGCGCTCTCATTCTGGTGTTCGTCTTTCTGATTCCGCTATTGATCTTGCAGCGCAGGCGTAGGAAGGTTCCGGTCGCCGCGCCGCCTACGCCGGCTCCGAGCGCTCCTCTGAGGAGAGTGTTCTGGTTAGTTCTTGTTCTCTTGCTCGTCACATCGCTTTCCGGACCACTGTGGCTGCCTTACACCGGTGTTCACCTCCCAGCTTTAACACTCGTCATTACTTCGATCGTCAGTTGCATCCTGGCTGTCGGAGTTTTCTTATTCGCATGGAGGTGTTGGCGGCCGAGGCTTTAACCAATCACTGGAGCCAACCGCTGGCCGCCGTGAAGTCCACACTTAATTTCATGAAACAGTTCTCGATCTTTGCCACGCTCGCTCCAACCAAGCGGTGGCTGATCTGTATCTCATTAGTTCTTTTCGCATGAGCGCTTGATGCCCCAGCAAAGAAGTAAGTTGCAACGCGGCGGATTAGATGGTTGAATCCCGGCTCGCAATCTGAAAAACCTGAATGGGCTCTCTCAAAAAAAGACGCAAGGCGAAAATTGCCAAGCACAAGCGCCGCAAGCGCATGAAGCAAAGTCGCCATAAGAAGCGTCTCCGCTACAAGACATAGCGCGCAACGAAGCGCTGGAGTGCTGGAGTAATGGAGTAATGTAATTCCGCGGTTTCCTTCCATCACTCCATTACTCCAGCACTCCAGCACTCCATTGTCGGCGAGGGCGGGTTTGCGGAGGATATCGCCGAAAGCTAGAATCTGGAACATGAGAGAGGAGTGCGATCGGTCTACGCGGTGTGGCTGCCTTTTCGCGCTTGTTTTTCTGGCCACCGCGAGTGTTGGGAGCGCCAAGACTCCGCGCGTCTCGCCGCCGCAGCCTCAGATTCAATCTACGCCCGCCGGGATAAAGATTGAGCGTCAGGATGATTCAATCAGTCTCAAGCCGGCGCCGGACCTGGCTTTGCGTCCGGAGGGCGAACGGAAGGCGGGAGCGCTCGCGCACTTTGTCGAGGGAATGGGTTTCGAGCAGAACGGCGAGATGGATAAAGCGCTGGAGGCCTACCGCAAAGTACTCAATGTCGATCCCGGCCAATCTGCGCTCGCGTCGCGGGTAGCCGCTTTGCTGATACAACAGGAAGATTATCCACAGGCGATTGACGTCCTGAAAGACGCGATCAAAGCAAACCCGAACGACGCCGAACCGTATCACCAACTGGCGTTCATTTATGCGAAGTATCTCAAGAAAATGGATCAGGCGGTCGATTACGCCAATCGCGCCATCGCTCTGAATCCGGCAGACATAGAAGCTTATCAGCGTCTTTGCGAAATCGAACTCGCAGCCGGACAAGAACAAAAAGCGATCGAGGCGTTGGAGCGCGCGACAAAAGTTCGCAGCGACGACCCGAGTTTCTGGACTCAGCTTGGGAAACTTTACGCTGCTGTTCTTTTTTCACCCGACTCGCAGCCAAAGCCGGACGAATTAAAACGGGTCAACGAGATTTTCAAAAAGGCGGTGGAGAACGCCAAAGATGATCCGGCGATCCTCAAAGATGCGGCAGATTATTATGCGTCATCCCAGCAGCTAAAGGAGGCGATTCCGCTTTATCTGCGCGTGATCGAGCTGCAACCAGACGATGCCAACGCGCGGGAAAAACTGGCGACCGGATTCATTTTGACAGATCAGCGCGGCAAAGCGGTTGAGCTGCTCGAGCAGATCATCAAAGAGCATCCGGAGAAATATCAGCCGTATGATCTGCTTGCCCAAGTGCTGGATGATGAAGCGCGATCGCTTCAGCGCGAAAACCGCCTGGAAGAAGCGAAAGCGAAGTTCGCCAAGGTAGCCGCAAATTACGAGCAGAGTCTGCTGATCAATCCTAACCATGCCGGCACATATTTGCGTCTTGCGGAGTTGCTTCTCGGCCCTCTGAAAGATCCGGAGCGCGCTGTGAGATTCCTCGCTGAAGCCCGGCGCCGGTTTCCGGGCGCGCCGGAGATCGTATATTATCTGGCCATTGCTCAGCGCGAAGCGAAACAAACCCAGCGAGCGGTGGTGACCTTTGAGGAAGCGCTGCGTGACGCGCAACTCGACCAGGACAATGAAATCGTAAACGCGAAATTTTACTTCAACTACGGCGTGACCGCCGAGCAGGCAGGGTTATATGAAAAGGCGGCCGACTTGCTTCGCAGATCGATCACGCTCGATCCAGCAAACGCGGCGGAAGCTTACAACTACCTTGGTTACATGTGGGCGGATCACAACATGCACTTGGATGAAGCCAGGGAGATGATTGAGCGCGCACTAGAGAGTGACCCCAACAATGGCTCTTACCTCGATAGTCTTGGCTGGGTTGAGTTTAGACAGGGAAAATTCGATCAGGCTTTAGCCGACCTGCTTCGCGCGGTGAAAAACATGGACCGCGAAGATCCGATCGTGTTCGAACATATTGGCGATACTTATTTGAAATTGCACCGTGTGTCGGAGGCGCTGGAATCGTGGCAAAAAGCGTTCGCGCTCGATCCGAAAAACACAAAGCTCGCAGAGAAAATTGAAAGCACCAAGGCCACGATCAGCAGCGGTTCGCCGGCAAAGATTAATTCGACACGGTGATTGTCACAGACGTCCGGCGGCGAACATAGTATGAACACCTATCCGACGCCCTGGCAGCGCAAGATGATGTGGGCGGCTCTGACCGCCTTCTGCGTTGTTCTTCTCATCGTGATCGTTGGCACGGTCATTTGGACGAGCGCCAATATTCTCAGCTTCCTTCAGCCGATATTAATCCCGGTCGCCATCGCGGGGATTCTCACTTATCTACTCGACCCGCTTGTGACCAAAATGTCTCGAGGCGCGCTCAGTCGCACCAAGGCGGTGCTCCTCCTTTTCGCGATCGCCCTTTTTGCGCTCAGTGGATTGCTCAGCTGGCTTATCCCAACTATCTCAATCCAAAGCGCAAATTTCGCGAAGCAAGTCCCTGCTTACACAGAAAAAGCGCGAGATCGAATTGTCGATCTTATCTATCGACTCGATCAAACATTCGGGCTATTTGGCGGAGCGCACGTAAAGTCTGCATCGAGGAGTCTCACAAACTTGCTCATTGGGCCCGGCTCGCCTTCGCCTCACGCGCAACCAACCGCCACTGTCACTGCCTCGCCGGGTGCGCCACAGGCGATGGCTTCACCCGGTGAAACAATCGCGCCCAGTCCCGCCAAGATTACCACCGCTGAACGCCAGCGCATTCAAGCTTATGTAGAAAAGCAGATTCCGACGCTCCAGCGCGCCCTTCCCACACTGGCGGAAAGGTTTTGGGAAATCTTAAAGAAAAGCATCGGCGGATTTCTTGGAGTCACAGGTTTTTTGCTCAGTCTTATCCTGGTGCCGATCTATCTATTTTTCCTGTTAAAAGAAAAACCGCGCATTGAAAAGAGATGGAAAGATTATCTGCCGCTTCGCGCTTCACCGTTCAAAGACGAAGTGGCGGAAGTCTTGTTGGAGATCAACAAATACGTCACTGCCTATTTCCGGGGACAACTGCTCGTTTGCGTGGTGGATGGCATTCTCATCGGGAGCGCGCTGACGCTTCTGGGGCTGAACTTTGCGCCACTGATTGGAGTAATGGTTGTCGTCCTTACGATGGTGCCGTATCTCGGGATTATCATCTGCTGGGTGCCAGCCGTTCTTATTGCAGCTTTCCAATGGGGCGACTGGGCGCACCCGATCTGGGTAACCGTAATTTTCATCGCGATACAAAATCTTGAAGGCATCTTCTATGCGCCCCGCATTGTAGGAAATTACGTCGGCCTGCATCCGATGACCGTGATCGTGTCGATCTTTGTCTGGGGCCTGATAATAGGTGGAGTGCTCGGGCCTCTCCTGGCCGTGCCGTTGACCGCAACGATTAAGGTTTTACTGGCGCGATACGTCTGGGGCAGACGTTTAAGGGAGAAGGTCCTGGAATCGATCGAAGAAGTGCCTGTTGTCGCAGAATCCGAGCCAGCAACACATTCTTAGAACATCCGTGAGCGGGCGGCCGCGACGCGCCGCGCCGCACTTACCGCGCGGCGGGATCAGGACACGAAAATGCCGGAAAAGATCAAAGACGGGCACAAAGGTGCTGCCGAATTCTTCCCCGGCCTTGTATTTTTCTTCCGCCACCGACTATGGCCGGTCCGGTTCGCCATCATAGTTGCCGCATTGGCAGCCACAATTCTGCTTGGCATTGCTTCCTTCAGCTACGGTTCAAAGCTGTACAGGGACTGGCACCAAAGGCGTCTGCTGCATCAGGCAGCGTCGCTGCTGCAGGAGGGGAAATTTGACCAGGCGTCGCAGAACGCGCGCAAGATCTTAACGATGGATCCCGACTCCGTGCCGGCGCGTTACATCCTGGCAGAGGCAGCGGAAAAGCAAAACCTTGAGGAAGCCGTTTTGTGGCGCGCACAAATCGCGCGGCTCCTTCCAAAAGATTCCGACAGCCAGCTTAACCTAGCTTCAGCGGCACTGCGCTTTGGGCAGATCGATCTCGCGCGAAAAGCGCTGAATGATGTCCCTCCCAACTATCGTGGCAGCGCTGCATTTCACGTCGTCGCAGGCTGGTTGGCCCGCGCGGAAGGAAATCTCGCCGAGCAGGAAGAGCAATTTGCCGCAGCCGTGAATGAGGAGCCAGGTAACGATCTCTATCAGTTCAATCTCGCGGCACTGCAAATTCAGTCCACCGATACGGAAAAAAATGCAAAAGCCCACGCCGTTTTCGATCGACTCAGCAAAGTCGCTCCTTTTCGCACGGGCGCTTTGCGAGCCTTGCTCAACGACGCCGTGGCCCGCAATGACCTCGCGGCGGCGGATAATTTCGCGCAACAGCTCCAAATGTCACAGGAGGTCACATTCGGCGATTACCTCCTCTGCCTGACCTTTTATCGAAAACTCGATGAGAAGAAGTTCCGTCCTTTGTTGGAGAGAGTGAAACCTTTTGCCGCGCGCAATGCCTCCGATCTCACGTCGCTCATGAGCTGGATGAACGAAAATGGCCTCGCTGAGGACGTTGTTAAATGGATCGACAAGTTATCGAAAGACGAACTTATTTCCCCGCCCGTCTCAGTCGCAGTTGCGACCGCATATGCGAACACAAAAAACTGGTCGCGTTTGAGACGCTGGACGGGTGCCGGGTCGTGGGGCGACTCTGACTATTTGCGCATTGCCTACCAGGCCATTGCAACGCGGCAATCACAATCCCGTAATAGCGGGCCCGCCCATGCCGAATTCGAAAGACTTTGGCGCTCGGCTGAACAAGCAACAAACGAGCAGCCGGAACACGAGCTTGATCTGGCGCGTCTCGCTTCGAAATGGAACCTTGAAAAAGAATCCGAACTACTGTGGCTGCGCGTCGCAAAGAATCCGCCCATGCGCCGTGAGGCCCTCGATGCGCTTCGCCGACTCTATCGCGCAAATGACAACGTCGAAAAACTGTATGACACGCTCCAGCGCCTGCACGAAGCCTCTCCCACTGAGGCGCCGATCACTGCCGATCTCGCGCGACTCGGCCTTAACCTCGAGCAAAATACAAAAGAGTCTCATGATCTGGCCAAAGAGGCTTACGACCGCGCACCAAACGAACTCAACTGCGCGCTCACTTACGCGTTTTCACTTTATCGCCTTGGCCGAAGCTCCGACGGCCTTGCAATCATACAGAGATTGCCGCCAGACCAGTTACACGATCCGCATGGGGCCGTTTACGTGGCGTTGTTGCTGGCCGACGCAGGCCAAATCGAAGGAGCAAAGGAGTACATCGCCACTGCGGCTGCCGGAAAGATTTACCTGGAAGAAAAGAAACTGCTCGACGAAGCCAAAAGCAAACTTGCAGCAGCCTCCGCAACTCCATCGCCAGCAGTCTCGCCCGTCCCTGCCGAGCTGAGTCCGACGCCAACGGCTTCGCCGGGTTGAAGCGTTGAAGGGCTAAATATTTGAATCCACAAATCCGACCCCTTCTAACGGTGTCACGAATCACAAATCATGCGGGCTCGCCCCGCGCTTTCTCTCCTCTTGCGATTGCCTTTGTCCAGTGCGCGATGTCCTCTGAATCCATATGGACGCGTGGCTCAAGTCGCGCATCGCGGAATCCCCTCTTCCGGATATCCAGCAGATACTGCTTTCGTGACAGCAGGGTGCCACGGCAGACCCGATCGGAGCCAGCAGAAGGTCCTTCTTTTTGGAGCCGCCCAATCAGATCATCCATCACCGGGGCGGGGATTTTTCCGCGCTCGCTCGGATAAATGTAGCCGAACAACACCAAATGGCTGAGCAATACGCGCCAATCGGGACCAAAACGATGAATCAAATGCGGCCAATCGAGTTTCTCTGCGCAGCTTTGAAGAATATGCGCGATATCGGCGCCGTCGAATCGTTCGCGTTCCATGATGTAGGCCTTCATCCAAATCATTTCCTCAGGTGCGCAAAGTTTCACATGCAAGCCAAGCAATTCAGCATCCTGCGCGCGCTCAAACCAGGAATCGTCGACCTCGCATAGTCCGTTTCCGGCCCGAAAAATCAGGTCGATATAGTTCCGGCCGCATCCGGCTTTGGCCAGCCAGTGTGGAAAGGTTTTTTCCATTTTGTATCCGCCGCGGGCGAGCACACCGATGGCTGCATCGACGTGATGAGGTCGAACATATAGATCAAAATCTTTCGATCGGCGCGAGACGCCTGCATAGGCCTCGACCACATACGCGCCACCAATTAAAAACGGAACGTTCGCATCCTGCAGCGCTGCCATTGATCTCCGATAAAACTCAGCGCGTCCGCCTTTCACCCTGGCGGCTGGTTCTCTCTTTGCAGCCATCACCCATCATAACGCAATCGGGACTGCCAATGCGCGCATCGGCGTGATGCAGGCAATCCTCTCTGCCCCCCAAAGAACCTCGCAGGCAGGATTGCCCGCGTCACTCAGTAAAAAGCGGCCATCGAGACCGGCGATTTCGTTTCTTTAAGACGATGGCCAAGCGAGCATTACGGATCGCCGCAACTGCGGATCTTCATTATGGCAAGCATTCCCGCGGGGTGCTGAACAAAGCGTTCGCCGAGATCTCGCGCAGCGCTGATGTGCTGCTGTTTTGTGGCGATCTCACAGATTATGGCCTCCCCGAAGAAGCGGAGGAACTCGTCGCCGATATTCGCGCTGCCGTGAGAATTCCGATGCTGGCCGTTCTGGGCAACCACGATTTCGAATCAGGACAATCCGAGCTTGTTTGTAAAGTTCTCGACGATGCGGGCGTCAACGTGCTCAACGGCGAAGCCATTGAGATCGCAGGAGTCGGGTTTGCCGGAATCGCCGGTTTCGGCGGGGGTTTCGGCCGGCGAATGCTGAACGCGTGGGGCGAACCGCTGATTAAACAATTTGTGCAGGAGTCGATCACGCACGCCGTTCGCCTGGAACAGGCGCTTGCCAAACTGCAAACCGAACGACGGATCGCAGTCCTGCATTACTCTCCTATCCGCGCGACGCTGGAAGGAGAAGATCCGGAAATTTTTGCCTTTCTCGGTTCCAGCCGATTGGAAGAGCCAATCAATCGATTCCGGGTCAGCGCTGTTTTTCACGGTCATGCCCATAACGGCATTCTCGATGGGAAAACTTCGACGGGCATTCCCGTTTATAACGTCTCAGCGCCCGCGCTTCGGAAGACCGGAAAGCCTTACCGGATCGTTGAGATATAGAACTGCAGGGCGTCCGCCGCAGCGGACGCCAATCGACGCGGTCAGCGTTGGGAAGACTGTTTCGGCGCGACGACGAAACCAGCACGCGAGACGCGTGGGCTAACCAGACAACGTCCTCGCCGCGACAACGCGCCACGCTTCTACATCCGCGCGGTTTCGAGTAGGTGAGATGCACCGGACAGCTCTTATTGACTCAAAAGTAACTTCTGAAAACGGTAGCGTAATTGAGTGGGCCAGTTGGCGCCGTGGCAGGATCGACATCTTCTTGTAGAGCAGGCTCAAATGCGGCTTGAGCTGATAATCGGACGAATCTTGCGCAACATGGCGGATGAGTTGGTTGAGTTGCTGCAATTTTCTATCCAGTGCGAATTGCACGAACAGTGTTTTGATAAACTCGCCGGACTGGCAGACCTTAAGCACCTTCGCCTGGACGAGTCGGCAACCGCTAACAGTTTTCGCAATTACTTCGTCTGCTTCCACTCGATCTGAACCGACATGGATCGTCATGTGCGGCTCAAAGACAGGCGCATTATATCGTCGCGCAAGATCGACAATCGTCTTTTCAAAGAAGGAACGCGCCGGCTCAGCCGGAATAAGCCAATAGGCTGTCGCAGTATTTTTCATGCTTAAAGAACATGCTGGTTTCCCACGCGCGTTTTTTAACAATCCAATATTTAACAAACTGAACGTCCAATGTTAAGATCGCTTCGTGCCCACCAACGTGCTCGGAGGCGAACTGAAATGTTGCTGTCGCGATCCGGTCACCGGTTTTTATCGCGACGGCTTTTGTCGGACTGGTCCGGAAGACGTTGGGCTACATACGGTTTGCGTGAAAGTCACAGAGGAATTTCTCGATTTCTCCGTGCTCGACGGAAACGATCTGGTCACGCCCCGCCCGGAATGGGGGTTCCCCGGGCTGAAGCCGGGCGACAAGTGGTGCGTCTGCGTCACGCGCTGGAAAAGCGCCCTCGACCATAATCG
>Ga0137378_10004378_pt1 | contig 12225 bp, 8 predicted proteins | sample SagtaG_21_FD_104813 | JGI IMG/M metagenome (GOLD analysis project Ga0137378, IMG submission 104813) | Vadose zone soil microbial communities from Sagehorn Ranch, Mendocino, California, USA - Sage2_L_60_16 metaG | ecosystem: Environmental > Terrestrial > Soil > Vadose zone | place: USA... | reverse complement strand
GTTCGATGCATTCGTGGGCTCGCCGTCAAAAGTTGTGCCGTTTGTCGCCTGCGGGAACCCGTGCACTTGCCAATAGTCCGACAGATGACCGAAGTAGTGGTCGAACGAGCGGTTTTCCTGCAAGAGAATAATGATGTGTTTAATGGCGGTTATATCTTGGGGAGGAGGAGACTGCACGAAAGCTGCACTCACACTCTGATTTTGACCGCCAGACAGTGTGAGCTGGCAACTCATGCCGGTGCACGCGCCGCTGAACCCGGAGAAGTTGTATCCGGAGGCGGGCGTCGCCGAAAAGGTGACGCTCGTGCCGTCGTTGAAGTTCGCTGAACAAGTACTTGGGCAGTCAATTCCGGCCGGACTGCTCGTGACACGGCCGCTGCCCGAAACCGAAACCGTCAACTGGGCTGGGCTTATGGCGGTGAATGTCGCCGAGACCGCCTGATTGCCCGAAAGCAGCACCTTGCACGCAGAGCCGCTGCACGCTCCTCCGAAGCCACCAAAACTGGAGCCGGAGCCAGCCGTCGCGGTTAATGTAACGGATGTGCCAGAGGCAAAGCTGGCGGTACAGGCAGAAGGACAATTGATCCCGGCCGGGCTGCTAACCACGGTGCCACTGCCCGTCACCGTGACGGTAAATTGCACCTGTTGCGGCGGCGGGGGAGGTGGCGGACTGCTCGAGCCCCCGCCACAAGCACTGAATCCTAATGGCAGGAGAAGAATAGCTGGCCAGAGCCGTGACGCGTCCACCAAGCGGTGACACTTCACACGCAGCTTGAGTTTGCGGGTCAGAGTGGCTTTTTAGTTGCGAAGCAGATTGGAAATTTAAGGCAAGTCATCCGCACGCGAACTCCCTCCCCAAGGAGACTGAATTTTATATTTACGGCACGAAGGCTGCCAATCCAGTGAGAGTGTCAATGCGCGAGCAAGTAGCTGATCATAGGCCGGTTAGCGACGATAGAGCGAACATCAGGGCTGTGGTGCCTCAGGAAAAGTGTAAGTTCCTGCATATTCCGCAAGCGACCAACCACGAATCTCGAGGCATGGCGGTACGCAGGTTGCGGGGGCAAGATCGATCGCGAACTCCTGTCCACACAGCCTGGGACCGCCCTGATCCACTACGGCACCGAACTCGGTCCCCAGTGAAATCGAGAAGCTCAAGATTTCCAGGATGGAGTTCCGATAACCGCGTCCGCGAAGGCTTTAAGACAGCTTGCGCATTAGGCGACGTCCTAGAAATCAACTGAGCGCCGAGAATATTGCGGAATGAAGTCCACGCCGTCGGGGGAGCAGTTTGGTGAAATAACGGCGCGGAGGATGTAGCCGACAGACCCACGATTTCCGAGCGTGCCGTGATCGGCTACGGCCGGGTGCTGATTTCCAGGTCGCTTCCGTGGCCGTCGTCCGGGATCGTGACGCTCACCATGTGATGCGCAGCATCGAGAACTGCCTGACCGGGGTTAGTCTTGCCGCCGGTTACTTTAACAGATGCGTTGGGGTTCTGGCCATAAACCTCTACGCGTAGTTCGTTCCACCAAGGTTGATAGCTCCCCTGGTGCGGACCAATCTGCAGTTTGACCGAGTCCGCTGCAGCTTCGCAGGTGAACTCCATTCGCAGAAACTCGCCATGCTCGTACGCCATGGTCTTTCCATCATCCTGGTACAGGGAACCTTTGCAATTGCGCCCGGGATATACGCGCACCAGCAGCGGTCCCTTGGGAACCTCATTCGTGCTTTGGGTCAATGGCTGCATGGGCAAGATGGAACCTTCGCGCACATAGACTGGCAAGGTTTCGAGCGTTGGGTGCACCGAAACCGGGATTGGGGCTGCGGCTCCGGGGTTTTTGTCTCCGCCTTCGAGCGCCTGCCTTTCGAGACGCTCGCCGGTCCAATAGTCGTACCAATCGAGCGGAGGAAATTTGACGATGTAGGTGTCCAGTCTGTCAGGAAAGGGCGGCGGAGCAACCAATAGCGCGGAGCCGAACAGGAACTCGTTTCCCGCATCGAGGTCGAGCGGATGCTTGTCGTCAGTCGCCGCCGGGAATTCGAGGAACAGCGGGCGGAGAACCGGCAATCCTGTACGCGACATCTCTTCCACAGCAGTGTAGAGATAAGGCATCAATTTGTAGCGTTCTTCGATATAGCGGCGGCGGATATTTTCCTGCTCGGGTCCATGCACCCAGGGCTCCCGATGAGGAGTGGCCTTTTCGCTGTGATTGCGATCGATCGGCTGGAATGTTGCTAACTCCGTCCACTTGGTGAGGAGTTCGGGTGAAGGCGTGCCAATGAAGCCGCCTACGTCCGCGCCGCTCATTCCAAAGCCGCTAAGGCCGAGGTTCTCCAGCATGGGAGTCGTCAACCGTAGATGATTCCAGGTGGCGCTATTGTCGCCCGTCCATGTAGCCGCGTAACGTTGACCTCCGGCATAGGTAGCGCGTGTGAGCACGAACGGACGCTGATCGGGAGAAATCCTCAGTAACCCTTCATACGTGGCACGCGAATTCTCCATGCCATAGATGTTGTGGATCTCACGATGACTGGCAATGCGCCGATGGAAACCGGCGTCGTCAATGCGGTGCTGAACATTCCCGGGAATCGTCTTATCGGGAGTATTGAAGACCGACGGCTCATTCATGTCGTTCCAGAAGCCCTCGAGACCATTGGAAACAAAGGTCGTGTAAAGGCCGCCCCACCATTGCCGCGTGCTTTGCTGGGTGAAATCGGGGAATACGGACGGTCCGGGCCACACTGTGCCCACAAACACCGAACCATCAGGATTTCTTACGAAGTGATCGCCGGCGACTCCCGTGTCATACGGAGCGTAGCCCGCGCCAGGCAGGTCGGCGATATGCAGATCCGTGATGCCGACAATGTGAAAGTTTTCTTTCTTCAGGTCAGCCAACATCGACACGAAGCTTGGAAATTTCCCCGCATCGACTGTGAACGGCCGGTTATTTTTTTGATAGTCAATATCCAGGTAGAGGGCGTCCGCTGGAATCCGTTCTGCCCGCAGTCGCTCTGCGACTTCGCGCAGTTGAGCTTCCGTCTCGTAACTGTAGCGGGACTGCTGATAGCCAAGCGCCCACAGCGGCGGCAATGGAGGGGGCCCGGTCAGCCAGGCATAGCTCTCGAGGACACGCTTGGGGTCGGGACCATACAAGAGATAGTAATCAATGGGCCCGTCTTCAGCTCCAAACGAGTAAACGCCGTCGATCTGTCTGCCAAAATCAAAGCTGCTCCGCCAGGTATTGTCTAGAAGCACGCCAAGCGTGCGTCCGGCGCGCACGGTCAGAAAAAACGGAATGCTTTTGTAGAGTGGATCAGTCGATTCCTGAAAACTATAGGCGTCCGTGTTCCACAAGGTGAACGCCTGGTTGCGCCGATCAAGGGGGCCAGCCTTATCCCCTAATCCAAAGTAGTGCTCATCCGCGGGCATTTGCTTATAAATGCGGAAGACCTTGTCATGAAACTCCACCGGCCAGCCGGCGGCGTCCGCTTCGAGAACGGTCCCATCTAGATCCGTCACGATAAGACGCAGGCTGGCGCGTTCGATTTGAACACGGAGGCATCTCGTCCGGAAACCGACGGCTCCATCGCCCGTCTCCGCTGTTACGCTCGCACGTTGCTGATGGGCTGAAGGCAAAACGGCCCAGGATGCATCCTCCGGCAACACTCCATCGCGAGCGATGCGAACGCGGACGACGTCGTCGCGCAGGGCTATGACCTGAATGATTCCTTTTCCGCTGTAGACCTCGATGCCGCTGGGCAGAGCTTTGTCGCCCGAAAATGCATTCAACTTCAGCGCGTCCGGAACCGGGGTTTTCGCGGGCGCCGCGGCGAAACATTTACTTTGGCCGATCCACATGCTCAGGAAGGGAAGGACGAGAAAAACGGGGGCGCACCGGCTCCGCGCGATCATAGTTTCGTCCCATATGGACTGGATCGCGTAAGAAGAGTTCCCCCAGGGTCGAACATTTGAATTCTATTCTAAAAGATTCTTTGCTACGCCTGCGTGATCGTGGTGCTCTTTGGGCGGGCGCCCGCCGCTGGTTGCAATGAAACGAGCCTTCGATCATCTGAGAGTTAAGCCCGGACAAAAAGAATTGTTGGATAGAATGAAAGACGCTGGTCCCGAAACCGTTTGGTTCCGAATCAACTCTTCCAAGAAGTTGTCTATCCTCAAAAAAAGTCTGCCATGGGCTTAGCTGTAGCACCCGCTCCGGGACAGGTCGCAAATCCAAACGCATCGCACACCGTCCGCAGCAGGTTCTGATGATGATAAAGCGTCTGCGACTTAAAGTTGCGCTTTACCTTGGGACCGATCACCAGTGTGGCGACTCGCCCTCCACACCAGCCAGGAACAGAGGCGCTGCAGCGATTATCGGTGTAGAGGGTGCCCTCATCCCAAACGACGAACAGGAGACCGTCTCCGCCGGACTGAAATTCAGGGCGAGCCAGTATTTTGGGGACTTGCTGCGAGAGCCACGTATCGGCTTGCGCAAGCGTTCCATTGTGCGCGTCGTGTTGAAGGTTGGGGGAAATGTAAACATAGTTCGGCGTAGCGTTATTGGAAATATCCTTCGCCAGTTGTGAGAAGGGGACACTGTTCAGCTTCTGGCTGGGAGCGCAGACATCGGTAAAGTCAATGAGCGGGTTGTGCCTGCGAAGGTAGTTCGCCCAACTGAGTCCAGTGAAACCGGCATAGGGCAAGTCCTCCGAATAACTCTTCCACGTCATTCCGCGAAAGAGCAGATGTCGAACGACATTATCCACATTGAAGCACGAGGTGGTGTTGTTGTTCGTGGTTACGCCTTGGCCAGCCAGGAGCCACATCAAAGAAGTAAGGGAACTGTGCAGGTTCGCATAATACTGCGCAGCTAGCGCGTACTTGTTTGCCAGGGAGTTGTAATAGGGCATTTGGGAATTCCCAATCACACTTTCGTAGCTGTGGTTTTCCTCGGTAATAATCCAGACGTGGCCGGAACGTGACACGCTGGTGGCCGCTGCACCCACGTGGATGGTAATCGCGACATGGGAGGACCATCCGCATTTGTCCCACTCATGCACCACGGCATTGTAGGTTCCGGGATTCATATTTAGCTTGGTGTCAAGCTTTGATCCCGACGTGACGTAGGCCAATACGTAGGGAGCAGTATAGATTCCCATCGCAGCTATACCCTTTGCGCACGACGAAGTGCCGGTAGCGACAAAATGAACCGGCGAAGCAACGGTGGCGCCGGTTCCTGGACTGGCTAGGGTCACACCTGAAAACGCAGGTGGCGCGAGCACGGCGCCTAGGCACACTACGGAATACAGCTTCCCAACACGCATCGCAACTTCTCCAGCAATTTTTTATTTAACGGCTGCCAATAGGCAGCTAAGTTGTGACGGATTTTAGGCGGGCACCTACTTACACTCAATAAGAGATGATGTGCACGGCGCAATCAGAAGTACATGTTCGCGCGCAGGAAGAATTGAACCCATCTCACGCCCGCCCTGGCATAAAAGCCTACGTAGAACCACTGCGATGAAAAAGGCCGGGCTCTACAGATTGATCCCGATTGAGAGTTCTTGCTGTGGAGATCTAAGCTGCCTCTTAATTGACATGCCCGAGCAGTTCAATTGTCGCCGGAGACCCACTCACCACAATCGTTGGTCGCCGGCATTCGCGCAGCCTGACGAAGCTCTCCTGCTGCCTGAAGACCTGGAAAACTGTTCTGAAAGTGCAGCCTTTAAGGAATGGCTTGAAGTCTGTGATGCAGTCTGGAAGCGGAACCGAGCGAGACTGAACCGCCTCTCGGAATCAACCAAAACGCCTCGACTCACGCCGTGATCTTAGTTTCTCTCGACTCCTGAAATGCTGCTAGCAATAGATTCAATTCTCGCTGGCTCAGCGACGACCTACCTGGCGCGAGAATTGGTCTGCAAACTCCAAGTATTCAGGTCATTCTTGGAGTGGAGGCCGGAACCAGAGGTCAGGGTTCGGTTTCTGAGCGCTTATGCAAAGCGCACCTTACATGTAGAGGTGACCTCGGTCCCTGAGTTGGCGCGCTACGTCCAGATTTTATCGATGGGTGCAGCCGTGGAACTTGTTCGAGTATTCCAGTTGGATCTTGTAATTCTTGCCGTTCACCGGGAACACCGGATCCAGAAACTGCCCCTGGCTATTTCCCACCGGCTCGCAAATATCTCCGATTTCTGCTCCTTGCTCAATGAGCGAGATGTCGGACCACCAGGCGTCCAGATCTGGGTCGGTGATGGTCTCAATGGTTTCGTGCGAGAGCACAGACGCTGTGGAATCGACCAGCACGCCGTTGGGTGTAGGCGTGGCCGACTGGCAGCCGGGAACGTTCTGGTACGGTTCGACCGTATAAAGAATGTGTCCGATGTCGTTGAATACCACGCTTCCATGGTAGGCGCAGAAGAAAAAGGAAGACGGGCTGTCCGGTGAGTAGCAAATCGAGGTCAGGTCGAAACAGGTATCAATTCCACGTGGAAGAAACACATGAACAATGTTGCTGTAGCCGCTCTGAACCGATAGCTTGGCCGCCGCCGCGTGCACAATGGAAAGAATGTCGTTCTGCCCAAGAACATTGGTCTGCAAGGTCCGGTTGATCCAAACCGCTCCCCCCACGGGATAGCGGAAGTTCGCAGTTGTGCCGACGTACTGGTCAGTGACATGAATGAGCGCGCTTGAGTTCAGGTTCCGGAGAAAAGCAGATGGGTTTCCCCAGCACGCCGTTGGGCCCGCGGGACAGTCGAAGTAAACCAGATCGTGTTGGGCGGAGGTGACCACAGGTCCGCCGTGATATGCGAGGTCGGCGGGAAAGAATCCCGGCTGAGGCAGGGCGGCGGTTGAGGTTAGCTTCTGGTTGCTTAACAAACTCGGCGGCAGGTTTTTTGCGGCCCGGGTTGCGGCCGGCAAAATCCGATACCAATTATTGGTAACCGAACTGGCGGCGGCGAGATCCGAACCTCCAATTGTGGTTTGAAGAGTCGCGGTTGATTGTGCATGAACAAATGCAGTGGTGAGGATAATCACACACTGGGACGCAAGCAGAATCTTACGGACTGACATACCGGATTTCTCCTTGAAGTGACTGACACGAAGACCGAAGCGCACAACTACAACCTGGGGAGATTGGTTGGTTTTTGTGGTACTTCGCTTCTATATCTAGGTGAGTTGTACAAGAAGAGCAATACCGGAAATTCCTTAGAGGAGCTAAGAAGGCTCCTATTTGTCTGCAGGTGGATTCAGGTACTTAATAAAGATCACTTCGTTCTGTGCCTCGTTGTAGAGCAGCTCATCGGCCATCGCGCGGGTCATAGCAATGCCCAATCCCCCCGGCCGCATGCCGAGTTGATCGCGAACGGCTGCATGTGCAATGGGGTCATCCGCTGGTTGGCCCACTGCGGCGTGAGTCAAGCCTTGAAAACTAAAGCCCGGACCGGGGTCGGCAACACGATACAGCAGAATGCGCGAGGAGCGCACCTGAGCAATTCGCACTTTGCGATTCGGATCCAGCTTTCCTCCCCACTCTACCGCGTTGAGCAGCAACTCTCTAAATGCCAGTCCGATCGTGTTGCGCAATTCATCGGGAAGATCGGCTTCCAGCTGCATCAAAAAGGATTGAATTCGCTCGGCAGAATCGCGGGTGCACGGAATCAGCAGCTCCACCCAATGCGGTTTGGCGGAAATGACTTCGATAGGCGCCGAAGCGTTTTGCTTGAGAGCTCGCTCGGCCACCTCCACCGCCTCTTTCGGCGGAAACGGCTTGCTCAGGTACTCATAGGCCTGTTCCCGGATGGCGCGCAGCACCGTCTCAGGCGTCCCGTCAGAGGTCATGATGATGATCTTCGGATGCGACTCGCCCGCGCACACCCGGGCAAGCACTTCCAGGCCGGTCAACTCCGGCATCCAGATGTCAAGAAATGCCAAAGCAAAGTTTTTTTGCTGGATGTTGCGCAGCGCTGCTGCGCCATTGGTCACAGCAGTTACCGCATAGCCGGCTTTCTTCAACATGCTGGAGATGGCAAAGCGTGTTGCACGGTCGTCATCAGCAACAAGAATTTTCTCGGCTGAGGTCGGGGTGGGGCTCATGAATGCCACCTCACGCTGTCGGATTCGAAACCAAGCCAGTCCGCCCAAATGCTACGTCCCGCAGTTAGCCACGGTCAACCAGAACGGTAGTGGGTCTGTGAACGACCCCGAGAAGCCACAAGTTGCGCGATTCTCCGCTTTGTACCAAAATGAGTGGCTCGTCCGCATTTTGAATGTTTCCGATCGGGGGGAGCGGTGAGAGCGAGAGCGCCTGCCAGTTTCAATCCGCCAACCCAAGACGATCTGCGCAAGTTTATCGATCTTTCGCTCAACCTCTTGTGTATTGCCGGTACCGACGGTTACTTCAAGTATCTCAACCCTGCCTGGGAAACCGCACTTGGCTATACCAGGGACCAGCTACTTTCGCGTCCTTACATTGAGTTCGTGCACCCCGACGACCGTCAGGCCACCGTCTCCGAAGCGGCGCACGTCGCATCTGGCCGCAGTACCCTTTCTTTTGAGAATCGCTACCGCTGTAAGGACGGATCCTACAAATCGTTGCTGTGGTCAGCCATTGTCCATGCTGAACGCGGACTGATTTACTGTATCGCGGCGGACGTCAGCGAACGGAAGCGGCAAGAGTCCCGTCTAGCTGCGCAGTACGCGGTGACGCGGGTGCTCGCCGAGGCGCCGACCCTGGCCAGCGCCACTCCCCGAATCCTGCAAGCGATTTGTGAAAGTCTCAACTGGTCGGTGGGAGCCATTTGGCGGGTGGACCGACAGAAAAAACTACTGCGCTGCGTGGAAACCTGGCACATGCCAGCGATCGAGGTTCAGGAGTTCGATCGAGACACGTACTCGCAGACGTTTTCTCCAGGCATCGGCCTGCCTGGCCGGGTCTGGTCGCAAGCCCAGCCCGCTTGGATAGAAGATGTGACCTGTGATTCGAACTTTCCCCGTGCGGCGATCGCAGCTCGGGAAGGGCTGCATGCGGCGTTCGGATTTCCAATTTTGCTCGGAGATGAGGTCCTGGGCGCACTCGAATTCTTCAGCCGTCAAATCCAAAAGCCTGACAACCCACTGCTCGAAATGATGAGTGCGATCGGCAGCCAGATAGGCCAATTCATCGAGCGCAAGGAAGCGGAAGATGCTCTGCGGGTGTACGCGCGCGACCTAGAAGCGGCCAGAAAACGTGCCGAAGAAGCGACCCGCGCCAAGAGCGAGTTTCTGGCCAACATCAGTCACGAGATCCGCACGCCGATGAACGCCGTGATTGGCATGACCGAGCTGACGCTGGAGACCAAGATCACTCGCGAACAGCGGGAATATCTGAATGCAATCCAGAGCTCAGCCGACGCCCTGCTTACCTTGGTTAACGACCTCCTCGACTTTTCCAAGATCGAAGCGCGCAAGCTGCAACTGGATCACGTCCCGTTCAACCTCCGCGACGCCCTTGAGGATACAGTGCGCGTTCTGGCACCACGTGCTCATCAGAAGGGCATTGAGCTGGCATGCCACATCCATCCTGATGCGCCCGATATGCTGCGGGGAGATCCTTTGCGCCTACGCCAGATAGTGGTGAATCTGGTTGGCAATGCCATCAAGTTCACCGAACACGGTGAAGTCGTACTGCGCGTAAAGACCGACTCGAACCATAAGGGCAACGTTGAACTGCGGTTCTCCGTTTCGGATACCGGAATCGGAATTCCGGCGGAGAAGAAAGCTGTCATCTTCGAGGCGTTCTCGCAAGCCGACAGCTCCACCACGCGACGCTACGGCGGAACGGGGTTAGGACTGGCAATCTCGGCACAACTTGTGGAACTCATGGGCGGCAGTATTTCGGTGGAGAGCGAGCCTGGCCGAGGCAGCACATTCAACTTCACTGCGATCTTTGAAGTCCAGCAACCCGGGACCGAGAAGCCGACTGCCCCCTGGCGTACTCTCACCGACTTGCCGGTTTTAATCGTGGACGACAACGCAACCAATCGCCGCATTCTCGAGGACGTGTTTACCAACTGGCACATGTGCCCGGTTGCAGTCGAGAGCGGTGTCGCCGCGATTGGCACATTGGAAAAGGCTAGGCTCTCAGGTCAACCATTTGCGCTCGCGCTACTCGACGGACACATGCCCGACATGGACGGATTCGAAGTTGCCGAACGCATCTCGCGCGACCCCGGTCACGCCGGGATGAAACTTGTCATGCTGACTTCGGCGGGTCAGCCTGAGGATGTCGCCCGTTGCCGCAAGTTGGGCATTACCGCATATCTCACCAAGCCGATCAAGCAATCGGAGCTCTTTGATGTGGTTATCAATGCCATGGGTCAGGCAACGACAGAACCGTCTCGAACTCCGCAACGACGAAGAAGATCGCAGCCTGGGCAGCGGCGCCTGCGCGTCTTACTGGCGGAGGACAATCGGGTCAACCAATTGGTTGCAACCCGGATTCTTGAGAAGTTGGGCCACCAGGTCACGGTTGTTAAGAATGGGCGCGAGGCTGTTGCCGCCGTCCAGTCCGCCGAGTTCGATCTCGTGGCGATGGACGTGCAGATGCCGGAAATGGATGGCCTTGATGCGACGAGTGCCATCCGCGCATGGGAGAAGGCCGCAGGCACACACATCCCCATCATAGCCATGACGGCGCACGCCATGAAGGGAGATCGCGAACGTTGTCTCGCGGCGGGCATGGATGGCTACACGTCGAAGCCAATCCGCATCGAAGAACTCCAGCAGGCGATTGCACAACTGATCACGCCGTCGAAACCGACGAGGGTTCCCGCGTCGAAGATGAAGCAAGCCGAGGATGTGATTGATCACGCGGCACTCCTCGAGGGCGTCGACGGCAATCGCCCTCTGTTGCGCAAACTGATCCGCCTCTTCCTCGAAGATTTTCCTCAGCGATTAGCGGAAATCAAGGACGCAATCGACAGTAGTGACGCCATAGCGTTGGAGAGAGCTGCACATACCCTAAAGGGCTCAATCGGCAATTTCGCAGCGAACAGGGCGTTTGCGGCTGCCCAACGGGTTGAGATCATGGGCAGAGGGCGAGCCCTTACTAAAGTTGTCGACGCGTACGCGACGCTCCAATCGGAACTGGAGTCTCTCAGCGATGAACTCTTGAAGCTCATGGCCGGCCCCTAGAGGCGACAACCTATCTCATAAATGTCCCCGATCGAGCGCTTTAGCGCGGAGAAGAGGGATGCGATTCTGGGAAACCCGCGCGGGTCGCTTCCACGGACGGTCGATCACTCGGAACTCGACACGTCGTGTTTTCATGGATTTGGCAAAGATGTTGGGTTAAACTCCAACCGTCAAGTGCGGCGGCCTCCCCGGTGGAGTCATCAGTGTGCGATCCCGGCATTGCCGCGCTGCTGGATGCACTTCGGTCCTCAAGTTCGCGCGATGCCTGGGTAGGATTCTTGGAATCCTACAGCCCCGTCCTGTATCAAACCGCACGAGCCTGTACAAACGACGAAGACGCCGCGGCGGATTGTTACCTCCATATTTGCGAACAGCTGGCCCGGAATCGCTTTCGACAGCTTCTGAAGTTCAAGATTGAAGGAAGAGCAAAGTTCATCACTTGGCTGCGAGTAGTCGCTCGAAATCTCTGCTTTGACTGGCATCGCTGCCGATCGGGGCGGCCCCGACTTTTCAAGTCGCTTCAGCATCTCTCGCAACTGGAGTTCGAGGTTTATAACTGCCGGTTCAATCGTGGGTTCTCACAAAACGAGACGCTCCAACAACTCGAATCGACGTTCCCTGGCGTGAGTCTCTCAGAGCTGGCAGTCATCGAAGAGCGGCTTCACGGCTCCCTCAGCCCGCGTCAGCACTGGATTTTGAGCACGCGCAAGCAATTGGCATTCGCAGCTGTGGGTGACAAAGGAAGCGAGCAGAGCATGGATGTGGTCGACCCCCGTCCGGATCAAGAGACTTTAATCGTTGGTCTACAACAGCAGGCAGAGCTCGAAAAGTGTGTGGCATCGCTTCCCACCGCCGAACGCCTGATCTTGTAACTCAGGTTCGGTGAAGATCTCTCGTTAGAGGAGATCGCGCATCTGACCGGACTCGAGGATGCTCAACGGGTCCATCGTCGGATTGCAGCCATTCTCAAAAGGTTGCGCGCGTCAATGCAGTAGGGAACGCGGAAAATTCGGGATGATGTCCGTGCAATATATCAGGAGCGAAATATG
>Ga0137378_10004373_pt1 | contig 12231 bp, 9 predicted proteins | sample SagtaG_21_FD_104813 | JGI IMG/M metagenome (GOLD analysis project Ga0137378, IMG submission 104813) | Vadose zone soil microbial communities from Sagehorn Ranch, Mendocino, California, USA - Sage2_L_60_16 metaG | ecosystem: Environmental > Terrestrial > Soil > Vadose zone | place: USA... | reverse complement strand
GCCGCCAAGGTTTGGCGTCGACCTGCCCTGCCTGTCAAGATTCGCGGGCCGGCTTTAACCCACACGCGCAGCTTTGTCATCGACCTTTTCGCCGCATTCTGGACCGATCAACCGGTTTTCCAAATCTAGTCTAATAGCACTTCCGCGCCCGGTTGAACTATCTCAAGTCGGGTTGCGGCCGAGGAGCGGTAGGAACGGCGCCTTCCAGGCCAAGCCAAAACGGGATATCTTTTGCGCACAGTCACCGGCTAATTTGGGGAACCCCAGTCAAATCCGGATCGAAGGGTTCGTCACGAGGCACAATCACGTCATTCAGGCCGCTGCAGTTGGGATCGGACTGGTTTGGGAGCCGGGAGCAAATCCGGCGCGAGGAGGGACAATGGCACTCATTTGGTGGAATCGGGCGCTCCGCATCTCGATCGCTGCAGGTCTGATGATTGCTTTCTGGGGTGCAAGTCCCGTCGGAACGCCCAGCCTGGCGCAGTCGCCAACCACGTCGCCATCGGCCTCCTATGACGAGTCGATCCGAGCGCTGCAATATTATCGCTACAAAAGAGTGGCCGAGAGCGGCCCCGAGCGCGGGCGGGAACTCTACTACTTCAAGTGCTGGCAATGTCACAATGAATTCCAGAAAACCGCGCCCCAGCTCAAGGGCCTCTATCAACACGAGAGGCTGATGTCCGGTCAGCCCGTGAACGATGAGACCATATCGGAAAAGGTCAAGAATGGCGGCCCATGGATGCCTTCGTTCCGCCATCAGCTGAGCGACGCGGACGTTGCCGATGTCGTGAGTTTTGTTCGTGAGAAGTGTTGCTGGGACCCGGAAAACCCTCCGCCCAATCCGCAATATCACGCTTCGCCCGTCCCCACGCTGGAGCCGGAGAACGGCAACGTGCGCGGAGGCCCTTGGGGCTTCGTGCGCTCTGCCGGCGGCGCGCCGGCGAGGGCGGTGCGCGGAGGCGTGGAAGGCGTCTCGGAGGGCAGGCCGCTCGAAGGGATCATGGTGCAACTGCGCGGACAACAGTCCAACATCACGACCACCGTCTACACGGACGAGAAAGGCCGGTTCGAATTCCCCAAACTGCGCGCCGGCCCTTATACGTTGAGAATCGTGAGAGCGTTGGAATTCCGGCCTTACCAGAGGCTGTCGGTTGCCATCGATGGGTCGGCATCCCGGTTGGAGGACATCGCCTTGGAGCGGGTCACGAGCGGCGAGTTCGTGCCTGCCAATTGGGATATTGCGGCCCAGCTTGCCGGCGCGGAAATGGTCTGGAATCTCGATGGCACCGCGCAGGAGAAGCGGACCTTCAGCTATGGATGCGGCTCTGGATGTCACACCTACGGACAGATCCTGCGGAATCGTTTTGATGAGCGGAGCTGGCGCCTGATCGTCACCAAGATGACCCATTGGACCGGATCGTTGTTGCTTTTCGAGGCGGTGCCGAACCGAATTCCAGCGGAAGAGCAAGACATCATCGTGAAATGGCTGGCGAAGGTCCGAGGACCCGATTCAAAGGACATGGGCTACCAGCTTTTGCCCGCTCCACGCGGCCCGGCCACGAAGGCGGTCATCACCGAATATGAGTTGCCTCGATTGGTGACCGCCCCGCATGATGTTGCCCCAGACTCCCGCGGCAACATCTGGTTCAACAGTCACCGCACCGCCTATATCGCCAAGCTCGACCCGCGCACCGGGATCGTGGAGGAGTACAAAGTTCCGTCAACCCCAGGCGCCAATCCGGGGCAGCACTGGATCACCGTCGACAAGAACGACAAGGTCTGGTTCTCGGAGAACTGGTCGCACAAGCTCGGCAGCTTCGATCCCAAGTACCAGGAGTTCAAGCATGTGCAGCTCCCCCATTTCGGGCGGCCGATCAATGCTCCCGGCGCCGGCAACCTGGCTCTGGCTCCCGACGGCTATATCTGGGAGGCGCGCGCCGGAGCGGTGAACAAGATCGATCCCCAAACCGGCCAGACCGTCAACAAATTCCTGCTGCAGAAGGTGAAGTCCGCCTATGGAAACGAGCTCTCCGCGGATGGAAACTACTTCGCCGGGGGCTCCTGGCCGGAAGATTGGATGATCTTCGTCGACATTCGCAAGGGAGAAGTGTTCGAATTGCAGACCCGCACGCCCCGAACTGCTCCCAAGCGAGGCGGCTTCGATCCGGAGGGGAATGCCTGGTTCGGCGGCGCCGGCGGTCTCCTGGTGAAAATCGATGCGAAGACGCACCAAGTGTCGGAGTACCGTCCGCCGACGCCTGGCGTCTCCTTTTACGAGTGCCTCCCGGACAAGAACGGTGAAATCTGGGCCGGCGCATTATATGCGGGCCGGATCGTCCGCTTTAATCCCAAGACCGACCGCTGGACCGAGTATGTCTTGCCCGAGCCGGTATCTCATGACCGCAGGACCTGGATCGATAATTCCACCGATCCGGTCACCATTTGGTACGTGGATCACGACGGGATCATGGTTCGCATCCAGCCGCTCGAATAGCGTGGCCAGCCTGCTCCAGTATTATGCTAAAGTTGATGGCGGAACCCCTTCTGACCGAGGCCCGGAGAAGCCGAATGAGAACCTTCCTGGTCGCAATGACGATCGCGTTGCTGACTGTGCCCGCTTACGCTCAGATGATGTCGAGGGGGGACAGGCGTCACGGGTCCGAGCAGAAGACCGAACAGAAGGCCGACCCGAAGCAGCGAAAGGCCGACGAGGCCGCCTATAAAGCTGCGCTCGATAAGATCCCCGCGCAAAAGTACGACCCCTGGCAAAATATCCGTGGCACCGAGCCGGACAAGAACAGGAAAAATTCAAAGTGAGAAGAAAATTCAAAAGTGAGACACGTTCTCTGGACATCAACGCGGCAAATGGATGATCGCGTCGATCACGCGGCCCGCCGGCATTGCCGCGGCATATTACGCCTGATCCCGACTGAAATGCAGAACGCAAACTTTTTGACTGGAAGGCCGTCCAATATGCGGCCTCCCGCCGCTCGCACTCAGCGACAGCGGCGGGAGAAAGCGCGCATCTCACTAACTCTACGCATGCTCACCGGCTATACTACTCCGCCCAGCTTGGGTTCCGATTGGACCGGTGGTAGATAGTGTTGTTGTCCCGTCCGTAAGTCCGCCCATCGAAGTACCGGTGGGCTCTGACGGACCTCCATGGCCCCACGCCCATCTCCATGCCTGGCGTCTGCAAGTAGACTGTTTGCGCCTGGGCCGGGCTCGGGGTGCCGATAGCCATCGCGCCGGCGAAGCTCAGCGCGACCGCTGTCATCATGATCGTCCGCATGACGGCTCTCCTTTCTCGTTACCCGCTCCTCACCAAGACCCACTCACTGAAAGGACAATGCGGGGCCCCAATCGGTCGTTCCGATGGAACCCAGCAAATTAAACCGCTGCCTCGTGGAACCTTGCCAAAGCGGAGGTCGGTCAAACATTAACTTTCGTCAAGAGTGCGTGTCGTCCGGCGTTGCACTCCGAGGGTGCCCTTGAGCCGCTCCCGTCGACTCCGCTGCCGAGTGACGGCAGGCCCAGGCGATTTCCCGCCGGACGGAGACCCCAGCCCGTTCAAGAAAGTCGCCAACACCCACGTGATCCGGCATGCTGGCCGCTACCTGGCTCTGCGCGAGGACGACCTTCCATATGAGATGACACAAGAGCTTGAGACGGTTGGCAAATGGGATTTCCATGGTGCCGTGCGCGACACGGTGACGGCGCACCCCAAGATCGATCCTGCCACCGGCGAACTGTTCATGTTTCGCTACTCCGCAAGGCCGCCCTACCTCGTTCTGAGAGTCGTCGATCCTTCCGGACGGCTCGTTCGCCAAGTCCCGCTGGATGTGCCGGCGGCGTTTGTCGTGCACGATCTCGCCATCACCACCAATCATGTCGTCTTCTTCCTGTGTCCGTTTGTCATGGAACCAGACGTGGCAGGCCGAGGCGCACCGTTCTTCGACTGGCAACCGGAGCGTGGAACGCGTATCGCGGTCATCCGGCGCGACGGCGCCGGCCCGACGCTTTGGTTCGCGACCGAACCTTTCTTCATGTTTCACTTCATGAATGCGCACGAAACCGAGAATGGCATCGCAACCGAATATTGCCAATTTGCATCGTTGCCGAACGCCGGCAACCCGCCGGCCCTTTGGCGCATGACCCTCGATTTCAAGACCGGTGGCGCCAAACGCGAGCAGCTCGACGAGCGCCCGGGCGAGTTCCCCCGTGTCGATCCCCGAACATGGGGTCGCCCCTACCGCTATGGTTGGCTTCCGGTCGCCACCCAGCAGAAGCGAGCTCCCGGAACCTGGAGCGCGCTCGCCCGCTACGACTTCAAGACGGGCGCGATCGCCACCCACGATTTTGGTCCAGGCCGCGAGATCGACGAGCCGGTCTTCGTCGCAAGATCCGGAAGCAATGGCGAAGGCGATGGCTGGATCATGACCTATGTCTACGACGCCGCCAGCGACCGCTCGACATTTGTCATTCTTGATGCGCTGGACTTCGATCGCGCGCCGATCGCCGAGATTGGTCTGCCGCGTCGCGTCCCGCACGGATTCCACGGCGATTGGATGCCAGCAGGATAACTCCCCGTGGGGCACGGGTCCGGTGCGGCCGAAGCTGCCCGCCTCACCAACCCACCGCTTGGCCATCCTTGCGATGGTCGGACCCTGCCCGGTAGAAGCCGTGCGGGCGCTGAGCATTCGTGCCCGCCGAAGGCGCGACGGGCGCGACCAGGATCGATTGGAAGCCGCCGACTGAAGCGCCGTCGACTGGGACGACGTTGTGCCCCATGCCGGCGAGGTTCGAGCCGACCAGGGCATACAGGTTGGACTCGAGCTGGAGCAGGTTCGGCACCTGAAGGTGGTGGAAGCGCGCCATGTCGGTCGCCGCCTGCAGATTGGCGCCGAGATCGAATATGTTCACCAGCGCTTGGGCATGGCCTTGCGCCTGCACATCGCCGCCCATGAGCAGGATCGTCATCAGGGGATTTGCGTCCTTCATCACGAAACCAGCCGCGAGCGTGTTGAAGGGCCGCTTATGCGGCGCGATTACATTCGGGCTCTTGCGATCGAGCGAGAACAGCGCGCCCCGATTGTGCAGCACGAATCCATAGCCAGGCACGGTGATCCCGGAGCCGAAACCGGAAAAATTGCTGTTGACCCAGGACACCATGTTGCCTTCGTCATCGGCCGTCGACAGCACGATCGTGTCACCCTCGGTGTCGTCGGTGGAGGTCGGCCCGGTCGCCGAGGCACGCTCGGAATCGACCTTCATGCAGAGCGATTCCGCGTGGGCCTTCGACAACAGCATGTCGATCGGCACTTTGACGAAGCGCGGGTCGGCGTTGTAGCGAAACAGGTCCGCATAGGCGAGCTTCTTCGCCTCGACGAGGAAATGCCAGTGTTTCGGGCTGCGCGGCCCGAGGCTCGCGAGAGTCGCGCCTTGCGCCCATTTCGGCATGCAGGCCTCGAGAATGTTGAGCATGAGATTGGCGCCCCAGGCCTGCGATGGCGGCGGCAATTCGTTGAGCGAATAGCCGCGATAATTCGTCTGCGCCGCCTCGACCCACTCGCCCTGGTAACTGGCGAGGTCACGGAGCGTCATGCTGCCGCCGAGCGCGGTCGATTTCGCCACGATCGCCTGGGCGATCTCGCCCTTGTAAAACGCGTCGCGGCCATGCTGCTGCAACAGGCGAAAGGTTTTGGCCAGGTCGGGATTGCGGAAGATTTGGCCGGCGACGGGTTTATTCCCGTCGATGGTCCAGGTCGCGATCCAATCCGGGTCCGGGGAAGTACAGCAACCCCTGAGCGGGAGCGCATTGGGCACACGCCAGTCATTGGCAATGCGCTGCGACACCGGAAAGCCGTTGTCGGCATAGTCGATCGCGGGCGCCAGCACCTCCTTGAACGTGAGCTTGCCGAAGCGATTGAGCACCTCCTCCCATCCCCAGGCCGAGCCTGGCACCGTGACGGTGAGAATGCCGCGGCCCGGCATGCCTGATCCCGGTCCCCACTTCGACGGGTCGGCGCGGTAGCCGAGCTCGTCGAAGCGCTCGACTGTCGCGCCGGTGGGCGCCATGCCGCTCGCATTCAAGACGTAGAGCTTTCTCTCCTTTGCCACATAAATGATGGCGAAGAGATCGCCGGCAACGCCAGTGCTCATCGGTTCGACCACGTTGAGCACGGCGGCAGTGGCCACCGCCGCGTCGATCGCATTGCCGCCCCGCAGCATGATCTGCAATCCGGCCTGGGCAGCGAGCGGTTGGCTCGTTGTCACCATGCCATGCGGCGCCATGACCTCGGCGCGCGCTTGCGCGCGCCAGCCATCGGCGCGATCGCCCCGCACGGCATCGCAAGCAGGAGCCTTGGCCTCGGCCGAGCAGACCGACAACGGCGGGGTCGCCTGCGCAAAGGCAAGCGCGGGCACAAAAAAAGGCGCGAGAGCGGCGCCGGCTGTCGCTACGCCGCGAAGACATCGCAAAGGGGTGATCATGGAGCGTCCCTCGGATCGGCCATCCTTATCAGCTATTAGCTGCTGTGGCCTCTGGGCGTCATGGGCAGACGATGCCCAACAACAGACCATCGCTCTTATATCACCGCTCCGGAACCACCTGCCCAAAAACATGGCCCCGCCCGGCAGCGCCGGACGGGGCCATTTGCGTCGCAAAGCTTGCCGCGATCCGTTCAATGCGCGAGCGGATCGGGGCGCAGCTGGAAGTGGACGGCCATGGGCTTCATTCCCTTGCCGCCCTCGACCTGCCAGGGCGCCCGGTCGCCGCTGCTCGTCCACAACCCCCTGCCCTTCCATCCGGCGTTCGGGTCGTCGATGCGTCCGTCGAGCCCCTTGGCGAAGAAGCCCATCGGATAGGGCACGCGCAGCGAAACCATCTTGCCGTCCTTGCCGAGCGCGACCAGGCCGTCCGTCAGGTTGGCGGTCGAAATCGGCACGTCCTTGCCCATGCCGAACGTGTCATGCTGGTCAACCCAGCTGTAGTAGCTCGACTCGGCGCTGTTATCGCCGATGCCGGCAAAGCCCGGGCCCGGGTACTTGTGGAACGCCCAGCCCTCGGGGCAGTGATTGCCGGTCGCGGTCAGACCATTGAGCGGGCCCTTGCACTTGGAGCGGTCGAAGCTGCCCATGTGCCCGCTGCCGAGCGATACCCACACCACGCCGTTCGAGTCGATATCGCCGCCGCGCGGGCCGAAGCCGGGCATCGGGACGTTATAGACTTCCGTGAGCATGGTCTCGGGCGGGTTCGAGCCCGGATTGATGCGCACGATCGCGCCCGGATTGTTGCGGACCGTGCCCCACACCGAGCCGTCCTTCGGGTTGACCATGACGGCATAGATCACCTGGCCGAGACGCATATCCTTGCCCGGCTCCTGTGGCCGGCCCGGCTCGGTGTACTCGCCGCGCTTGCCGTCGCCGCTGGTGTCGACGATCAGGGGGGTCCAGCCTACCGACTGGGCGGGGTCGTGGGTTTCGTCCCACTTCTTGACATTGACCCAGCCGACCACGCCGCCGCCGCCGCCGCTCGACGTCCACAGCGTGTTGTTGGCGTCATAGGCGAAGTTCAGGTGGTGGGTCGTGAAGCAGACGTCGACAAAGTCGTACTTCTTGGTCTTCGGGTCATAGACCGTGAGCTGGCGCCCGCTCACCGGGACCTGGAACAGCTTCGCGGACGGATGGTTCGGGTCCTTGCAGTAGGCCGGCTGATTCTTCTCGTCGCGGAAGGAGGCTGCCATCCACACCCGACCCTTCTCGTCGAGCATCGAGTTGTGGTTGTTGAAGTAGGCCTCCCAGATCTTCTCCTCGCCCCAATAGGCCGACGGACCGAGCGCTTTCTCCCTCGCGGCGTGGGTCGGACCCAGATTCTCGTGCATGTCCGGGTCGCGGATCGGCGCCTTGTACATGTCCGCCGTATTGGTCTTCGGATCGAGGATCGGCATGAAGCCCATGCTGTATTCCGGCTGGCCGTAGACCGGGCCGTAGCCGTTGACCGTCGGGTTGCGCCGATCGGTGGAGACGAGGTCGTGCAGGTAGTGCTTCTCGTCCGCCCAGTCCCAGGTGGTGACGACGACGTTGCGCTCGAGCCCCTGTGGACGCGCCGGCTTGGTTGATGGCAGTTCTCCGGCGGCAACGCGATCGGTCCACTCGGCGAGGTAAGGGATCGGGGCGGCAGCGAGCTGGCCGGCGAGGATAGTCACCATCAGTTCGCCCGCCTGGCCGGCCTGGACGCGCTTCATCCACGCATCTTTCGAGTCGGTGCCGAAGAAGGCCGGGATCGTGCGCGTCGCCTTGGTGCCGAGCTGGTGACAGCCGACGCAGCCGTTGTTCTTCAACAGGTTGAGATAGTCGATCTGCTTGACGCCCTGCGGTATGCCGCCGCGCGCCTGGCCGAACTGGTCGGCACCCGGGATGCGCATCATCGTGTACCAGTGGATCGCCGGGTAGTACTGCGCCGCCGCGGCATCGTTCGGCGCCGGCACGGCGCGCAGATTGAGCTGCTTGCCGGGCTCGCCGTCGACCTTCGGGGAATCGACGAGGCCGTAGCCGCGCACCCATACCTTATATTTGCCTTTCGGCAGGTCGGGCACCACGTAGCGGCCCTGGTCGTCCGTGACCACCATCTTCGCATAGCGGGTGGGAAGGTCGGTCGTTTCCGCGATGACCCAAACGCCGGCCTCGGGACCATTCTGGCCCGTGACCACGCCGCCGATGTCATCGCTGTCGATGGCGACCGTGTTTTGGGCGACCAGCTGGGATGGCGTCGCCAGCAGTGCGGCGAAGCCCAGAGCTGCCGCCGTGCTCAAATAGAATCGTCTTGTCGTCTTCATTTCCGGCTCCTTTTGCGTCTTCCGGGTATTCGCCTGGCCGATCCGCATCCGGCGGAGCATGATCCAACGACCGGGGCTTGAACACAGCTTGACACGCATTTGGACCGAAATCCATGCACTCTCAAGTCGATTTTCCGGCTATTCCGAGGGTCGGGAATCGCTCGAAAAACAGTGCCGGCTGTGGCTCGACTGCAACAACCGCGACCGCATTCTGGAGTATTGTCGCACGGGGGCTGTGAGGGAGTGGTCATTATGAAAAAGTTGTTGTTTGCCAGCGTCTCGCTCGCCGCACTTGTGGGGTCGCATGCGGCGACCGCCGCCGATCTTCCGCCGGCCCCGCCCATCTACAGGGCGCCCGTGGCCGCGCCCGCGCCCTACTATAGTTGGACCGGCCTTTATATCGGCGGCAACGCCGGTTACGATTGGACCCGAGGCAAAAGTACGACGACTGCGGCAGTCGGCTTTCCCGTGATCGCCCCCATCTTGGAATCGACGAGCGGCCATGGCTTCTTTGGCGGCGGCCAAATTGGATTCAACTATGCCTTCGGCCCGAGTTTTGTCGCCGGCCTCGAGGCTGATGTTCAGGGGACCAGCAACAAGACCACCGTCATCTCCCCCGACGGATCCAATCAGCACGTCGGCAGGCTCGATCTTGTCGGGACGGGCCGCGCCCGGCTCGGCTTCTCCGCCAACAACTGGTTGTTCTACGGCACCGGCGGGGTCGGGTGGAGCGAGGGAAAGGTCACCCGCACGCAGCTCACCGGCATATTGAATCTCGCGCCGGCGGGAACGGTCGAGTCCGTAAACAACAGCAGGGTCGGCTGGACCGCCGGCGGCGGCATCGAAGTCGGCCTGGCCAATAATTGGACAGTGAGGGCCGAGTATCTCCACCTCGAGCTCGGCAACGTCACGTACACCTTCCCGCTCGCGGGTCGAACGACGACATCGACGCTGAACATGGACGTCGTGCGCGGCGCCTTCAACTACAAATTCAGTTGGGTCGAACCGATCAGCTCCCGGTACTGACCGGCCGCAGCGACATGCTGGAAGCCTCGGGCCGGCCGGCCGGGCTTTCGCCTTTTCGGAGACCGCGCTGCGGGGTCGGACCCTCAGCACTGCAGGCTTCCCCGACTCCGACTTCACGCTCTGGATCGGGATTTTCGCGCCAGTAAAAACCCCGCGCGACATCGTCGGCAAGCTGAACCGGAAAACGGTGAAGGTTCTACAAACAAAAGCCGTTGCGGAGAAATTGGCAACGCTCGGCGCCGAGCCCATGATCACGACGCCGACCGAGTTCGATGCCTATTTCCAGGACCAGGTCAGCATGATTCTGGCGCTCACCAAGGCCGCGAACATCAAGCCGGAGTGAGACCAGCCGCAGGGCTGATTACTGCGTCGTCACGGCAGTCGAGGTCGAGCCGCGGACGATTCCGTTGGCATCGACGAACTCAAAGAATGCCCGGAAGTTCGCAGGGTCGGGCGCGATCGGGCCGGTCGCCTGCAGAAATGCCGACCAGGTCGTATTTTGGTTTTGGTTGATCGTCGTGGTGATCGTCGGCGCCGGCGTCACCAGGCACTGCCCGGTATTGGGATTGCTCTGGCAGATCGTGGCGAGAAGCGGCATGGTCGGGTTCGAGGGCCGCACCCGCGCCGTGACCTGCGCCGAGACACCGATATTGCTCGAAGCGACAGCAAACAGTCCGGTTCCGCTTTGACCGTGCGCAAATCCGTCGTTCGAGGGCGTCAACCCGACCGCGATCAGATCGGGCACCGGATTGGCATCGAAGGTGAGCAGCAGCGTGTTGACGCCGACAATGCTCGCCACGGCATCGATGCCAGTGCAGTCGTAGCCGATCTGCACATTTGTGGGCGGATAGGGAGCATTTGCGGCAAAGGTCATGAGAAAGGTCTGGAACCCTCCTGCCGGAATCGAAACCCGCGTATTCGGCGTACCCGTCAGTGTATTGGTATTCGGATCTGTCGTTTGAAACGAGAAATTCGCGGGGACGCTGGTCACCGGAGCGATGCCGCAGCCGTTTGCCGCGGTGGGGCCATTGTTGAGAATGACGGCGAAGGCGGTGGCCTGGTTGCCCACCTGGACCGAGCGACTCGACGGCAGCACGGCGGCGAGTAGAGCGCTCGTGCTTGCGGGGGTACTCACGCGCCCGATTTTGTTGCTGAAGTTCTCGGTGAACCACAGAGCGCCGTCAGGTCCCGGCGTGATCCCCCATGGGTCGCTGTTGGCCGTGGGAATAGGGAACTCGGTGATGGCACCTGTGGTCGTAATGCGCCCGATCTTATTGCTGACGTTATTGATCTCGGTGAACCACAGAGCGCCGTCAGGCCCCACCGTGATTCCCCGAGGGCCGCTATTGGGCGTAGGAACGGGGAATTCGGTGATGCTCCCTGTGGTCGTAATGCGCCCGATCTTGTTGCCGCCTGATCCGGATTCGGTGAACCACAGGGCACCGTCCGGCCCGGACGTGATGCCGAAGGGTTCGCTGCCCGCGGTGGGAAGAAAAAATTCGGTGATGGTTCCCGCTGTCGTAATACGCCCGATCTTGTTGCCGTGCACCTCAGTGAACCACAGCGCGCCGTCCGGACCTGCGGCGATATCGATGGGATCGCTATCCGCGAGAATAGGGAATTCGGTGAGGGTACCCGCCGTAGTGATCCGTCCGATCTTGTTGGGGCGTTCCGTAAACCACAGCGCTCCATCCCCGCCCACCGTGATTCCCCACAGCTGGATGTTGGCCGTGGGAACTGGAAATTCGGTGATGCTCCCCGCGGTGGTAATTCGCCTGATTATTTTGCCGAGTTCATCAGTGAACCACAGCGCGCCATCGGGGCCTGCCGTGATGCCGATGGGCGCACTGCCGAGAGTGGGAATGGGGAATTCGGTGAAGTTCTGTGCGTCGACCTTTGTCGAGCCACCCGCCGTGAATCCCAACACGATGGCAAGGGCGGCACCGATAGCCCGTGAATGCCGCCAGAAGTTTACGAGGTGCATGACGATGCCCGCTCTCTAGCCCAACAGCACTCGGGCGTCATTTTATTCGATCAATCACGGCGGTAAAGTCCTCAGGCGCCAAGCCGACTGAAAACCACGCAGGGCGGATTAGCGACGCGTAATCCGCCATTCCTCGGAAAAGCGGCGGATTACGCCTTCGGCTAACCCGCTCCCGCCCTTCCGGCCCGCGGGCGTATCCCTTCTAACCCTATCGGCTGCACCCACGCGGGTGTAGGTTCCTCGCCGGCAATTGAGGAGGGGGAAGCCATAAAGATCGCCCGCCGTCAATTCCTGCATGTTGCCGGCGCCGCCGTCGTAGCTCCTGCCCTCTCTCGGCTCGCACGGGCGCAAACCTATCCAACGCGTCCGCTGCGCCTGGTCGTC
>Ga0137378_10004360_pt1 | contig 12247 bp, 11 predicted proteins | sample SagtaG_21_FD_104813 | JGI IMG/M metagenome (GOLD analysis project Ga0137378, IMG submission 104813) | Vadose zone soil microbial communities from Sagehorn Ranch, Mendocino, California, USA - Sage2_L_60_16 metaG | ecosystem: Environmental > Terrestrial > Soil > Vadose zone | place: USA... | reverse complement strand
GATGTCGGGGTCATAGGCCATGGCCATCCCGCCCCGGGGGGTCAGGGCGGCCGGGGCGGCGGGGCCGCGCACCCAGATCCCGGCCACGCCTCCCGAGTAAATCCACGTGTCGTTGTACCAGCCCTGCCCGTTGAGGGCGGGAGCGCCCCCGAACATCACGACCTCCTGCGAGGGCGGGAAGACCGCCGAGGCCGTGTCCCACCGCGGGGTGAAGGGAGAGGGGATGTCCGGCGTCTGATACCAGGCCTGGGTCAGGTAGTAGGCGGCGAGCGCCGGATGTGCCTGCAGCGCGACCAGCGCGCCCACCAGGGCACACAGACCGACCAGTGCCGAAGGGATCCGGCGTGATCGTCCCCCCGGCCGCGGGGTCTCCATCTCTGGGGTATCGGAGCCCTGACCAGCGCGAACATCGGCCCAAGGTTCGAATCCGGGATCGGGAGCCGGAGCAGCCGGAGTGTCCGGCCGGGGACGTCCCGGCGCCTTTGGCCCTAACGGATGGGCGGGCCCGTTCTCCCTGCGACGGGTGACCCCAGGACACCGCCCGGCGGGGGGACCCCCCTCACATGGGGGACGGCCGGCTCCATCCCCGTCCGAGCCGCTCTATCCGAAACCTCCCCCGCCACCCCCCGCACCGGACGGGGTATTGCACTCGGTCTTCTTGCAGGTGCCGTAGGGGTTCGGGATGCCGTAGTACGTGTACTTCCCGGGCGGCTGGGCATGCTCGAAGCCGGTCTGGAGCGTCTTGACCAGCGGGATGTCCGGCGCCCCATCCTGGAGGAACAGCGTGTCCAGGCCCGAATAGGCGAAGTAGGCCCAGCCCACGCCGTTCCCCCTCAGGTACGAGAACAGCTTCTTCGCGTCGCCCTTCCAGTTCTGGTCCTTGAACGGGATCCCCGGCGAGATGGAGTTCGCGTTGAACACGTTGAACTCGCCCATCCACATCGGGATGTGCCACGGTTTCCCGTGGCCCACGTAGGCGCTGATCGCGGGCTTGAAGTACTGCCACGTCGGCTTGTACACGTGGAACGAGTACACGATGTTCTTGAAGGACGGCGGCTTGTCGAACGCGAAGACGCCGTGGTCGGCCGGTCCGGGGCCGAACTCCTCCATCACCAGGAGCCAGTTCGGAGCGACCGCCCGGATGGCCGTGCCCATCTTCGTGTAGAAGTCGGACAGGCTGGCCGTGGTGCACTGGGGCGAGTAGTTCGGCTCGTTGAAGATGTCCACGCCGATCACCTGGGGGTTCCCCGCGTACCGCTTGGCGATGGTCGTCCACAGGGACTGGGTGCCGTCCCAGGGCGGGAATTGCACCGGCGAGTCGCTCCGATTGCTGAAGAAGTCGCACCGCGCCTGGTCCGGGCTGAGCTGGGAGCGGTACAGCCACGTCGGCATGAACTGGAACCAGCCGAACTGCTGGAGCGAGATGATCACCGCCACTCCCCTGTCGGTCAGGCCCTTCACGATGGTGTCCATGTCCTGCAGGTACTGGGGGTCGTAGTGGTGCTCGATGGTGCCGTCGGACGCCCGGGTCGGGGGGTTCGGCTCGAGGTGGCCCCAGGTGATGCCGAGCCGAACCATGTTGAAACCCATGCTCGCGATGTTGTCGTAGTCCTGGGGCGAGCCCGCGTCGAACGGCTTGTCGTTCGTGTTCTTCAGGGGCAGGTAGTTCACCCCCGTCAGGCGCAACGAGTGGCCCTTGGAGTCGACCAGGGTGGCCCCGTCGGCGTGGGCCGGCCCGACGATCCGGTTGTCGGCGATGGCCTGGGCTCCGCTCAGCTTCTTCGTCGAGTGATCGATCTTGACGGTGACCGGCCCCGTGGCCGTGGCACGCGGGAGCGAGGGCAGCCCCGTTTGGTTCTTGTTGCGATTGAACACCAGGGCGGCGACGACAACGGCGACGATCACCACGATCACGAGCAGGGCCGACAGCAAGCCGCGTCTCACAGCGCCTCCACGGAAGAGAGGCTATGCCCGGTCGCCTTGCTGGTGAAACCCTCGGCGCGGGGCCGCGGCGTTCGGTCCGTCACCCTTCGACCTCCTGGATGGAAGGCCGGATCATATCGGAGGCTCGAACTTTGCACGGCCGGCATCGAACGCTTCGACACCGGCCTTCCCCGAAGCGTTCCTGTCGGGCCGGCCGGATTCGAACCGGCGACTTTCTGACCCCCAGGCAGGATGAGGCCCTCCCCGCTGGTCCCTGGCACTCCCTTACGGTCCTATCCGTGCCCGCCAGTTCGACTCCCAGGGCGGATTTCCCGGCTGTTCCCGCTGGTCCCCGCGGGATGGTTGGCAGAACGGTTGGCAGCGAGGAGGGATCAGGAAACCGTACGCCTGCGCTGCGAAACGCGAAACAAGCGAAGGACCTCCTCCTCAGACTCCCCCGACAACCAGAGCTGCCACCGTGGCCGCTGCCTCCGCCTGCATCGCCGGGATCGCGTGGCCGTAGGTGTCCATCGTGATCGAGATTGAGGAGTGGCCGAGGCGCTCGCTGACCACCTTCGGATGGACCCCCGCCCGGAGCGCGAGCGATGCGTGGGTGTGCCGCAGGTCGTGAAGTCGGATCTTCGGGAGGCCCGCGGCCTTCGCCCGGTGCTCGAACATGTCACGGAACCGATCGGGATGGATCGGCGAGCCGTCCTCCTTGGTGTCAGGCTAGTAGCGGGTCGTGCCGAACCCAGACGTTCGGCTCGACGTGCTCGCCGACGTCTCGTTCGCGGTCGATCCGAACCAGCGCCAGCGCGCCGGGCACGACGTACTCGCCACTGTCGGGGAAGGCCATCCGGCTCCACGCCTCCCATTCGGCCACCGTCCCGGTGACGCGGGTCGATTCCGGACAGGGCGCGAGCATCCGTCCGCCCAGGCGCTCGTGCAGGCGCAGCCACGGATCGAACGGCAGGCCGTCGTGGCGGCGCCAGGCCATGTATCTCTCGATCGGCACCAGCGGATAGCGGTCCTTCCACGTCGGCCGGACCGGCGCGATGAGGTGCTCGAACCCGTGGGCGCCGGCCACCGTGCGCATGGCCTGGATGAGGAGGCCGCTCAGGCCATGGCCTCGATGCTTCGGGGTCACCACCGCCTGCAACGCCGAGAGCGCGTTCGGCCGAACGCCTTCGGCGTGCTGCCGAACGCTGGCCTGCAGCACCGCATCGAACCCCTCGGGGAGGTGTTCGACCTCCCCATCCCAGAACAGCGGGATGCTGTTCCCGAGGCCGACGACCTCGTCCGCCCCCTCGTTGTGCAGCACCCACTGGAAGTCCATGGATCGCGCCCGCAGCCCCCGCCACAGCTCGTTCGCCACGTCGCCGTGCAGCATGAACTCCGGCCACGAGCCCTCGACCAGCTCGGTGAGGCGCGGGATGAGGTCGGGCCGCTCGGCCAGCGTGTACAGGCGCGGCTCGGACACGCCCGGAGCATATCTGGTGAACCCGTTCGGCTAGCTTGCTCGCGGGCTTTACATGGATCGTGCTGGAGCCGGCAAGACCGAACCCAGCCGTCCCTACAGCAGACCCGACAGCACCGTCCGCGGACGGTAGAGGGAGACAGCCATAGGAAAAGAGGGTGCCTGAGAGTTGGGGGGTTCGACCATATGGTGCGGAGGGATCGGAGCGTAGCCCCTTCCTACCCATCACTCTGTTCTTAGCCTCCCCGGTCTAGTCACATGGCCCGGCAGGCTCCCGGGGCGAGGGTTCAGTCGGCAGGTCCGCGCTTGCGTGGCCACCCCCGGCCATGAGACTCGGGACACTCTCTCGCACCCAAGTCCCGGCGAGTCCCTATGGCGACTGTTCGGTAAAGCCCGTTTGGTCCGCAGATGATGCGCGGTCAGGAGAGCTGGCCTAGTCCTCGTAGGTTGGCCTGGGCCGGTTGGCATCCGGTTGGCAGTCCCCCTTTACCCCCTCTCACGAGGGCTTCTACACGCCACGTCTGACCTGTCATCAGACGGGAGAGCGTGGGGACACCAGGTGCTTCTTTCGCTTCTTTCGCGTTTCGCACGGCATATACAGGGGGATCGGGAGCGGAGCAGGTTGGGTTACGTCTAGTTGCATCATGCCGAGGTCCTCCTAGATCATCGGACTCCAGGGGGGATGGCATGGCCAAGGTGGGGGACCGGGTGGCTAACTCAAGAGCGGGGAGTCAGGGAGTGAAGAGGCTTGCCTTGACTTTCGCCCTGGCTGCTTTGGTCTCCGGATGCGGCGGGTCCGCTCAGCAAAGTCACTCGCTGAGCACGAAGGACTACGAAGAGTTGTTGATTGGCTTCGATGGATTCGCTCAGGTCGTGAAGGCCCTCAACAAGGCCCACGACTCCACCGTTGCAATCTTGAGCGCAGGATCCGATGTGCAGGCCACCGTCTCGGCCATTCGTGACGCGAAGAGGGCCTGGAGTGACGCCGACTATAAGCTCATTGTGTTCACCCCAGGATTACAGCGAATCGTTCCATCGCTGCCTTCCGCCATCGAAGCTGTACGCTCCGCCAACCAGGCCTGGCAAACGGCGTTGGACGAGATGGAGCTGAGGGCCACGGAGGGAGCCATAAGCGATGCATCCCTGCGTAGGCGTCTCGACGAGGCCACGAGCTCGGAGGCAGCCGCAGCCGACGCCATCAACAAGTCTCGAAACGAAGCCAAGCGCCTCTACTGCAAAGACCCTGCCTCGCGGTCCGACCCCACCTGCCTTGGCTAGGACCTCGGGGGTTGGAGACGCTTTGTGAGAGGGGCGGGGGTTTCGCAGGCTTGGGTTGGCAGATGTTGGCAGCGACCCTCCATCTCTCTCCGCTGCTCCCCCGCCCCTGGTCCCCTGACCTGCACCTTCCCTGTCGGGCCGGCCGGATTCGAACCGGCGACCTTCTGACCCCCAGTCAGACGCGCTAACCAAGCTGCGCCACGGCCCGATGGGCTCGATTCTACCGGTCCCGCGCTCGGGTCTTGCGAGGAGCTCGGGGAGCCCGGGCCCGGAAGCTCAGCCGGACCGGCACGCCGTCGAAGCCGAAGGCCTTCCGCAGCGAGTTCTCGAGGTAGCGCCGGTACGCGGGGGGCGGCACGGCGGAGCCGAACAGCACGAACGACGGCGGCCCCGCGGACACCTGCGTCCCGTACAAGATGTGTCCCCCACCGCGTGGCGGTGGGTAGGCCGCCGAGGCCTGTTGGAGCGCCCGGTTGACGTCTGCGGTGGAGACCCTGCGGGTCCACGCCTCGTGCACGCCGAACAGCGCCGGCGCCACTCGGCCCACGCCCGAGCCCGTTCGAGCCGACGTTCGGATCACCGGCGTCCCGGGGAACAGCCGCAGGTCCTCCGACAGCGACACGAAGAGCGCGGCCCGTTCCTCGCTGGGGACCAGGTCCCACTTGTTGAGAGCGACGGCGAGCCCGCGTCCGGCCTCGACCACGCGAGCGGCGATGTGCTTGTCCTCTCCGGTCAGGCCCTCCGAGGCGTCCACCATCAGCAGGGCGACATGAGCCGCGTCGATCGCCCTGATCGAACGAAGCAGCCCGTAGTATTCGACCCCCTTCGTCTTGATGGCCCGTCTGAGGCCCGCGGTGTCGACGAAGCGGACCGTCCGGCCCTCCACGTCCACGATGGAGTCCACGGCGTCCCGGGTCGTCCCGGGCTCGTCGTGGACGACCGCCCGCTCCTGCTTGACCAGCCGGTTGAACAGTGAGGACTTCCCGACGTTCGGCCTCCCGACAAGGGCGAACCTCGCCTCCTCCCCGGCCGCCGGGTCGGGCCCCTCCGGCAGCAGATCGACCATCCGATCCAGCAGGTCCCCGCTCCCCCGTCCCTGGATGGCCGAGACGGCGATGGGCTCGCCGAGACCCAGCCCGTGGAACTCCGCCGCGAGGGGTTCCTGGTGTTCGGAATCCACCTTGTTCGCCACGACCAGGACGGGTGTAGGGCTCCCTCGTAGTTCGCCCGCGAGGGCGGCGTCCTCCTCCTGGATCCCGGTGGTGGCGTCGACCACCAGCAGGACGAGGTCGGCCTCCTCCATCGCCCGGTGGGCCTGGCGGATCACGCTCTCCTCGATGCCCCTGGCCCGGCGGATGAACCCCCCCGTGTCCACCAGCACGAAGGAGCGCGAACCCCACCGGACCGGCACCTCGACCCGGTCCCGGGTCACCCCCGGCGTCTCGTGGGCGATGGCGAGGCGCCGTCCCACCAGCCGGTTGACCAGGGTCGACTTCCCCACGTTCTGCCGCCCCACCACGGCGACCCGGGGAGGCCGGGTATCGCTCACCGGGGTCCGCGGGGCGGGTCGGCGGGCTCGAAGGCCCGGGACTGGCGCTCCCCGACCAGCCGTAGCGCTTCCGCCAGAACCTGTCCCGGATCGAGCGAGGTCGTGTCGATGACGTGGGCGTCGGGCGCCGGGACGAGCGGGTTGGTTCTCGCGTCCAGGGAGTCCCGCCGGCCCACGGCCCGGGCCACCTCTTGCCCGCCCCCGCGTTCGAGCACCCGGCGGCCCGCCCGGACCGGCGCGGCCCCCGACAGGAAGATCTTGACGTCGGCGTCGGGGAACACCACCGTCCCGATGTCCCTGCCCTCCATGACGGAGCCGCCGAGGCCGAGCTCGCGCTGGACGCTCCGCAGGACCGTGCGCACCGCCGGGTGGCGGGCCACGACCGAGACGATGGACTCGACCTCCGGGCCGCTCAGCCGGGCCTCGGGCGGCGTGCCGTCGATCAGGAGGTCGGGCGGCCGGGAGGGGGACAGCGCGAACGAAAGGCTTCGGGCCACCCCGGCCAAGGCCTCCTCGTCGTCGGGAGCGACCCCGCGGTCGAGGGCCCCAGACGCCACCGCCCGGTACATCAGGCCGGTGTTGACGTAGGGGAGGCCCAGCCGCTCCGCAAGGGCCCGGGCCAGCGTGCTCTTGCCGGCCCCGGCGGGGCCGTCGATGGCCACGATCAGCCGGCGTCGCCTGGAGGGATCCGTCACGGCCCAAGGATGCCACGAACACGGCCGCCTCCCAAGAAGGGCGGGGCCGTTCGCCTCTGACCCTCGACGTCTACTGGAGCGCGAGGCTCGAAGCCGATGGTCGGACGAGATCAGGTGGCCCGGGCACGCCCCAGGCCGGTAACCCTGTACAGCTCCATGACCTCAGCCGTCTCCAGAGGCCGAACCTCACCCGGACGGAGCCGCCCCAACCGGACCGGCCCCACCCGAACCCTCACCAGACGCTTCACGGGTAGGTCGACCGCCGCGAGCATGCGGCGGACCTCGCGTTTTCGACCCTCCCCCATCACCACCGCCAGCGCGGCCCGGCCTGGGCGGCGCTCCACGATCCTGACCGACAGGGCTCGGGCCGGCCCGTCCTCGAGCTGGACGCCGCCGGTCAGCTCCCGAACCGTTCGTGATGAGGGTTCGCCCTCCACCTCGGCCAGGTACTCCTTCTCGACCTCGTATCTGGGGTGCTGGAGGCGATGGGCCAGGTCGCCGTCGTTGGTCAGCAGCAGGAGGCCTTCGGACTCGCGGTCGAGCCGTCCCACCGGGACCAGCCGGGGCAGGCCCGGCGGCACCAACCCGGCCACGGTACGGGCGGCGTGCGGGTCCTTCATGGTCGTGGTCACCCCCGATGGCTTGTTCAGCGCCAGGTAGTGGAGGTCCGGCTCGGTGGGCACGGGCACGCCGTCGACCGCGATCAGGTCCGCGCCGGGATCGGCCCTGTTGCCAAGCTCGGCCACCCGTCCGTTGACCGAGACCCGCCCGGCGGCGATCAACTCCTCCACGCTTCGGCGCGACCCCAGGCCGGCTCGGGCCAGGACGCGCTGGAGCCGTTCGCCTTCGGGTGGCTTCGACCCGGGCCGGTCCCGACCCGGCCGCCCCGAGGCGTCAGTCGGGACGGGCCGTCGCCCCTTCGGCTCCGGCATCGGCCAGCAGGGGCGCCAGCGGTGGCAGGTCCGACAGCGAGGACAACCCCAGCCGCTCCAGGAACTCGGGGGTGGTGCCGAACAGTGAGGCCCTGCCCGGGCCGTCGTCTCGGCCCACCTCCTCCACCAGGCCTCGTTCGGCCAGGGCCCGCAGAACACCGTCGGAGTTCACGCCCCGGATGCCCGAGATCTGGTGCCGAGTCACCGGCTGCTTGTAGGCCACGATGGCCAGGGTCTCCAGGGACGCCCGGGTCAGCCGGGCGTGCCGCGAGGACAGGACGAACTGCTCGACGAACGGCGCGGCCTCGGGGTTGGTGAACAGGCGCCACCCTCCGGCCACCGGCCGGAGCACGATCCCCGAACCGCGGGCGTCGTACTCCTCCGCCAGCAGGCCCAGCAGGGCCTCGACCTCCCGCCGGCCGGCCTCCACGGCCTGGGCCAGCACCGACGCCGCCATGGGCTCGTCGGCCAGGAACAGGATGGCCTCGAGGGCCATCCCGAGCTCGCGGTCCCGGTCACCCATCGTTCGTCTCCTCCGGTCCGGTCTCGTGCCCGCCCTGCCACCGAACCTCGATATCGCCGAACAGCGTGGCCTGGCTCAGCTCGACCCTGCCCTCCCGGTACAGCTCCAGCACCGCCAGGAACCGCACCACCACGTCGATCCGCTCCCGGCAGTCCTCGATGAGGTCCCGGAAGCGGGACTGCGGCCGGGCCGCCAGCCGGTCCCGGACGGCCCGCAGCGCCTCGGCCACGGTCGCCCGGATGGGCGCGACGTGGGAGAGGTCGATCGCGGGCGGAGGGGCCAGGAGCCGGGCCGCCGCGGCCGCCAGGTCGGCGGCGGTGATCCGCTCCATCACGTCGGGGTACAGGTGGGCCAGCTCGGCCGGAGGAGCGGCGTCCCTGGGCACCATCAGGGCCGCCAGGGCCATCCGCTCGGCCACGTCGAGGGCGACCCGTCGGAACGCCGCCAGCTCGAGGCTCCTCGCGTAGAGGAGGTCGGGCGAGGCTCCGCCGAGGAGGTCCTCTTCGGTCTCCGCCGAAGGCCGGGGCAGGAGCCGGCCCACCTTCAGCTCGAGCAGGGCGGCGCACACGGCCACGAACCACGTGGCCTCGTCCAGCGACCACCCGGGGGCGGCCTCCGCGCCCACGCGGAGGAACCGCTCGGTCACCATGGCCACCGGCACGTCGCACACGTCCATCTTCCGCTCGAGGATCAACCCGGCCAGCAGCCGGAACGGCCCCGAGAACAGGGGCAGCTCGACGGTGAACCCGGGCGCGTCCGAAGGCATCCGGGCGATCGTATCGGCCGCCTCAGGGGGCTTCAATCACCACCCCGCCTGCGATGGAGCTCAGCCACAACCGACACCGACCAGGTTGATGATCCCGCCGGCGATGCGCCCGACGATATCGAAGAAGAACCCGTTGAGGATGAAGAACACCAGCAACATGAACAGCGGCGCGTACTGCTCCATGCTCACGAACACGTCGCGGGCCCGGTACGACAGGAACGGGACGATGGCTCGCGCCGCGTCGAGCGGGGGGATCGGGATGATGTGGATCGCGGCGAAGATGGCGTTCACCTCGACCCCCGTGAGGAGGAACGTTCCCAGGGCCCCGGTGCCGCAGACCACGTTGTGCACGGCACCGAAGGCGAACGCCAGGGCCAGGTTCGCCAGGGGCCCGGCCGCCTGGATGAGGATCGTGTTCCGGTTCCCCCGCCTGGAGTGCCACGGGTTCAGCGGCATGGGCTTGGCGTAGGCGAACACGACGTTCGGTCCGGCGAAGAACACGATCAGCAGCAGGATCGCCGGCAGGACGAACGTGCCGAACGTGTCCGCGTGCGCCTTCGGGCTCAGGGTGAACCGCCCCATCTGCCGCGGGGTGGGGTCGCCGAACCGCGCGGCCACGAAGGCGTGCGCGAACTCGTGGAACACCAGCGCCACCAGGGCGGCCACCCCGAAGTACAGCACCAGGTCCGGGTGGACGCTGCGGAGGGCGGCCAGGGGCAGGGTCACGGCCTTTCGCTCCCCCCGTGCCAGCCGTGGATCAGCGGTGGCCGCTCGACGGGGTCATCCCCGAACTGGAGGGCCTCCAGGATCAGGCGCCCCGCCCGTTCGGCCCGCTGTCCCTCGCGGGCGTGGACGACCGCCACCGGCTCGTCCGGCTCGAGGCGATCCCCCACGAACGGCAGGAACTCGAACCCCACCGCCGGATCGATCGGATCGCCCTTGCGCAGCCGGCCCGCGCCCAGGAACACCGCGGCGCGGCCCAGAGCCTCCGCGTCCATCGCCTGGAGCGTGCCGCCCGGGCCGGCGACCTCGGTTCGAACGGGAGCCTCCGGCAGGACCTTCCTGGGGTCGTCGACCACGGCAGGATCGCCTCCCTGCGCCTTCACCATCCGGGCGAACGCCTCGGCGGCCCCACCGTCCTCGAGGGCCTGCCCGGCGGCCTTCGTCGCCTCGTCGCTGGGGCGTTCCTCCAGGATCACCAGGGCTTCGGCGGCGAACGCCACGGCCAGATCGCGGAGCCTCCCACGCTCCTCCCCCCGGAGCACCCGGACGGCCTCGCCCACCTCCAGCGCGTTGCCCACGGCCCGCCCCAGCGGTTGGGACATGTCGGTCACCGCGGCCCGGGCGGGCCGTTCCCATGCGGCTGCCAGGTCCATGCACGCCCGGGCCAGGTCCGCCGCCTCCGGCGGCGTCTTCATGAACGCGCCGCTGCCTGCCTTCACATCGAGCAGGATGAGGTCGGTCCCCACGGCGAGCTTCTTCGACATCACGCTCGCCGCGATGAGGGGAACGCTCGACACCGTGGCCGTGGCCTCTCGCAGCGCGTACAGCGCGCCGTCGGCCGGAACCAGGTCCTTCGACTGGCCGGCCACCGCGCAGCCGACCGACTCGACCTGGCGCTCCAGCTCCTCGGGGGTGAGCGACGTCCTCAGGCCGGGGATCGACTCGAGCTTGTCGAGCGTCCCCCCGGTGTGCCCGAGGCCTCGGCCCGAGAGCTTCGCCACGGCCAGCCCGAGCGACGCCGCCAGCGGGGCGAACACCAGCGTGACGCCGTCGCTCACCCCGCCGGTCGAGTGCTTGTCCACCTTCGGCCTGCGCACACCGGCCAGAGGGAGGGCGGCGCCCGACTCCACCATGGCCCGGGTGAGCTCGGCGGTCTCGGCCGTGGACAGGCCCCGGATGTAGGCCGCCATCAGGAAGGCGGCGGCGAGGTAGTCCGGCACCTCCCCCCTCGCGTAGGCCAGGACGAGCTCCCGCAGGTCGTCCCCGGGCAGCTCCCCCCCGTCGCGCTTGAGCGCGACCACCTCCCGGAAGTCGCGAGGTCCGGGCCCGCTCATCGCAACAGCTCCGCGAAGCTCTCCCCCGCCAGGCCCTCCGTTCGGACCCCCAGGATGTCCGCGATGGTCGCCCCGAGGTCGGCGAAGCATGGGCGGTCGCCCAGGTCAACGGCGGCGGCCGTTCGAGCGCCGGAGACCAGGCAGGGCGTCCGCTCCCTCGAGTGGTCGGTGGACGGCGTGGTGGGGTCGCACCCGTGGTCTCCGGTGACGAACAGCAACCCGGGGCCCACGGCCTTCCGGAGCTCCGGGAGGCGCCGGTCGAACGCCTCCACACACCGCGCGTAGCCCGGGGGGTCGTTCCGGTGGCCGTACTTCGAGTCGAAGTCGACCAGGTTCGTCACCACGAGCGACCGTCCCGCCCGGGAGAGGTACTCGAGCGTGACGTCCACCCCGTCGTCGTTCGATGCCGAATACCGGTGCTCGGTCAGACCCTTCCCGGCGAAGATGTCGCCGATCTTCCCCACCCCGTACACGGCCAGGCCGGACCGCAGGGCGAAGTCCAGCATCGTGGGGCCGGGAGGCTCGACCGAGAAGTCCCTGCGGTCGGGCAGGCGGGTGAACGACCCGGGCTCCCCGGTGAACGGCCGGGCGATGACCCGGCCCACCCGGTGCTCGCCGTCGAGGATCCCCCGGGCGATCCGGCACCATTCGTAGAGCTGCTCCAGCGGGACCACCCCGACGTGGGTGGCCACCTGGAACACCGAGTCGCCGCTCGTGTACACGATGGGGCGGCCGGTCCGGAGATGCTCCTGCCCCAGTCGGGCGATGATCTCCGTCCCCGAGGCCGGCTCGTTGCCCAGGACCTCCCGCCCGACGGCCCGTTCGAACGGTTCGATCACCTCGGCAGGGAAGCCGTTCGGATAGAGAGGGAAGGGGCTCTCCAGGACGACGCCGCAGATCTCCCAGTGGCCGGTGGTGGTGTCCTTGCCGGCCGAGCGCTCGGTGAGCCTGCCGTGGGCGGTTCCCGGTTCCGCCTGGGGCGGCACCCCGGAGATCTCGGTCAGGTGGCCCATTCCCAACCGGGCCAGGTTGGGGGCCCGCACACCG
>Ga0137378_10004359_pt1 | contig 12248 bp, 8 predicted proteins | sample SagtaG_21_FD_104813 | JGI IMG/M metagenome (GOLD analysis project Ga0137378, IMG submission 104813) | Vadose zone soil microbial communities from Sagehorn Ranch, Mendocino, California, USA - Sage2_L_60_16 metaG | ecosystem: Environmental > Terrestrial > Soil > Vadose zone | place: USA... | reverse complement strand
TTTCATTGACCTTTACGCTACGCCAGTAGCGTGAGACAGGATATTCATCCATAAATCCGTAACCACCATGGATCTGCACTGCCTGGTCTGCCGCGCGCTTTGCAGTTTCAGAGGCGAAGAGCTTGGCAATTGAAGCCTCTCGCGAATATGGTTGGCCCTGCATGTGCAGCCAGGCGGCCTTGTAATACATTAAACGAGCAACCTCTATTTCTGTATCCATATCGGCTAGCTTGAACTGAATTGCCTGGAATTTACTGATAGGTTGACCGAACTGCCTGCGCTGTTTTGCATAGCTCAGGGCTTCGTCCAGGCAGGCCTGTGCTAACCCGACGGAGAGGGCAGCGATAGCGACACGGCCAGCATCGAGTATCTGCATGAACTGCTTAAAGCCGTCGCCACGTTGTCCTAAGATATCTTCTCCAGGTACAACACAATCCTCAAAGGTGAGGGGACGGGTATCTGAGGCTTTCCACCCCATTTTCTTATAAGAATTGCCAATAATATAGCCAGGAGTTCCCCTGGGCACGATAATGTTCGTGATTTCCTTGTGACCGTCATTGCCTCTGCCGGTAACGGCAGTGATAGTGACACCACCTGTCATATCTGTACCCGCGTTGGTAATGAAACACTTGGAGCCGTTGATGTGCCATTGTCCAGCGCGCAGCACGGCACGTGTCTGCGTCCCTCCTGAGTCCGAGCCAGCTTCTGGCTCAGTCAGGCCAAAGGCCCACAATTGCTCGCCACTCGCCAGCGGCGGTAAAAAGCGCTCTTTCTGCTCTTTGCTGCCAAAGAGATAGAAAGGATTGCTTCCCAGCGAGGTATGAGCCTCCATGGTGATACCAACCGAAACATCACCACGCGAGATTTCTTCAATAGCGATGCAGTAGGAGAGGAAATCGGCGCCAGCCCCGCCATATTCTTCCGGAAATGGCAGCCCCAACAGCCCCAGCTCACCCATCTTCCGAACCAATGCGTATGGGAACTCTCCCGTGCGGTCCATTTCCTCCGCCAGCGGTTTGATCTCTTGCTCCGCGAACTCGCGACATGTATCACGAATCGCTGATTGCTCTTCGTTGAGCGTAAAGTCCATACCATCTGCTCTCTTTCCTTGATAGGGGAACCATGGCAGGGGCAAGCCCTGCCACGACCATGAGACGCCGAAGCCGTTCGATGCATTCGTATCATAGTAGTGGCACCCCTTGCGGGTGCCATGCCCGGTTGCAACATATCTTGTATTCACCAACAAAGTCCTGATAGAGTTGATTTCGTCCTGCTTATCCAGGACAGTGTAGTATACGAGAATTATACGTGATTTTAGCAAATGGAAAGTAGGGAAGGTGAACGATTCTATGTCGATCTGGAACTGAAGACAGAAGTGGCACGGCGTTCTATACTTTGGCAGGCTGAGGAGATGGTATCTCCTCAGCTGTAGCTCAGTCAATTTCCGATATCTCTTTAGAGATGGCTGGTTGGGCAGCGCTTTCCACGCTGGCGCCAACGCCTTTGCGCAGCATGGGAACTTTGTCGAGGGCCTCCCAGGGGGCATCGATATCGGTGCGACCGAAGTGACCGAAGGCCGCGGTGGGCTGGAAGATTGGTCGACGCAGGTTCAAGGATTGGATGATCGCAGCCGGGCGCAAGTCAAAGTGTTCGTTGATCAGGCGTATGATTTCATCGTCTGAGACTTTGCCCGTCCCAAATGTCTCAACGAAGAGCGATAGTGGCCTGGCCACACCAATGGCGTAGGCAACCTGCAATTCGAGACGATCAGCCAGGCCGGCAGCGACAATGTTTTTGGCGATGTGTCGCGCCGCGTAAGCCGCCGAACGGTCGACCTTGGTGGGGTCTTTGCCACTGAAGGCGCCACCTCCGTGGCGAGCCATGCCACCATAGGTATCGACAATGATCTTGCGACCGGTCAGGCCAGCATCCCCCATGGGACCACCTGTGACGAAGCGACCGGTGGGGTTCACAAAAATCTTGGTGGCGCGATCCAATAGACGTGCCGGAATAACGGGTTTAATGATGTGTTCGATCACGTCCTGGCGAATCTGCTCTTGATCGACGTAAGCAGCGTGTTGAGTCGAGACAACTACCGTATCGACACGTACCGGCTTCCCGTACTCGTACTGAACCGTAACCTGGCTTTTGCCATCAGGGCGCAGGTAAGCCATCGGGCCAATGCCACTCCATGAGGTACGGCGCACCAGCGAGAGCTGGCGTACCAGTTTATGAGCCAGGCTGATGGTCATCGGCATATATTCAGGAGTTTCGTTACAGGCAAAGCCAATCATCATGCCCTGGTCACCGGCTCCAACGCGCTCCAGCTCATCATCGCTCAAATGGGTCATGATGCCCTTTGTCTCCAGCGAATGACTGACGCCCATATCGATGTCAGGTGATTGTTTGCCAATAGAGGTGACCACGCCGCAGGTGCGATAGTCAAAACCGTAATCTGCGCTGATGTATCCTACTTGCTCAATTGTTTTGCGTACCACTGCTGCCATGTCGATCCAGGCTGAAGTAGTAATTTCTCCCGCGACGAGGACCAGGCCAGTCGTGGTGGCTGTCTCACAGGCAACGCGTGCTATAGGGTCCTGAGCTAAAATCGCGTCCAGCACGCCATCCGAAATTTGATCGCATAGTTTATCCGGATGGCCTTCTGTCACCGACTCACTTGTGAATAACGCCTTGGGAATTTTCATAAAATTGCTCATAGGAAATTCTCCTTTTTCTTTGGTGAAGAATGTGTTATGTGCCCGATTCCCACGAATTCAGGTATTTATCCTGCTCAGGAGTGAGAGCATCGATATGCACTCCCATTGCCCGAAGTTTGAGACGCGCGATCTCTTTATCGAGTTTTGCGGGCAAGGTATAGACGTGAGGTTGCAATTCCTGTGCATGAGCAAGCATATATTCGGAACCGAGAGCCTGGTTTGCAAAGCTCATATCCATCACACTGGCAGGATGTCCTTCCGCCGCGGAGAGATTAACCAGACGTCCCTCGGCCAGGAGATGGATATGGCGGCCATCGGCATAGGTGTACTCGTCTACGAAGTCACGCACACGTCTCCTGGTGGTTGCGAGTTTCTCAAGCTCTGGAATGTTAATCTCATCGTTGAAATGACCTGCATTTGCGATAATCGCGCCCTCCTTCATACGCTCCAGGTGTTGGCGGTCGATGACATTGACATTGCCAGTGACAGTGACGAAGATATCGCCCAGGGCGGCAGCTTCTACTCCAGGCATGACCCGGTAGCCATCCATGATGGCTTCCAGGGCACGAGTGGGATCAACCTCGGTGATGATGACGTTCGCACCCATGCCATGCGCACGCGATGCCAGGCCACGGCCACACCAGCCATAGCCGCTCACGACTATTGTCCGGCCGGCCAGCAGGATGTTGGTTGCCCGCAAAATGGCATCGATAACACTTTGGCCGGTACCGTAGCGGTTATCAAACATGTGCTTAGTATCAGATTCATTGACTGCAAGCACAGGAAACTTCAGGACGCCATCTCGCTCCATGCTGCGCAGCCGAATCACGCCGGTCGTGGTCTCTTCCATACCGCCGATAATAGCAGAGATGAGCTCAGTACGCGCCGTATGAATGGTCGAAACAAGGTCGCAGCCATCGTCCATCGTCATGTTGGGCTTGTGGTCAAGCACTGCATTGATATGACGATAGTACGTTTCCTTGTCCTCCCCCTTTATAGCAAAAGTTGGGACGGCATACTCACTCACCAGTGCAGCAGCTACATCGTCTTGCGTTGAGAGTGGATTAGAGGCACAGAGCACCAGGTCAGCACCACCCGCCTGCAAGGTAATTGCCAGGTTTGCTGTCTCGGTTGTAATATGCAGGCAGCCCGCCATACGGATGCCCTTTAAAGGCAGATCTTTAGCGAAACGTTCGCGAATAAGGCGCAGGACTGGCATGTCCTTTGCAGCCCACTCGATGCGATCTTTACCACGAGGGGCGAGCGTGATGTCTTTGACATCCCCGCGAGTCGATGTTGTCATAAAATTCCTCCTAATAATATAGATGAAGCTGAAGCGGAAGGTGCATGTTGGCCTTTCGAGTTGAGGCAGAGGTTAGACACAAGCCTCTGCATTTATGCATGAGGTTCATGTCCGTATATGCTTAATTACTACTTGCCTGGGCAACCAATCATGATCAAAGTGTGAACAAGCAACGATGGCCCGGTAGCGTTCTGCGATATCATCCATTATCAAGGCGCGTAAACGCCTGATGCTGAAGTCTTCACACACGAACGAGCCCAGAATATTCCCATGCACGACGCCACGCTTGAGATCATCAATGGAGTAGCAACCATCGGGACCGGGTTCAACTGTGGAAAGATAGCCCAGCAACCCACCTGCAAATGCATCACCTGCCCCTGTGGGATCGATGACCTCATCAAGTGGATAGCATGGAGCGCTAAAGTACGTACCATCGGCTCCGAAGAGAAGCGCTCCATAGCTGCCCTGCTTCACTACAACAAATTTTAATCCCAGGTTCAAAAGCTGGCGCACACCCATAACGATACTTGCCTGGTTTGTGTATTGCCGTACCTCTTCTTCACTCAACAAGAGCATGTCGACGCGCTTGATAACCTCTGTCAACTGCGGGCGTGTAGACATGATCCAGAGTTCCATAGTATCAAGTACAGTCAAGCGAGGTGTATCTACCTGCTCCAACACTTCCAATTGCAGTTCCGGCTGAATATTTGCGAGAAAAAGTAAGGGACTGCGACGATACTCAGTGGGAATGAGAGGATGAAAACCTGCATAAACACCCAGTTGGGTATCCAGAGTGTCACGGCTATTCATATCCATATGGTAGCGTGCGACCCAACGGAAGGTCTTCCCATCCTGGATTTGGAGACCAGTCAGATCGACCGGGCGGCTGTACAAGAAATCAAGGTGCTCTTGTGGGAAATCACTACCTATCACGGCCACCAGGTTTACTTGATTGTAGAGCGAGGCAGCCGTTGAGAAATAGGATGCAGCCCCGCCAAGGACTTCATCTGCCCTGGCAAATGGTGTCTCAACCGTATCCAGTGCGATAGAGCCAACAACCAGAATGGACAAACTTCCAACCTCCATTAGAAATGGTGTACAGCTATCCAATTACACCGGCGTTGCATCGGTGAGGTGTTCGATAACCCCATCAAGAAAAGCCAATGTGTTCCCAAATTTCGTTTTCGCCATTTCGCGAGCGGGAGCTGTATTGAGCGATTGGTAGAGTTCAACAAAACGCTCCTCGATATGTCGAAGAATGGCGGCAAGCACTTCTCCAGTTACCGCCCGGTTAGGAAAACGAGAGCCAAGTTCAATGAACGATGTAATGATCGCAAGGCCACTAAGCCTGCCGAGTTTATCGGCATCGTAGAGGATACGGCTCTCTAATGGTATTGATTCCCTCTGCTCGGCAGGAAGCGGGCCGGCATGTGTAAGAATTGCCCGTTCGACTTTGTTAATAAGCTCGGCAGGAGCATCCAGTTCCTGCAGGAATTCTACGGCCATCTCAGCAGACTTGACTTGATGGTCGTGAAAGCCTTGCGCCGCAGTTGAGATATCATGTAAATAGCCAGCGAGAATAAGGGCATTTAAATCGATATTGCTATTCTCCTCGCCTTGCCCTTCGATTTCGGCTACCAGCATTTTACAGTTAGCCACCACAGCACTGACATGACGGAATCCTTCTTTGCTCAGTACCTCCTCCACGTACTGAGCGGCGGCTGACACAACTCCCATATCTATCATAATTTTACTCTCCAGAACTGCGATAGTCTGAGCTAGAGGAATATGTGAACGGTTCGTACCTGCGGTTTAGCGGGGAGTCACTATTCCCTGTACTCCTGCTTGTTTTTGCGGCGCCGTGTCTGAACAAAGGGAACGCAATGCTACATCGTATGGCGGTCTGGTTATCCCCATCTCGGTAATAATAGCGGTAACATAGAGATGAGGGGTCACATCAAAAGCAGGATTTGCCACATGTACACCAGGAGGAGCGATTGCTACACCGTGCACATTTGTCACCTCCTCTGAACTACGTTGTTCAATAGGGATGTGTTCGCCCGTTGAGAGCTTCAAGTCAACGCTAGAACGTGGTGCCACGACATAAAAAGGTATATGATGCACATGGGCCAGCACTGCAAGGCTGTATGTGCCTATTTTGTTAGCTACATCACCATTAGCCGCAATACGATCGGCCCCCACGAAGATTGCATTGATTTCACCACGACGCATGAAGTGGCCTGCCATATTATCCGTTATCAGCGTTAGCGGTATTTCTGCCTGTTGCAGTTCCCAGGCGGTCAAACGTGCCCCCTGAAGTACAGGACGCGTCTCATCGACAAAAACGTGTATCTTTTTGCCCGCGTTATGTGCTACATACATGGGAGCCAGAGCTGTTCCCCAACCCGCAGTTGCTAAAGCTCCAGCATTGCAATGGGTAAGCAGTGTATCACCATCTGAGATCAGTTCTGCGCCATATATACCCATTTGCATGCAAGCAGCGAAATCTTCCCGAGCAATAGCCTGGGCTTCCTCGCGCAATTGATGCACCAGATCCTGAAGGGAACAGTGCTGGTGTATGGCATGCCGGGCACACCATTGCATGCGCTCGATGGCCCAAAAGAGATTAACCGCCGTCGGGCGGGTGCGGCGAAACAATTGACTCACGGCGTTCACGTGCTCCTGCGCCTCAGAGAGAGTTAGAGCCTCGCCTCGTTCTCGCCACAAACGATGAAGGGCTAATGCTATACCGAAAGCGGCAGTCACGCCAATGGCGGGCGCACCTCGCACCTTGAGGGTCGTGATTGCTGCGGCGATTTCTTGCTCGTGCCTGAGCTTGAGATAGCTGACTTGCTGTGGGAGGAGCGATTGGTCAACCAAACACACTGCCACGCTTTGTTCATCTTCTTCCCACCATACCGTTCGTATAGATTGCCTTGGCTTCTGGTCTGCCATTGTTGGGCATCCCCTTATTGTATGAGTCACTGAGCAGACTTGCGCTACTCATCTAGTATGGTATCATACTCCTACTTTGTTCAGCAACAGAATAGAACAGACATCTCCTCTACCCCATTAGTACTAAGCTAATAGCCCTTAAATTCAGGGATTCCTCCAAATTATGCTACCATGGTAGACAGCGTAGCATGCGAATCAGGGGAGAGTATAACTACTTCGCCATGTTACTGCGGCATTGGTTGTCCGTTCCACTACACAGAAGGATGAAAGCCTTTTCGCGCCCGCAAGAGCAGGCATATTTACTTGCGTGGTCTGGCGATGAGCTACAATCACTTGCATGGAACGGACAAGATGATATGTGTAGCCATCGAAGGGATGTAGCGCATGGCGAGGGCGGAAACCAAGGAGAACGCCTGGTCCTTCGACCAGATCTACGACGAGTATAAAACACCGATCTATAACTATGTATACCATCTGATAGGAGATCGCGAACAGGCAGATGATCTCACGCAAGATACATTTTTGAAGGCGTTTCGAGCGCTGCCGAAAATGGATGCGAGCTTGAAATTATCTGCATGGTTATATCGCATCGCTACAAATACTGCGTACGATGCGCTTCGTCGGCGGAAGTTGATCGCATGGTTGCCCTGGCAAGACCTTGACCACGAGCCAGCTGACGTGGAAGGTGCAGATCCTCAAGAAATCTACAGTACAACAGAGCTTGTGCGGGCTGCCCTTCGTCGCATGCCCCCGCAATATAGAGTTGCACTGTTACTATATACTCAGGAAGGGTTTTCTTACAGTGAAATTGCCCGAACCCTGAATATAGCAGAGAGCGGCGTTAAGATGTACCTATCCCGCGCACGCCAGTCTTTTCGAGAACACTACCGGGCGCTGGAGCAGGGAGGAGGCATAAAATGAACTGCGAGCAAGTCGAGGAACTGCTTAGTGCTTACCTTGACGATGCGCTCGCCCCAGAAGAACGAGCAGGTGTTGCCGCTCACCTGCAGCTGTGTAGCCAATGCAACAACATGCTCACGGATTTTCGCCGCTTCGATGCTTTACTCAAGCAATTGCCCCATGTCAGCCCCAGCCGAGCTCTACGCGAGAGAATTTTTTCTTCCCCAGGATATCTCGAGCTTACAGGCACATTCAATGCCAGCGGTGAGACTACCAGGGAATATACCCAACCAGATCTTCCAGTGCAGGGTCGCGCCAGGCGCGATACTCCCGGTCGCCCGCAACTAGTGGCGATGCCAGGAGGTCGCAGTACATCACCGAGACAGCAATCACAATCACCAACCCGGAGAAGACAACGGCTTGCACTCCCTCCAGCCCGGCGCGGGCGTATTCCATGGGGATTACGCACGATGCAAGTAGCCATTGCTGTAACAATTTTACTTACACTTGCCGTCGGCGGCCTGATTGGCCGCAGCATCTGGTTGCAACAAGCCAGGCTAACAACTGTCAAGGGAGCTATTACTCCGCCTACAGGTCCCCAACCACAGGGGCCACCATTCCCGGTAGGCATGCGCTTTGTGTTTCTACGTGAGAGGGCCCTATGGAGCGTCCCAGCAGATGGCAGCACGAAGGCAGCACGCCTTACTCCCGCTACCGTTACGGTAGCGTCAGACTGGGCCATAAGTCCAGCACTTCCAGGGCGTTCTGCTGGTGACATGGTCGCTTATATTGACCTGCAGCATGCAATGGTACATACCATACGCAGTGATGGGCAAGGCGATACACTTGTGCGGCAGCCCTTACTCAAAAGCGGGATAGCTCCCACATCGGTGTGGGATACCGAAACAGGGGCTGCTATTTTGAGCAGCCTCACCTGGTCGAAGAATGGAGATATGCTGGCATTTGTCGCTGATCCCGACGGCACGGATCTCACCAAACTCTATATCTTTGCAATGGAAACAAATTCGGTGCGAGTGGTGCCGCTCTCTGTCAAAGGCAGTGCTACCCAGCCTGCCTGGTCGCCTGACGGCATACGCCTGGCATTTGAGCTGGCACATGACAATATAGTAAGCATACTCGACTACAACACTCAGAATAACGGTTTGCTGACGATCACCGATAACATAAGCCATGCAGGTGATCTTACTGATAAAATTCTGACCCTTGATTGGTCACCGAATGTTGACATGCCAGCCGTTACCTGGAGTGTAGGGGTAATAGGACACGTGCATAGTCTCTGGGTGAGACGTGTTGGAGTTGGGGGAACAGCAAAACCACAATCTCTGACAACAGGCGACTATGTACAGGCAATTTACAGTTCCCATGGTCATAACGGCATCGGGAGCTGGCTGCTTGTAACCTCAATCACAGGACGGGCAGGAGATCTATGGTATATCGATGCTGTTTCTGGTGCGGTGTTAAGGCCGCTGAGTTCTGGTAGGCAAGTCGGCCTGGCCTGGTGGTCACCCGATGGCACAGAAGCTGATTACCTTGACAGCATCTCTTCTGGGGTGGGTTCGCTCCACGTAGTCAATCTGACGACGAGTATTGATGCCCCGATAGCCGAAGGCGTCGCCGGCGAGCCTGCGCCCGCGTGGTCGGCAAATAGTCAAGAACTTGTTTATAGTACGGGGACACAAACAATTGTCTTTAATCCTCATTCAGGCAAGAAGGCATTTCCCCTCAAAATGCACGGACCCGCCTCGGCATTTGCGTGGTCCGCTAACTCACCAGATCGACTGATTGCTGCGCTTAACGATGGCCGGGAGGGCATCTACCTGGTAGACATCCGGCATAATACTTCACGGCAGATGGACAGCTTAGGGATCAATGGCCCTATTCTCTGGACTGAAGTTCCCTGATATGCATTTAGAATCGCCTTTTTGATCTTGTGGGGGAAATTCACCATGTCAAAAGGCAAAAAGGGCGTGGTGCGTGACGAGTGGCGGAAGACGCACACGGATACATAGGGCAAAAAAATTATATCCTCCAGATTGTTTGGAGGAACCAGTACACTGTAAGGTAGTCCTTCTATGAGGGGTTTTGGGTGTTGGATGCATGTGTTTTTGGAGGGAGTACATATGACAGTTGCGCAAATAACCTTTACCCAGCGCGTGACACACGTCCTACAACATATAGCATACAAGCGGCGGACGGGTCTGTTGCGCATAGAGCATGTAAGGGTGCAAAAGGTCGAGAAAGGCGAGATATGTTTCGAGGGTGGGAAGGTCGTTCATGCTCGCGTCGGACAACAGGTGGGAAAAAGGGCTCTTTTACTCATCGTAAGTTGGGATCAAGTTTTCTTTTCGTTCCTCGAAGGTGCAGAGGCGCCAACGCGAAATGAAGGATCACCTGGTCAATCTTTGTCAAGCGTAAAATTGCTTCCGGCGGCACAGAGAGAAGAACGCCACACACCACCTGTAAAATTGCCTGCGATTGTACAAGCTGATAGCTCTTCGATAGAGGAGGCTGCTAACCTGGGGGTTTATGCCGTTTTTCATGTACAACCAGCAGCGGCAACAAAGCAGGTGATGAGTCAGATGGCGAGGCAGGACCGAATCATCTTCATGCTATTAGATGGCAAACGCACCGTTCGTGACCTGGCACAATTGATACATCGCAGCGAACTGGCTGTAGCAAGTGTCCTGGCACGCTTGCTCAAAAATGGGTACATTGAGTGCGCCGGGTCAAACAACCGTTGATGGACAGCATAGACGAGTTTCTAGTGTATGGAAAAATTGTCTGCAAAAGTGATAACAATTCACGAGGTTGTACGTTATAATACATAGGCCTGGGATGGAAAGCGGGATGCTCGCAAGACAAGCATATCCACCTCGACGAGCAGCTTGCGGCGCGCATCTGGTTTCCGTACAACCTTTTCCCCATGGGGTTAGTACACGCACCTCCTAGAGTCTCGCGTTGCTTTTTGCAATAGCGTAGTAAGGGGAGGACGAGCTGGCACCCCGTCCTCCCCTTACTTTTTAATAGAGTGAAAGGATTTCATGAAACTCACCGTGCGGTCACTGGGGGGAAAACTAATACTGAGCGCGGCAGCGACGCTTCTGCTCTGTTTGCTCTTTTTTTCAATCATCTCCTGGGCGCTACTGAAGTATCTCTCCGAGCGTCAAGCGAAGAGTGATGCCACGACACACCTCACGCTCATTAAACAGGCATACAACGCCGAAAGCGCTATATTAATCAATTCCCTGAACGGGGTAGCGAGTAATACAGATATAATTGCAAAAGTTCCACGGCACTATACCCTTACTCTGCACAACCACCTGGTAGATACATTGAACCCTTACCTGGCGCGCTATCGACTATCGGAGCTGGCTATCATTTCTGCGAATCGGCAACTTCTAGCTCATTTGGGAGATCTACAGAGCCTCGTTAATCTGGGTGATCCAATCAAAGCAGGTATGCTGCCAGTGGTTGACTCCGGGTTGCAGGGACAGGCGGCTACGATGTTGCGTAAGATTTCTCTAGCACTCGCCGGGGCTTCTTCTACCAATCAACAATGGGCGTTAAGCCTGGCTATACCTATTCGGAATAGCAACAATGAGCTCATTGCTGTGCTAATGGCATCACAGGCTATTGATGATTATTTTGCGCGAGACATGGTACAAACAACCGGACTCAATGTGGTTCTATGCGAATCGAGGTCCATAGTGGGAACGACTGTGAATGATCTTCATCCCAATCAACTCCCATCGGAGCAAACACTCTGCAACATTGACGCATCGCACCGGATTGATAGCCTGCATTCCTATCTCACGCTAGCCACCTTTGTGCAGGCCAGAGACCAGATAACGAACTCCCCTTCGCTGACAGTTGTCGACGTAGAGCCTCTCTACAACACTAACTTATATAGTGGGAAAGTTTTGCCACTCTTGATTGCTCTAGGCGTATTTATGCTCGCCCTGGGCGTCACAGTATATACACTTATTGGACGGTTGCTCTTCATCTTGCCAGTGCGCCGACTGCAAGCACACGTGACAGCGCTTGTCGCGGATACCTTAGGGATGCAGAAAGCGCCACCCTCTCCCGATGAATTGGGTGCACTGGCAAGCTCGTTCAATCAACTTGCCAAGTCGCTACACTTGCAAGAGCGGGAGAGCGAGATCATGACTGAGCAGATGAAAGAGTTGCTCGATATGAGCGATATGCTGATCTCTACGGTCAACCTGGATCATTTGCTGGGCGAGATCGTGTCCCGCCTGGGAAGTATGATACAAGTAAAGCATGTGTCGCTGCTACTTTACGGACGCGAGATGGACTCACCATGGGCGGTAGCACAATGGACAGAGCAACCA
>Ga0137378_10004357_pt1 | contig 12251 bp, 7 predicted proteins | sample SagtaG_21_FD_104813 | JGI IMG/M metagenome (GOLD analysis project Ga0137378, IMG submission 104813) | Vadose zone soil microbial communities from Sagehorn Ranch, Mendocino, California, USA - Sage2_L_60_16 metaG | ecosystem: Environmental > Terrestrial > Soil > Vadose zone | place: USA... | reverse complement strand
CCCGGTCGGTGATGAGGACGTGCACGGGTCCGCCCGGTGCCCGGGCGACGCACTCCGCGATCGCCCCGTCGCCCGCGGGGGCGATGTTCGGGCCACCCACGCCGGCGTGGGACGTGCTGAGGAACGTGGCGGCCAGGTACGTGAGCCAGTGCGGATCGGGATAGGCGTCGTCGTCCAGGTAGGCGACGATCTCACCGGTGGCCGCTGCAAGACCCGCATTGCGCGCGCTGGAGAGGCCGCGATTCGGGGTCCGGATCAGCCGAACGTCGTACTCGCTCGCGATGGCGGCGGTGTCAACGGTCGAGCCGTCGTCCACGACGATGACTTCGTAGTTGGGGTACTCGAGCCGGCGCAGCCCTTCGCATGCGTCGCGGATCGTCCGCGCTCCGTTGTAGGAGCACACCACCACCGAGATACGCGGCCACGTGCGGTTCGGCGCGAACGGCGCTTCGGCGAACGCCTCCCGTACGGTCTCGAGCGCGGGCTTGGGCGAGCGGTCGGCGCGCGTGAGGCCGAACGACCAGTCCTCGACGTCGTGGCCGTGGCGATACCACTCGTCGGTCCACGCGAACACGAACACGCCGCCGCACCCGGCGGCGAACGCCGTTCGGACCTGCCAGTCGAGCGCGCGCGCCTGGCCACCGTCGCCGTTGCGCAGGGCGTCCAGGCCCAGCTCGCTCATGAAGAGCGGCCGGTCTCCGGCGATGTTCTGCAGGCGCGCCAGGTACGCCTCGAAGCGGTCCTGCGACTCCAGATAGACGTTGAAGCAGACGAAGTCGAGGAACGGCAGCCGGAGATACTCGGTCGTGGGGTAGTTGACGTACGTCACCAGCCCCTCGGGGTCTTCCTGCTTGACGATCCGGTACAGCCGCTCGAGGTAGCGTTCGACCTTGCCGCGGCCGAGCCACCGCGCCACCAATGCGGGGATCTCGTTGCCGAGCGCGTAGCACAGCAGTGCCGGGTGACCCGCGCAGGCGCGCACCCGATTGCGGATCAACGCCTCGATGTCCGGCGCACCGGGCGGACGGTCGATGAGGTAGCCGACGTACTGCTCGGCGCTGAGCCCGACCATGACCCATAGACCGTAACGCGACGCGATATCCAGGAGCGCGCGGGGCGGCGTCGTGTGCGGGATGCGGACGGCGTTGATCCCGTTCTCCGCCATCTGGGCGAAGTCCCGCTCCACGGTCGCGAGATCGTGATACTCGTTCCCTGCCGCGTCGGGAGTGAACGCCCCGTACGTCACGCCGCGCACGTACAGCTTCTCCTCGCCGACAAAGAGGAACTTGCCGCGCACACAGGGTCGCGGGGTGGGGCGGAGAGGCGGTGTGGGGGCGCGCGCTGGCGCCACGGTGGCGACACGGCGGTCGGCGGTTACCTGTTGTACGGCAAGCCTTCGCTCCGGACTCTCGCTGGTCGAGCCGCCGGTGTGGCTCGGTACGATGCGCCGCATGTCATTACCTAGGGCTGTAGTGTGCGAGCGACGATTCAAGCTGGCCGTCTGCCCGCAAGTGGCATGCCGTATGCAGGGGGGCTAAAGGTACTGCACAAACTGCACGCGCGTAACGAGGGAACAGTATGTCACGATTGCGTGAAGAACGTGCAACTCGATCGTCGCGGTCCCGCGGCGGCGTGGCCGCTCGCTCGACGTTGCTACTGATGTGGGACAGTCGCCGCCGCGCAGCCGCATCACCCCGAAAACCCGTGCACGCCAGCGCGTTACCTGACCGACAGATGGACGCTCTTTACCTATTTGCCTCTACGGGTCGGATGACCCATGCCTGCCGGACCGGCGGCGGTGCCGACCCCGGATGCACGCTCTCCCAAATCTCGCGATTCAACTCCATCTCGTCGGCCTCGTCCGCCTCGGCCAAGTCTCGAGTGGGGATCCGCGAACGGAAGGCGGTGGGGTTGAGCTCGTCGAGCGACCACGTATTGGGTAGGTGCGCGAACGGCGTCGCATCGAGTCGTCGCGCAAAGGCGTTCCAGAGCGGCGTCGCGCCGGCGTCGTACTGGCTGAGCGGCGGCAGGCCGAGGATCTGCTCGATGGAGCGCAACACGGAGGCGGTCGTGTAGAAGGTGCTGTCGACGGCGTCACGGCGGGCATACGGGGAGGCGACCAGCAGAACCGAGCGATGCGCGTCCACGTGGTCCGGACCATTCTGCGCATCGTCTTCGAGCACGAACAGCGCGAGCGATGGCCACGCGGGAGATGCGGAAAGACGCTCCACGATGAGACCGAGCGCGAGATCGTTGTCGGCCACCATGGCCCGCGGCGTGGGTCGCGACGCCTGGCGGCCCATGGTATGGTCGCGCGGCAGCCACATGATCACCAGGTCCGGGAAGCGGCCCTGCCCATCCCAGCTCGTGACCGAGTCGGCGAACAGTCGTGCCCGGGTCGTGTCGGCGATGGCCAGCACGAAGCCGGGGTAGTTCGCGGCCGTGATGTCCTTCAGGCCCGGGATGTTGGTGCGCCCGGTACGCGTCCTGGTTGAGTCGTCGTCGGACTCGGTCATCTCGCCGAAGTTCACCACCCAGAGTCGGTTGCGCTGCGCGACGTCCCACAGGTAGGTGCCGCCGGGATTGGCGAGATCTTCTCCGCTCGTCAGATCCCACTCACGCCGATTCGAATAGATCTGGGGCCACGTCTTCTCGTTGTAGTCGCTCGCAAACGCACGGTCGGTCCACTCGTGGCCGTCGGCCGAGACCTCGCCGTTCACGTAGAAGTTGTCGAACAGCACCCACCGACGTGCGATCGCGTGCGCGTTGGGCGTCACCGCGTTGTCGAAGATCGCAAGACGCGCGTCGCCGTTGCCGCGAGCCACGTCGCCGAGCACCTGATCGTAGGTGCGGTTCTCCCGGATGATGTAGACCACGTGCTTGAGCTCGGGCGGACGGTCGGAGGGTCGGACCGTCGCCCCGAGTCGCGCATTGGAAAACGGACTCAGGGCGTACACCTGGGTCGTGGAGCGCCGGAGGCCTACGGAGTCGGGGAGCGGCACGATGGACACCGAGCCCCTGATAACCTTGCCGATGTACGTTCCGTCGGTATTCGCGCCGGAGCCGTTGCCTTTGCCGTTCGCGATGTAGAGCGTGCGCCCGTCCGCGGAGGCGGCGACGGCGCTGGGATACCACCCGGCGGGGATGAGGCCGGCGACGCGCATTCCCTTCGCGCCGAGGCGCACCACGGCCACCGCGTTGCTCCCCGACATGGCGACGTACAGCGTACGCCCGTCGGGGGACAGGGCGAGCGCGTTGGGATCGCTCCCCGGGGGCGCGTGCGGCGCGAGCGCGACCGAGAGCTGCTCGCGCACTTGGCCCGTCGCGAGATCGACGCGCGCCACGCCGTTCGCCCCGGCGAGCGCGACGAGCAGCTCCGCGCCGTGCAGCGCCAGGGCGGAAGGGTGGGGGCCGACGAAGACGACGGACCGGCGGACGGGCGGACTGACGGACAGGTCGATGACGGTCACCGTCGAGTCGCCCCAGTTGCTGACGTACAGCGAGCTGTTGTCCCCGACGGCGGTGTAGGGTCGGTGACCCACTGCCACCGCACCGCGGCGCTGGAGCGTGGTGGCGTCGATGAAGTAGACCGAATCGCTCAGGTTGCCCACCACCGCCACCAGGCTCTGCCGCGGCAGCAGCGCGAGGCCGGCCGGGTAGAGCTTCGCGCCGGAATCGGCGAGCGCCACACTGTCCCTGATCCACGACGCGCCGCCCTGCCACGCGAATCGATACACGCGGTTCGTCGGGCCCCCGCTCGCCCACACCGTGTCGCGCCACTCCCGACCGGTGCGCGCCAGACCAAGCCAGGCCGCGGGTAGCGGCACGCGCCACACGACCTGGGCGCGCACCGGGTCGATGCGCATCAGACTGTTCTCGCCATACCCGTCGTTGGTGACGATGATCGACCCATCGGAGAGCGTCACCAGGTTCAGGGGCAGTGTGCCGACGGGGACAGCGCGACCGGCGGGACGGATGCGCCAGCCGGAGGGAAGCAGCGTGGACCCGTCCGGCAGCGAACCCGGGACGAGGCGGGTGGCGAGGAGCGCCGCGCCGGCGATGGCGGGCAGCGCGAGCAGGGAGCGCTTGAGCATGAGTCGCAATATGGCCGCTCGCGGGACCGCCGGCATCCCCTTAGCCTTAGGCGCGATGCCCGGCCTGATCTTTCATCTGATCCCGCATACGCACTGGGACCGCGAGTGGTACCTGCCGCGCGCCGCGCTCCAGGCCCGTCTGGTGGCGGTCACGGACGATCTCATCGAGCGACTGCAGGCGCACACGGAGTACCGCAGCTTCCTGCTCGACGGGCAGACGGTGCTGGTCGAGGATTACTTGCGGGCCCGCCCCGATCGTGAGGGCGACGTCCGGGCGCTGGTGAAAACGGGCCGGCTGCAGGTGGGGCCGTGGTACGTGCTCGCCGACGAGCAGATCCCCTCGGGCGAAGGGCTGGTGCGGAACCTGCTGCTCGGGGCCGCGGACGCCGAGCGGTTGGGCGGGCGGCTCGACGTGCTGTACTCGCCCGATGCCTTCGGGCATCCCCCCGCGTTGCCGACGCTGGCGCGCGAGTTCGGGATGCGGTACGGCGTGGTGTGGCGCGGATTGGGGGGCGAGGCGGGGCAGGAACGGGACCTGTACCGCTGGCGCGGGCTCGACGAGAAAGAGGTCGTGCTGTGGCACCTGCCCCGCGCGGGGTACGAGATTGGGGCCGCCCTGCCCGCCGACGCGGAGCGCCTGTTTGCCGCCTGGGCTCCGGTGCGCGGCGCGCTGGTCCAACGCGCGACCGGCAAACACATCCCCGTGTTCATCGGCGCCGATCACCACGCCGCGCACCCGGACGTGCCGCGGCTCCGCGACCTCCTCGCGGAGCTCGACCCCCAAAGCGCGTTCCGCGTGTCGCGGCTCGATGAATTCTTTCAAGCGGCCACGGACGGCGCGAAGGCGGCGCCCCTCACCGGAGAGTTGCGCTGGTCGTACCGCTACGCGTGGACGCTTCAGGGCGTGCACGGGACGCGCGCGCCGCTCAAGCGGCGGTATTCCGAGGCCGAGCTGGCGCTCGTCCGCCTGGCCGAGCCGCTCGCGGCGCTGGCCCGGCGTGCGGGGGGGCGCGACCGGCGGCCGGTGCTCGAGCTTGCGTGGCGCGCGTTGGTGCGCTGCCAGTTCCATGACGCCATCGCGGGCTGCGCGGGCGACGACGTGGCGCGTGCGCTCGAGTCGCGGCTCACGAGCGTCGAGGCGCTGGCGCGCGAGGTCGTGCGGGGCAGCGTGCACGACCTCGTCCACCACGATCCCGACGCGGCGCGCAGCCGGGCGGCGTCGGCGTCGCCGACGCTTGTGGTCTGGAATCCCGCGGCCCGCCCCCGCCGCGGCGTCATGATGGCCGACGTCACGCTGTTCCGGCGCGATGTCCTGGTCGGTCCGCCCGGGGGTCGGGTCCCGCGGGAAGGGCAAGGCTACCGGCCGTTCGGGCTCGCCACCTCGGATGGCCACACGGTTCCCGTGCAGGTGCTCGACCGGCGGATCGGGGCCGAGCGGCTCGACGCGGCGCACCACTACCCGGACCAGGACGAGGTGGACGAGGTGCGCATCGCGTTTCGCGCGCCCACTGTGCCCGGGCTGGGGTTGGCCAGCGCCGGCCTGACGGCAGGTGCGGCTGCGGCGGGCGGTGCCCGACCCCAGGCCGAAGGCGCGCTCGTCAAGGGGCGCTCGCTCATCAGCCACTGGATCGAGGTCGCGCTCGAGCCCACAGGGGCCCTCACGCTGCACGACCGACGCTCCGGACAGCGCTTTACGGATCTGCTCCGCATCGAGGACGGCGGAGACGCCGGGGATACCTACTCCTACTGCCCGCCGACGGGGGACCGGCTCTCGCGGGCGGCGGGCCCGATCAAGGTGCGGCGCCTGGCAGCGGGGCCCCTCGTGGCGGCCTTCGAAGCCCGGTTCGAGATCGGGCGACGCGTGGGGATACGGCTCGTCGCCATGCTGTACGCGGACAGTCCCATGGTCCGCTGTCTCCTCGACATCGACAATCAGGCGGCCTGGCACCGGGTACGCGCGCGATTGCCCGTGGGACTCTCCGGCGCGGCCGCCGTCGCGGGGACGGCGTTCGGCGCCGTGGCGCGGCCGCCGGTCACCGTCGATCCGTCGGACTATCCGCTCGAAACGCCGGTCCGCACGGCGCCGGCCCACGCGTTCGTGGCGGCGGCGTCCGGGGCGCGCGGGCTGGCGGTGTTCGCGCCGGGCTTCTTCGAGTACGAGTGGACGGGTCGGGGAGATCTGCTCGTCACCCTGCTCCGCGCGGTGGGCGAGCTGTCGCGGGGCGACCTCCCCACCCGGCCGGGCCACGCGGGCTGGCCCGTCTCCACACCGCTCGCGCAGTGCCTGGGACGGAGTCGGGTCGAGTTGGCCATCGCGCCGATCTCACAGGCGGAGCTGGAGCGCGGTGACGCGCTCCCATCGCTCTGGGAAGACGCGTTCCTGCCGCTGCGCGGGTTCTGGCTGCGCGACGCCGTCGAGCTCGTCCCGACGCCGGTCGACATCACGCTGGAAGGGTCGGGGCTCGTGCTGTCGGCCGTGAAGCCCGCGCAGCAGGGCTCCCCGCTGGTGCTGCGGTGCTACAACGCGACCGATAGGAAGGCGGCGGGGGCGTGGCGATTCGGTGAGAGCGTGAAGAGTGCCCATCGGGTGCGCGCCGACGAGCGCGAATCGGTGGCCCTGGTGCTCGAGGGGCGGGGCAAGACGGTGCGGTTCGTCGCCGAGCCCCATGAGATCGTCACCATCTTCGTAACGTGACCATGCAAGAGCATCGCCTCGCAGTCTCGCGTACCGCGCGGTACTTCACCTTGGGCGAGAACTCAGGGGCGGTGGGCGAGGTGTGGTTTGCATGTCACGGCTACGGCCAGCTCGCGGCGCGATTCCTGGAGAAGCTGCGGGTGCTCGACGACGGGCGGCGCTATCTCGTAGCGCCGGAGGGGTTGTCCCGGTTCTACCTGAGCGAGAGCCCGACGGAGCGGCGCGTCGGCGCGAGCTGGATGACGCGGGAGGATCGTCTCGCGGAGATCGAAGATTACGTGCAGTATCTCGACGCAGTGTACGCTGACGTATTCCGACTCCTCGATCGCGCGCCGGTGACAGCGCACGCGCTAGGGTTTTCCCAGGGAGCCTCGACGGTCAGCCGCTGGGTGGCCCTGGGGAAGGCCAGGATCGATCGCCTGATCCTGTGGGGAGGCGAATTCCCGCCCGATCTGGACCTCACGCTCGACACCACGGTAGGTCGGCTACGCGCGGCGCGGCTGGCGCTCGTGTACGGGCGCTCGGACGAGTACATCACGCCGAAGGTGGTATCCGGGATCGGGGAGCGCTTGCGTCAACACGGGATCCCGTGCGAAGAGATCCCGTTCGCGGGAGGCCACGAATTGAACGAGGCCGTGCTCCGAGGTCTAGGTGGCGAGACGTTGAGGTAGACGCCTATACCTCGTCGCCGGATCTAGCGCGTCTTGGAGTGCGTCTCCCAGCAGGGTGCACGCGACGACTACCAGCACCAGCGCGACGCCCGGCGCCGCCGCGACCCACGGCGCGTTGACGAGTGTATCCCGTCCCGACGCGATCATGTTGCCCCACGACGGAGTGGGCGGCTGGACGCCGACCCCGAGGAACGACAGTCCGGCTTCGAGCATGATCGCGTTCCCCAGGCCGAGCGCCGCCGAGACGATCACGGGCGTGAGGGCGTTGGGGAGGATGTGGCGCACCAGCACGCGACCTCGCGGCAACCCGAGGGCGACGGCGCCCTCGACGAACGGGCGTGCGGCGAGCGACCGTACCTCCCCGTGCACCAGCCGCGCGACGGACATCCAGCCCGTGAGACCCAGCACCACGATGACCAGCACGGCGCTGGGCCGGGCCATGGCGGCGAGCAGCAGCAGCAGCACGACGCGTGGGAGTGCGAGCACGAAGTCCGTGAGTGCGAGCAGCGCGGTGCGCACGGGGCCCGGCCAGAAGCCCGCGGCGCCGCCCACCAGCACGCCGATCACGACCGACAGGAGCACGGCGAGCGTCCCGACGGTGAGCGAGACCCGCGCGCCGTAGACCAACCGCGTCCAGACGTCGCGCCCGAAGCGGTCGGTGCCGAGCGCGTGGAAGGTGCCGGAGTCGTCGGTGACGAGCGGCCGCAGGAATCGCGTCGCCACGACGTCGCGCTGCATCGTCGGACGGCCGCTCGAGACGAGCGGCCCCGCGAGCGCGGCGCCGGCGACGATCACGAGCACCCCGATGCCGAACGCCGCCCTGCGGTCCCGCAGTAGCCGGTTCACGCTTCCCGTTTCTCGTTCCGCACGCGCGGGTCGATCCACGCGACGCCCAGGTCGGTGAGCAGGTTCCCCCCGACCACCAACGCGGCCGTCACCGCGGCGGCCGCCATGACCACCGGGTAGTCGCGGGCCTGGACGGCCTCGACGAGGCGGCGACCCACCCCGGGCCATGCGAACACGGCCTCGACAAACACGGCACCGGAGAAGAGCGCCGGCAGGGAGAGGCCCAGGAGCGTGACGACCGGGATGAGAGCGTTTCGTGCAACGTGGCGGCGTGTAACCTGGAACGGCGTCAATCCCTTGGCCTCCGCCGTTCTCACGAACGGCTGGCTCATGACGTCGCGCATCGCGCCGCGCACGAACCGCGCCGCGCCCCCGACCCCGATCAACGTGAGCGTGGCGAGCGGCAGCGTGAAGTGTCGCAGCCGGTCGGCGAAGCGGCTCCAACCGGTGAGCGCGTCGGCGTCGAGCCCCGCTGCGCCGAACGCGGGGAGCCAGTGCGCCCAGTAGGTGAACGCCATCACGAGCATGAGCCCGAGCCAGTATCCCGGCAGCGCGAACAGGGTGACGGTGGTGATGGAAAGCGCCGTGTCGACGCGTGGGCCCGCGCCGGCCTGCCAGGCCCCGACCGCCAGGCCGAGCAGGTAGCTCAAGACGAGCGACGTGCCCACGAGGGCCAGCGTCGCTGGCACCGCGTCGCCCAGCAGGGCGCGCACCGGACGGCCCGTAGCGATGCTCCGGCCCCAGTCTCCGCGGGCGAACCGGCTGAGCCAGATGGCGTATTGCGCGGCAAGGGGGCGGTCGAGGCCGAGGGCCCGGCGCTGGGCCGCGAGCTGCGCCGGTGTGGCGGTCGGCCCGACCAGGCGCGCTACGGGATCCCCCGGTGCGAGCCGCACCAGCAGGAACGTGAGCGTGACGACCCCGGCAACGACGACGGCCCCCGCCAGGGTGCGGGTCCCGAGGTGCGCGAGCATGCGACCGAATCTCGCGCGACCCGCGGGCCCCCGCTAGAATCCGGACGTGCGGCGACGAGCCTTGTGGCTGGTGACCGGGGGGGTGATGATCGCGGCGTGCGGCTCGGGGGCCGCGCACCGGGGTCGGACCGTCGTGTACGCGTCGGGGGCGGACCTCCAGAGCGTGAACCCGCTGCTCACGAGCCACCCGCTCGCGAAGCAGGTGCAGCGTTACGTCCTGCTCACCACGCTGGTGCGCTACGACTCGGCGCTCAAGCCCCGGCCCTACCTCGCGCGTGCGTGGACGTGGTCGGCGGACCAGAAGAGTCTCACGTTCCGGCTGCAGCCGGGCGTGCGCTGGGACGACGGCGTGCCGACCACGGCCCGCGACGTCGCGTGGACCCTGTCGGCCGCGAGGGACGCGGCGACCGGGTATCCGCGCCTAAACGATTTCGCGGACGTCGCGTTCGTGAACGACCCCAACGACTCCACCGTCGTGATTCGGTTCGCCCATTCCCAGGATGCGATACCGGACGTGCTGACCGATCTGGCCATCCTGCCCGCCCACGTTCTCGACTCGATTCCCCGCGCCGAGCTGCGACGCGCCGCGTGGAACGAGCACCCCGTCGGCAACGGGCCGTTCCGCTTCGTCGCGCACGAGCCGGGCCGCCGCTGGGTGTTCGCGGCCAACCCGGACTTCCCGGCCGCCCTCGGCGGACCGCCGGCGCTCGAGCGGTTCATCATCGTGGTCGTCGACGAGCCGACGACCAAGCTCGCCGCGCTCACGGCGGGCGAGGTCGACTTTGCCGGGATCCAGCCCGCGCACGCCGCGTTCGTGCGCAAGAACCCCGCGCTCGCTGTCCTCGACTACCCGGTGATCTACCCGTACGGAATCGTCTTCAACACGCGCCACCCACCGTTCGACGATCCCCGCGTGCGCCTCGCCGTCGCGCTCGCCCTCGATCGCCGCGAGATCGTCGACGGCTACCTGTACGGTTTCGGCTCGGTCGCCGACGGCCCCGTGCCCCCCGACGTTCCGGGGTATGTGCCGGTGCGCCCGGTCCCTACCAACCCGGACTCCGCGCGGCGCTTGCTCGGCGGCCGACGCATCGCGTTCGAGCTGCTCTCCGTCGGCAGCGGCGAGGCGGCGCTCGAGCAGATGATCCAGGCTCGGCTCGCCGCCGTAGGCTTCGACGTCAGGATCCGACTGCTCGAGCTCACCGCGTTCCTCGCCCGGGTGAGCCCGCGGGCGCAGGACTTCAGCGCGGCGGTCGTGGGCACGCCCGGTGATCCGGCACTCGGCTACCTGACGACCCTCGCCGAACTGGCGGGGGTGCGCCCGGCCGCCGATCCCGCGCGGGCCCAGCGCCTGTTCCGGGATTCGTTTCCCGTCGCGTTCCTCTACCATGCGCGGGGCGTGCAGGGGATGAACCGCAGGGTGCAGGGTGTACGGATGGACGTGCGGGGGGAGTTGCCCACCGTCGCCGGGTGGCGGACGGCGCCGTGAGACGGCGCGACTTACCGACCGAATTCCACGCGATTGCCCCTGTGCGGCTCGACTTTGCCGGCGGCTGGACCGACGTCCCGCCTTTCTCGGCGCGCGAGGGCGGCGTCGTCGTGAATGGGGCGATCGCGCTCACGGCGCGGGTCGTGGTGCGGCTCGGCGGACGTCTGATCCGGCTCGTGTCTGAAGACCTGGGCGAGGAGCTCGAGTGCGCGGACTCCGGTGGCCTGGTGCTCGACGGTCGGCTCGATCTCCTGAAGGCCGCCCTGCGGATGCTCCCGGTGCAGGCGGCGTGCACGATCACGACGCGCTGCGACGCGCCGCCGGGATCGGGACTCGGCAGCTCGGGGGCCATGGACGTCGCGCTGGTCGCGGCCCTCGCGCTGGCGCGCGCGGAGCGGTTGACGGGGCGCGAGATCGCCGAGCAGGCGTGGTATCTCGAGACCGTCGAGGCGAAGATCCCGGGCGGCAAGCAGGATCAGTTCGCGGCGGCGCTCGGCGGCTTTCAGCGCCTCACGTTTCGCGATCCGGACGTCGGGATCGAGCCGATCACGCTCGATCCGGCCTTCGCGACGGCCCTCGAGCAGCGGACGGTGCTGTGTTACACGGGCCGGTCGCGCGTGTCGGGCGCGACGATCGCGCGCGTGATGCGCGCTTACGAGCGCGGGGATCCGCGGGTCACGGGCGCGTTGCGCGCGATGAAGGACGTGGCCGCCGCGATGGCGGAAGCGCTACGCGCGGGAGACGCCGCCCGCGTGGCGATCCTGCTGTCGGATAACTGGAGCCATCAACAAACGCTCGATCCGGAGATGTGCACGCCGGACATGGCCCGGCTCGAGAGCGCCTTGCGGGCTGCGGGCGCGCTCGGCGGAAAGGCAGCGGGGTCGGGCGCCGGCGGCTCCATGTTCTTCATCACCGGGGACGATTCCGCGCCGGTGATCGCCGCCGCGCGCGCCGCCGGTGCGACGGTACTCCCAATGCGGTGGGCGCTCGAAGGGGTCCGCGCATGGTGACGGCCGAGGAGCTCGCGGCGCGCCGGGCTCAGATCGCCGCCGCGCCGGATCTTACGGCGCTGCTCGCGCACCTCACCGAGCGCGCGGCGCCGCTGTTGGCCCGCCTCCCCCCCGTGCCGGAATCGAAAGCGCTGCTCTCGACCGACGGCGGCGTGTGCCCCGAAGACGGCGCGGCCTTCGTGTTCGACCCGTGGAGTCCGACCGCGCACCGCTGCGCGCGGTGCGACAAGACGTTCACCGGCGAGCGTCACGATCGTCACTGGGCACGCTACCAGCACCTGTGGCTCGCAGAGCGCGCTGCGCACCTGGCGACGCTGGCCGCGCTCGCAGACGACGCCGCGGCGGCAGGCCGGGCCGTCGAGATTCTGCGCGCGTACACCCGGACCTATTGGGGATACGCGAACCAGGACAACGTCCTGGGACCGAGTCGGCTGTTCTTCTCCACGTACCTCGAATCGATCTGGATCGGCAACTTTCT
>Ga0137378_10004356_pt1 | contig 12251 bp, 10 predicted proteins | sample SagtaG_21_FD_104813 | JGI IMG/M metagenome (GOLD analysis project Ga0137378, IMG submission 104813) | Vadose zone soil microbial communities from Sagehorn Ranch, Mendocino, California, USA - Sage2_L_60_16 metaG | ecosystem: Environmental > Terrestrial > Soil > Vadose zone | place: USA... | reverse complement strand
CCGTAAAGATCGGAACGTTGTAGATCATCACCGGAAGCGGCGAGCGATCGGCCACAGTGCGGTAGTAGGCCAGCAGGTTAGCGGGCAGCATCTGCTTTCGGTAGAAGTGCGGCGTGCGGATCAAAGCGACATCGTAGCCGAGCTCGGCGGCGTATTCGGTGAGCCGCAGTGTCTCGAACGCCGATTCGACGCCGGTGCCGGCAATCAGCACTTTATTCGGCGCGGCGGCCGCGCGTGCGACTTTCAGCACATCACGACGTTCCTGGTCGGAGAGCATGATCGCCTCGCCCGTCGAGCCCTGCACCACGATGCCCGCGACCGGCGTGCGTGAATAGCACTCCACGTTCGATTCGAGCTTTTTGAAATACACGTTGCCGTCCGGATAAAACGGCGTGGTGATGGGAGGAAAAATTCCATGTAGCAGCATACGCAATTCTAACCGGAAATAGATCCGACAGAGGAGCTTATCCGGCTAGGGACGGACGCCCGCCCCACGCTCCGCATGCAGATGCTGCAGCGCCTTCACATTCACTTCCCCGCGCTGCAGCGCCGCGATGCCTTCAGCCGCGGCCCGCGCCGCCGCCAGCGTTGTGATCGTAGGAATGCGGGCCGTCACTGCCGCGCGGCGAATTGCCTTCTCATCGAACCAAGGCTCAAGTCCCGTGGGCGTGTTGACGATCAGCTGAATGCGTTGACCCTTGATGAAGTCGACCACGTTGGGCCGTCCTTCTTTGACTTTATAAACGCGCTCCACGTTCATGCCGGCATCTTCGATCACGTCGGCGGTGCCGGCCGTGGCCACGAGCTTGAATCCCATATCCACAAACTTGCGCGCGACCAGCGCCACGTGGCGCTTGTCGTGATCGGTCACGCTGATGAAGATAGCCCCCTGCGTCGGCAACTTCTGCCCCGCAGCCAGTTGCGCCTTGGCGAACGCTTCGCCGAAGTTGTCGGCTACGCCCATCACTTCGCCGGTCGATTTCATCTCCGGCCCGAGCACCGTGTCGACACCCGGAAACTTGTTCCATGGAAACACGGGAGACTTCACATAGAAGTAGCTTCCAGTGTCGAGGTCAGCGCGGCGCTCAATGAACTCAGGCAAGAATTCGCGCAGCTTGCGGCCGGTCATAAGCCGCGCCGCAATTTTTGCCATGGGAACGCCCGTCGCCTTGGAAACGAAAGGCACGGTGCGCGAGGCGCGCGGATTCACTTCGAGTACGTAGACCTTGTCACCCTCCCCACTCGCGCTGCCATTTCCCCGCGGGATCGCGAACTGAATGTTCATCAACCCGACAACTTTCAGGGCGCGCGCCAATTTGAATGTGTAGTCGCGCATGCGTTCCAGCAGAGGCTGCGGAATATCGACCGCGGGCAGCACGCACGACGAATCGCCGGAGTGAATGCCAGCCTCTTCGATGTGCTGCATGATTCCGCCAATCACGACGTCCTCGCCGTCCGATAACGCATCGACATCGACTTCAATTGCGTCTTCCAGGAAGTGGTCGATCAATACCGGGCGGTCGTGCGAATACTCCACCGCCTCCTTCATATAGCGAACGATGGACTCTTCGTCATAGGCAATGACCATGGCGCGGCCGCCCAACACATACGAAGGCCGCACCAGCACGGGATATCCGATGCGCTTCGCGCCTTCCACGGCCTCTTCGATCGACGTAGCCATGACGCCCGGCGCCTGCGGAATCTGCAACTCCTCGAGCAACTTGTTGAAGTGCTTCCGATCTTCAGCCAGATCGATTGACTCGGGCGATGTGCCAATGATCTTCACGCCCGCCGCTTTCAGCGGCAGCGCCAGGTTGAGCGGCGTTTGTCCGCCAAACTGTACGATCACGCCCACCGGCGCGCCCTTCGAAGTCTCGTGCTGGTAGATCGCCCACACGTCTTCAAACGTCAGCGGCTCGAAGTAGAGGCGGTCGCTGGTGTCGTAGTCGGTCGAGACGGTCTCAGGATTGCAATTGATCATGATCGTCTCGTAGCCGTCATCGCGCAGCGCGAACGACGCGTGGCAGCAGCAGTAATCAAACTCAATTCCCTGCCCGATGCGATTCGGCCCGCTGCCGAGAATTATGACTTTTTTCTTGTCGGTCGGCGCCGCCTCGTCTTCGTCTTCGTAGGTCGAATAGAGATACGGCGTAAAACTCTCGAACTCGGCTGCGCAGGTGTCGACGCGTTTGTACACCGGCATCACGCCATGTTTCTTGCGCAGATGTCGAACTTTCTCCTGCCCCTCCAGTCGCCAAACCGCGGCCAATCGACCGTCGGAGAATCCCATGCGTTTCGATTCGCGCAGCACCTCTGTCGGGATCGACTCGATCGGATGCTTCTCCAGTTCCAGTTGCTGATCGTTGATTTCCTTGAGCTGATACAGAAACCAAGGATCCATCGAGGTCATCTTCGCGACCTGCTTCACCGTGTGCCCCTGGCGCAACGCGTACTGAACATAAGCCAGCCGCTCGGGATGCGGCGTCACCAGCCGCTTGGTCAGAATCTTCGGTTCGATCTTTTCTCCGCCCACGCGCTTGCCCGTATCGAGCGAGCGAATGCCCTTCATCAGCGCTTCTTTGAAGGTGCGCCCGATGGCCATCACTTCGCCCACGGACTTCATCTGCGGGCCCAGCGTGTCGTCGGCGCCGGGAAATTTCTCGAACTGCCACTTCGGAATCTTCACGACCACGTAGTCAAGAGTCGGCTCGAAACATGCCGGAGTCTTGCGCGTGATGTCGTTGGGAATTTCGTCGAGCGTATACCCCACGGCAAGTTTCGCGGCAATCTTTGCAATCGGGAACCCCGTCGCCTTCGACGCCAACGCCGACGACCGCGACACGCGCGGATTCATCTCGATCACTACCATCCGCCCGGTCTCCGGATTCACTCCAAATTGAATATTCGATCCGCCGGTGTCGACGCCGATTTCGCGGATCACCGCGATCGAAGCGTCGCGCATCGCCTGGTACTCTCGGTCGGTGAGCGTCTGGATCGGCGCGACCGTGATGGAATCGCCGGTGTGCACGCCCATAGGATCGAAATTTTCAATCGAGCAGATGACGATGACGTTGTCCGCCGTGTCGCGCATCACCTCGAGTTCGAATTCCTTCCAGCCCAGCACCGACTCTTCAATCAGCGCTTCATGCACGGGAGAGAAATCGAGGCCGCGGTTTAGCACCTCCACCATTTCTTCGCGGTTGTAGGCGATGCCGCCGCCCGAACCGCCCAGCGTAAAGGATGGCCGGATGATCACCGGAAACCCAATCTTGCCCGCGAACTCAAGGCCATCTTTCGTGTTGTTGACCAGCGCCGACTTGGGAACGTCGAGCCCGATGCGCTGCATGGCATCTTTGAAGAAGAGGCGGTCTTCGGCCTTCTTGATGGCCGCAACATTAGCGCCGATGAGCGTCGCATTGTATTTTTCCAGCACGCCCCCATCGGAAAGTTCGATCGCCAGGTTGAGCGCAGTCTGCCCGCCCACGGTCGGTAGCACGGCAAAACCGGCGCCCGGCGACATTTCTCGCTCGATGCGGATAATCTCTTCCAGATATTCCAGCGTGAGCGGCTCGATATAAGTGCGGTCCGCCGACTCCGGATCGGTCATGATGGTGGCAGGGTTCGAATTCGCCAGCACCACTTCGTAGCCTTCGGCTTTGAGCGCCTTGCAGGCTTGCGTGCCAGAGTAATCAAACTCCGCCGACTGCCCAATGATGATGGGCCCGGAGCCGAGGATCAGGATCTTCGAGATGTCAGTGCGTTTGGGCATTTATTGTTTTAATGTCTTTTCTTCTGACCTTCTCAACAGAGCTGCAACCACCCGCGACCTGCATCAGCACAACAAGGGGGTGTCTGCAGTCTAGTGTTTGCGCCTTGGGGTGCCGTATCTCGAACTCTTGCGCTACGCTGTGAAACCCGCGAACCTCTACCTGAATGGAGTATTCGCCTTCGTCGAGCCGGCCAAACCTGAAATTACCAGCGCTATCGCTCTGCGCTCGTTCTGCTGTTTGTGGATTTCCCTTTTTCGTAATTTGGACCGTCGCATCAGGAATGACATCGCACAAGACGGTCTGAACTTGCCCGCAAACCTGCCGAACCTTGAACTTCTTGAGCATGACGCAGGTAGTCGCCGAGGATGAAAACGATAAACAAATGACGACCATCATTAGCAAAGGCGATCGCGCAGCGTTCACTTATCCCTCACCCTTTCCACTCCTCCATCATCTTCGTAAATTCCTTGAACAGATAATGCGAATCATGCGGCCCCGGCGCGGCCTCGGGATGATACTGCACACTGAACAGCGGCAGATTCCGATGCCGCAAGCCCTCGAGCGTGTCATCGTTCAGGTCGATGTGCGTTAGCTCGACTTCACTGTCCGCCAGCGAGTTCGGGTCGACGGCAAAGTTATGGTTATGCGCCGTGATCTCGATTTTTCCAGTTTTCAACTGCTTTACCGGATGATTCCCGCCATGGTGGCCAAACTTCAGCTTGAAAGTCTTGCCGCCCAACGCGATCCCAGTAAGCTGATGCCCCAGGCAGATTCCGAAAATCGGTTGTCGTCCCATGAGTCTGCGAATCGAATCCACCGCATACGTACACGGCTCAGGATCGCCCGGGCCGTTCGAGAGAAACACTCCGTCGGGCTTCAACGCCAGCACGTCTTCCGCCGGAGTCTGCGCCGGGACCACCGTCACCCTGCAGCCCTCGCCGCGCAGCTTGCGCAGAATATTCTGCTTGATGCCGAAGTCGTACGCTACAACGTTGAATCGGGGAGGCTCATCTTTCACGCCAACCACAGCGACTGGCTCGTGCGAGCGCTCGCCCACCTCCCATACGTACGGCCGCTTCGTACTCACTTCTTTTGCCAGATCCATGCCATCCATCTTAGGGATGGACCGCGCCTTGGCAATCAGCTTGTCAGCATCGCTCTCGATGGTCGAGACCACACCGCGCATCACTCCGTGATCGCGCAGATGCCGCACCAGCGCCCGCGTGTCGATGTCCGACAACACCGGCACCTTGAACTGCTCCAGATATTCCTCAGCCACCTGCTGCGAGCGCCAGTTCGAGCTTACCCGCGAGAACTCGCGCACGATCAGCCCTTCGATCCACGGACGCGTGGCCTCGTTATCTTCGTGGTTGGTGCCGTAATTTCCGATTTCCGGGTTGGTCAGAACAACGATCTGCCCCGAGTAGGAGGGGTCGGTGAAAATTTCCTGATAGCCAGTGATGGAAGTATTAAAAACGACTTCGCCGTAGCATTCGCCTTTGGCGCCGTAGCCTTTGCCTCGGAAGACTCGCCCGTCTTCCAGCGCAAGGATAGCCTGCATTCTCGCTCCGGTGAGTGGATTTTCAGAATCTTATCAGGGATTAGCGCAGCGGCCAAGAGCGGAAGACGGAATCCGAAAAAAAATCTGTGGATCGAAGAGAGAGAATTCGTTTCTTAGACGGCGATATCCGCGCCTAAGTCCCAAGATACCTAACGCACCCGCCCCAGCTTATCCATCGGCCAGTATCCGAATACGGCCTTGCCGTAGATAAGGCTCTGGTTGACTGGACCGAATTCGCGGCTGTCACTCGACATGGAGCGATGGTCGCCCAGCACGAAGAAGCAATTCGCCGGCACAGTGGTTTCGGGATACGAACGGGAATCGGTGTAGGCCGGCGGAACGTACTCCTCGTCGAGTGCCTCGTTGTTTACATACACTTGGCCGCCGTCGATGCGGATACGGTCGCCCGCCATCCCGATCACGCGCTTGATGTAACTCTTGGAGGGATCGTGCGGGTAGCGGAAGACCACAACATCTCCGCGCTCAATAGGTTCCAGCCTGTACACAAATTTGTTCACGAAGATCCGTTCCTGATCTTCGAGCGAGGGCATCATGCTAACTCCCTCAACCTTCACCGGCTGGTAGAGGAAGATGATGATGAAGGCAGAGATTGCCAGCGAAATGATCAGATCGCGCACCCAGACGCCGAGCCCGGTCCCGATATGTGCGGGAACCGTCGATCCTGGCTCAGAGCCCGCGCCTGCCATCGCTGTCGATGTAACTGTCTGGCCGGACGAACTTGGGTCTGAAAGCGTGCCTGACATGCTTTCCTATTGTATACAGAACCGGTCTTCGTGCCAGTGGATTGCATGTGACCTGCGGCTCGGTACGACAGCGGACGCTTCCTCTTCGCGCACTTCCAGCCTTCTTCGGCGTATGGTTACAATAACTGCACGCGAAGATATTCCGAGGACATCGAATGAAGCGCCTTCTATTTCAGAACAAAATCGTGTACCGCAGCCTGACCCTGGCGTTCCTCTTCCTGGTCACTCTGACCATGTCGGCCCAGTGGGCCTCGCCGCCGGAAGAAGGAGGCGTCCCGGCCTACAACGCCGGACCTCCACCCAAAGGGACGAAGCTGCCTCCCCTCCTGACCAAGGCCGACCTCTGGGGAGCCGACGCCCAGAATCCCTACCAGACCCACGCCTACGAGCTCGCTGCGAAGCTCCCAAACGTGCTTCACCAGCAACCCTGCTACTGCTATTGCGACCGCATGGGCCACAACAGCCTGCACAGCTGCTTTGAGAACACCCACGGCGCGCAGTGCTCGACGTGCCTGAAGGAGCTTTATTACTCCTACCAGCAGCACCAGAAAGGCAAGACTGCCGCGCAAATCCGCGCCGGCATCATCAAGGGTGAATGGAAGCAGATCGACCTGATGGCGGCCTCTACGATGAACTAGTACCTCGTCGTGAGTCAGAATGTTTCGTCTTGGTATGGCGGTACTCGGTTACTCGCTGCGGTACTCACAGCGCCAACTGGACCTCCACCCACTCTTTGAGTGATACTTTATTGCTCGGTTAGAAAGCACAATTCCAAGGAGTTCCCCATTACCAAGAGCACAGGAAGAGTTTTGCACATGGCTCAGAAACCTACCGCGAAGAAAACTGTGGCGGAAGATCCGCGTTACACGCAGGCGCTGCAGAGCTACGAAGCCGGACTGCGCGCCATGCAGGAGCACAAATTCGACAAGGCGAAACCGCAGTTTCAAAAGGTCCTCGCCGGGCCCAGCAAGGAGCTGGTTGACCGCGCCAACGTTCATCTCAGCATCTGCAACCAGCATCTCGAGCGCTCCGCGGCCACACAGTTCAAGACTGCCGAGGAGCACTTCGACTTCGCAGTCTCTCTGATGAATGTCGGCGACTATGTTACGGCCCGCGAGCATCTGGAAAAGCTGCTCAAGCAGAATGCCAAGTCCGACTACGTGGTCTATGGCTTGGCTGCCCTCGACTGCCTCACCGGCCACGTCGAGGATTCCTTGAGACGCTTGGATGAGGCCTTGCGTCTGAATTCTCAATTGCGTTTCCAGGCGCGCAACGATTCCGACTTCCAGAACCTGGCCGAGGATCCGCGCTTCACGGAACTGCTGTATCCCGATCCCGGAGCCGAACTCGGATCCTCTGACGGCGACCTCGGCGAAGAAGAGCCTGCGTAGCCGGCCAGCGGGTACACCCTCGATGGAAACCAAAACCGTAGAGTCTCTCGCACCGGAGAAGAGAGAGAGAGAGCGCGGTCTACGCGTCGTCGCCATCGGTGGCGGAACCGGCCTTTCCACGCTACTCAAGGGACTCAAGCGCTACGTAATCCCTCCGGCGGAGATTCCGGCGCAAGCGGATTCGCCGTTCATCCGTGATTTGTGCGCCGTCGTCACGGTGAGCGACGACGGTGGCTCCAGCGGCCGCTTACGCAAAGAGCTAAACATGCTGCCGCCGGGCGACATCCGCAACTGCATCGTCGCCCTCAGCGAAGACGAAGCCTTGCTCTCCAGGCTTTTCCGCCACCGTTTCGAGAAGGGCTCCGGACTCGAGGGCCACAGCTTCGGCAATCTGTTTCTCGCAGCGCTCACTTCCCTAACATCGGACTTTTCCGAAGCGGTGCGACTCTCGTCGGAGATTCTAGTCACCCGCGGCCACATCTATCCCGCGACCACATCGAACATTGAACTCGAAGCTCTGATGGAGGACGGCACCCGCGTCCGCGGCGAAACTAAAATCACCGCCAGCAAAGGCCGCATCCGCGAACTCTTTCTCGTCCCTCCCGACGTCGGTCCGATGCCTCAAACGATGGAAGCAATCGCGGCAGCCGACATGATCACCATCGGTCCCGGGTCCCTGTTTACGAGCCTGATCCCGAACCTGCTGGTGCGCGGCATTGTGCAGGCCATTGTCGAATCGCCCGCCGTCAAGGTCTACATTTGCAACCTGATGACCCAGGCCAACGAGAGCCTTGGATTGACCGCTGCCGATCACATCCGAGCCCTGAATAGCCATGCGCAAAAACAAATCTTCGACTTCGCCCTGATCAACCGCACTCCGGTGTCCGACGACCTCAAAGCCAAGTACGCCAGCGAAGGCGCCTGCCAGATCGTCAACGATCTTGAAGCCATCGAAGCCCTCGGCGTAATTCCCGTCCTCGGGGACTATCTGGAAGAAGACGGAGTCGCCCGCCACAACACCTCCCGCGTGGCCCGCGATCTGATGCAACTGGCAGCCGAGCAGCCACGCGGCCTGCGCAAGTCCTCGGCGGTAAACCGCCAGGACCCACGACCTCGGACCTCAATTTGAGTTCTGACATTGGGAACCCTCGGTTGATCCTCCAACCTTTCGCAACAAAACCGAATCCGAAGTACGCGCTGGTTCTGGCTCTGTTCATTTCTCTGGGGGAACTGTTTCCATGCCTGGGATTCGTGCTTTGCATTCCGCCTTTATCGTTCTTAACGCATTCCTGATCTCTTTACCGTTCGCTTCGGCAACTCCGAAGGAGCGCGTGCTTTACACGTTTCATGGAAGTCCGGATGGAGCGAATCCCTCGGTCCGGCTCATTTCCGACGGACATGGCGGTTTCTACGGCACAGCAGGTACCGGAGGCGAGTTCAACAAAGGCTGCGTCTTTCATCTCACCCCTGGTTCCGACGGCACCTGGGCAGAAAGCATTCTGTATAGCTTTAGCGGGCTCGATGGATACTCCCCAGATTCCTCGCTGCTTCCCGATGCCGCGGGCAATCTCTACGGGACAACCGCGGGAGGCGGCATTTTCAGTGGCGGGGTCGCGTTTGAGTTGAGCCCGTCCTCCACCCTGCCCTGGACCGAGACAGTTCTCCACAACTTCGGTAACGGCACCGACGGAAGCGATCCCCAGTCGGAACTGGTTTTTGATTCCGCCGGTAATCTCTATGGGACCACGCAGTTTGGCGGCAGCAGTGGGGGCTTCGACAATGGCGGCACCGTGTACCGGCTCAGTCCCGGTTCTGGCGGATGGACCGAGACGGTTCTCTACAGCTTTCCCCTCTCCTACAGCGGGCCAGACGGAGACTTGCCTGCCGGCACTGTCGTAATCGACAAGGCCGGAAATCTATACGGAGTCACGCAAGCTGGCGGCTTCTACGGCTACGGCGCAATCTTCGAACTCACTCCCTCAACCGATGGCAGCTATCGCGAACGAATCATTCACAGCTTCAACCTCACCGATGGATCGCTGCCAGACGCGACCCTCGTCTTTGACGGCGCCGGCAATCTGTACGGAACGACTCTGTTTGGTGGCGACAAGCACCTTTGTGAACCTAACGGTTGCGGCACGATCTTCAGATTGCAAAGGCACGCCGACCGTACCTGGTCTGCTACCGTGCTTCGCGCGCTGAAACAAACGGACGGGTGGTGTGCCATCGGTCCCGTGGCGTTCGACTCTGCGGGAAATCTCTATGCGGCCGCGGAGTGCGGAGGCGCGTATGCGTGGGGCTCAGTTCTGCAATTGATTCCGAGTTCTACGGTACCCTGGCCCGAGCGCGTAGTTCACAGCTTCACCAATAGTCCTGACGGCAGATCCCCGTATGCGGGAGTCATCGTGGACGCCGCAGGACGTCTTTTCGGGACCACAATCTTTGGAGGAAGCGCGGATCTCGGAACCGTCTTCGAAATCGCTCCGTAATTCGAGGGCGTACCCGCGTTGTCGAAGCAACTGTATTTCCTGTATGGTGAGTCGTCGTCTTCGAGCCGATGAAGTTCTGCATCGAAGACATCCGATCTTATGCGCTCGTTCGCGGCTCTCCTGATCCTGCTCTCACCTCTGCTGGCCGTTGCCCAGACCGGTCCTGAGCAGGGCGGCCACGAAGTCCAGATCTGGGCGGGCGGCGGCCACTCCGTAAGCGGCGGACGAGGCGACACCGGCACCTTCAACGCCGGCCTGCGCTACGGATGGGTCCTCACCGGCCCGCACCTGCCCAGCTTTCTTCGCGGACGATTCGAATATGCGGTCGACGCAGTCCCCGTCTTCCCGGTGTTCCAGCCCACGAACACCGCCTATGGCGTAGGCTTCAACCCGCTCGGCCTCAAGTGGAACTTCGAACGCCACGGCCGCCTCTCACCTTACCTCGAACTTTGCGGCGGCACCCTCTTCACCAATCACGACGTCCCCACCGGCACCAACACTGTAAACTTCACCGACCAGGCCGCGCTCGGCGTACACATCCTCGGCGCCAACCACAACGTGAGTCTCGAACTGCGCTACATGCACATCTCCAATGCAGGCTTGGCTACGCCAAATCCCGGCGTAAACACCGTGCAAGTGCGGCTCGGGATCGGAAGATTCTTCGGCCACCATTGAGGACGCTTAGGATCTTTCCTGTATGACTCACGCTGATATTCAATTAAGCTTTTCATATGGCTAAGCAACTCCAGGTAATCTTGCCGGATCCTGAATATCGGGAGATCCAGCTAGCCGCCCGCTCCCGGCAAATGTCAATCGCGGAATGGGTAGGACAAACGCTAGTTCACGCTTGCCGCCGCGAAGCCCTGGGAGACATCGAGAAAAAGCTCGCTGCTATTCGTATAGCCATCCAGTATGAATCCCCGACCGCGGACATCGAAACCATGCTGGCAGAGATTGAACAAGGCTACCTGTCGGACCTGCCGTGATGCCTGTCGCAAAGCGCTCTATATGATTGATAAGTACGAATCTCGAAGAATTAGGGCCGAAATCCGACGGGTGCTCATGACGGTCTGGGACCCCATCGGTATCCGCAACGAGCCGAATGCCCAAGATGAATACGATGGCTATTTGGGAGGTGTGTTTGCATTGCTAACTGGCGGGGCTTCCGATGACCAGATTAACGAACACCTATTGCGGATCGTTATAGAGCGGATGGGGCTTCCTGCCAAGAAGGAGGACATGCAAGGCACAGTTTCTGCTCTCCGCCAGATTCAGCTTCCACAAGAATCCAAGTAGTCCCTGCGGAAATCGGACCAACCAACCGCCGCGTAGTTGCCGCCCCTGCATCAACCAAGTTATTCTCCCTCTTATGTCCACGCTCGTCGAATGTGTCCCGAATTTCTCCGAAGGCCGCGACAAAAGCAAAGTTGACGCCATCGTCGACGCCATGAAGATGCCCGGCGTCTACCTGCTCGACCGCGAAATGGACTCCGACCACAACCGCTGCGTCATTACCCTGGTCGGCGAGCGCGAAGCCATTCAGGAAGCGGCCATCCGCGGTGTAGGTAAGGCCGCTGAAGTTATCGATCTCAACGTCCATACCGGCGCGCATCCGCGCATGGGAGCCGCCGACGTCGTTCCCTTCATCCCCATCGACGGCGTCACCATTGAAGACTGCGTGGCCATGGCCAACCACGTGGGGGAGCAGATATGGAAACGCTACCAGATTCCCGTTTATCTCTACGAAGCCGCCGCCAGAACTCCGGAGCGCCAGGGGCTGGAAAATATTCGCCGCGGCCAGTTCGAAGGCATTCGCGCCGAGATCGCAACCAATCCGGCGCGCCGCCCCGACTTTGGCGAGCCTCGCGTGCATCCCACTGCGGGCGCAACCGTTGTGGGCGCGCGGAAATTCCTGATCGCTTATAACGTCTTCCTTAACACCCCCGACGTTGACGTCGCCAAAAAGATCGCCAAAGCGGTGCGCTTCTCGAATGGAGGCATGCGCTTTTTAAAGGGTGCCGGCTTCCTGGTGCGCGGCCTCGCCCAGGTCTCGATGAACCTCACCGATTTCGAGCAAACGCCCATCCATCGCGTCTTCGAGATGGTAAAGCGCGAAGCCGCCCGGTATGGCGTTACCCCGGTGTCGAGCGAGATTGTCGGACTAATTCCGAAGAAAGCATTGGAGCAAGCCGCCGAGTGGTTCTTGCAGGTCGAGAATTTCGATTCGTCGTTGATTCTGGAGAACCGCCTCACCGCCGTCATGAGCGGAAAGATGG
>Ga0137378_10004355_pt1 | contig 12252 bp, 9 predicted proteins | sample SagtaG_21_FD_104813 | JGI IMG/M metagenome (GOLD analysis project Ga0137378, IMG submission 104813) | Vadose zone soil microbial communities from Sagehorn Ranch, Mendocino, California, USA - Sage2_L_60_16 metaG | ecosystem: Environmental > Terrestrial > Soil > Vadose zone | place: USA... | reverse complement strand
TGCAGCCCGGTGATCGCGAGTTGTGCGACTACGACCATCAGGATGACCGTCGTCATCTGGAAAAACTGCTTCAGGTTGACGCGAATGGTGCCGCGAACGAAGCTGACGCCAAACAGCACGGCGAGACCGATGCCGAGGAACGCGCCGAATCCTTCGAGAATGCCGGACGTGTCGAGTTGGATCGCGTAAAGCATCAGAACTGTCTCGACCCCTTCCCGGAATATCATCAGGAAGACGAAGAGGAAAACACCCCAGCTGCCGGTGGTATCTTTCTGCAACCGAGTTTCAATCTCGCTCTTCAGCTTTTTGCCGTGGCGGTTCATCCAGAGCACCATACTGAGGACGAAAACGGCGCTCAGCAAAAGGGTCCAGCCCTCGTACGCTTCTTCGTTGTAGCCGATTTTTGTGAAGGCCAATGCGGTTAAAAACGACGCAGCGACAGCACTTGCAAGCGCACGGTAGACTGCGGGCAGCAGATCCAGCCGGCCGATTTCCCGGCCGACGGAAACATCACCGATCTGACCACCCCCACGGGAACGACTTACAAACTGACCGCCGTATTCCCATTCGCGTCCAGCCCAGAGCTAGACGTGGTGGTCAAGTATCAAACTGCCAGTGTCTCCGATACCGGCCAGACGTTCCAAACCAACATGGCAGTGATGAAAGCGCTGCTCTTGAAATTCCCCGAATTGCGTGACGCTTTCGACGGCATCGTCGCGCGCGGAGTAGAGCCCTCGGGAAGAGACTACGGTTCCCTTATGTCTATGAAAGACATCAAATAGCCGGCCGGTCGGCTCATTAAAACGAATTTCATTCTGATCGTCCCTGACCTGTTCCTAAGCCTACAATCTTTCCCTTTCTGTCTTACGAGATACTTCCTGCTCGAGTAGGGCATCTTTCATGTTTCGCAGTCTCGCGCGGCCGCCATCTGATGGGAAGTTACTTCGGAGGCGTTAACAATGAAGCATCGGCTGCCGATCAGCGTGCTTCTGGTTCTGTTGGCCGCGGTCGCGCAGGCTCAGATGGGGGATGTATCAAGCTTTCCAACCTCTCGGAGTTCACCATCTTTTAATGGCCCCAACCCGACGACAACCGTCCTGTCTGGCAGGGTGGTTTCTGGAGACGGCTTTGCCGTGGGAGAGAGCGTGACCGTGATTTTAGCGTGCGGAAGTCGGGCGGCGGCCCGCACTAGCTCCGATGCGAAAGGATACTTCAGCCTGACCCTGGCGCTAGTCGACGGCAGTTCTGGACGAAGTCCCTTGCGAAACCAGTCCGCCCTGTCTCTGATGGACTGCGAGTTGTACGGCGATCTACCCGGATACCGTTCCGAGCACGTCCCACTGGCGGATCGTCCAGACGGCGGGATCGTTCAAGTGGGGACGATCACCCTACATTCGGTTTCCCCCGACCACAGCTTCTCGGTGAGTGTGACGTCTCTAGCCGCGCCCGAAAAGGCAAAGAAATCTCTCCAGAAAGGGCGCGAGCAAGCGAAAAAGGGAAAGTGGGCTGCGGCGGCAAACTACTTCAAACGCGCAGTGGAGGAGTATCCGCGCTTTGCCTTGGCGTGGGTCGAATTGGGCCGTACTCAAGTACACCAAGACAGTTTTGCGGAAGCCCAAGAATCATTCCGCCAGTCCGTGGCGCAGGATTCCAGATTCTTGGACGCCTATGTCGAGTTGGCATACCTCGCGCTGCAGCAGAAACAGTGGAAGGAGCTTGCAGACACGACCGAACACTTGGTGGAGTTTGCACCCGATTCCCCTCTATTTTGGTTCCTGAATTCGGTCGCCAGTTTTAACCTGGGAAATGTGAGTCAGGCCGAAACCAGCATTGGGCGCGGGCTTCGATTGGATCAGAGTCACCAGATTCCGGACATGGAGTATCTATATGCGCTGATCCTGGCCAACCACCATGATTACAGTTCAGCGGCTGATCACGCCAGCACCTACCTGAGGTTGGCGCCCCATGCCAGCCATTCTCAGGCGGCCCAGAAGCTGCTGGGCGAACTTCAAGAGCGGACACCAGATTCGCTCCTCGGCAGTCGCTGAGAAGCGATCTGGGTACTTGACTGTTCTCGCTTTAAGTAACCTGTCAGCTATTACACCTGTTACCTTTACGCCCTCAGAGGTCCCGGAGTAAGCTGCCTGCATGAGAATGAACGCCCTAGTGATGTCACGGAGCCACAGCTCAATACGGCTGTTGGTGGCGGCATTCGCCGAGTTAGGTGTCGAATACCAGATTTCGCTCTCCGCCTCGGAGACGATCGAAACCCTGGCGGCGGGACATCACTCGGCGCTGGTGGTGGACTTCGATCTTCCTCATGCCGTGCAAGTGGCGAAGTTGGCGCGCAGCATCTTTGGAAAGCGCAAACCAGTGCTGTTCGGGATGATTGGCCCGGAAACCTCGATCAGCGGTGTGTTTCAGGCAGGGGCGAATTTCGCCTTGTACAAGCCGCTCGACCTGCTGCAGGTTCTGCATTCATTGCGTGCCGCCCAGGGTTTCATGCAAGCCGACCGCCGCCGTTCCTCACGCCAGAAGAGCGAAACACTCGTTTATCTTCAGCTTCCCAGGGGTACCACTCCCGCCCTGGTGCAGGACGTTACGGAGCAGGGAATCTCGATTCAGGCGGCCGAACCGCTGTTGCCGATGCGAGCAGTTGCCCTGCGATTCGTGTTGCCTGGAACGGCTCAGGTTGTGCACGCAACCGGCGACTTCATCTGGGCTGACGGAGAAGGCAGGGCTGGGATCTTCTTTCAGGATGTCCCCGCCGCCTGCCGTCGTGACCTTCAAGCCTGGCTCAAGAAGCACGGGGCGAAGAAGTCAGAGTCCGTCCGCGTATTGCTCGAGCCGCAAAAGAACCGGCGCGCAATCGCAGCCTCGCACTAGTGCTTCCGGACCTCGGCTCGGACCTCGGCTAACGTTCCGCGCAGCACCACGATGGAAGCCGCGGGAACTTCGTAGTCTGTCCCCGCTGACCCATCTTTCGCTGATCCATCCTTCGCCGCCGCGTCCTTCGAAGTATGAAGAATCGGACCATCAGGGTCGGCGAACCCTTTGGTATTTGCGATCACCGAGGTCTGTGCCGCCAGCGCTGAGTGCGCCATGAAGGTCGTGGGCGAGGGGCGCCACTGGTACTGTTCGCGGCCAAAGGTCGAGACGGCGACCGCACCTCTGAACGAAGTCACCTTTTGCGCGGCATCGTCGTGAAACTGAATCCGCACTTTGTGTCCCGTGAATTGGTCACGGTTCACCAGCATCAGGGACCACTGTCCGCCGGGATTCTGCAGCGCATAAGCCGTGATGAGGGCATGTCCTGCCCCGTCCACAAGATCGCCTTTCGCAGGGAACACGTGATACTCGGCCGTCGGGGATTTGATCCACTCCTGATTGATCATCTGCGATGCAAAGAATTGGGCCAGAGGCTGTTGGACCTGATAATTTGCGTCCACGGTAAACATGCCAAAGGTCCCGGGGGAATCATTGCAGCCGTGCTCCATCTGCAGCGGCAGGTAGTGGAAGTAGTAAAGCCCCTTGCCCCCACTATTCAAGAATGACCCCGCATAGTCGGCTAACCAGAGCGCAGAAAAAATGTCCAGTGAGGTTTCACTGGCCGCGGAAGAGAGGTTTGACTCGGTGATCAGCATCGGAATATTTGACGGCAGGCCGTCGTCACGCCAGACTTGCATGATGTGGCTGACGAGTTCTGGTTCGTCGTAAAGACTGCCCCAGGGAATGCGGCACGGGTCGTACGGGTAATGCTCGAACGAAAAAAACGCCAGATCGTTAAGGTGATGGTGCGATTTCAGGTAATCCAGGAAGCGGCCAGTCCACGACACCCTGCCTTGTTCGTCCGGCCAGACCTCGATGTCGCGATTTTGACCTGTAAATGACGGGCCGCCGAGTTTCAGCGAAGGATCTACCTTGTGGATCGCGACTGCCGACTGAATGTATAGCTCGGCGTAATCTTCGGGTAGCGTGAACTGCCCGTCCGCTTCCTCACCGATCTCGACATAGGAGACTGGATATCCCCGTTTCTTCACGTATGCCATCTCCGCCGCGGCATTTTCCGGCGTGTCAAAAAGAACAGCGGTAGGAATTACCGCGGGAAGCCCGCGTGTCACTCCGCTGGAAAAAAATAGGTCGAAGCCCACTTGGGCTTGCTTGGTCGAACCCAGGTCAGAGGGTTCATGCCATGGGTCCACAGATGAGCAATAGGTCGCGGTTTGCTCCTGATCTGGGGTATGGCGCATGACGTCGTGCAGTACACCATCAACGGTCGTAGTTCCCGTGTACAGCTCGCGGATGGCGTAGCCCACACAGTTACGGGGGTCCGATGGGCCGTGGGTGTCGCAGGTGTTGGAAGAAGCTGTCATCCACAAGCGCACGTAGCGAATTGGCATGGGTGAAGAGTTCAAGCGAATGGTCTGGGTACCGCCTTTCGCGTCAGAAACTACGCCGAAAGGAAACGTCTGCCAGATGCCGTGCGTGGGCGAGTGCATTGGTTCCTCAATGCCGGTCCAGTACTGGATAGCGAACTGTGTTGCGAAGGGTTCAGCCCAGGCAATCCGAATTGTATCCACCTGCTGCACCTGCGAAAGATCAATCACGATCCACTGCGGATGCTTTGAATCGCTCTCTCCCGTAAACCGCTCCGTCAAGTAAGGATTGCTCTTCCAATAAGTGTCGAGATCGCCATCTGTCAGTCGTGAGAATCCCGCATTTCCGGTGCCATCGTTGCGGGTCACGCCGCGGTGCGGAAGATCGTATCCGTACGAATAACGAGTCATCTCACTGGGCTCAGCCGAACCCGTGAAGTAGCCTTTGCCGCTGGGGTCGCTCCAGCTGCCATTGGGATTCCAGTGCCACGCCTGCACGAACAGCTCGGTGTTTTGGCGCATCGTGACCGGCTGCCATCCTGCGGGAAAGATCTTCTCCAAAGCTGAAGGCACAAGGTCTTTGTCTATGGCCGCGACTGGAATTCGGTCTATCCCCGCGCCCAGCGTCTGATTGGGCACAAAGCGGTTCGTCTCATGCGCAGGGGTGATGTCAACATCGATCGTCTGTGCCGGCGCATAGCCGATTCCTGCAAGGACGAGTGCCAGAGGCAGGGTGGTTCTTTTCATTTGTCCTCCGTGTATGGTGGATACTCGTTTATTAAATCGTTTTAATTGACCATTGCATAGCTTCCGATGTCAAGCAAAAAACTCCGCGCTTTCTTTATTCCGGTTTTGGAAGCGCGAACGCCGCATCAGCGCATGTTAGACTCGCATTTTTCCAGCTCGGCGGCGCATGGCAGACCTGACTTTCCTCTCGGCAATACAAATCGCAGAACAGATTCGCAACAGAAAAGTTTCTCCCGTCGACGTAATTGAAGCTCATCTGGATCGCATCGAGAAACTCAATCCAAGCATCAACGCCTTCGTACAAGTTGATCGCGAACGCGCGCTCAGTCAAGCCCGCGATGCCGAGGCGGCGGCGATGCAGAACCAGACGCTGGGCCTAATGCACGGGGTTCCCATTAGCATCAAGAGTTCGATTGATGTGATGGGAATGCGCTGCGAGGCGGGCACGAAACTGCGTGCCGGATACGTTGCCTCCGCCGATGCCCCGCTGGTCACCCGTTTGCGTAATGCCGGAGCCATCATCCTCGGAGTAACCAATACTCCAGAACTCCTCATGGCGTGGGAGACGGACAATCTTCTTTACGGCCGCACCAACAATCCCTGGGACCTCTCGCGCACTGCCGGAGGATCGAGCGGCGGGGAAGCGGCGGCAATCGCCTCTGGATGCTCCGCCGGCGGCGTAGGCAGCGACGGTGGTGGCTCCATCCGCGTGCCCGCGCATTTCTGTGGCATCTGCGGACTTAAGCCCACTCCCGGCCGCGTCCCAGCCACCGGGCACTATCCGCAATCGGTCGGGCCGTTTGCGCTGCTGGGAGTTGTGGGCCCGATGGCGCGAACCGTGACTGACCTGAAGCTTATGTTTGAGGCCGTGCAAGGACCCGACGTCGGCGATCCTGCTGGGGCACCGGTTCCTGTGCGTTGGTCTTCTTCCGCGGAATTGAAGAAAATCCGCATTGGATACTTCGAAGACGACGGACGCACACGCGTGACTTTAGAAACCCGCGCGGCAGTGTGGCAAGCAGCCGAAGCCTTGCGCCGCGCCGGTTTCGAAGTGGAACCTTTTTTCCCGGCAGGCTTGGATAAAGCGCGAGATCTCTGGTGGAAATTCTTTGGCGTCGCTGGCGGAATGTTGCTCGGGCCAATGACGCGCGGTCGCGAAGCCGAACTTAGTCCGACACTCAAAGAATTCAATAGCTGGGTCGCCGCCGAAATACCCCATACGGCGCAGTCGCTGCTGGATACTTGGATCGAACGCGATCTGGTGCGAATGCAGATCTTCGCGCAAATGGAGAAGTTCCCCGTGCTGCTCTGTCCGGTGGCTTCCATACCCGCCTTTCGCCATGGCGAGCGAGCATGGCAAGTTGATGGCAAGACAGTGCAGTATCTCGATGCCTGGAGTTACTGCGAGTGGTTCAATCTTCTGGGCATGCCCGCAGGTGCGGTTCCGGTTACTCGGTCACCTCAGGGACTTCCCATCGGAGTGCAGGTCGTGGCCCGGCCTTGGGAAGACGAGTCAGTATTGGCGATCCTGCAGGTGATAGAGGAAGCCTGCGGACCGTGGAAGGCGCCGCCTGACTTCTGATCACTATCAGGGCCTAGTGTTTTTATACTATTTCTCTAAGCTGCTGAAAAATTTAACGTATTCCTCCGAGAAGTGCGTGCGCTCTCGTGGCCGCCGCACTCGCCGGAGAGGGCCCTGGTCGGGAAAATGACCACCAAAATCAAGGACATGTTAGGTCGCCGCGCTCTGGCGCCGATGCTGGTGTTTCTCTTCCTGTCGGCCGGCTATCTCTACGCCTTCCCGCAGGCCAATGTCTTTTATGCCGGTCTCGTACTGCTGCATGTGTTGGTTGGCGTCGTAGCCACCCTTTATCTGGCGGTGCTGCTGTTTCGCGTCCTGCGCGACGCCTCCGCCATTGCCCGCCTGGGATGGCTGCTAGTTTTTGCCGCCGCCATTCTCGGCATTGTTCTGATCAAGACCGGTACATCGCGTCCCGAATGGAACCGGGTGTATCTGCACATAGCCTTCGCGCTGGCGGGCTCCGGGATTCTTTTTGCTGACTGGGCAGGCCGCAAGAGCTGGCTGTCGCCGGGGTTCATGAAGGCCGCTGCGCGTTATGCTGTATGTTTCGTGGTTCTCGCCGGGCTAGGTGCCGGGGGCTGGTATTCGCGCAACTCTCGCTGGCAAAGCCATGCTCGAATCCAGAATCCCTCCGACGCACCGGAGAGCATGAACGACGAAGGCGACGGCCCACAAGGGGATTTTTTTCCCAGTTCCGCCCAGGTTTACGGACATCAGAAAATTCCCAGCAAATTTTTTATGGAGTCTGACTCCTGCCAGCGCTGCCACGCCGACATCTACAAGCAATGGTTCAGCTCAGCGCACCATTTTTCTTCGTTCAACAATCAGTGGTACCGCAAGAGCATCGAATACATGCAAGACCGCGTTGGCACCAAACCGTCCAAATGGTGCGGCGGATGTCACGACCCTGCCGTTTTATATAGCGGTCTCATGGATACTCCGATCAAACAGATCGTGCATCGCCCCGAAGCTCAGGCTGGACTAGGCTGCATGATGTGCCACTCGATCGCCAACGTGAAAAGCACCATGGGCCAGGGGGATTTTTATCTCGAATATCCCAAACTGCACGAGATGGCCGCGAGCAAGAATCCAGTCGTGCGCACGGTGCACGATTTTCTGGTGAAGCTGAATCCGGAGCCCCACCGCCGCGTTTTCCTGAAGCCGTTCATGCACGATCAGACGCCGGAATTCTGCTCCAGTTGCCACAAAGTCCATCTGGATGTGCCGGTCAATCACTATCGCTGGATTCGTGGCTTCAACGAATACGACAACTGGCAGGCCAGCGGGGTCTCCGGCCAGGGCGCGCGGTCGTTCTATTACCCGCCACGATCGCAGCAGTGCGCCGATTGCCACATGCCATTGACCCATTCGGGTGACTTCGGCAACGTCAGCGGATTCGTCCACTCGCACCGGTTCCCCGGAGCGAACACCGCGGTTCCCACCGCGAACGAAGACTCCGATCAGCTCAAACTGACGGAGAATTTCCTGAAAAGTGGGATTCTCAGCGTAGATATTTTCGCGATTTCTGCCGAGCAGGAACAAGCGAAACATATTACGACTCCCCAATCGGACATCGCAACGACATTCGCGGTGGGAGAAGAAGCGGAGTCGAAGATCGCCTCAGCAACCACTGAGGCCACGCCAATTTCGGCGCCGCTGAATCGTGTGCAACCGACGCTCCGCCGCGGAGACACTGAGCGTGTAGATGTTGTGGTCCGCACCAAAAAGGTCGGCCATTTCTTTCCAGGCGGCACTGTAGATGCCTATGACACCTGGCTGGAATTGAAAGCTACCGACGGAAAGGGGCAGATCATCTTCTGGAGCGGCATGGTCAAAGACAACGGCAAAGGCCCGGTGGAAAATGGCGCGCACTTCTATCGTTCGCTGCAGATTGACGAGCACGGCAATCCCATCAACAAGCGCAATGCCTGGTCCACGCGCTCGGTGGTGTATGTGCGCCTGATTCCTCCCGGTGCGGCCGATACCGTGCACTACCGTATGCACATTCCTGAAAATGCCGGAAACAAAATCACGCTGCATGCGCGGCTGTGCTACCGCAAGTTTGCCTGGTGGAATACGCAGTTCGCATTTGCGGGCAAGACCGATCCCAATCAGCCGAAGTCGGAAATGACTCCCGGCTATGACGACAATAAGTATGTGTTCACCGGGCCACTCGAAGGCCTCTCCGCCAAAGAGCAGAAAATTCCGGACGTACCTGTCATTGTCATCGCCGAGAACGAAGTTACCTTGGATGTCACCGGGCACACCTCGCCCAGGCCGCAACCGAAGACTGACTTGCACGTCGAAGATTGGCAGCGCTGGAATGACTACGGCATCGGGCTATTACTTCAAGGTGATCTGAAAGGAGCCGAAGCTGCCTTCGGAAAAGAAACCGAGATTGATCCCAAGAATCCCGATGGCTGGGTGAACATCGGTCGCGCCGCTGTGCAGGAAGGCGACATGGACCGCGCCCGCGGCGTGCTCGAAAAGGCAATTGCTCTCAAGCCCGATCTTGCCCGTGCGTTGTATTTTTATGCACGGGTCCTTCGCAGTGATGGAAACTACGATGGGGCCGCCGATGAGTTGCGCAAAGTCCTGGCTCAGTACCCGCGAGACCGCGTTGCGTTAAACGACCTTGGGCGCATACTGTTCCTGCAGCGCAAGTATTCCGATGCTGTGCAAATGCTGAACTCGGTGTTGGCTATCGACCCCGAGGACCTGCAAGCGCACTACGACCTGATGCTGTGCTACCGAGGCCTCGGCGACGAAAAGCAGGCCCACGATCACGAGCTCCGCTATCTTCGCTTCAAGGCCGACGAATCTGCTCAGACCATCACCGGCCCTTATCGCCAGGCGCATCCCGAAGACAACAACGAGCGCCAGGCGATTCATGAGCATGTATCGGTGCCGCTGGCATCGCTCGGAAATAAGACTGCATCGAAATCCGCTGCGAGAAAAACGATCGCTGCCGCTCTAGGAAGTTCCAAATAATGCGCAAACTTCTTGTTCTTTTGTCTGTCTTTTTCGGAATCGCTGCTGCCGCCCAGCAAATTCAATTCCGCGACATCACCGCCCAGGCCGGAATGCATTTCACCCACAACAACGGTGCCTTTGGAAAAAAATATCTTCCAGAGACGATGGGTCCCGGTTGCGCTTTCATTGATTACGATAACGATGGCTGGCCCGACATCCTGCTTATCAATGGCGAAAACTGGCCTGGCCATCCCGGCACGGCATCCACGCCCAAGCTCTACCACAACAATCACGACGGAACATTTACCGACGTGACTCGCAAGGCTGGGCTCGCCGTTCCCATGTTCGGCCTCGGTGTGGCCGTAGGCGACTACGACAACGACGGCTTCGACGATCTCTTCATCACTGCGCTCGGGCAGAGCCATCTGTTTCACAACAACGGCAACGGCACGTTTACGGATGTGACTAAGTCTGCTGGACTTTGGGGCCCGAACGAGTTCTCTACCAGCGCCGCCTGGGTTGACTATGACCGCGACGGCAAACTCGATCTCGTCGTCGCAAACTATGTGCAGTGGTCACTGCCCGGTGATCTCTTCTGCACCCTCGATGGTACCCACAAGTCCTACTGCACGCCTGAGTCGTACAAGGGAACCTCCGCGCGGCTCTGGCACAATCTCGGCAACGGCAAATTTGAGGACGCTACACAGAAAGCTCATTTTTACGATCCGACGTCGAAGACCTTAGGCGTCGCGATTCTCGATTACGACAACGACGGCTGGCCTGACATCGTCCTTGCCAACGACACTCAGCCCAACAAGCTGTATCTGAACAAACACGACGGCACGTTTGAAGAAAAGGCAGTTCCGGCGGGCATCGCTTTCAGCGAAGACGGCGTTGCCCGCGCCGGTATGGGGGTTGACGCCGCCGATTACGACCGCTCCGGCCGCGCCAGCCTGATCATCACCAACTTCGCTAATCAGATGCTTTCGCTCTATCACAACGAAGGCAACGGCTTGTTCGTGGACGAAGCCCCGAGTTCCGAAGTAGGCCGCGCGACTCTGGTAACTCTCGGTTTCGGCTGCTTCTTCTTCGATTACGACAATGACGGCTGGCCCGATATTCTGGTCGCCGACGGCCACATCGAAGACCAGATCGAAAAAGTGCAAAAGCGCGTGAGCTACGCCGAGCCGCCGCACGTATTTCGCAATCTTGGCGCAGGCAAGTTCGTCGAAGTCACGCAGAGTCTCGGCAGCGCCTTCGCTTCGCCCCGAGTCGGCCGCGGCGCGGCTTACGCCGATATTGATAACGAGGGCGTACTCGATGTCCTGATGACCTCCAATGGCGGCCGCGCATATCTCTTCCACAACGAAGGCGGAACAAACCACAGTCTGCGAATCAAGCTGGTGGGAACTAAATCGAACCGTGATGGAATTGGCGCGCTGATCACCGTCAACTCTGGCGGTGACAAACAAATGAAGATGCTCCGCAGCGGATCAAGCTATTTGTCGCAAAGCGAACTGGTAGCGACGTTTGGACTGGGGCAGAAGACCAAAGCTGACTCCGTCGAAGTCCAGTGGCCAAGCGGACAAGCAGACAAGCTGAGCAACGTAAACGCGGGGCAGACGGTCACGGTGCAAGAAGGGAAGGGGATCGTGGCTTCGCACGCATATGGGGTGGCTAAGAAGCCTGCTGCGACGAAGGTGGCCCAGCTGTCTTCGGAAAAACGCGAAGTTCAGCTTGCTTTTCGGACCGAGTTTACCTTCTAGTAAAAAGTAGCTAAAATCACTACATTATGGAGAAAGCCATTTCCGCCGCCGAGGCGAACCGCAAATTCTCCCAAGTCTTGCGAGAGGTTCGTGAAGGCCTGAGCTATGTCGTAACCAGCCATGGTAAGCCGGTAGCGAGAATCGCTCCTGTCAACGATGTTCGCTCCGAGAGCGCAAAGCAGGCTCTTCTTCGACGTCTTCGCTCACAGCGCGTTCTGAACATAGGTCGCTGGGACCGAGAAGAATTGTACGAGTAACTCTTGAGACTGGCACTTGATACCCATGTCTTGGCCTACGCCGAGGGCGTGAATGGCGCAACCATGGCCAATGCGGCCTTGGAACTCATCGCCAGGCTCCCCGGCTCGCGCACATTCTTGCCGGCGCAAGTTATAGGAGAGCTATTTCACATTCTCGTCCGCAAGGCTGGATTTGCTCCGAAGCGTGCCCAGGAAGCCTTGATGAACTGGCAGGATGCTTTTCCTGTGATTGAGACCTCGCATCCCGTGATGCTCGCGGCCCTGGATCTCGCCGTTCGCCATCGCCTCCGAATTTGGGATTCCGTGGGGCTCGCCGCTGCCGCTGCCGCCGGTTGCCGTCTTCTCCTCTCCGAAGGATCTGCACGACGGGTTCACCTGGAATGGGGTGACTGTTGTAAAGCCTTTTGCGAAAACGCCGCATAAGCTTCTAACGGAGGCATTGCAGCCATGACGGCGGCCGGCGAGTCGTTTGTGGTTAAATCTTTAACAATGAAATCCAAACTCTTGCTGTGCGGTGGTGGGCTCGGACTCGCTGCCTTGGTCTTACTCGC
>Ga0137378_10004350_pt1 | contig 12261 bp, 10 predicted proteins | sample SagtaG_21_FD_104813 | JGI IMG/M metagenome (GOLD analysis project Ga0137378, IMG submission 104813) | Vadose zone soil microbial communities from Sagehorn Ranch, Mendocino, California, USA - Sage2_L_60_16 metaG | ecosystem: Environmental > Terrestrial > Soil > Vadose zone | place: USA... | reverse complement strand
TACCTGCCGCCGGTCTTTCAGGGACTGGGCATGCTCGATCCGTATCTCGAGAGTCAGTTGGGCGACTGGCATTGTGTCGGGCGTTTTTGCACACCCAGTGTACGCCCGGCTCGGCCGTCAGCGACGGGCCTTCGTCGCGCGGAGTTGGTGTGATCTGCGCGGGCGCTACAGTTCGGTCGACTGGCTCGCCACCAGCCCCTTAGCCTTCGCCACAAAATCCGACAGCGGCATCGATCCCTGGTCGCCCTTCCCACGCGTGCGCACACTCACCGCGCCCGCCGCTTCTTCCTTGTCTCCAAAGACAAGAATGTACGGCGTCTTCTGGTTGGCAAGGTCGCGGATCTTGGCGTTCATCTTCTCATTGCGCGCATCCGTTTCCACGCGCAGACCGGCGGCCTTCAACTCCGCCTCCACCTTTTCAGCGTAGGCAAGATGCCGCTCGCTGATCGGCACCAGCCCGATCTGCACCGGCGCCAACCACAGCGGAAACGCCCCCGCATAGTGCTCGATCAGCACCCCGAAGAAGCGCTCCAAACTTCCGAACAGCGCGCGATGCACCATCACCGGCTGATGCCGCTCGCCATCTTCTCCCACATACTCCAGCTCAAACCGCGCCGGCAGGTTGAAGTCGAACTGCACTGTCGACAGCTGCCACAGCCGCCCCAGCACATCCACCAGCTTTATATCGATCTTCGGCCCGTAGAACGCCGCCTCGCCGGGAATCGTCTTGAACGGAATGCCCTTGCTCTTCAAAACACTGTCGAGCGACCGGATCGCCAGCCCCCAGTTCTCATCCGAGCCGATATAGTGCGCCCGATCGTTCGGATCCCACGTGGACAGCTCGACTTTGAACTCCGAGAACCCGAACGTCTTCAGCACAACCTCGGCAAAGTCGATGCACGCCGCCACCTCGCTCTCGATTTGTCCCGGCGTGCAGAAGATGTGCGCATCGTCCTGCGTAAACCCGCGCACGCGCAAGAGGCCATGCATCGTGCCGGAGCGCTCATAGCGGTACACGTTGCCCAGCTCCGCGTAGCGCGCCGGCAGGTCGCGATAGCTCTTCGGCGAGTTCTTGTAGATCAAAACGTGCCCCGGGCAGTTCATGGGCTTCAGCCGGTACTCGGCGTCGTCCAGCTCCATCGGCGTGTACATATTCCCGGAGTAGAACCCTTCGTGACCGCTTACCTTCCACAGCTCGCGCCGCATGACGTGCGGCGTGTTCACCAGGAAGTACCCACGCCGCAGGCATTCCTCCCGCATCCAGTCCTCCATGACCTTGCGGATCATGGCGCCCTTCGGATGCCAGAAGATCAGCCCCGCCCCCGCCAGCTCCTGAATGCTGAACAGGTCAAGCTGCTTGCCCAGTACGCGATGGTCGCGCTTCGCCGCCTCTTCCAGCCGCTTGAAGTGCTCGTCCATCTCCTTCGTGGAGAAGAACGCCGTCCCATAGATCCTCTGCAGCTGCGGATTCTTCTCGTCGCCCAGCCAGTAGGCGCCTGCAAGACCGGTAATCTTCACGGCCTTCACGCGCCCTGTCGACGGCACATGCGGACCGCGGCAAAAGTCCACAAACCTGCCATTGCGATAGAAGCTCACCTGCGAGCCCGGCTCCGTGAACCGCGTCACAAAGTGCGTCTTCATGAAGTCGCCGTCGCGGCTGAATTCGTCGAGAGCCTTTTCGCGGGGCTCGTACACGCGCTCAAACTTTTCGTCGCGCGCTACGACTTCCGCTATCTTCGCTTCGATGAGCGCCAGGTCGTCCGGGATAAATGGCTTCTCGCGATAAAAGTCGTAGAAGAATCCCGAGTCCGTCGCCGGCCCGTGCCCCAGCTTCGTGTCCGGAAACAGCTCCAGCACCGCCGTCGCCATCACGTGCGCCGCCGAGTGCCGCACCACCTTCAGCGCTTCGGCATCCTTCTCGGTCACCAGCTCGAGCTTTGCGTCCTCGGTCATCGGCTCCGTCAAATCCACCAGCCGCGGCGCCGTCTTGTCTTCCGGCGCGTACATGGCCGCCTCGCCCGCCTCGCTTGCCTTGGCGCCGCTTGCGGTCCCGTTCGCAGTCAACGGAGTCAGCCGGGCCACCACCGACGCAGCCGCCAGTCGCGGCGAAATCGAGCTGGCAATCTCCAGAGGCGTTGTCCCGGCCGGCACTTCGCGAACCGCTCCGTCGGGTAAATGAATGGCGATGGTCGACTTGCTCATGGGGTCAACAATTCCGAGTGGATTTTTGGCGCGTCGAATCTGCGCAGAATTACTATACGCAGGATTACTCAACAGGATAGTTGCCCCAACCGCTCGCCGTCGAGGAACATTGGAGCAGCGATTCGCCGCAACGAACCCGACCACCCCAATCGAACAAGCTGGGATGCCCCATCGGATTCGCGGTTTTATTGTGGAGCAGCGCTTGCGCTACGCAGTCTTCCGCTTCGACGCGGTCTTCGCCGGCGCCTTCACGATGCCGATGCCCTTCTTCGCAAGCTCGTTCTCGCTCACAGGCGGCTTCTTCGCGCCCCGTGCGGCAGCAGCGTCTCCAACGCTCTTGCGAAGCGCGTCCATCAGGTTGATCACATTATTCGCACGCGGCGCCGGAGCTTCGTCCACAGGAATCGGCATGTGCTTGAGCTTGGCGTCCACCAGTTCCTTTACTGCCACCTCATAGCCGTCCTGGAACTTGCCAATATCGAACTTTGCCGTCTTCTTCGCGATAAGCGCTTCGGCCAGTTCCAGAGAGTCGTCGTTGATAGCCGCCGCCTTGATGTCGCGGAAGTAGTCATTCTGGTTGCGCAGTTCATTGGCGAAGCGCAGGCTGTACGCCATCATGCCGCGGCCCTCAGGACCGCCGGCAGGCATAACCGCCACAATATTCTCGCGACCGGAGAACGATACTTTGCCGATCGCAGCTTTCCCGGTCTTCAGCAGCGCCTGCCGCACCACCGCGAAGGCTTCCGTCTGCAGGTCGTTTTGCGGCATCACGAAGTATGGCTTCTCTACGTATTCGGGGTTCAGTTCCGACAGCTCAATGAACTGGGATACCTCGATCGTGTGCTTCGAAGGAATGCGCAGGTTCTCGAGTTCGCTCGGCTCAATAATCACGTACTGACCCTTGCTGTACTCGTACCCCTTTACGATCTCGTCCTTCTCCACCGCGCTGGCCGGCTCCTCGCCTTCCGCCGCGCTTTGCAACACCTTCTGGTGCCGGATCCGTTCCCCGGTGCTGCGGCTGATCTGGTGAAAGGTGATCGAGCTCTTGCTCTCAGTCGCTGAAAAGAGACTGACGCCGAACGAAACAAGGGAGATCTGGATTTGTCCTGACCAATAAGGACGTGCCATTTGCAACTCCTTTGATGCAATGTCTAGCCGGGGAAATCTACGACATGTCCGTAGAATCAGGAGTTTATCGCAAATTAGATGAATCGAGTACAAATTAAATCAAGTCGGATTATTCTTCTCCTCCTCTTCGCCAAATCAATCTGAGAAGGCGTCCGACCATTGCCTGACCTGGGCAGGGGATCCGTGATGCGCAAAGGAAAGAAATGCCTGCGAGACGTGCCGGGGAAGTTCGTCGCGATTTTTCTTCGATAGCAGTTCATGCCCGCTACCTGAAATTGGCAGAAGTTCAGTCCGTTCGGGGATGACCTTCAAGGACGCTTCCATTTCGGCGATCGAGCCAAATCCATCCCGCGTGCCATGCACGAACATGGCAGGGGTTCGGAGATCAGCGAAATGCTTCGTGCGCATTTCATCCGGACTTTTCGGAGGATGGAGAGGATAGGAGAGCAGTAGAAGCCCGTCGACAAGGCCGGGGTGAGCTGCGGCAAGCATGGATGCCTGCCTTCCTCCGTAAGAATGTCCGCCCAGGAACATCGGGCCGGAAGATTGTCCGCGCATGAATGCGACGGCGGCTCTCAGCCCGTCCTGATCTTTTTCGGCGCTCCCCCGGGGCGGGGGGCCGTGCGGTCGCGCCTGGCGGAATGGCAGATCGCACCGGAGTACGGTCACGCCTGATGACCAGAACGCGTCCGCAAGAGAAGTGAGCAGTGGCGATTGGCAGTTCGCTCCCGCCCCGTGCGTCAGTACCAGGCAAGCCGCGCCGGCATCGCTGGAGCGGTGCAGAAATCCTCGTACCGATGCACCTTGAATCGAAATCTCAACGAATTCCGGGGAGTCTCCACTATCCGTCATGACCTCGTCTCCCGACCCGATATTACTATTTTGAATCGAACACGAGTCCCATGGCAGCCGCCGCTGGTCGGCTCTAGCCCGTGCACATTCAAGCCACAAAACAAAAGCCTGCCACGCCCCTTCCATCTAACCCATTCGTTATCTTGACGCCCAGTCCCCACCAGCACATACTCAAGCTAACAATCAGCAGTTTTCGATCCATAAATTGAACTCCAGGCGTGCGCCGCACCTCATAAATTGACGCCGCGCCTGAACCCCGCCGATGGTCTGCGCCCGCCGGCTCGACCACCGTTGGGATTGCTCAGGAGTATTTAGATGGCCGTAGTTGAGATATTCAGAGTACAGAGAATCACCGTCGCCGAGCGCCTCCGCGCCCACATCGCCATCACCCGCCTCGATCACTCCATCAAGAACCTGTTCGTCCTGCCCGGCATCATAGTTCCGCTCAGCGTGATGCCCGGTCGCCTCGATCGGCTGTTCGTCCTCCGACTCGCGCTGGCCATGGTTGCCGTCACCCTCGTCGCGTGCAGCAACTACGTCATCAACGAGGTGCTCGACGCACCCTTCGATCGCCTCCATCCGGTCAAGTGCAATCGCCCCGCCGCGCTCGGGCTCGTCATCCCCTGGATCGCCTACGTGCAATGGCTGGTAATGATGGCCGCCGGAGTCGGCATCGGTCTGCTCGTCTCGCCGCGTTTCGCCCTCACCGCCATGGCCCTCTGGATCATGGGCTGTGCGTATAACTTCCCGCCCGTGCGCACCAAGGATGTGCCTTACCTCGACGTGCTCACCGAGTCCATCAACAATCCGCTGCGTATGCTGCTGGGCTGGTATGCCGTCACCAGCGTCCTCGTGCCGCCCGTCTCGCTGCTCGTCTCGTACTGGATGATCGGCTGCTACTTCATGGCCCTCAAGCGCTTCAGCGAGCTGAATGAGTTCGGAAGCCGCAACGTCGCCGGCGCCTATCGCGCATCCTTCCGCCACTACACGCCGGAGTCCTTGCTCGTCTCCGTTCTCTTCTATGCATCGGCGGCCATGCTCTTTCTCGGCGCCTTCATCATCCGCTACCGCCTCGAGCTCATCCTCGCCTTCCCGTTCGTGGCTCTCACCATGGCGATGTACTGCAAGCTCTCTTTCAAGAACGATTCCGCGGTCCAGAATCCCGAGAAGCTCTATCGCGAGCCGATGCTGATGGCCTCGTTGTCCGCCACTGTGCTCGTCTTTGGTGCTCTGCTCTTCGTGCGCATTCCGCAGCTCGAGCGCTTCTTCATGCCGACGCTTCCTCAAGCCGGAATGGCCATCGCAGCGGCGCCACTCTACGGCAAGTAAGATCGGACAATCAGTCCCGTCCACGACGCCCGAAAACGCGTGCTTGCCAGCGCTCCTTGCGGAGCCGCAACGACCGCTTTCAGCCATCAGGCGCTTACTGTTGTTGAGATTCTCCTCGTAGTTACTTGAGAGGTATCTCCGCTACCCCTAACGGTCCGGCGCCACACCGGGACGAGGTATATTCGGCTTAGTTTAAATCGCAGTAATGTTCATGTGTGGCTGGGGGGACCGGCTGGGGGAGCTGGAAAAATGCAGGTATTGTGCAAGAGCAGCAAGGATGCTGTAGAGACCTGTTGCAGCGTCTGCGGTCAGGGGTTTGTGCTCTTCTGGGAACGCCAGACAAGGATGGAGAAGGCGACAACCCTGCGGGAAGTTGCAAAGACCTTGCGAAGCCATCACACCCGCAAAGACGGGCCTGAGGCGCACCCCGATCGAGGTTTTCTTGTGCCGGAATGGAATGGACCCATTGCGTTTTCCGGCGCCGCGATTTTAGGCAATGCACCCAGTTGGGCGCTTTGAAGCATCTTAGTTCCTAGAGTTTATAACCTGCGCACGTGGCAGGCGGAAGAGGCGGACGACGAGGGAACACCCACCCTGTTACCGCATTTCTTAAAGAAAGACCGGCTGGACCGCTGGCGTAGTTGGACAATGCGCCGATAACAAAAGTTAGTCCACCGCGAGGGGCTTGGAATGCAGTTTCTCAGGTTCTCTCCGTAGCTTTTTGCACGACGAGACCTTTCCTGCAATCCGCGTTGTTTTCGATGCTGGACGGCGACTACACCCTTCGTGGTCATCGCCGCCAGCATCGTTCTCTTTTTGGGGCCTTTCCGGCTCATTCCGTAATGCGGGTGTCAATGGCGAGCGGCTCCCATCGCTTTAGATCGGCCAACATTCCCTCCGCGTGCGATCGGATCGCATCCACCGCGTCGCGGCCGAGTTGCAAACGGAGCGGCGTGTTTTCATCCCGAAGCGCAAGGTCGATTGCACGTGCCACCTTCCAGGGATCGCCTTCCTGGGTTCCATGCATCGTACGGGCAAACTGCCGGATCGGACCCACGCTTTCCGCGTAGGCCCCGATCTCCGGCATGTGGCGCATGCCGGCGCCCGCAAGATCCGTGCGGAACTGGCCCGGCTCCACGATTAGCACCTTGATACCAAGCGGCTTCAATTCCCTGGCGAGAGCCTCTGAGATCCCCTCCAAGGCAAACTTGGAAGCGGAGTATGCTCCAAAGCCGGGATAGGAGAGCCGGCCGCCCAGGCTGCTGATGTTCACAATGGCCCCGTACCCCTGCCGCCTGAATTGCGGCAGGAAGGCGCGGGTCACTGCTACCGCGCCGAAGAAGTTGGTCTCCATCTGCGCGCGCAACTCTTCCTCGGGCGTCTCCTCGACCGCGCCCACAATGCCATAGCCGGCATTGTTGATGAGCACGTCGACCCTGCCGAAGCGGGTGAGGGTCTGGCGAACGGCCTCATCGATCTGCGTACCTTTGTTCACGTCCATCCGCAAAACCAACACCCGATCAGGATGCTGCTCTGCGATCGCGTCAACCGTCTTCAAATTGCGCGCAGTGGCGACCACACGATACTGGCGCGAGAGCGCATATGCCGCGAACGCTCGGCCGAAGCCACTCGACGCGCCGGTTATGAACCATACAGGGGAGGCATTCATAGCCAACAATGTACATCGGCGCCATTCGGGGAGCGACGCTGGAGATTGAGAAGATGGGACACGGCGCGACGAGCCGGGGGACGGGGAGAGCAGGCGGGTTGAAAAACAGCAAGGGCCGGGATATTCTCCCAGCCCTGCTGTGTTGCTTAGATTCTGCCGGAATCCGGCCTGAAGTTTAGAGAGGCTGCACGTCGGCAGCCTGCCATCCCTTCGGCCCCTTCACCACGTTGAATTGCACGGCTTGGCCTTCCTGCAGGCTCTTGAAACCACTCGAGTTGATCGCCGAGTAGTGCACGAAGACATCTTCACCGTTCTGACGCGAGATGAAGCCGAAGCCCTTCGCGTCATTAAACCACTTCACAGTACCTTGTTCCATTTTGATCGTGTTTCCTGGATTGAATTGCGCTGGATGAATCGGGGACCACTGGCAGAATCCTTGCTTGGTTGGGCGAGTAACTGCTCACGCCCGGTTCGACTCTAACGCTAACCTGATTGTAGCATCCTGCCTTTGAAAGGAAACCTAAATTCTTCTTCTGCTGCACGATTTCGGGAATTTATGGCGCCGCAACCAGCCCGGAATGAGGGTCCTGCAGCCTTCCCTTCTGTGATACGGTAGAGGGTCGCCATGCAACCGGACCCCGTCCCCGGCCTTCTTGCCCGCGCCTCCGAGCGCCTTCACGGGCAGTTCGCGCAGCTACCGGCTTGGCCCGATTCTGGGCCCAATTCCCAGCCTGACCCTGCCAGGTATTTGGAGTCAGCGGCCGCTGCCGTGCTCGATTTAACTGCGCAGCGGCTGGGCGACAATTACCCCTACTTCCATCCTCTCTACGCCGGGCAGATGCTGAAGCCGCCGCATCCGGTGGCTCGGGCGGCCTACGCGCTGGCCATGGCCATCAACCCCAACAACCACGCCCGGGACGGCGGCCGCGCCAGCTCCGAGATGGAGGTGGAAGCCGTTGCCGGGATTGCCGCGATGTTCGGCTGGAGCGGGGATGGCTACCTTGGCCACCTCACCTCCAGCGGCACGATTGCCAACCTTGAGGCTTTGTGGATCGCCGGCCAGGTCGCCCCTGGGAAACGCATAGTAGGTTCGGAACAGGCCCACTACACCCACCAGCGGATCTCCGGCGTGCTCAAGCTCGACTACGCCTCCATTCCATCCGACGCGCGCGGTCGTATGGACCTGGACGCCCTTGAAGTGGAACTCCGCAAGGGTGACGTGGGCACGGTAGTCGTCACCCTCGGCACCACCGCTCTGGGCGCAGTCGACCCCCTCGACGAGATTCTCAGGCTCCGCGACCGCTATGGGTTCCGCATTCACGTGGACGCGGCATACGGAGGCTATTTCAAGCTGGTCCCCGAGGTGCTCGGTGAGCTCGCCCACCGAGCCTTCGCGGCCATCGACCAGGCCGATTCCATCGTCGTCGACCCCCATAAACACGGGCTTCAGCCCTACGGTTGCGGCTGCATCCTCTTTAAGGACCCGCGCGTGGGACGCTTCTACAAGCACGACTCGCCCTACACCTACTTCACCTCGAAAGAACTTCACCTGGGCGAAATCAGTCTGGAGTGCTCCCGGGCCGGTGCATCCGCGGTTGCATTGTGGGCCACCCAGCAGCTTTTGCCTCTCACACCGGGCGGTGATTTCGCGCGGGGCCTGGCCGCCGGGCGTCGCGCTGCCATCGAACTCAATCGGAGATTGAAGCAAGACGCTGCCGGCCGGTTCGACGTGCTGCCGGCCGGCCCTCCGGAGCTGGACATCGTAGTCTGGAAGGTCTGCGGAGCGACCTCCGAACGGGCTTCGGAGCTGGCTCAAAGCATCTTTGCAGCGTGTGCCACGAGGAATCTGCACCTGGCCCTTGTACAATTGCCGCAATGCTGGTTTGAACTTACTGAGAAGCCAGCCCGTCACACACACTGGGAGTTGGTCACCTGTCTGCGGTCCGTCCTGATGAAGCCCGAGCACGAGATCTGGCTGGAGCGCATCTGGACCGAGTTTGCGGACGCCAGCGAGGAAGTACTGGCAAGGTAAGGGAGGGCCATGGCGGCGCGGACGAGCGTTATTTCTTCCGAGAAAGAAAACGTTGTCATCCAGGCGGGCGCCTGCTCGGTCTCTGTCCTTCCCCAATTCGGCGGCAAAATCGTTTCCATCCAGGTCAACGGAAACGAGCTCCTGCAGGCCCCTCTCGCGCGCATTTCGGCCCGCACCCGGACCATGGCATTTGACGCCGGCGACGCCAGCGGATGGGATGAATGCCTGCCCTCGGTAGCCGCCTGCACGGTGTCCACTGCCGCCGGCTCAACAGATATTCCCGATCATGGCGACCTGTGGCGCGTGGCATGGCAAGACGTCCACGGCAACGACAAAGGCAACGTCAACGGCACAGGCAACGCCAACGGCAACGGGTCCTCGATCCACCTGCGCGCCTCGTGTTTTTCCCTCCCCCTCGAACTCGAGCGCAAGTTAGTTCTCTCCGAAACGGGCAAGGGCTTCCGCCTGAGCGCCGACTACAAGCTTACCAATACCAGCAAAAAGCCCACCCCGTGGTCCTGGGCAGCGCATCCGCTCTTCACTGCGGCTCCGGGCGACCGCATCGTTTTGCCATCGACCATCCAGACACTCCGCGTTGAAGGGTCAGGAGGCAATCGCCTGGGCCAAACCGGCGACCTCGTAACCTGGCCACTCGCCACACTCGCCGCGGGCGGCACTACCGATCTGACAGTCGCGCAGCCGCCGGAATCCGGCATCGGCGACAAGCTCTTCGCCGGCCCGCTTGCTGCCGACGAAAACTGGTGCGCATTGGAACGGCCCTCCGCCGGCGTGCGCATCCGCTTCACGTTCGACCCGGCGGAGAATCCTTATCTAGGACTGTGGATCTGTTACGGTGGATGGCCCGACGGACCCGGCCCGAAGCAGTCCTGCGTCGCCATGGAGCCCACCACCGCGCCCGTCGACTCTCTGGCCCACTCCGGACCATGGTCGCGTGGCTTGGAACCCGGACAACGCGCCACTTGGGCAATGCACGTAGACCTTGAATTCCTGTAGTTTGGAGCACTATGCACGACCCTGAAGCTTTGCGTTCCTTGCATGCGGCTCGCTTTGGCGCTCAGCCCGATATTTTTGCTGCACCGGGCCGCGTCAACCTTATTGGTGAGCACACCGACTACGCCGAAGGCTTTGTAATGCCGGCGGCCATCGACTTTGCCACGCTCGCGGGCATCTCGCCCCGGACCGACGGCAAAGTCGTGCTGTACTCGAAAAACTACGGCGACGAGCGGGTCTACGATGCAGCCGCGCTGCCAACGGAGCGGTCCGGGCATTGGAGCGACTACCCGCTGGGCGTCCTTGCCATCTTTGCCGGCGAGGGCCACGCCATTCCCGCCTTCAGCCTCAGCCTTTGGGGCGACGTTCCCCTCGGCTCCGGTCTCTCCAGCTCCGCTGCAGTCGAAGTGGCGACCGCGGTGGCTGTCGAATCGCTGCTAGGCATCCGCTACCCGGGCCCGGTACTCGCCCGCCTCTGCCAGCGGTCGGAGAACGAATTTGTGGGCTCGAGCTGCGGCATCATGGACCAGTTCATCTCAGCCAACGGCGCGAAAGACCACGCCCTGCTGCTGGATTGCCGCGACCTGACCTACAAGCTGGCGCCCATCCCGGAAGACGTGGCCCTGGTGATCGCCAACACCATGGTGAGCCACGCCGTGACGGGCGGCGAGTACACCAGCCGCCGCGCACAGGTGGAAGAGGCAGCCGCGACCATCGCCAGGCATCGCCCCGAGGTTCGCTTTCTGCGCGATGCGACACCGGATGACCTGACAAAATGGGGTAGCGAGATGAGTCCCGAGGCGCTCAAGCGCGCCCGTCACGTGATCACCGAGAATCTCCGCACGGTGGCTGCGGCGCATGCGCTGATTGACAACGATATGAAGGAGCTGGGGCGCCTGATGGCCGAGGCGCACCGCAGTTACAGCAACGACTTCGAAGCCAGCTGCCCTGAAGCCGACACCATGGTGGAGCTCGCGCAGGAACTTCCCGGGCTCATAGGCGCCCGCCTCACCGGAGGCGGCTTCGGGGGCTGCACGGTCAACCTTGTCGAAGCGGGCCAGGCTCCGAGTTTTGCCGCCTCCCTGGGCGCGCGATATGCGGGTACCACGGGAATTACCCCGCAAATCCACATTTGTCATGCATCCGGTGGCGCGCATCGCGTCGAATAAGAGCATCAAATAATTGAGGAAAAAAGATAGGACGGCATGGGCTGTTGATGTAATAAAACGATTCACTCGTTACGTCTCTATCCTATGAAACTCCCAGGCGCCGATCCCTGGGGTACCACGGTCGGGTCATATCATTTAGGAATTTTTCGATTGAGAATTGCCATGTTTCCCGGAGTGAATCTTGCTAGAATCGGTTGGTCATCCTCCGATTGTTTAGAGCAGTTCGCCAACCGGGTTGGAGTCTGCCGCATATCAATGGAGCAGCTGACCGGCACGAGCGGCAGCGCGCCGGAGGCCTTTTAGGTAAAACATGCACTCGACAGCCACGAAGCCCTTTGCGTACGAAGCATTCCCCTCTTCTGGACAAGTCGCCTACTTCTCGATGGAGATCGCGATCAATCCTTCCATGCCAACCTATTCCGGTGGACTTGGTGTCCTGGCCGGTGACACCCTGCGTTCGGCAGCCGATCTGGGCGTTCCCCTGGTCGCCTTTACGCTGCTCCACCGCAAGGGCTACTTCAAGCAGCACATTGACGCCGCCGGCAGCCAGACCGAGGAAGTGCAGGGCTGGAATCCCGCGGATTTCTGCACAGAAGAATCCGCGCGCGCCACAGTCGTGGTTGAGGACCGGACCGTCACGATTCGTGCCTGGCGCTACGACCTGGTGGGCCGCGCCGGCCACATTGTGCCCATCTATCTGCTGGACACGGATCTCGACGGAAACTCCGGGTGGGATCGCGGCCTGACCGACCATCTCTACGGCGGCGACACCAACTATCGCCTGCAACAGGAGATTGTGCTCGGCATGGGCGGCGTCCGCATGGCCAATGCGCTGGGCCTGAATGTAAACGTGTACCACATGAACGAAG
>Ga0137378_10004349_pt1 | contig 12263 bp, 6 predicted proteins | sample SagtaG_21_FD_104813 | JGI IMG/M metagenome (GOLD analysis project Ga0137378, IMG submission 104813) | Vadose zone soil microbial communities from Sagehorn Ranch, Mendocino, California, USA - Sage2_L_60_16 metaG | ecosystem: Environmental > Terrestrial > Soil > Vadose zone | place: USA... | reverse complement strand
ATTTGAGGCGCTTAACTGTCCGTTCAACGACGGCTCCCCGCTTGAACGGACAGTTAAGCGCCTCAAATCTTCACGTCAACGGAACGGGCTGGAAGGTATTCCGAACCAACGTTGAAGCGAGCCCCTCGATGGTCAGCCTGCAGCACGCCGATCTCGAACCTGATACGCATGGCCGTATCACATTCAACGCCAGAGCAGGACTTACGAAGTGGTCTTTCAGCAACAAGAGCCCCATTCAAGTTGATTTCGACGCATCACAGATGGATGTCGCTGACCTCGAGAAGCTTGCGGGGCAGCAAATTCCGGTATCGGGTGTTCTTAATACGCATGCATCCGTGCATGGAACTGTGCTTAATCCTGTCGGGAACGGTGATCTCTCCCTGACCAAGGTCGTTGCCTACGACGAGCCGGTTACTGCGCTTAAGGTTAACTTTTCGGGAACTGGCGAGGAAGCGCATGCTGACTTATCGGTCCAGTTACCCGCGGGTGATGTTCAAGGCAAGGTCAGCGTTCGTCCGAAAGAAAAGACTTATGTGGCTCAGGTAACTTCAGACGGCATTCATCTTGACAGGCTGGAGGCATTGAAGAGCAAGAATGTCGACGCTTCCGGTGTGGTGTCTCTGAACGCCAACGGCCGGGGGACATTTGATAATCCTCAACTCGAAGCGACTGTTCAGATTCCGACGCTACTTATTCAGAAGCAAACTGTTTCCGGAATCAACCTACAGATGAATGTTGCGAATCATGTAGCAAACGCCACTCTCGATTCCAAGGCGGTCAACTCATCGATTCAAGCCAAGGCTCGCGTCAATCTTACAGGCGGCTATCTCGCCGACGCGTCGCTGGATACGCAGAATATCCCACTGCAACCGCTGCTGGCGGTCTACGCGCCGGAGCAGGCCAACTCTGTCACGGGAGATACGGAACTGCACGCCACGCTTCATGGGCCGCTGAAGGACAAGAGACTGCTCGAAGCTCACGTCACCATCCCGGTGTTGAAGCTGGCGTACAACGATAGTATCCGGCTTGCTGCTGCCGCGCCAATCCATGCTGACTATAAGAACGGCATTATCGAGGTGCAGCGCGGGGCGATAAAGGGTACGGATACAGATCTGCAATTTCAGGGATCGATCCCGACGACCAGCGGTGATACTCCGATGTCGCTGTTGCTTCAGGGCAGCGTCAATCTACGGTTGGCGCGGTTGTTCGATCCAGATGTGCGCACGTCGGGAGAGATCAAGTTAAATATCAACTCCTACGGCAAATCAAACGGACAGGACCTTGGCGGGGAGATCGACATTGTCGACGCAAACTACGCGTCAGGCGACTTACCGGTGGGCCTGGAACACGGCAATGGCGTACTGACACTAACGAGCGATCGAATCAACATCAAGAATTTTCAAGGCACAATTGGGAACGGAACGGTCACAGCTCAAGGTGGTATCGCTTACAGGCCTGCGATTCAGTTCGACCTGGGACTCGCAGCCAAGGGCGTCCGTATGCTTTATCCGCAGGGAATGCGTGAGGGAATCGATGCGAACCTGAGACTGGCCGGTACGACGGAAAACGCCAATCTCGGCGGCACAGTGAGCCTTTCAAACCTGTCATTCACACCGGGATTCGATCTGTCGAGTTTCATCAGCCAGTTTTCAGGCAGTGTCGAATCTCCGCCTTCGCAAGGGTTCAGTCAAAATCTACTGCTCAACCTGGCTGTGCATTCCACAAATAATGTGAACCTGGTGAGCAGAACGCTCAGCGTTAACGGTACGGCAAATCTCCAAGTAAAAGGCACTGCCGCGAACCCAGTCATCCTCGGGCGAATCGATCTTAATAGCGGAGACATCATTCTGAACGGCGATAGATTCGTCCTCAACGGGGGTACGGTGCAATTTGTGAATCCATCGGAGACTCAACCGGTGGTGAACCTGACACTGAACACCACCATCCAGCAATACAACATCAGCATGCGATTCAACGGTCCCGTGGATCAACTGCGGACTCAGTACAGCTCTGATCCTTCATTGCCGTCCGCCGATATCATCAACCTGCTTGCCTTTGGAAAGACGACCGAAGCAGGTGCGGGAGATACCGCGGCGCCGGCGAACCAGGTTGCCGAATCAGTAATTGCCTCGCAGGTGTCGAGCCAGGTGACAAGCCGGGTTTCGAGGATTGCAGGCATCTCGCAACTTTCGATTAACCCTGTGTTAGCCGGCAGCAGCACGCAGGGACCTCCGGGCGCAAACATCACGATCCAGCAACGTGTCACCGGCAACCTGTTTGTTACATTCTCGACTAACGTGGCTTCGACTCAGAGTCAGACTATTCAGGGGCAGTACCAGGTGTCGCCGCGCGTGGCAGTTAGTGCAACGCGCGATCCAAACGGCGGCTTTGCAATGGATGCATTGATCAAGAAGACCTGGTAGGGGTGAAGGCAGGAGAGTTGATTATCGCGGCATGTCCCGGTGCAATGCCTTGACTTGATAGCCAGCCTGTTTCAGACGTTCGGCCATCTCTTCAGCCATCATCACGCTGCGGTGCTGGCCACCCGTGCAGCCGAAGGCCACGGTCAAATAACTCTTCCCTTCACCGACGTAGTGGGGTAAGAGATAAAGCATCAGGTCAGTAACTCGACCCAGGAACTCCATCGTCTGCGGAAAGCCGCGCACGTAATCCGCAACTTTTGGATCAAGGCCCGTCTTCTTGCGAAACTCAGGGACAAAGTGCGGATTGGGGAGAAAACGCACATCGAAGACCATGTCCGCATCGAGGGGCACGCCGTTCTTGAATCCGAAGCTGAGGCATGAAACCAGCAGGTGCTTGGCCTGGTCGTCCTCATGGCCAAACCTCGCCTGGATAAGCGCGCGCAGCTCATGCACGTTGAAATTCGACGTATCGATCAGGGTGTCGGCCACATTGCGAATGGGGTCGAGCAACTGGCGCTCTTCGACGATGGACCGGGAGACGGTCTCCATTTTTCCCAAGGGATGCGGCCGTCTGGTCTCAGAGTAGCGACGGACGAGCACCGCATCCTGCGCGTCAAGAAAGATCACGCGAGTGGGCAAGATCGTCTTCACGTTTTTTAGAATTTCCGGGAGTCGGTCAAGTGTCTGGCCTTCGCGTACATCGACCACGATGGCAGCAGTCTTGATATCGGCGGATTTACCCACCAGCCCGGCGAAATCCGGCAGCAATTCTAAAGGGAGATTGTCGACGGCGTGAAATCCGAGATCCTCGAATGCCTTGAGCGCCGAGGCTTTCCCTGAACCGGAGATTCCGGTGACGATCACCAGTTCCTTGGTGGGTTCTCTCGCGGTCGTGAGCGTCTTCGCAGACCGCAGAGAAGATGCCCGGTCTGATTTTTTCGATTGCGCCATGCGCTCATCGTACACTGAAACGCCCGGGCTCCGAACGTCCTCTCGTTCAGTCATCGAGCAAAATTGCGCGTGCGCCTTGGGCCGCCAACTGCTGGGCGCGGGATGGTTCGAGGGCATGCGACAAGAGGTGGCCTTGCCCTAATTCGCAGCCCAAATGGCGCAATACGGTCAGTTGCTCAGAGGTTTCGATTCCCTGGGCGAGGACCTGCACACCTACCGACTTGCCCACGTGGATCAACGACTCAACGAGAGCCAGTTGCCGTCCCGTAGTAGTGGCCGCCACAGTAAGCTTTGGATCCATTTTTACGACCGAGATGGGAAGGCGCACGAGATGGTTGAGGGGCGCAAGGCTGGCGCCGAAGTTATCGAGTGCAACACGAACTCCGCAGTCAACAAGCCGTTGCGTGACCGCAAGTGCGCCATCAGGGTTATCGTTCAGAGTGGTTTCAGACACTTCGAACATCAGCCGCGATGGATCGATGCGTGTGGCCGCGAGCGTCTTCTTTAAATGCGCCACCATATCATCCTGATAGAACTGACGGTGGGTCACATTCACTGTCAAAGTGAGAGCATTGCCGGGTATAGCCTGGCTCCAACTCTCCAACTGGCGGCACACGGTATCGATCGCGTCCCGTCCTATTCCAATCGAGAGACCGATATCTTCGGCCACGGGAAGCAGATCGCGAAGGCTATCGATTGTACCGTCTGCCCTGCGCCAGCGGAGCAGGGCCTCAAAACCATCTACCAGGCCAGTGGCCAGCCGGTAGATCGGCTGATACCAGAGCTCGAACTCCCGCTTGTCGAGCACGTGGCGCAACTCACGTTCCCGCTCCTGCTGGCCGGAGATGTGCACTTCCATATTCCTGTCGAATATTTCGTAACGGTCGCCGCCGTTCTGTTTGGCGCGATACATAGCGAAATCAGCGTCGCGAAGGAGCAGTTCGGGATTCAGATGGTCCTGGCTGGCCATGGCAACGCCAATGCTGGCGAGCCCCTTGACATGGTGACCGAGGATTTCGAAAGGACGATCAAGCTCCTGCAGTACGCGCCTGGTGACAGCGTCGAGATCGGCGACGGAGAGGATGTTTTCAACGAGGATTCCGAATTCGTCGCCGCCGAGCCGGGCTGCTGTATCCTGCGGCCGCAAAACAGCGCGGAGTCTCTCGGCAACCGCAACCAGCAGAATATCTCCCGCAGCGTGGCCGAGGCTGTCGTTGATCTCCTTGAAGTGATCGAGATCGAGAAAGAGTACACCGCAGCCCTGGTCACGGCGTCGAGCACGGCGGTTCAGGGCCAATGCCAGTCTGTCTTTGAAGAGCGCCCGATTGGGCAGGCCGGTGAGCACGTCATGCATGGCATCGTGCTGCAGTTTGGCCTCGACCTGCTTGCGCTCGCCAATATCGCGATAAGTGAGCACAAAGCCTGCTTTGTCACCCGCGACCATCAGCGGAGCCACGTGCATGGCCACATCGACCAACTCTCCGGCCTTGGTCATGCGCACCGTTTCGATCATCGCGCGGCCTTGCTCCTCGACCAGTCTCTGCAGCATCGCATTCTCATGCTGGCGGGTCTCGGGAACGATGAAGTCGCGCAGATTGCCGCCACCCACCTCTTCAGCGGTGAAGCCAAACATGCGCGTGAATGCCGGGTTGGTATAGAGCACATGGGCGCCGTGCACGATGACGACGGCCTCCGGGATGCTGGCCAGGACGTCCTCCATCAACCGTGGTCTCGGAGTTCGCTCTTTGCCTCCGGCGTGGGCAATGATGACCGCCTCACGCAGCCGGACATTCAGGGTGCTGTATGTGCCTTCTACCGGCACAAGCCGGCCGCCCTTGCCTGCCAGGGTTGCATGAAACGGGCTGCCCCGCTTACTGCCGGTCAGCGATGTTTGAGGCTCCGCCGTACCCGGGAAGAGACCCCACAAGACATCCTCGACGGGGCGGTGAACCCATTCTCCTTCGACCACGCCGAGCATCTGACGCGCTTCGGCGTTGGCAAATACAATTTGACCCGCCCGCTCGAGAAATACGAGCACCGGTAACGCATCGAGCACCTCCTGCTGCTGCGTGGAGTGCGAGTTTTCGGGAAGGTTCAGACTCATCTCGCTCCAGGCAATCGCCGCATTTCAATCAAGTAGACCCGATTCAGGTCATGCGCGATTTGCCCTAAGTCAAACCCGGACCAGGCGAATCAGGATCATGGCCCGCAAGTTTCGCTTTCCAACTGCGTCATGCAAATGCCTGCTTCAATCTCCGCGAACGCAGCTTCAGCGTGATTATTGTCTAAATCGTATGCCCGGGAATTGGGCATATCCATCCCCTAAAGTGCGTAGAACCTGCCACCAAGGTCCGGGATTCAGGGTGTCTCCCGCTGAAGAAGTGGGACATCGGAATTGAGTGAGAAAGCGAATTCAGGCAAAGGACTCGAATCTCCCGGAATCCAAAGATTTCATTGGAATGGAGGCTTGCGCTGGATCGGAATGGCTGGGATTCATCGCCAGCGAACGGTGCAAGCAGAAACCCGAGGGAATCTGCGTGACATGGCGTTTCGCCAAGCTTGCAACGCGCCATTCGCAGGACATGCTTTTAGGGCCTGTTCACACTACTGAGGTGGATGGCGTTCCACCCCAGCGCACAAAGATCGTGCGCCGGGGACCCCGGGTTGCGAGCGAAAATCGGGCCAGACCGGGGTCCCCGCAGACAGGTCTTCGTCTGCGGGGTGGGAGACGAAGCCGAGCCCGAAGGCTGTGGCGGGTCCACCGTCAAGGGCGAGAATGAAGTATGGCCCGATTTCCACCCCAGCGACAAGGACCCGTCGCCGGGGACCCTGGATTTTTCGCCGCAACCCGGGGTCCCCAGCACGCGACTTTTGCGTGTTGGGGTGGAAGCCTTCGGGCCGGGGCCAATTTTCCCGATTTCCTCGTCGATCGTCGCTAGCAGACACCCGCTATCCACCCCACGGACGATAGACCCGTCCGTGGGGACCCCGGTATGCGTCACTCCTCACTCCTTGAACTCGGAAAAATTGGCTCCCGGCGCCACCGCCCCAGTAGTGTGAACAGGCCCTAACAGAGCGCTGGCGGCCGGGCAGCAAAAAGGCGGGGCGCCGACAGGCATCCCCGCCTCAGTGCATTTAGCTGTCAGGGTATTTCGACCAGTTCCATCTGTCCGTCGCGGCGGCGATGGAGGACGAACAGGTCACCTCCGCCATTTCTGAAGACGAGCAGATCGCGATCGCGGAATTCGGCTTCCTTCACCGCCTCTTCAATCGTCATCGGTTTCAGGGCGATGGCTTCGGCACTGGACACGATATGCGGCTCAACAACCGTTGGACGCGCAGGGAACGAATGGACGGCGATGGAAGCACGAGCCTTGGAAGCGGCGCGCGCGAGTTTTCCGCCGTCCTCAGTATCGTCGGACTGCGCGGTGCGAGAGTTGGGCCGCGTCACCGGTGGCGCGGTCATCACTTTTTCTTCTTTCGGCAGCCGCTTACGCGCCAGGTTACGGTCGCGGTAGCGGAGAGCCTGGTGCTCGGCATGAGCTAGTGCCGCTCGCAGAGCGGACTCCTGGGTGTCAGCCTCACCCGCGGCCACAATTGTCTGCAGGCGGGCCTTCACGGTCAGTTCGGCTATCTGTACGTGCCTCTGCACGCGAAACGTGATTGCTGCGCTGGTGGTCTTGCCCAGAATGCGGGCGATGCGGTCCATTCCCTCCTCGGCCTGCGCGCGCAGTGTCTTGGAGATTCTTACCTGTCTCGCGGTCAACTCCACTTCCATGGTCAGCCTCCGCCCTCGTTTTTTCCCGGGTCCGATTTATTGGCCTGAGAAGAATGGATTCTATAGCATTTGGACGCCCGTGGTCAGGCTTCGGTAGTCGGAGTGCCCGGTTCAGTCTTCAGTTGCGAGTTTTTGGTTCTAAGTTGCCAGCGCGTCGATGCCGACGTTCGGGGTCCTGTCGATGATTCAAGATTGCCGAGAAGTTGCAGCGATCAATATCTTTTAGCCGTCGCGCCGCCTTCGCTGGTGAGTGGAAGGAATATTCATGTCTTCGCGGTATTTGGCGACGGTGCGACGAGTGAGCTGAATTCCCTGATCCTGGAGTTTAGCCGCCAGTTGATCATCAGTGAGCGGATGTTTTGGATCTTCTTCTTCAATGAACTTGCGCACCTTGCGCTTGAGCACCAGCAGAGGAGTGTCAGCCCCTTCGGGTCCGTTGGATCCTTCGGAGAAGAAGAAGCGCAGTTCGATGACGCCCTGTGGAGTGTGCGCGTATTTGTTGGCCACCGCCCGGCTGACCGTCGAAGGATGCACCCCGATCTCCTCGGCTACCTCTTTGATCATCATGGGCCGCAGAGCTTCGATTCCGTACTCGAGGAAATCCTGCTGGCGGCGCACGATGACTTCGCAAGTTCGCAGAATTGTACTTTTGCGCTGAGCTATATTGCGCATCAGTTGTAATGCAGAGCGGAACCGCTCTTTTACATAATCCTTTACTTCGCGATCAGTGCCCTCAGAAACCAGCATCTGCCGGTAGCGCCGGCTAAGCCGCAGGCTCGGCAGGTCTTCTTCGTTCATGGAGACGACCCACTCATCTCCCCGCTTGACGAACACCACGTCGGGCTCGATGAGGCGCGTCTGCTCGCGGTTGTACATGCGGCCGGGACGGGGATCGAGGGTGCGAATGAACTCGATGGCGGAATGCGCCGCCTCCACACTGACCGGAACCACGCGCGCCAAATCTTTCACGTCGCGCTTCTGCAGCAGGTGCAGGTGCTTATCCACGATCACGGCTGCCACTTCCATGGCGCGACGGCGCTCCTCAAGCCGGGCATCGGCCTCAGTGCGGAAGCTACCATGCGGATCTTCGTCAGGGTCGGCCGATTGCTGCCGGGCATACACCTGGGCGAACTCGTGGCGCTGGGCCTCAATCTGAATCATCAGGCATTCGCGCAGGTCGCGAGCACCCACCCCGGAAGGGTCGAGATGCTGTACCAGGTCAATGCCGCGACGCACCAGTTCCAGTTCACGGCTGGTTTCCTCGGTTGCACTCTGCTCGGAGCTACCTTCGGCGGCGACACTTCTTGTGATCTGTGCGAAGACGGCGGCAAGTTCCTGTTCGCCGGTGGCGAGGTACCCGTCCTCATCCAGGTTGCCGATCACGAACTCTGCCGCATTGGATACTTCGGGATCGAGGGTCAGTGCTCCCAGCTGCCACGCCAGGTGATCTGACAAAGTCGTCGGCTGGGAGAGAAAGTTTTCAAACGAAGGCTTTTCACTGTCTTCATACTCCGGCTGGGTGCGGTAGCCCGGATCAAGATACTCCTGAAAGTAGGATCCGAAATCAACCTCGTTGAAAGAATCCTTGGGCGGGGGCGCCGCGACGTCAACTGCACGCTCCATCTGTTCCTCACGGCCGGCCACCTCATCCAGCATCGGAACGGACTCATCGATCTCTTCCAGGACGGGGTTTTCCACCATCTCGGCATCGATCATCTCCTTCAACTCGAGCTTATTGAGCGCAAGAACGCTCACCATCTGCATCAGGCCCGGAGTAAGGACCTGGCGTTGTGCCACCTTCAGATTCAATTTGGGCTGCAACAGCGCCATATGAGGAACTCGTTTCCCGCTTGGACTTAAAGCCAGTGTAACCGGATGAGAAAAACTCTAATGCGGAAAACGCCCTCTGACTATCCTTTTGTCCCGGAACGGATCATCTCCAGTCCGGAACTCTCCATGCCGCTTAGGATGCAGTGCGTTTCCCCTTAGTGGACTTCAGTTCAAATTAAACTTGCCGATTTCCGTCAAATGGCACGGAAACGGCATCAATCAACCTAACGAAAAGCCCTCTCCCAGATAGACCCTCCGGACGTCGACATCGTTTCCAAGTTCATGAGGCGTTCCGGCGCGAAAGATGCGTCCCTCCGCGATAATGTAAGCGCGGTCGGTGACGCTGAGCGTTTCGCGCACGTTGTGGTCGGTGATCAAAATACCAATTCCGCTGGCCTTCAAGTCAAAGATTATCTTCTGCAATTCAAGTACGGCGATGGGGTCAATACCACTAAAAGGCTCATCGAGCAGGATGAATTTGGGTTGAATGCAGAGCGAGCGAGCAATCTCGACCCGGCGCCGTTCGCCCCCGGACAAAGCATAGCCCCTTGTCGTACGGATATGCCCGAGATTTAATTGGTGAATCAGCCGTTCCGCCCGAGTACGCCGCTCCCGGGTGTCAAGAGGTTGGGCTTCAAGCACGGCCAGAATGTTTTCTTCCACAGTCAGTTTTCTGAAGACCGATGGCTCCTGGGGCAGATAGCTGATGCCGAAGTTGCGGGCGCGGAGATACATGGGCAGCCGGGTGATGTCGGTATCGTTGACCAGAACGCGCCCGGATTCCGGGACTACCAGCCCGACGATCATGTAGAAGCTGGTGGTCTTGCCGGCGCCGTTTGGCCCCAGTAGCCCCACCACTTCACCGCGAGAGATCCTCAGGTCCACGCCGCGCACGACCTGTCGTCCTTTGTATGTCTTGCCGAGAGCTTCGGCGATTAAAGTGTCCATTCCGCCTTCGCGCGCCTTTTCATGCGCTCACTTATGCCTATCTTATTTAGGCGCCGTCGTTTCGGTCGTCGTTTTGCTTCCGCCACCCTCGACACCGACGCTATCATCGCGGGTGTTGAATATCAAAGCCTCCCCCGTGACTGTTCCGCGGGAAGGATAGGTCATTTTCGGTGGCATAGCCGGGGTGCCGGTTAGCACGTAGTCGTCGGTTTCACTCGAATACACCAGTTGCTCGCCGGTGCCGCGCCCGCCCTGCGAGTTTATCGCGACGTTTCCCCGGGAGATCACGCGATCAACCTGTGCTGGGCCGCCATTTTTACCCGCGTGATTTCCGGGTGGCAGCAGAATGACTTCCACTTCATTTGAAGTCGAAGTCGCGGTTCCCGTCTCAGCCGTAACATTTCCCGCGTTGCCTGCGTGCATCACAACCTTATGCTCAGCCTGTGAGTACTTCAGGTCTGCTCCGCGCACTCGGAGCACGGTGGGTGCAGCGGGATTGGCTGGAAGCTGCCTTTTTCCGCTGACGCTCGCGAGCCCTGATGTTGGGTTCCGGGCGTTCACCAGCACGACTCTCACCGGTTCTGCCGCATTTGTACTCCGCGCGACCAGTGTCTGCCTGGTTCGATCGAGCACGATGGTCGGCGCGGAGATGGAGTTTCCCTGCTGCCATAGGCGAGCCTTGCCCGTAAATGTGGCTTCGCCGGCCTGGTGAAGCTGTGCCTCGGCTGCAATCATGTGCGCCGGGCCCTGCCCCCCCAACGCCATGCTTCCGGGAACGGTCTTCGTTTTGTCCGGCTGAGGATTCTTGCCTGAATCGACCCAGGTGGCTTTGACATTGCCATGCGCAAAGGCGTCGCCGGAGGCCCGCGAAACGTCAACTCTGTCGGCGGAAAGCTGCAAGCCGCCGTCTTCCACCCGGGGAGCAACGGTGAGGTGCAGCCACTCACCTGCGCCCTCGTATACGGCCCGCCCGGCTGTAGCGCGCAATCGGGGCTGGACCTGCCCTCCTGATTTGGCGGGCGAATCCTGCTCCAGAAGAACGTTGCCGTCTACGGTGATCGATTCAATTTGCGCCGCTGCTCCGGCTGCTCCGGCGCCTTGCACGGTGGGCTTGGGTTCGGGCGATGGGGTGGGAGCAAAGTGCGCTTCGAGGCGATCGCCGCTGGTCTTCTGACGGGCGCCTGCAGCGGTTGTCTGCTCCATGCCGGCGTGGCCCGAGCCGGTGATCAAAGAAAGCTGCTGACGGGGGCCAAATTCCCCTTTTACTTCGTTGGCGGCCATACGCGAGGGAATCACCGGCCCGTTGCGGCGCTGGCTTTCGCCGGTGATGATGACTCCGCCGGTACCTCGGATTTGGGCGAGTTCTGCTATACCCTTGCGAGCTTCGCGGAACTCCACATCGGCAAAGGGCGACCGCCAGTCACGGCTTTCGCGGAGAGTAGCCCCACCGTGCGCGTCTTGTGCGAGGGACGACTGCTCGCTGTGCAGGGAGACGCCGCGCTCAAGGTGGGCATGGCGAAGCTGGCCCAGCGCGGTGAATTCAAGCTCGGCGGAGGGCGCACTGCCATGCACCTGATGGCCGTTGCTTGCGGAATCCATGGTTACACCGCCCTGAAGGTGGCCATGCCTGGGCTGATTGTGTTCGTCAAACTCGAGCAGCCCCACCGGTGCTACGACGTGTGCGCCGGTAGACGAGAGGACCGAAAACCCCTTTGAAGCTTCGAGCCGGATGGCTGAGCCGTCGGGGCGAAATGTGATGCGCGCTTCGCCGGCGGTCGCCTGGCCCGCCCGATTGCTGGCAGTCGCCGCATTGAGATTGCACAACAGATCTCCGCGCTCAAACTCCGCGTGCCTGGCCTTCAGCCACACGGTCTCGGCGCCTCTGCGCGAAGTTAGTTCAACCGCATGGTCGAGCAGCAAGCGGCCGGCCTGTGAGTCGAATGTCGCCCCCACCGAGCTGCCGCTTCCCTGGGTAATTGAAAACTCCACGCGCGCCGCAGTTGTTGCGATACCGGTTTGCTGTACAAATGTGAGTCCGCTGGTCTTTACGTGAATCTCTCCGGCAGAGGCCGTTTGAGCCGCGGCGACAAGGGGGGTCGCCTTGCCCTTGTCGCCGAGGGCGCGGTTCGCGGTGGCGTTTGGCGCCACGGCCGGGGCCACGGAGGGCCGCATCAGCGTAATCTCCACGGGGCCGGCAGCGGTGGCGGTGCCATTTTTCTGGTCGTACTCAAACTCATCTCCGACGATGCGATCGACGCGGCTGCCGTCTTCGCCATAGAGCTCGATCTGCACGTCGTGCAGGACGGCTTTGCCCTGCCTGAGCTGCACTACCT